>Ga0172380_10000415_pt1 | contig 84998 bp, 99 predicted proteins | sample Leawe162metaG_FD_119747 | JGI IMG/M metagenome (GOLD analysis project Ga0172380, IMG submission 119747) | Leachate microbial communities from a municipal landfill in Southern Ontario, Canada - Leachate well 162 metaG | ecosystem: Engineered > Solid waste > Landfill > Unclassified | place... | reverse complement strand
TTTTGCTCGGCGCTTCCTTCAGACCCAGCCTCGCGACTACGCCCTTGCGCTCTGCTACAGTTCACCGCTATCCGGTTCTGTGAGGACCTTCACCTCCAGTTATCAAACATGCGTGGCACACATCGGAAAAGAGGAACGGCATTCGCCGTTCCTCTTCCGATCATGTACTAAATACCCCGGCAATCGACCGTGGCAAAACAGCGGCAACAGAGCTTGGCGCGTGACAGTCAAATTCGGTAAACCGCAAGGCCACACTCAAAGGTACTGTCTTTTCTTCAGATAGAAATGGTTTCCATGGAAACCATTTCTATCTGGAAATATTAGGTCTAGCACTTCTCTAATTTTAGCTTTCAGATTTCTCATTTCAGACTGATACGCCCTGCTGCTTGAGCAAGAAGGCATATTCGAAAGCCACATCTTTCAAAGCATCAAAACGCCCTGATTTTCCGCCGTGCCCAGCAGCTTCTAGCATGATTTTAAAAATTAGTGGATTGGTGTCGAGTTTAGTGGCACGCAATTTGGCCGTGTACTTGGACGGCTCCCAGTAAGGCACCTGACTATCGTAGAAAGCCGACTGCACAAGCATGGCCGGATAGTGTGCCGCGTGGATATTCTCGTAGGGCGAATAGAGGCGCATGTAGTTATAGTCAGCCTCAACTTTGGGATTGCCCCACTCTTCGAACTCGCCCACGGTGAGCGGCAAACTCTCGTCGAGCATGGTGTTGATGACATCGACGAAAGGAACATCGACGATGGCAGCCTTGCACAAATCAGGACGCAGATTGAGCACTGCTCCAATGAGTAAGCCGCCAGCACTGCCGCCTTCAATGCTCAACTGATCACTCTCGGTATAACCTTGGGCAATCAGATGTTCAGCACAAGCAATAAAGTCAGTAAAGGTGTTCATCTTTTTGCGCAGCTTACCATCATCACGCCAAGTTTCGCCCATGTCTCCGCCACCGCGAATGTGGGCAATGGCATAGACATATCCCCGATCGAGCAGGCTAATGCGAGCGCTGCTAAAGCCGCTGGGAATAGTAAGACCGTAAGAACCGTATCCGTATAGATGGCAGCGACGCGGGCTCTTAAGTGGGTTCTTAAGTGAACTCTTGAGCGGGTCCTTATAGACTAGAGAGATTGGTACAAAAGTACCATCGCCGGCGGTGGCAAAGATGCGTTCACTGCGATATGCCGAAGGGTCATATCCTTTAACTTCTTGAGTCTTCAGCACCTCAGTGGTGCGTTTATTTAGGTCGTACTCAAAAGTGGACGGCGGCCGCACCATCGACTGATAGCCAAAGCGATAAACTTCGCTATCAAAAATGTGATTGGCCGCCCCTGAAATAGCATAAGCGGGCTCAGGAAAATCGACATAATGCACCTCACCAGTAGACAACTTGGTAATGCGAATTTTATCGAGACCTTGATCGGTTTCAAAGACAATCAAAAAGTTAGCAAAGACATCGACGCCATCAAGCTTTACCCCCGGCCGATGGGCCAACACTTCTTGCCACTTTGATGGCCTGCTACAAGGGGCTTTGAGCAGACGATAGTCTTTGGCATCGTCGTTGGTGAGAATGTAGAAATTCTTGCCGTCGTCTTCAACCTCATAGTCCACCATGTGCTTGCGCGGCAGAATTTCTTTGAAAGGCGAAAGTGGCGAGTCAGAGCGGATATAGCTGACCGATGCCGTAGTATGGCTCGACGTGCTGAGATAAATAAAGACTCCAGTACGCGTTTTAGAGAGATGCACGCCAAAGAACTCGTCAGCTTCTTCACACACAAGATGATGTCTTTTACTGCCGATTTTATGGCGATAAACACGGTCAGAACGCTTGGTCACCGCATCTTCAGTGGTGTAAAAAAGAGTCTTGTTGTCACTCGCCCAGACTACCGAAGTGACCCGCTCAGCAGTGGTAGCTAGCACCTTGCCACTGAGAAGATTCTTCACAACCAGGGTGTATTGACGAAAGCCCTTATCATCATACAAATAGGCCAGGAAGTTACCACTAGGACTGATGGCAATAGAGTCGACCTCGAAGAAATCGACTGCAGCAGCCAATTCGTTGACATCAAGAATAACTTGCTCAGGGCTGCCCGGCTTCATTCCGCGGCGACAATAAATGCTGTACTGCTTGCCCTCTTCAGTACGAGTGTAATAAAACCAGCGCCCGCGCTGAGCAGCCACAGATTCATCAGCTTCTTTGATACGCGAGCGCATCTCATGGTAAAGCTTCTCTTGTAGGTCGACAGTGTCGGCCATGTATGAGAGTGCGTGGGCATTCTCGGCCTCCAGATGCGGAATCAAATCTGGATCTTGGGTCGGTAAGTTACGCATCCAAGCATAATCATCGACGATTTTCTGGCCGTGTAATGCCACCACATGGGGCACCTTTTTCGCTAGCGGCGGCACAGGAGCTGAGTCTTTTTCAGAAGTCATAGAAACGGAATTGGGACGTGGACGGTCTTTAAGGGATGTAGGTTCTGGTGGTAACCAGTTATCTCTTTGCAGACGTCAACCGGAACACCAAAGAGACTGCGGTGTCGTGTCTTCATTTTCTCCACAGCCGCAGTGCGAATCTCATCAAAACAATCCGGCATAGTTCCCTCAGAATCTAAATGGTCAAACGCATTTTCAGACTGATGGGAAATAGTCCAAATTTTGCTTCCATTCTTCATGGCGAAGGCAGTGCTACACATGACGTGTTCTTCAATATGACAAACTATAATTTCGCCATCCTGCGACAGAGCCTCAAGAAAAGCCGGTCTATCGACAAAGAACAATTCCGGATAACACTCCAAGACTAGCCAGCCGTTTTGCATATCGACTATGCGCATCGGAGAAGCATAGATATTGTCCCAAGTTAGCCGCTGTCTCTCGCCACTGAGCAACACCAGCACCTGTTCAATGGTTTTACCGCGAACACATACCCAGCTTATGGACATACCCATAGGTTGAATCCTCGGATACTTAAACTTAGAGTCCTAGCTGTCTAGCAATAACCAATCGCTGAATCTCAGAAGTACCTTCGCCGATTTCGCATAGTTTGGCATCACGCAAGAAACGCTCAGCTGGGAAATCAACAATGTAGCCGTAGCCACCGTGAATCTGCACGCAAAGGTTGCAAACTTTAGAGGCCACTTCAGAGGCAAAGAGCTTCGCTTGTGAACCCTCTAGGGTGACACGCTTGTGGTGGTCTTTCATCCAGGCAGCATGATAAAGCATCAAGCGAGCAGCACTGAGTTGAGTGGCCATATCAGCCAAATAAGCTTGAATCATTTGGAACTTGCCAATTGGTTGACCGAAAGCTTCACGTTGTTTGGCATAGCTCAAGGCGGCATCGAACGCAGCTTGACCGATTCCAAGGGCAAGAGCGCCGATAGAAAGGCGACCACCTTCAAGGGTTGTTAGTGCTTGCTTATAGCCTTCGCCCTCTTGACCAATCATATTCTCTTTAGGAATTTTGCAATCTTCAAAGGTCAAACTAGCTGTGGGGGAGCCACGCATGCCCAATTTCTTTTCAACTTTGCTGACAAAGAATCCTGGGGTGCCTTTTTCTACCACAAAGGATGATATGCCTCGGCGACCCTGACTTCTGTCGGTCATAGCCATGATGATGGCAACGTCAGCATCTGTAGCGTTAGTGATGAACTGCTTAGTACCGTTCAAAACATAGTGATCACCAACCAACTTAGCTGTGGTCTTCTGTGTGGCAGCGTCTGAGCCTGTGCCTGGTTCGGTCAGCGCCCAACAACCAATGTATTCACCAGAGCAAAGCTTGGAGACATATTTTTTCTTCTGCTCTTCTGAACCAAATAGATAAAGCGGATTAGTGCCCAGTGAGACGTGAGCAGCATAGCTCAAACCAGTGGAGCCACAGGCCCTGCCTATTTCTTCAACAGCGATTACATACGAGCGATAGTCGAGACCGGCACCACCGTATTCTGCACCAATTGGCAGACCAAGATAGCCAAGCTTGCCTAATTCTTTGAAGTTCTCGATAGGAAAGCGTGCGCTTTGGTCGACCTCATGGGCTTTAGGAGCGATTTCCCGAGTAGCAAAACCTCGGATCGCCTCTCTAATGTCCTGATGCTCTGCGTCAAGAAATTCGCCAAATGGCATGACATCGTGCTCGGTAACTGAGGTGCTCACGTCACTCTCTCCCATATAATTCTGAATCTAAAGCAGATCATAGCGCCAAACCGCCTATTTAAGCCCAAACTTAAATGATAGATAGAATTGTTTTATGCTGTCGCTAGCTGGCGAAGTACCGCTCGATCGACTGCACTATGCGCTCTGCTGCGTGGCCATCACCAAACGGATTGACAGCCTGAGACATTTTGGCGTAGAGATCACTGCTTGATAAAAGCTCCCGAGCGCCCGCCACAATTGTCTCCTGACTAACTCCGACCAACTTGGCAGCGCCAGCTGCCACAGCCTCAGGACGCTCAGTGTTAGTTCTCATGACTAGCACTGGCTTGCCAAGAGCAGGGGCTTCTTCTTGCACTCCACCAGAATCAGTAAGTATGAAATGACAACGTTGCATAGCATGAACAAACGGCACGTAATCAAGAGGTTCGACCAAGTGCAGCCGCTCGTGACCGGCGAAAACTGGCTCTATTGATTCGCGCACCACAGGGTTCTTGTGAATGGGATAAAGCACTTGCACATCAGGAAACTCGTCGGCAATTTGCCGCAATGCCAGAGCGATTTCATCCATGCCCTGCCCCCAATTTTCACGCCGATGGGCTGTTACCAAGAGCACTTTGGCTTTATCAAAGTCAACTTTGCCATAAAGGGCAGGGTCAATTTGATCAGCCTGCAAACGGCCAGCAGTATCAAGCAGGGCATCAATGACAGTATTGCCAGTCATGAAAACATTATCGACAATGCCTTCCTTCTTTAGATTTTCTACCGCTAGAGCTGTCGGGGCAAAATGCAAAGTAGCAAGACGACCAGTCTGACGCCTAGCCATTTCTTCAGGAAAAGGATTGTAGCGATCATTTGTACGCAAACCGGCCTCGACATGGCCCACCGGCACTTTTTGATAGAAAGCAGCAAGAGCAGCCGACATCACGGTAGTAGTATCACCCTGCACCAAAAGAAGATCCGGCTTGTCTTTTGACAACAGCTGGTCGATGCCGTTTAAAACCCTGCCTGTGAGCTCAGCCAAAGTCTGGCCGTGCTTCATCAAGTCAAGGTCATAATCAGCCTTGACATCGAACCAGCGCATCATCTGATCAAGCATCTCGCGATGCTGAGCAGTGATTGCCACCACAGGTTCTAAACTCTTAGACTGGCGAAGAGCATGCACCACAGGAGCCAACTTGACAGCTTCCGGGCGCGTTCCAAACACACACATAACGCGCTTTTTCATAGTCATATATTCTATAGCAAGAGCCGTCTGTTAGACTAATTTGAAAATCACTCGACAAATAAGTCGTACACACGATCATTTTCAAGTAGAGGGCACTGTGGACGTTATCACTGAAGGAACTATCAACCAAGATGAACCGGTGGCCGACGTCGTCAATGCCGTTGTGGCACTTAAATCTTGCCAAACTCCGATTTTGCGCATCAATGACAATCAATCCGATTTGCAAGGTCGCCTTTTGTTTTCGGCCGGTGGCTTCATCATTGGGGCTCGAATCAACGTCACTGGCGAAAGTGGATATGGCGCAGTACGCAAACTCTTAATGGTGACAGATGGCAACTACGCCATCTTAGACCCCATGCGCAAGTCAACCAATGAACTAAACCAGGCCTTGTGGCTCTCCACCTCCAAACTAGTAGCGATGCTGCCCAACCTGCCAGAAGCGCCGCAATCAATTCTAGATACCCACCCTGAGCGCATTACCGAAAGTGCCGCTCGACCAAAAACCGGCCAACTAGATCTAGCGCCAATAATGGCGGCAGTAGGCGCACCTAAAGACCAGCCTATGGTTGACCCAAGTATTCCAACAAACATTGAAGAAGAATCGAGACAAACAGTGGGAAACAAACAAGCATCACGCAAATATAACGAAAGCAGATGGCGCACCATTAAGACTTTGGTACAACTAGCAGTGACACTGCTGGTTGCCGCAGCAATAATGCTCAATAGCGACACAGTCTATGGTGTGGTCTCTGCCGGACTGAAGACAGTCGGTATCGATACCGATCTTTCTAAGTACATGGGCGGTCTCACCCAAGGCATCGTAATCAAAGCTAAAAGAGATCTTGAGGCCAAAAAGAAACACAACAAATGAGCAATTGCTTTCGTGGCACTGGCCCGCTAACAACAATTAGTACAGCCATGTGCTTGTCCCTAAGCTTATCTATAGGCTTGACAGTGGGCTATCTGCCAGCTTTTGCCCAAATAGAGAAGAGCGAACGCCCCTTTCAAGTAAATGAAGGTCAGAACATGATGTTTCATGACCCCAACAACAACCCAGACAGCAAACCCAATCAAAAGAAAGCAAAGAAAAGCAAAGTATCAAATAAACCATTTGACCCCAGCCTCCTCACCGGCCCCAACGGCCAACTACCACCTGTCGACGCTTCTCTAATTAGAGAAACTGTTTCAAGCGAAGGCCTTGAGCGCGAATTCTTTGTGCACGTGCCCAAAGGCTATGATCACGGCCAGAAGATGCCGCTGGTTATGTGCTTTCATGGCGGCTTTGGCCTAGGCAGCAGAATGGACGCGCTCACTGGCCTTGATGCCGTCAGCGATCAGAATGGCTTTCTACTCGTTTATCCCCAAGGCATCAATAGACACTGGAACGACGGCCGCAATATCGATGGCCATGACCGCTATAACGACGTGCAATTTGTCACCGATATGATTGACCACCTAGAGCGCCGCTGGAACATCGATAAACAAAGAGTCTATGCAACTGGAGTTTCGAATGGTGGCTTTTTCAGTCAATATTTATGCCTGATGTTGCCTAACAAATTTGCCGGCTGCGCCTCGGTCGGAGCAACTTTACCTGATATTGTTTTCCACACACGAAGACCAATGAAACCAGTATCAGTCATGTACATTTTGGGCATGAGCGACCCACTTGTGCCTTTTAAAGGTGGTCCAATTCACTACAAAAGCTTCCACGACCGAGGCAGTGTCATATCGGCAAAAGAAGCGGCTCAATACTGGGTTAAAGCAAACCGCTGCCAACCGAATCCACGCACTATAGACCTGCCAGACGTCGATCCTAATGACGGAACAAGAGTGAAGTATGCCCAATTTTCTGGGGGCCTACAAGGCACTGAAGTAGTTGTATACGGTATCGAGGGCGGTGGCCACACTTGGCCCGGCGGCTTACAATATTTACCCGAAGGAACTGTCGGTAAGACTTGTCGCGATTTTAGCGCCAGCCAGGCAATTTGGGACTTCTTCAAAAATCATACTGCGCCAGGGCGCTGATTTCTAGCCAACAAAAAGCAAGCGCAATTCAAAAATCGAAATCGAAGCTCCTTAAGTTTGGCAAGGCCTTCCTCAGCTTCGTTCGGTTAGCAGGCGACGCCAACTCTTCTGTTACCCTAATCTCTTCCAGACTTTTCATTTGTGTCAAAGTGTCAATAGTTCTTTGAGTAAGCTTGTTGCATTTACTTATGTTCAGGACCTTGAGTTTCTGCAACGTTTTAAATTGAGCAACGTCTTCATCCGTTACCGGATTATCTTTAAGCGTCAGGCTCCACAAATTAGTCATTTTTGAAATATATACGAAATCTTGTCTAGTGAGACTGCTATGGCTAACTTCCAAAACCATCAATTTATTCAACTCAGACAACTGCTTTAAAAGTGGCGTCATCTCTTGCAATCCGGACGCTCCGAGCAAAGTCAGATTCGGCAGGATCTTGCAGTGAGAAAGCTCTCTTCCAGTCAGAGTTGATCTATCTACACACAGCTCCCGAACCGTACGTAATTTGTCTAACGATGCCAGATCGGATGGCTCTAGTTGCAAGCCTCTCAGCTCGAGCCGGCTGAGCTTGGTGAGGCCAAGAAGGATAGGAAAAATCTTGTCCGTTCTATCTTTTCTCTCATTGAAGCAAACCTCAACAAGCTCATCAGAACGAAAGCCCTTAAGAAGCTCGGGATAGGCAAGTACGGCCGGAGAGGCACCGATACGTAAGTCTTCATTGATAGGCATTTTGATAGTTCCGACAGCGGCTTCCCTTTTGTAAAACGGAACAACATCAGTCTTGTGATAGAGATCACCCAGACCAAACTTGCTTGGAAATTCGAAGATATAGCTCCGCTTCCCGCCCTCAACTACAGGCTTTGAATAGAATCCAGAATGACTAGCTAAATAGTTCTCAATCACCTTAACATCTGCCTTGCTCAGACGCCGCGACTCCCCCAAGCTATCTTCATTGAGATCCGCCAGTAGTTTCAAGTTCTGGTTTACAGTACCTTTGTCAAAACTCACCACCTTAAGGCGAGTAGCAGTCTCTTTCTCATGTTTTTTCTGCTGCAAAACTACAAAAGTTGCCACTGCTGCCACGGCAATCAGCGCAATCACCCCCACTAGAGCAAGAACAAGAGTCTTTGCCTGATTGCGACTGGCAGCCTCTGCCCCAGAGTCAGTCTCGCTCTGACCAGAAGTCAGAACCTGTGTCTTCGAATTACTAGCTTTGCGCCGAGCTGCTTCCGCCACTGCATACGGTGCCATTTTCGCGCCATCAGAAGTTGCCGGTCCGCCTTGTCCTCTTCTAATTTCACCGCGCTCTAAGGCCAACAGCTCGCTGGCAACATCGGCTAGCGAATCATAGCGAGCATCAGGCGACTTCTCCAGCAAACGCGCCACAATTTCTTCTAGCTCTGGAGGAAAAACAATTGGCTCTTCATCTTCTTCTAACTCAATTACATCGGCCATAGCAGGGGGCACCACTGACTGATGCATGGCAGTGGTCTCAACGGCAGTCTTTCCCAATAGCGGAGGGCGCCCCGTTAAGGCTTGAAACATAGTGACACCAACTGAATACATATCAGTGCGATGATCAAGCTTCTGGCCAGCACATTGCTCTGGACTCATATAGAGTGGGCTACCAAAAACCTCACCCGGCCTGGTTAATCCTTGACCAAAACCGCTATCAAAAGAAGACAATTTGGCAATACCAAAATCAACAATTTTAACTACCGGCGCAACTCTAGGCAGAGTATTCTCACGACCATCAGAGAGAAGCATGATATTGCCAGGCTTAATATCGCGATGAATAATTCCCCGATCATGGGCATAAGCTAGGCCAGCGCAGACTTGCCTAAATATAGGCAGGGCCTCGCTGACAGGCAGGCGATAATATTCATCAAGGTAGTCAGCCAACGACTCACCTTCAAGCAAATCCATAGTGTAGAAGGGAAGCCCAGCTTCAGTTTGACTCATATCATAAATGCGCACGACATTGGCATGGTCTAGGCGAGCTATCGCCTGGGCTTCTATGCGAAAGCGCTTCCAAACATCTTCTGAAACCTGCTCAGAGCGCAAGACTTTAAGAGCCAAAACTTTGACCATCATCAAGTGCTCTACTTTGTAGACAAAACCCATACCGCCCTGACCGATAAAGTCGAGCACACGATAAGTGCCGCCAATGAAAGAGCCAACTTCCAACGTGCCTTGATTATTTGTACTCGGATTGTTGCTGTTTGAATTGGGGTCAGCCATTGATTCTAAATATAACCATCAAAAGAGTCAGTAGAACAAGCAAGAGCAAACTTTATTGTCTCACCAAAACTCTTTAACTGAGATATTCAGGTCAAAGCTTTCTGCAAATTAGCGTCGGGGATGTTCTGGATCGGTTGCTCGATAAAGATCTTTGACACTCATCCAGCGATCACTGACTTGACCCCATTGATTAGAAAGCCTTGCCCTGCCTTTAACGGCATCGAAATCTATCACTGAAAGCATGTGACCTTCGAACTCTTTGCTCTTAGCCATCTGTGGATCTTTCGGCAAACCTGCACCTAAGACGCGATCAGCACCATCAAGGCCAATAATGGCAGGAAACTTTCCTTGCGCCTTCAAGGATGCCAGAGTTTCACTCAGCTGCTTTTCGCTAGACAAAAGCACCACATCTTTGGCTGCTTCCGAATTCCGCTTTTGCGTGGGATCATCGCTCTCGGTCATCTTCTTGTTGACCATCACCACACCAGTGTCTCCGGTCAACCGTTTGATCTGAGCAGCCACTTCGGTATCATCAACCTGAGGGGCTCTCAACTTTTGGCCATCGGGATCTCTCACTTCCCTGCCTTTAGCATCATAGACCCGCTCACCATTATCTTCTTCTGTAAGACGTCGGCCTTGTTTGTCACGGTGTTGGTACTGCACGTAGCTTTCAGGCGTTTCTTTGCGTTGGTGAATGTCGTTGGCCAAGACGTTGTTCAGCACTTGAGTGGCGTAACTGCGCTCGCCATCAATAGGAGAGCCCATGATACTGCCTGGTCGTGGCTGCAAGCTGGCCTTATCTAATTTGATTTCTTTGCCATCAGGTGCCACCCACTTTCCGGTCGTTGCGGCTTCAGCAATGATATCGGCAGCCTTACTAGGATTACGGGTAAAGAGCCGCTCTTGCTGCGAAGTTAGAGCACAAGTATTGTATTCACCCTGGTCTGTCTTGGTCGGGTCACCAGCATGAAACATAATGTTCTTGGCCAGCTGCAAGCGCTTGCCCTGTGAAGTTACATCAGTTGGGCTATCAACCATTTTGGCAATTGACTCATAGGTGCGAGCCACTTCCTCTTTCGAAACTTGGCCCGAGTTCATGCGCCCTTCCAACTTCTCCATGTCTTTCTTAAAAGTAGGGGCATACTGATATTGCTTTCCGTCAAAAACGCTAGGATAAAACTGAGTCATATGCTTCTCAGCCAAATCCTCCATACTCTTGCGACCCTCAGCCAGACGCTGATCAACAGATTTAGGCTGGTCGGAAGGTTTAGACAGATCTGAGGGTTGAGAGACATCTGAAGATCTAGAAACATCAGAAGCTTGCGCCGAAACCAAAGGTTTCGACATTTCTACACTTTTATATGGGTCAGGGCTGAAATCTAAGTGAGTCACAGAGTCTTCCGGCTTTACCCCGGCCAAGCGTTTGTTGTCACGAGTCTCAGCATTCAACGAAGCTGCCGGCTTGTCCCGGCTGCTAGTGTCATCTGGCTTCGACAATGAAACTAAATCGAGCCCAGGAGTTGAGTTAGAACGTTCATCGGGCTTGGCGATCTGACGCTCACGGCTAGCGTCGCTATCGTTTTCTTTCATGGTTATACTCTTACTAAGGTATCAGCTGGCGGCAACAGCATTAAGTGCTCAGTTCAACATAGATGCCAATACATAAAAAAGACGTGAACATGCTCAAAACGATTTTTTCTGGGCAAAATGTCAGAGGTTAAACTAGAGTTTCTGCAAGACTTTTTAGAGAATTAGAGGTTGCGAGTGTCAGAGTTTCCAGGCCAAGATCAAGACAATAATCACGACAAGAAAGACCAGGGGCTAGAGGCTGATCCGAAGAAGGCCCGTGTGCGCAAACTCAGCCAGACGCAAGAATTGAAAGCAATCACCCTAGACCCTCGCGCCTCAAACGAATCTCGCGAATTAGCACGCCAAGTGCAGGAAATGCGCGACAACTCTAAGGCCCTAGGCATCCCCACAGATATTCTTGACCAGTTTGCCAATAACGCCTTATCAGACGAGATTCAAGCAACAAAAGAAAGACAGGCGACTGAGCCAGGGCTAAATCAACCGGAATAAGTCTTCTAGTTTCATATGTTAACTGCCACTGTTACTGTTTGGCCCCAAGGGTAGACGGATAGGCGATAATTGCCCTCCACGATAGTGTAGTTGGCGATTTGGAGTTAATTTATGGCCCGGGTTGTACTCGGAATGTTAGGACTAGGAACAGTTGGCACTGGTGTAGTTAAGCTACTGGCCCAGCACAAGCACCTACAATTGAAAAAAATTGCTGTGCGCGACTTGGCAAAAGAGCGCGCCACCACCACCACTTGCCCGATTACCGCCGACGTTAATGAAATAATTGACGACCCCGAAATCGAAGTATTGGTCGAGGTCATGGGCGGTGAAGAACCGGCCTTGTCATACATTAAACGGGCCCTAGAAAAGCGCAAACACGTCGTCACGGCCAACAAAGAAGTACTAGCCAAGCATGGCCCTAGCCTCTTTGCCCTAGCCCGCGAAAAAGGCGTAACAATATTCTTTGAGGCTTCGGTAGCTGGCGGCATTCCTCTGATATCAACCATTCAAAGAGGCTTAGGAGCTAATCAATTTACTGCCGTCACTGGCATTCTCAACGGCACAACCAATTTTATCCTCTCCAATATGGAGGAAAGAGGGATAAGTTACGACACCGCCCTTGCTGAAGCTCAGGCTCTGGGCTTCGCCGAGGCGGACCCATCGGCCGATGTAGACGGTCACGACGTAGCCTACAAACTCTCTATTTTGGCAGCTCTATCGTTCCAACGTTTCGTCAAACCCAGCGATATTTACCGCCAAGGCATCCGCGAAATTACCCCTGAAGACCTAGCGCTAGCAAAAGAGTTTGGCTATCGCATTAAACTAGTTGGCACCGCCCGCAGTGCTAGCGCGCCTAGCAGCGCAAGCAGCAAAGAAAGTGGCGAAGAAAGAAGCGAAAGACCGCTAGCAGTGCGAGTACATCCCACACTCGTGCCACTAAGCCATCCACTGGCAGCCGTTTCGGGCTCTAGCAATTGCATACTAGTAACCGGAGACGCCGTGGGCGAAATTATTATGGTTGGCCCCGGGGCTGGCAGCCTACCCACAGCGTCAGCAGTGGTGGGCGATATTATCAACCTAGAAAGCGCCTTGAAACTGCCGGACTTCGCCAGCTACTTCCAACCAAGTATAACCAGTCAGTGGTCGACCACCGCCTCGTCTGATGACTGGGTCAGCCCCTACTTCTTACGCTTATCAGTAGCCGATACACCCGGTGTCATTGGCACCATTGGCACAATATTTGGCAATCACAAAATCAGTATTCAAAGCATCATTCAGCGCGGGGTCAAAGAAGGGCGAGCAACAATCGTCATTCTCACCCATGACGTGAAAGAAGGCGACATGAACGCCGCACTAACCGACCTCAAACAATGCCCCTTCCTCGACTCTGTAGCTAGCGCTATTCGCATCTACAGAGCCGGCTAAACACCTTAGCTAAAGCAGACAATCAAAAATGCAATCAAAAACCAAAGAGCAAATTCAAGAACAATACAACTGCCCAGCCACTTGCAAGAAAACTGGCCTGATTGATAAATATAAAAAGTACCTGCCTGTCAGCGAAAAGACGCCACTAATTTCGCTGGGTGAGGGTAATACACCACTGGTACAAGCCAGTAACATACCAAGCCTCCTGGGCTATCCCCAGCTCAATATCTACTTCAAACTAGAAGGTTTGAACCCAACTGGTAGCTTCAAAGACCGGGGCATGACCCTGGCAATTTCAAAAGCAGTCGAAGAAGGAGCACAAGCAGTAATTTGCGCCTCCACCGGTAATACCAGTGCCTCAGCCGCAGCCTTTGCCACCAAGGCCGGTCTTAAGTGTTATGTGCTCTTGCCCCATGGCTACGTCGCCCTAGGCAAGCTGGCCCAAGCTATACACTATGGCGCTCAAATAGTGCCAATCAAAGGTAACTTCGACCGGGCCCTAGAGCTTGTGCGTGAACTAGCCGAGCAAGCCCCGATTACTGTAGTTAATTCAATCAACCCCTATCGACTAGAAGGGCAAAAGACTGCGGCTTTTGAAATAGTCGAGGCCTTAGACAAACAGCCTGATTATCTCTGCATCCCCGTTGGCAACGCCGGAAACATTTGCGCCTACTGGCGCGGCTTCAAGCTCTACAACGAGCTAGGTATTACAGAAGCAAGCAATATCACCCACATGCACGGCTTTGAAGCAGAGGGCTCAGCCGCAATCGTGCGCGGCGAACCAATCAAAAACCCCGAAACAATCGGCACGGCCATTCGCATAGGCAATCCAGCTAGCTGGCAAGAAGCAGTACGAGCCGCTTCAGAATCAAAAGGCAAAATCGACTCAGTAACCGACGAAGAAATTTTGGCGGCTTACAAAATGTTAGGCACGGCCGAGGGCATCTTCTGTGAGCCATCTAGCGCTGCATCTCTAGCCGGTCTGATCAAACATGTCAAAAGCGGCTTGATACCAGGCGCTGCCACAGTCGTCTGTGTGCTCACTGGCAACGGCCTAAAAGACCCAGACACCGCTCAAAAAGTAACAACCGTAGATTTGACTCCAGTAGAGGCCGACATCAGCGCTCTGCGTCAATCAATCGGTCTATAATCGAGAACTTTAATCGGGGTTGTTAGAGATGGCACCATTGAAAAAACTGACGATGCGCTTACCCGGCAGCACAACTAATTTAGGGCCTGGTTTCGATACACTAGGCCTCGCACTCTCAGTTTATACAACGGTCACTTTTGAACGTCTAGAGCAAAAACGCGCCCCTGGTCAAAGTCTGATTACCCTCAAAGGTACTGCCGCCCAGAGTCTTCCAGCCAACGAAGACAATTTGATCTACAAACAATTTAGCCAAAATCATTCTGGACCAACCGACGATATTGTTCTGACCATAGAAACTGATATTCCCCTAGCGCGCGGCCTAGGAAGCAGTAGCACTGCCATTCTGGCAGCGCTATGGGCGGCTCAAGCTTTCAGCAGTAGTGCCGCCCCAGACCGCGAACAGATACTTGCCAGCGCTGCTCGCCTAGAAGGGCATCCAGACAACGTCGCCGCTTGCTTACTGGGTGGTTTCATAGTTTCTGGTTATAGACAAAAAGGCAATCGCGCCATCTGCCAGCGCTTAAACTGGCCTGCGCAATGGCGCACCCTGGTGGTTGTTCCACCCTACGAACTCTCAACCCACGAAGCGCGCAAAGTGCTTCCCCGCAGAGTGAGCATGAGTCAGGCAGTAAAGAATCTGCAGCGCACTGGACTTCTGATTGCCGCAGTGGTCAATCAAGACGACGATACATTGAGTGAAGCACTGCTAGACGAACTACACGAACCCTATCGCATTCACTTAGTACCTGAGCTTCAAGCACTACGCCGCGACCTAGCTTCACTGCCGGTTTTAGGCTGCGTCTTGAGCGGAGCAGGTTCATCTAGCCTGGTGATTGTGCACGAAAGACACCATGCTGAAATGAAAAGCTATCTGCAAACATGGGCCGACAGACGGCAGCACAAGCCACAGATCCTTGATTTGAGCGTCGATACAAAAGGATTGCAAGCAACATATGAATAATCCCACGATATCTGTGCTGAAGTTTGGTGGCACCTCGGTAAAAAACTTAGGCCGCATTCAGCACGTCGCCGAAATTGTCAGAGATCGCCTTGGCAAAGACAACAATCAAAAAATCTTAGTGGTGGTCTCGGCCATGGGCGACACTACTGACTATTTACTTAAGCTCGGCGCCCAATGTTCACGCACCCCAGACAAGCGCGAACTTGACTCTCTGCTTTCAACTGGAGAGCAAATCTCGATAACGCTACTGGCACTGACTTTAAAAGAAATGGGAATCAGCGCCCGTTCTTTCACAGCTCCTCAAATCGGCATTTTCACTGAAAAAGTACACAGCAAAGCGCGCATTGTCGATATCAACAGCGACAATCTTAACCGCGCCTTGGTCGACCACGATGTTTTAGTGGTCGCAGGCTTTCAAGGCGTCACCGCCGATGGTGACATTACTACTTTAGGCCGAGGGGGCAGCGATACAACCGCTTGCGCGCTAGCTGCGGCTATCAACGCAGACGTATGTGATATCTATACCGACGTAGATGGAATTTACACAGCCGACCCAAATGTCATTGCCGAAGCCAAACTGCTCAAGCGTGTTTCTTACGGCGAAGTAATCGAAATGGCTCGACTGGGCGCCCAGGTGCTTCACCCTCGTGCCGTTGAGCTAGCCCGCCAATACAAAGTGCGCTTGCGCGTGCGCAACACTTTCAAACCAGAACACGAAGGCACCATCATAGACCAAGGTGCTAGCGAAGGAGAAAACGTGGAAATTTATCGCAGTATAAGTGGTGTAGCAGTAGACAAAGATCAGGCCTGTGTCACGATCATGAACGTACCTGACAAACCCGGTATCGCTGGTCAAATCATGCAGGCCCTAGCCGACAACAACATTGTCATCGACATGATCATGCAAGCTTTTCACCCCACGGCCGGCCACAATAACATCACTTTCACTGTTCACAGTAGCGATTTGGCCCAGACCATAACAGTACTTGAAGCAATCAAAGGAGACTTTGAAGCCACTGCAGTGATTGCCGATCAAGACATAGCCAAAGTCAGCTTAATTGGCGCCGGCCTAGCCGGTCAGTCGGGTATCGCCGCAACGGTTTTCAAAGCGTTCGGTGCAGCCGAAATCAACATCAAAATGATTGCCACTAGCGAAATGAAATTGACCTGCGTGGTAAGCGGCAAAGATGCAGACAAGGCCAGCAAAATCATGCACAGCAGCTTTAGCGACGACTAATAAATTCACTAAGCAAGCGATAGAGAGCGGCTACCTAGGCAGAAGCAATTTGCCAACTTTGGCTTCGAGCTTCTCTTGATCGAGCCCGCCAACTACTTCTTCTACCTGATTGCCTTCACTATCAAAGAAACAAGTCTTTGGTATGGCTTTAACATCTAGGGCCTGCTTCTTTTCTAAATTTGCTTTATCATCTACATTCAATCTCTCGAAGTCTACTCGCCCCAAGTATTTGACTCGACAAGCCTCAATCACTGGCTCATATTCTTTGCACGGGGGGCACCAAGTAGCGTAAAACTCAATAATTCTAGGTTTGTTAGCAGCTTTAATGCTAGCGACAATCGGTGCCAAGCTCTTAATTTTCTGTTGCTTGTATGCGTAGTCAACCCACAGACCGGCGCTGCCAAAGACCACAACAAATGCCACTATTCCGAGCAAGCGACTATCAATCGTAAATTTCTCTTTCTCGATTATCGCGTCATACCGAGTATGACAAAAGCGGCACTTGCTAAAACTTGTTTTGTCTTTTCTGTCGCAATTGGGACAGGTCATAATTGGGTCATGCATATTGAACACTTCACCAACAGAACGGTACACTCGTTTGAAAATCTACCAGGAATTTGTCCATTCAGCAACCATGGCGAACAAATCAACCAATAAGGGCAGCTTCGACGGTTAAGCCGGGGCCAAAGCCAAGCATGACACAGGGAAACTTGTCGTTCTGCTGAAGCAATCTTTGCAAAATAAATAGCACCGTTGGCGATGACATATTGCCCTGCTCGGCCAGTATTGCCCGCGACGCTGAAAGCATCTCAGCATCGAGCTGTAAGCTATCTTGAACAGCTTGCAATATGCGCGGACCGCCAGGATGGACCGCCCAGCTTTTGATATCGCTGACGCGCAAATTAGATTGAGCTAGCCATTTTTCTATAAATGCCGGTAGATACTTCTCGATCAAGGCTGGCACCTCCGCAGCTAACGTCATAACAAAGCCATTGTCGCCAATTTCCCAACTCATCGCCTCTGAACTGCTGTCTATAACAACCGATTGCGAAGATAAATATTGAGGCCAACCAATAGGAGAAGCAACCGGCTGGTCAACTGGCAACAAGCCTCCAACACCCGAGGCGCGCACGACTACCGCCGCTGCGCCATCAGCAAATAAAGCATTGGCGACCAGCCTCTGGGCAGACCATTCATATTGCATGTGCACAGAGCAAAGCTCAGCAGCGCAAACTAAAACAGTGGCTTTTGCATCAGCGCGGCAATAAGCATCAGCCACTCGAAGGGCATTGAGGGCGCCATGACAGCCCATAAAGCCAATATGAGTGCGCTCAGTAGTAGGCCTAAGCGGTAGGCCCTTGATCAAGGCCAGATCAAAACCAGGTGCAGCAAAACCAGTGCAAGAAGCGGTGACCAAATGGGTAATTTCGCCGTGGCCAATTTGAGCTAACTCTATGGCTGACCGACAGGCAGCAAGCGCCAAAGGGGCAACCTCACTACTGTAACGCGCCATGCGGGCGGCAGTGCTCGGCCCTCTGTCGCGTTTGCTCTGCGGGGGAGAAAAAAAAGTTCTATCAATTGAACAATCTTTCTTATCGAGCACCACCAGTGCCCGGCGTTCAATTTCTGTGCGCTTGTAGAGCACACGCAAGGTGCGCCCACCCTTATCATCACATTGAAAGAACTGCTGGGCCTGCTGACAAGAATTAGACTGACTGATTGAACGAGAAGGAGTAGCAGTACCAATCGCCAATATTCGAGATAATAGCTCTGCTTTTATCGGCTTCACTTAATACTCACCATTTGCTAGCCACGATTTGTGTAGACTTTCGCGTCAGGCTTGAGGCAATACCTTCAGCCAGCAGCGGGAAGAGAGAAACAACTTGCACTAGCGCTCGCCTCGAAATTCGACTGCGCAAGCTGTAAGCGATGCAGCGACTCTTCAGTTGGCGCCTGTTGACGAGCCGACCATGGACGTGCTGCCACTGCACTGCAAGCGCATCATGCCACTGCTCAATGGCCGAAATGGCCAAGGGAACAACGGCCTCGGCCGACTCTAAAGCCCAGGCGATGCCCTCGCCAGTAAGAGGTTCGGGATAGCCGCAGGCATCACCAACAACAAAAAGTCGTTGGCCCGAAATCTTATTGCGTCTCCTTGTTAGCAAATCTGTACCATGCCACGGCTTGCTAGAAAACTCTTCAAAAGTGACCGGTAGCGGTAGATTGCACTGCTTAAGAATGGCAGCAATAGCCTGAGCTAAACTGCCCTGCTGGCGCACGTAAGACCGGTCTAAAGCACAAGCTATGTCAATGCCGCCACTCTCTAGCATAACTAATCCGACGTAGCCACCTTGCTGGCATGCCATATAAATGCGCCCAGAGCGGTAGTAACCATTGGCTAAACTGTATTCATTGACTAAACTGTATGCATTGGCGTTAGCAAATGTGGTGCCGCAACCAAAGCGAGCATCAGCAGCAACTACAGTATTAAACTCAGGCAATCGGTCTAGAGCATGGCCGTTCAAGCCATCGGCGACAATGCTGACCTTGCTCTCTAAGACGTCTTCAAAATCTGCGGCGCCATCGACTACCATTTCTTTAGAGACAATCTGCACACGGCTGACTGCGCTTACTTGCGGACAAACAATTGCAGTCACTCCCGAAACAAACACCGCGCCAGCGGCCTCGGCAGCGCGAATCAAAGAGGTATCGAGACAAACTCTAGACAAAGCAAAACTTCCAGCTATTTGGATGGTGGCACTTGCGGTACCATCGAACAACTCTAGAGAACTAAGTGGAACAGCACCATTGCCTATAAAAATGCAGTCAAGCCCAGCTCTCTGCAATACTCCGTAAGCTGATTGATTAATGCAACAGCCGCAGACCTTGGGCCGAGGAAAATGAGCTTTGTCGAGCAGTAATACTTTCTTTCCCGCGCTTGCCAATTGAAAAGCACAAAAGGCACCAGCTGGGCCAGCGCCAATGACAATGGCATCCCATTTTTGCTGCACCAATCTCTTCATGTCATGGCAGGTCACGGCTCACGGCCTGTCGCACGCATGTCGTTCACTACTTGGCGCTCCGACCTCGCCGATTCACGCTGCCAGACAAGCATCTGCCGACAAGGAGGAAAAGACTTTATAGTGGCCGAACTGATGTCGGCGCGACTGGCCATTTCTAGGAATTCAGGGGCTGTAAATGATGCATTGACAGATACTGGTCCGTCATAGTGCACAACAGCAGAACGACTTAATAGGCGAGTTGCTAACCAAACTGAGCAGTAAGAAATCTCGCTACGTACCAGGTCATTGACCAACACCTTCAAACGCGCCGCTCGACTCATTTTCGCCAAAAGCATAACGACGTCATCGGGGTCAAGATGATGAGTAAATAACGAGGTCATGACAATATCAAAGTCAGGAGGCAAGTCATCTTCGAAAACATTCATGGCTATAAACTCCACGTCTGCTTGCCTTTGTAATGCTCGATTCTTTGCGTAAGAAATAGCGTCAGCGCTAATATCACTACCGACTATCTCAACCTTTAGACCTAAACGCTTAGCCTTATGGTACAGAGCGATGGGAATATCGCCACCGCCGGTTGCAAGATCGAGAATGCGCAAGGGCTGACTGGCACGGCGCGCCTCATGCTCAATTTCAGACCAAATAGAATCATGGCTAAAACTAGCGGCATTAAGGCGAGCCAGACCGCGCAAGGCCTGAGCATGGCTCCGATAATCAAGACTGGGGTCATCCATTAGCTCTGGCACACGCTTGCGTGCAATCATCGTCATGCCTCTAACTTGTTGTAATTGGCCTCGCCTACAGTATGACCAAAAACAATCAATCTAGTTCCAATTCTGGTTCCAATTCTAGTTTTCGACTGCTCACCGTTGCTTGATCCGACCACTTGACAGGAAAAACTTAGTATGATGACGCAGAAGCCGCTGGAGATCAATAGATGACAAAGGCACAACATTGCGTAGACCTGAAGAATTCAGCCGCATTGATATTGTTGTTGATGCTGTCCTCTACTTTTGCCTGTGCCTTCACCTCTGTCCTTGCCACGCCCGCCATAGCTAAATCTGAATGGGTTATTGAAACCCTCCACAATGGCTCGGGCTCATATCGTTACTACGTTACAGACGATGGTATCAAGCTTGAAAACACTGGCAATGGCGGTATTGCTGTCTGTACTGCACCCACTTGGAAAATATCGTGCTTTCGGCCCAGCGACAAGCTAGAATTCATAACCGACCTAAAGAATTTCGACAAATCTCTAATTTTGGCCATTCTGTCCAAACAAACATCGTTCGCCGTTACGAAGTCAAAGTGGTTACAAGCAGAATCGCTAAAAGGGTTATCCTGCGACAAAATCCTCCTTCCAGATGGTGCAACATATTGGACACCGAGAGAGATGAAGACCTCTCCTCAGGTATCAGAGGTGGTGGCACGATATTTTAACTCGGCTAATATTCTCGCCATTCCCGTTCGCATCTTGCGAGCCGAAGTAATTTTGACCCCAGCGCAACAGAAAAAGGACGCCGAGAGAAGGAAAAAATCGGCCGTTCCTTGGCTCAACTTCAAAACCATGGACAGAAATAACAGCGAACGACTCACGGTCGAACTGAAAGGCTGGAAAAAGGTACCCTACAAGGCATCCGATTTTGAATATCCCAAAGGTTACAAGCGTACAAACGACCTCAAAGACGTAATTGTTTCGGCTGCTTACAGAAATGATCTCATCGATATTGCCAAAGATTTCACAGATGCCGAGGCCGAAAAGAGCAAGAATAAAAAGTCTAGTGACAAATAGCTGGGCTTATTGTTTCCGATTACTGCTCAAGGGCACAAATCCGCTTCTCATGGTTTTCCAGCATTAGCTCAATATTTCGAAAATACGGAGAGAGCATGTTGGCGAGTTCAGAAGGCACCTTATCCAACCTGGCTTCTAATATTTCGAATCGGCCTTCCAGCTTGTCGAACCGGCCTTCTAATACTTCGAATCGGCCTTCCAGCTTGTCGAACCGGCCTTCTAACTTATCGAACCGAAGATCGACCTGGCGGAAATTCATAGCAGTCTCTTTTCTGTGCAAATCAAGCTGCACAGAAAGATTGTCAATGCGCGTATGAACTTCAGAAAAAGAAGAACGCATTTCGATTTGCTGGGTTTCTAAAGTAAGTTTCATGCCGCCACCTCCGAAAAAAGCGCTAGCAGCGTATAGCTGTGTATGTATATACGAAAGGAAGCGACACTAAGTTCAATCTGCACATTATATCAAGAGGATCAACCACTTGAGCCGACTTTGTTCAACTGGCAAAATTAGCAATTTCACAACCACCTCACCGCTGTGGCTTGGACCGGCCTGGCTTGGACTGCTCTTCAACGCCCTGACGGGGCGTTAAGAATGGACCTTAAGAATGGGCCTTGACTCTGCTATTTAAGCGTGAAACACCATCTAGTTTGGTAATTTTCCCCGCCCTAATGTCAGCTTGAACATCAAGGGCAAAGTCTAAAATCTGTCTATTAATTACAAGCGACTGAATCAGGACAGCCCCAAGCGGGGTAATTGACTCGCGCACCTGCTCTAAGGCAACATCAAGCTGCTCTGAAGTGACAACCTCGGCAGCCAAGAGCAATTCGCCCAAACGAGCTGTGGGTTGGCTCTGTTCTGGGTGCCAGCCCAGCTGATCTAAAGCTTGGTCGAGCAAGAGCCGTTCGCGAGAGCAGGTAGCAATGGCTAGCAGTGCCAACTCAAATTCTAGATTGCCGTCGCGCACAAGAGACTGTGCTTCCACGGCCGCCTGCAAATCTTCCTTGGTAATAAAACCAGACATAATCAAAACCTTACCGATCATTTGACCGGTATCTTGCGAGATTTCGATTGCTTCCTGCAAATCTTGCTTACGCAGCACACCGGCTCTCGTTAAAAGGTCGCCAATGCGTACAGGTTTTGCTTCTGCCATGTTTGGTACTCCATAAGATTCTTTTACCAACCATTTGGCTTTTAAATCTCATATTCACAATATGTTCTCACTCCAGAGTTAAAATCGCCGAATAAGTTCCAAGTTAGTAGCAAGAGAAATTAAGAATGAAGCAGGGTTCGGCGATTTTCTGGTTTCGTCAAGATTTACGACTAGCTGACAATCCCGGCCTGCTCGCCGCCGTCAAATGGGCGACTGAGAACAATGGGGATGTAATTCCCGTGTATATTTGGGCTCCGGACGAAGAAGGCACCTGGCCAGCAGGAGGGGCGACCAAAGTGTGGCTCCATCAATCACTCAAGGCACTGGCTGCGGAAATAGCAAAGCTCGGCTCAAGACTGCGCTTATTTGAAGCTGGTCGCAAAACTAGTAGCAAAAGTAGTCAGAAAGGCAGTCAGAAAGACAGTGCAAGCGCAAGTAACGACAAAAACCCGCAGTCAAGCTTGAGTATCCTACAGGGTTTGGCCGAAAAACTCGGCGTCGGTGCCGTTTTCTGGAACCGCCGCTATGAGCCAAGCGCGATTGCGCGAGACCAAGAAATCAAATCAACTCTCAGAGCCAGTGGCCTTGTAGTTGAAACTTTTAATGGTGCTTTGCTCTTGGAACCATGGCAAGTGGCCACAAAGGAGGGCAAACCCTACCAAGTATTCACGCCTTACTGGCGCACCTGCCTAGACCAGATACAAGTTGAGCTTGAACCACCCCTAAAAGCACCGAAAAGAATTGCTTCAAAAGGAATTGCCCCAAACGAAATGGCGCCAGAGAAATTGGCCTCGAAAAATCTGACCTCAACAAATATTGAAAAGCTTAGCCTGGAATGCACCTTGGAAGAATTGCAGCTGCTCCCTGACATTAAATGGGAAAAAGGCATAACAGAGTCCTGGACGCCCGGAGAGCAAGGAGCCCTCAAGCAACTAGACAAATTCTTGCAAGACGGCCTTGATGATTACTCCGAAATGCGAAATAGACCAGACATAGAGGGCGTATCGCGCATGTCTCCCCATCTTCACTTTGGTGAAATCAGCCCGCGCAGCCTCTGGTTTATCGTCAAAGAAAAAGCCGAACATTTCAAAAACGAAAAGAGCAAAGCCGCGGCCCTTTCTTACCTGCGCGAAGTGGGTTGGCGTGAATTCTCACACCACCTTCTCTATTACTTCCCCCAGACGCCAACAGAGCCCCTTAGAGGCGACTTCAAACTGTTTCCTTGGACCCACAACCCGACAGCTCTCAAAGCTTGGCAAAAAGGGCTAACTGGCTACCCAATTGTTGATGCCGGCATGCGCGAACTCTGGCATACCGGGATAATGCACAACCGTGTGCGCATGATCGTCGCTTCCTTTCTCGTGAAACATTTACGTCTGCACTGGTTAGCTGGTGCTAAATGGTTCTGGGATACTTTAGTTGATGCCGATTTAGCGCAAAACACCATGGGCTGGCAGTGGTCGGCGGGCTGCGGTGCTGACGCTGCGCCATATTTTCGCGTGTTCAATCCAATTTTGCAGGGCGAGAAATTCGACACCGATGGCGCCTATGTGCGCAAGTGGGTGCCTGAACTAGCAAAAATGAAAAGCAAATATATTCACAAACCATGGGAAGCCCCGCCGCTAGAACTAATTGCCGCCGGGGTGACTCTGGGAGAAAACTATCCTTTGCCTATTGTCGAACATGGGGAAGCGCGGAATCTGGCACTGGCAGCGTTTCAGAAGTTGAAAGAGAGCAGGGCGGGGGTGAAGTAAACCATTCAACGAAGGCGTTACCCGTGAGCTAAGATAACTTAGATACCTAACAAGCTCTACATGGGTGACAGCGTGATACTTCCGAAATGGATAAACAGAGGCAACGTTGTCATCGGCGTTCTGGCTCTGGTAACGGCCTACCTCGCCGTCGAACTGGATCGCAGCAAACAGACCTGCGAGAGCCTAAGTAAAGAAAACTCTCTTCTCAACAGGAGTCTTTCAGGAAAGACCGCACCCCTGCTGGTCTGTGCACGGGACATACCTGCTGGAACAATAATTTCGATGGATATGGTTGACACAAAAATAGTTCCATCAAGCAGTTTTCCCTGTCATGCCTTTGAAAGTATCTATGCGGCAGTCGGCCGTGAGATGCTCTGTTCTCAAAAAAAAGGCGAACCGATTCACGCCCCCAACCTCGGCTTTAGGTTCGGGGAATGCGGCATTCTCTCAATGCAGGACTCAAAAAGATTCAATATGTTCATCGGTTTAGCGACACCAAAGCCAGCTGAATTTACTCTAGCCGGGCACAAAGTTGCCATTGCGAATGCGTGGCTTGAGCAGGCATCAACTGGCCATGTTCTAGTAAAAGATCCTGATTTCTACAATCTCTCATTCAATCTAAAGATGGATAGTAGGCGTCCGCAAGATGCTGACTCTAAAATCGTTTGTTGCACACGTATTGATAACAAGAGCGGTTTCGATGAAAAATATTTCTATCCCAGCGAATCAGCTAGTGACGAAACTCCCTTTTCGCTCAAAATACCCGCTAAAAGCCTTGCCACTAAGATATCCTTCAGAATGTTTCTGAGCGAAATGGGAAAGGGAACAAGCAGACTAGAGCCAAAGCAACCGTTTCAAGTAGTTACTTTCAGTTTACCTCAGCTTTAGATAATTACAGCCCATACGGGCTTTCGAACCAGCAGAGCCTTACAAGTCGATTTTCTCAGTCCACGTGTTGGTGCCGTTTGTATACTCAATTTCGATTTGATTTGGGTTGATAGTTTTGATATTGGAAAACGAGGGGCCTTGCCAGCTTGAGCGGCCAAGTTCGCGACAATACTCAAGGCCGGGGGAAATTGAAATGACTTCATATAGCTCATCATCACCACCTTGATTAAAGACAAAATGGTGACGTTTTTCAAGCCTATGTTTTCCAACATTGTACTGCTCACCAATTGATGTACCGGCAGTACCCATTGAATAGAAAAATAGCGCCAGCAAAGTGATTAAGACTACAGGCACCATAAGGAAAGCAGCAACGACGCGAATAGCCTTCACGGTCATGGCAACAAACGTGTATATGATCACAGTTGCGGGTGTAAAGAATAAGATTGAGTCTTTAATCCCCTGAACGGCTGCATTGGTACACCGAACCGGGGCCAGGGAGAGCAGAAAACAAACGAACATGCAACCCAGAACTGTCCAATAAACCTGATGTCTACTAGAACGAGCTGGTGCTTCTATGGTCAGATTCTCATCACTCATATTCCTTTCTTACCCAAATAGTGCGAAATCACGTTCAAGAAGTTCTCAGCCGCTTCACCCTGTAAATTAACAAGTATGCTTCGAGATAGAGCGGCGACGACAAATCAGCTCCATAGTTGTCAGCCTCCTCAACCCATACAAGTTTTTGTCTCCTAAGCGTCATTTGAGTCATAGCCCTCAGTAGATCAACTTCTCAAAATCGCAGTAACGCAGAGCTTGACCAGCGGCAACGTCGCGTTTAAGCTTAGCGCCCAGCACCAATTGCGGTGCCGAAATAGCAGTATAGTAATGCTGCTTCGCCGACAAATTCGCACTTTCCACATCTGCAGCCTTGAGCGCTTCTCCTTTCTTCATGGCGCGCTTAACGACCAAAGTGGAAACCGGTGCATCGACATACTGGCAATGAATAATATCGCGCTTGAGGGCCTGACAGTTTTCGCTCACAGTGCGGCCGACAATTTGCCAGGGAGTGCAACAAATAGAATCAATAAATTGCTCTTCCACAATATAGACGGGCTCAATGTCTTTAAGTGCAATCAATTGACCCGGTCTAACTCGATCGCGCCAGCGATAAACTAAAACGCCTGGCTGGGCATCGCTATGCCCCGACGGTGGTCGCTCAGCTTCCGCTTGCTCAATTTGGCGAACATCGGCTTGATCAAAAGCCTCAGCAGTGAGCACCGCTCCTTGGTTGACAATGCCCACAATCTTCTTACCGACAACAGCCGGGGCGGAGACAATAGCAGCCGGTGGCAGGCTTTCTGGATCAGCCTCAAATTCTGCCAGATCATTATCACTCAGTACACTCGGTGCCATGATGCGGCGTTCGACAAACACCACTCTTCCCTTTGCATGAAGGCCCCTGGCCCGCCAGGCAGTGAGTTTTTGGCGATAGACAAGATTACCCATCTGGCCAAAAGAAAACATAATTATCGGAGCAAGAAATAAATACGCAGACATTGTTAGCACCGCTATCAGTGGCATAGGCAATTTTTGCCAAAAGTTTGTAGCTGGCGTCAGAGGTGCTTCATTTGCCAAGCAAACAAAACGTCTACACGCAAGATCGGCCGCGGTGCGGCGTTTTTTGTCGCAAAACAAACCAGCCAAAACTCCAGCTAGAGCCAGCTGTGCCAGGGCATAGATGGGCATATAGAATGCCCCCAATGGCAAAATCAGACATGGCAACCAATAAATAAATCGAGCAAACAAAGCAGCGAAAAAGCCTAGGCGCTTACCATCGCTGCGTCGCACTACCAGCCCCGTAGCCCACTTACCAGGGGTTGCACTCCACGCGGATGATTCGAAAATAGCAAAATAAATAGGCACAGCCAGCAATACAATTAACGCTATAGCCGGCAGGGCAACGAGAAGAGCCGCACCGACACCAGATAAGGATGAGCGGGGAAAAATAATGAACTTGCTGCTAAGGAAAGCAAGATAGACTCCGCTGCTTAGTAAAACCACCAACGTCAGACTATCCAGCACCATCGCCAGAATTCTAGTGAGCAACGGTGCGACTGCTAGGGCCGGCGCAGGGGCAGGAGCTTGTTCTAGTTCTAATGAGTCGGTCATGGGCGGAAATACTTTTTCACTAGCGCAAGCGCAAACAATAACAAGATTTGGCAATATGCCAATTCACCTTCCCTAATATGCCCCTATTTGCTTAAACCTGCGGGATTTTTAAGACTTGATCAGGATAAATCAAGTCACGATTGACGATGGCATTAAGACTGACAAATTGGTTCACCATGGCCATAATCTCTTGATTGCTCGGGTCTTTGCCATTTTTAGCAGTGAGCAAAGTGCGCGAAATATTCCAGAGATTGTCTCCGGGCACAACTTTATAGGTCACTGGAGGGTCACTGATAACTTCTGATTGATCGCTCATTGCCAGTCACTTTTTACCTTTTTCCAATTCGCCTTATTGCTTATGAGCTTCTTGTGTTGCGATAGGCTTTGCCCAGATAGTGCCGTCCCAGACCTTCGTGGGCATTGCTATGCAGTGGTCGACCATTGCCAGAACCAGGGAAGACAATATATTCAACTTCTGGCCGCTGAGTGCCGCCGCGACGCGGATTAGAGTTTATGCCCAGCGACGCCGCTAGCGCCATAGAGCCTTCACCCAATTTTTGATGAGGTCCGACATCGGCAAATACTGCAAAGCGAACACTGTCACCGTAACGCACCGCAGCAATATCACCAAGACGCACTCCGTACTGCTGATACTTTTCTAGAGGTAAGACAAAATATTTAGTGGTTTCAGCGTTCACTGGCGCACCGCCTTTGTGACGGAGCGAAGTATTACTTTGACCGTCAGGGTCAATTTGTCGAGCTCTTGGTGAGCCGTCAGCATCGATGGCCATTCCAGCGCGGAAGTAGACAGAACCACCATCAACACGGGTCAGCCGCCTAGCATAGCCGGCACTTTTTGCCACTCCATCAAAGAGTTCATTCAAACGCTCTTCATCGCTGACAACGCGCTGCGGTGGCCTGTTCCAAGGCACTACAACTTCGCGAGTGGGAACTGGAAGGTCTTGAATCGAAACTTCTCTGCGCTCTTCAATTGCCCGAGGAATGGCCTGAGCGTCTAATTGCGGCGGCGCAGTGTATGGCTTAACGTAGGGCTCTAACATAGGCGGGTCGGCATAGACCTTGGCATTAGCATCATACTTAGGCACTTCAAGAGCAGCATCAAGCTTTTCCGGTGCGACGAAAGCTTGCGCCGGAATATCTTTAGGCAAATCAGCCGGTTGCTTTGGCAAAATTTCATTGCGCTTAGTCGAGAATAAATCTTCGGGAGCTACTTTTTGCTCAGCAACTTGCGTGTCTGGCTTAACGGCGTCGTTGAAGAAAGAGCGATCGCCCATATTCTTCGACCACCAAGTACCGTAAGAACCAACAGCGTCGCCTTTTTCAGTCTGCTGCTGCTGCCAGCTACCATCGGCGTTTTTGACACCGCGTAAGATAACACGCTCTTTGCCTTGGTCATCGTTGGCATAAAGGTGCACTAAGGTGCGGGCTCCGGCTTTTTCAAGCTCAATAGTGAGGTTGCGTTTAGTGCCATCTTTATCAACAACTTCGACAGTGGTCTGTCCAGCACGACCAAGGGCTTCTACAGCCTTTAACTTCTCTTCGGCCGATGCGGCTGGATTAATCAAAACATCTTTTGGTGCGGGTGGAGCTTCGAGAGATACCTTGGGCAAACTAGCTGGCTGATCAGTAGCCCTTTGGTCAGCAATCTTTTGATCGACACCCGGCGTGCTCGCTACCAACTTGTCGGCGGCCTGTGTGCTCACTAGCGGCTTACTTGCAGCTTGCCAATCAGCAGTGGTCATCTCCTGCACGGCTTTGACTTCAGGCTTGGCCTCATGTGCGCCCGCGCCAGCATCCGACACCGGACTAACTGCGTCGATGGCCTTGACTTTAGCCTTGTCTGTAGACTCGCCGTCGTTTTCGAGAGGAGATGCCATCGGGGGGAGGGCCCTTCTAAGATTGTCCAGGTAATAACTTGCCACAATCAAGTATCTAACAATTTACCCAGAGGGCAATGGTGAAAATCCCATTGCCCCCAATGTGACATTATTGCTTTGTAACTGGCTCAATAATTCAAACCGAGCCAGCAGTCGAAAGCTGGCAAACCCGGCCGTCAGGCTGGAAACGCGGTAGCAGCGCCTCATGCAGCGATGTCCAGACCTTGCGAGAGTGCTCGTAGGCAACGTAGAGCGCCACGGAGAGCTCACCTACGGACGGCGGCAAGCCCTCAAGTAGCCCCTTTTGTTCCCAATCTTCAAGCAAAGTCAAAGAACCAGAACAGAGGGTTGAACTAGAGCCTAAGCTCCCAGCGACTTCAGCTTTCGCACCTGAACCGACAAGGCAAATACAAGTAATCTCAAATTTGACAATAGCATTTAGCACTCCAGGTATATCAGCCAACTCCTCCACTAACTTTTGGCCAGATGAGCGGTTCAACCCCGAAACTACGTACGAAGCAACTGAACAATCGGCAGTCGCAGAAGGCACAATATACTCTAGAAGCGACTCTGACAAAGACTTGACTGCCTCAGACTTAGTTGCCAAAGACTTTGGCCGCACAAAAGTCTCAATTAAGTTAACGTGGCCGACTTCGCTCTGCACTGTGTCATGAATCAGCTGAGAGTGTATCAATGAAGAATTAAACTCAATTTTCAAAATACTGAAACCATCAACGGCAGTGACACCAACAATGGAATCTCTCGCCGATGCCGGTGAAGAAGAAAAAGAAGAAGAAGACGATGGAGTTGAACCGAAAGATACAAGTGAAGGTGAAGATACAACATCAGCACCAATTTCAGTGCCACAGTTATCCGGATTGAAGACACTGCGCACCCTCAGAGCCACTGAGTTTTCCCGAGCACACTCCACAGCCCGCGGGTGAATCACTTGAGCACCTTTGGCTGCCATTTCTAAGCAATCGCTGTAGCCAATGCGCGTATGCTGAATTGCTCCCTCAATAATATTTGGATCGGCAGTGAAGATACCATCAACATCAGTATAAATCTCGCACAACTCCGCCCCCACCGCCGCAGCAATGGCCACAGCAGAAGTGTCGGAACCACCGCGACCCAAAGTCGTAATGTCACCCGCCGCGGTAACGCCTTGGAACCCAGCCACAACAATGACATCGTTGTTAGCAAAAGCTTCATCAATTTTGTCAGAATCGATACTGAGAATTTCGGCATTACCATAGTTTGACTCGGTGATAATGCCCAGTTGCCCACCGGTAAAAGACTTAGCCTTAATATCGAGGTCACTCAAAACAATACTGAGAAGGGCAATTGACTGCTGCTCACCCGAGGCTAGAAGCACATCTAGCTCACGCGGGTTGGGCTTTTCAGAGCACCGCCCTGCCAAGCGCACCAAACTATCAGTGGTATCACCCATAGCCGAGACCACCACAATGGTCTTGTACTCAGCGCTAACAGAAGCCACTATCTGAGCCACATGCGAGATTCGCTGCGGGTTCTTTACCGAGGTTCCACCGAACTTCAATACTTTGATTTTCTTAGTTGAATTACTCATGCTTTGCTCCTTTTGAAGAAACGGAACTAGCAGTAGCCGCCGAAGCAACAGACGCAGAAGTAGCGATAGTAGCGGTAGTAGCGGTAGCAGCAGAAGTAGCAGCAGAAGTAGCAGCAGGAACTTTACTAGATACAGCTGCGTGCTGAGCAACCTGCAAAGCAATTTCTAAATCTTGCAAAAGATCAGGTGCGTCTTCGATGCCCACAGACAAACGGATCAAACCATCGACAATACCGAGTGGCTCGCGCACTTCTTTAGGAATAGGGGCATGGGTCATAGTGGCCGGATGACAAATCAATGACTTGACGCCGCCAAGGCTTTCGCCTAGCTGGAATAATTCAGTGGAATTGACGACACTCTTCGCCGCTTCCAAACCACCTTTGACGACAAAGCCAACGATACCGCCAAAGCCAGTCATTTGCGTTTTCGCCAGATCAAACTGGGGGTGCGACGGCAAACCAGGATAGTAGACACTTTCAACTAGTTCATGCTCAGACAAATATCGAGCCACAGCAAAAGCATTGCGCTCATGCTCTTTCAATCGCAGAGCAAGAGTTTTTAGACCGCGCAAAATCAAGAACGAATCGAAAGGCCCTGGCACCGCACCGCCAGCGTTTTGATAGAACTTCAATTGGTCATATAGCTCATCATTATCAGTGATTATGGCACCGCCAATAACATCGCTGTGCCCGCATAGATACTTGGTTGTGCTATGCACAATAATATCAGCGCCAAATTGCAAAGGCTTCTGAAAATACGGAGTAGCAAATGTATTATCTACAGCAAAAAGCAATTTGTGTTTCTTGGTGATTTTGCCCACAGCAGCCAAATCAGCTAATTTCAAGAGTGGATTGGTTGGTGTTTCTAGCCAAACTAATTTAGTGTTTGGCTTAATGGCAGCTTCAATTTCTTCAGGTTTGGCAGCATTGACATATGAAAATTCGATATTGAATTTTCTCTTCACCTTCTCAAATAGTCTGTATACGCCGCCGTAGACGTCTTCCCCAACAATGACATGATCACCAGCCGACAAAATATCAAGCACAATTGATACCGCCGCTAGCCCCGAGGCGCATGCTATTCCATACTTAGCCCCTTCTAAAGAAGCGAGGCAAACCTCAAGGGCAGTGCGGGTTGGATTATGGGTGCGGGCGTACTGATAGCCTTTGTTTTTGCCCAATTCATCGAGTACAAAAGTCGAAGTTTGATATATAGGTGTAATTAAAGCGCCTGTAGTTGGGTCGGCCTCTTGGCCGCTGTGTATGGCCAAAGTGTTGAAACCAAAGTTACGTTGGGGCGCATCGCTAGGTGATTGGGACGGCTGTGATGAATCTTGCTTACTAGTAGTCATTGTATTTCTCTCCAAAGAAAAACTCCCTCTCTCGCGGCTGCGGGAAAGGGAGTTGCTAACTTAATTACGGATGCTTAGTCTCGAATTACTCGATCAAAATCGTAATGCAACAAATCCCTGCCCGCGTGGGGCATGGACATCTGCATGTTTCTGGTGGAACGATTTAACATGCCGGCATTATGCGGGTATAAAAAATTGTTTGCAAGGTAATTCGACTAATTGTTAAGCAACCATGAATAAGCAACTTGAAAAAGCGATAGGATAAGCTCAATACATTTAGAAGATTGCAGATTGATGATTGTGGACTGAGAAAATGCATACTACAGACATGCAAAATTTGGCGAAGGACCAAACCCAGCCCACAGCTCCATTTCTACGGCAACTCGTGCTGCGATTGAAGTTGCCAATTTCCTTGCTACTTTCTTTGCTAATTTTATTGGTATTCCTTGACCGCAATACTAACTCTGCCGCCCAAGCCAAAAATGAATTGGGTTGGTCGCTAACTCAGAACCGCAAACACCTTGGCTTATACAAAGTAAGTATGGCGCGCTCCGGAATGCGCATTGAGATGCCTAATCAAAGAATAATAGCCTTGTGCCTCCCCCCAGGAAAGACTGTATTCGTTGTGAATATTGCCAGCAAACGCTTGTGCCAAGTTCCACTGGCAAATTTCGAAGGGCAAATGTTGCGGCACCTGGCTATTGGAAAAGGCATGGTAATGACCGATGTTCCAGTAGTTAGAATTGGACAGACTAATTACCTAAAGGTCGAAACTAATTGCTACGGCATCGATACTAAGAAGCAAGCACAATACGCTTCGCATGCAAAAACAAGCATGTTTGAGAAGCGCCAAGTCGCCCAATCGGTGCGCTTGCTTGCCCTCGCTGATTGCCCGTTCGCAGCCGCTGGGAGACTCATGACTAAGGTCTATGGCTTGCCCAAACTTGATACCATTCCAATAGACATGCACTACACAGACCCAGAGGGTGGTGGGCATCAAGTGCTCGAAACGCTTTCAATTTCGCGCACAAACATAGACAACAGACTTGTATTGCCGACAGGCCTGAAGCAGTCGTCGCTTGCCGAGGTTCTGCTCGACGGCAACGAGTCAGCAGTAGATATACTCAATTTTTAGAGAGAACTGGCAGGGTTTTCAAAAGAAAGTTGGCTTAGCAATAAGAGAAAAATAGCGGATGAGTCCTTGCTCTATCACTTTCCAAAATGGATAGATTTTTTCGCCAAAAATCTATCCGTTTTTTGTACAAACAAATGAGAAGCAGTAACATATGCAATACTATTTAGGCCAACGACTTGAACCAACGCATTAAGCCAGCTTTTAAGCTAGGAAAGTATAAGTGAAAGACCCAAAATCGCAAGTGTTCAATACAAAGATTCTGGATACAAACGCCATTGAAATTGATTTGTATGATCGTGCCACCGACTCACTTGAGCAGATCACACAGTTGCTTCATCAAGCCTATGCCACTCTTGCTGCACGCGGCTTTAACTACGTAGCCGCCACGCAAACTGCCGCAGTCACAGAGAGTCGGCTAAGCGCAGGTAAGGGATACATAGTTAGACAGAAGGGAAACGACCAAATTATCGGCACCATCACTTATTACACAACAGCAAGAGATGCGCCTGATGAACCCGATTATTACAAGAAGAACGTAGTCGGCCATTTTGGCCAATTTGCAGTTCTACCAGAAATGCAAAAGTTAGGTATCGGCAGTAAGCTTGTGGAGTTTGCTGAATCTCTCGCTCATGCTGACGGCAAAGACGAGCTTGCCTGTGACACCGCCGAAGGTGCCACCGATTTAATTGAATACTATACGAGCCGCGGTTACAAACTAATTGAGCATCACCAATGGGATAAGGCTTGCTATCGAAGCGTGATTCTAAGTAAAAGCCTGCATGAGTGCGCGTAGCTCGAAGCAGCAGCAATTTTGATAAGATAGCTACATGAAGTGGATCTACCGATTTAGAAAATACGCTGTGTGGCTCAGCATAAATCTCTACGTGCTGCTCACAACAATGTGGCTCAGTGCCATGCGTATCGGATTGATAATTCCTACCTGCATGCAACCCGTAAGCCACTCGATGAACATCCAGCTAAATTTGGCCTTCAGCTCTTGGACGCCAATCTTTACGACCACATTAATAGTATTCATGTGGCTTAGCTTTACTGCCATGAATTTAGATATAAAGTATGGTGCGCGAGCTTGGCGCACAATGCACGAGAGATTAATCACAACTAAAGGCTGTATCTGGCTACCATTACTAGCGGCTGCATGCTGGTTTTTATTCAGAGAAGAACTACTAACACTTTTATCTCTTCTATCGTGGCTCTGCTTTATTGGTTTCCTAGCTTCTTGCAGTCTTCTGCTAATGAAAACACGCAAAGCCTGAGTAAATTTCACACTATACCTGGCAAGGGTGAATTCGCTCCAATTGCACCATAAATCTCATTGCGCTCCAGATGGCATACAACGGCCCACCTGGCGGCAGCAGAACATCTAGCTGAACACCGCAGTCATCAACAAAATAAAACCAAGGCGAGCTAAATCTAAGCATGCCAATCTCATCTTCCCAGGCATCCCAATCTCCCGATGCCTCATACTGCCGCATAACCTTATCTAGTTCAGACATTCCCATTTCGCGGATCTGCCCATATCTCAATTGATGCTTGAAAGACGGCCTAGACCAAAGTACACGCCTTGATGTGGCGAGAAACCAAGTTTCTGAATCTTCAACGAAGGCAAACACCGGCAACTCTTCAGACTGCAATTGGGCTTCAGCAAGCAGAACCCCTTGCAAGTCAACAGTCAGAGACCGAAACAATTTAGTGGAATAGACTTGAGATTGCTTCAAAAGAGATTTTTCTAAACGCAAAGCTTTATAGGCATCTGAACCGGTAGTCGGGGGGTCAACCTGCATCAGTTTCCTCTTACGACTCGGTTCTTGCTTTCAATTTCGTCCAAAAGGCTTTGGCAAGCGGTTTTATCAACTTGCTCTTCCTTGGTCCAGTTCTTGCTCATGGCAGTCTTCAAAGCTAGATGAGCCCTACTCATAGAATCCGCATCTATCAAACAGCGACCGAGCTTGTAGTTATTCACTGCAGAATCATCCAATAACGTACAAGCACGATACTCAACCGCAGCGACGCGATACAACTTGCTTTTCTCTGCCTGCTCCGCAAGCAAAAGCCGACAAGTTTCTTCTAAAAATATCGCTCTCAGGAGAGGCTTTAACAGCCACTTCGGCTTCATCAATGGCCAAACTCCACAGGCCACGACATCCGAGCTCAACGCCGCGATTATTGTGCTCAAGGGCGTTGGTTGGCGTTGGAGTATTTAACTTTAGGCCGCCGCCTAGCTGATGGGAATCATACTGAGCCGCAGCACCATGAGCAGTACCGATCAGAAGAATGACTGGAAGCACGAACAACGACGTGAAAGCAACAGTGCGCGTCCACGCAAAACACCAATTGCCATGCAGGCCAGGCCTAGGCGTAACATAAATTTCTGATTGGTGCTGTTCGATTGCACTATCCAATAGCTTCAAACCTCCAAGCATTTCGCTCATTATGACAGCTTCAGTTCCTGGTTGGCCCTCTTCAGAATAGACCACCTAAGCTAAATGCTCGTCAGCAGCAATTCGAAATAAACAATAAATCCGCAACATCGCGCTGCCTCACGAACTTTCCCGCCTCAAACAAAAATGAGCTATCATCTCTTAGCGTTATCTCCTCACGAAAAGTTTGAACCACAATGGATGCACAAAACTATGCAAACCTCACCGCTCTCTCAAGCATAGTCGCCAACGGTGTAGAAATTCTAGGGATAGCGACCGGCGTTCCCAATCTTTTCTTAGGCTGGATACCGATGGCCTGCGGTGCCCGAGGCTACACAAGCAAAATCTACATTGCCTGCATTGCCAACATTGCTGTAGCCCTCGTTGCTCCGCTGATAGTCAACACCATGGAGCAACTAGCAAGAAGCACCAATCTTGAAATGCTGCTCTTCCTTGGAATTACGCTTAGCTTTGGGCTCGGACTTATCACAATCGTACTAAGCTTCGCTCTGTTTCTTACTCCAGCCCTAATGGCATGGCGCGAGAAACTGCCCTCTTCTGGACTTGTCATAGGCCTGAACCTCTTCTCAATCATTTTGCCAATATTGTGGATACCCGCATTGATAGTTGCTTCGCTGGCAGTGACTAAGAAACAAACAGCACCGATCGTGCAGTTAATCCGACAGCAAAGCGGCCGCATTGAACCGGCAAACGACAGTGAGCAAAAAGGAGCATCCGCTGATCATGAGTAAATTAGTCGGCCTAAAAGCTGGACTGATAGCGATCACATTGCTACTGAGCGCAGCTGCAAACGAATCAAAAGCGATTAGTATTTTTACAGAAAAGCTCTATCCATACGGATTCATTGATAAAACTGGCAAGCAAGTAATCGATCTTAAGAAGTTGAGAAATCAAAACTATAGCGCTACTAGTTTCAGCGACAATCGCGCAGTCGTAACTCAACATAGCGGTCTGACCAGATACATAATCGACGAAACTGGACGCATCATATCTCCCGGCTTCGCCTCGGTAAAAGACTTCGCGGAAGGGCTTGCAGCCTTTAGTCCTCTAGGTCAACACAAAGAAACCACCCTGATTGCCAGCGTTTGGCGAAGCAATACAATCACACCATGGGGCTTTATCGACAAAGAAGGGAAGGTAAAAATAGAACCCATTTACATTGATGCGCAGTCGTTTTCGCAAGGGGTTGCAGCTGTAATGTCGGCAAGCACCTGCAGCTGGGGCTACATCGACGCCCAAGGCAAACAGGTAATTCCGTCAACATTTAGCGCCGCGGAATCATTTTCTGAAGAAAGAGCGGTCGTCAAAGCCGGAGACAAGTGGGGAGTGATCGATCTGAAAGGCAACTTCATTGTAAAAGCCGAGCAAACCAGTCAAATTAGCTCCTACCACGATGGTCTCGCGGCCATAGTAGATAAAGAACCCTCCGAAGCCAACAGAGTGGATTACATCGATCGAGACGGGAAGCTGCAGATCTCCGTTCTGACTGAGAAAGAAGAGTCCAAATCCGGAATGAAGTTAGACAGAAACAATAACTTCGTTGTGCCGCGAGAAAAGGGTTCTGGAGGCCCGCGCGTGACCTTACCACAAACAAATCATGACTTCGCCGAAGGCCTAGCAGTTATAAAGAAAGACCATAAGTATGGCTACATAGACAAGACTGGAAAAATGGCAATAGCCCCGCAGTTTGACTACGCGTGGGGCTTCAGAGACGGCAGGGCGAGAGTGTTTGCAAACATCTCAGGTGGGAAATTTTCCTTCATAGACAAATCGGGCAAGCTGATCGCTCCTTACAAATTCAGCACAGCAGAAGAATTTTCCGAAGGCTTTGCCCTTGTGCAAAAACACGAAGGTGACACTTGGATGTTTATCAACAAGTTAGGGAAAAATGCCTTCGGCAAATCATTTCATGGAGCCAAGAGCTTTCACCAAGGGCGCGCTTGTGTTGGCAATACTTTGATGTTCTGCTTTTTATAGCCAAGGCCAAACCATCATAGACACCGATGGCAACTCGAGCTCTTAGAAGGCCGAGAACGAGCATTGCCCGCAGACGTATTTTAAGCGTATTTTTGGCGTATTAATGGCATATTGCCAACAGTACTTGGGAGCTTGCGCCATGACTATTGATACAAATGCTCGCGGAATCGTGCTGGACTTTGACTCGTGCAAGGCGGAGCGGTCCTTAAAAGCAACCGAATCTAAGTTTAGCAACCTCGAATTCGCCAATTCTTTAGAACAAGCAAACCGCATAGTCGCGAGCGAAACATTCGACTTTATGATCATTCACGAGCGGCCAAACACTTTCGGCTTAGACCTTGTAGAGAAATTCAGGCAAATGGCACCGACAATGCCAATGATACTTCTCTGCGAAGCTGCATCTGGAACTTGGGCGCAGCAATTAACGGATCCGAGACTAGAGCTAGTTTACAGCGCGGCACCACCACAAGAGCTAGAACATAGAATCGCCAAGTTACTCAATTTAGAAGAACAGCACTTTCTACCAGAGAACCGAATAGCCGTTGAACCAATACCAATGCTGCGCAGCACTAGCAGCGGCAGATTAGACGCAGAAAGAATCGCTGAATGCTTTGGTCTAACTTTAAAAGATATCGCTCGCGCAGCAAACAGGCCCTACACTACCGTCCATAAAACGCCTGATTCTCTTGCCCTTCAACCGGCGCTATATCCATTTGAACGAATAGCATCGGCAATAAAAACAATTACTGGTGGTGCCTTACAGAAAGGGCTAAAGATCTGGCTCAACTCCCCGAACAAAGCATTTCCTAAAGCTCTCCCAGTTGAGCTGATAAAGCAAGGGCACGCAAGCTTACTGGCCGACCTACTTGAAGATCACCTCCTCGGTCAACCGGGGTAGAAATGCACGCACCCAATATCTTGGCCAAGGTATTAGCGAGCCTGACAGCCATTCCTATCGAAGCTACATTTCATCGCTCCATTGCCAATGCGGTCCTTTACCGCAAAGGTCGCAAGCCCAAGCTTCTCTTTGCGCTAGGTGCAGGTGCAAATGGTGCCAGATTCACACACCTGTACTCACCCAGATTTTAGCGACAGCAATATACCAATCTAACCGCTTTCAAGGAATCCGTTTCTTCTCCCACGGAGACCCAGAGCAAATCAATCTTATGATATGGACAAAGAAAGTTAAGGCACCTTCTTTTATTGAAGTAATTGACAGCAGCAGTGTTCTCGCAGACAGAATACCCAAGCTTCGAAAGCGACTAAATGCGACGAAGTTAAAGTAGCACCACGTGAAATTGCAAAACGCGCAAGTTACTCACCAGTCGAACCAGAATTCACTGGCAACAAAACATACCCAATCTCTACAGCCTTAGTTGCTGCAGCTATTCTTGTTGGAACTCTCAACTTAGCCAGTATAACTTCAATATGCTTTTCTACAGTGCGGACCCTCATATCTAATTCTTCAGCAATTTCCTTGTTGCGACTGTCAAGCCGGATTAACACTGCTACTTCTGCCTCTGTCAGCTCGCTATTGGGCATGTGAGTGCTGGGTGCCTGTTTAACCAATTGCTCGATAGCCGGATCGCAATATCGCGCACCGCTAAGCAACTGGGACACCGCCTCTAGCAAGACACTCGCTTCAGAACTCTTCAAACAAAATCCACGCACTCCAGCGCGGCATAATTGATTGTGATACTTGGTGGCGCAATAAGCGCTAGTGAAGACAAGGATGTTTAAATTGGGAAACTGCGCACTTGTTCTTCGACAAAGTTCGACGCCTTCTAGCTCGTCATGCTCAAAATCGAGAATTAAAAAATCAGGACTCAACCTGCGAATCAACTCAGCAGCAGCCGAACCGTCAGCAGCCTCTCCAACCACATTCAAGAGTGACAAAAGAAGTTCCTTCAACCAAGAACGAACAGATTCACTTCTAACGTAAATGACAGCCCGAGGACGATCGCGCTTGCTTGAGTCACTAAAGATAGAACCTGTATGCATTACAGCCCTCGCATAACACAACTAGAATCTAGACATGATTGCCTGGTTTGACAAAGTCTACCTCTAACCCTAGCAAATGTTCGGCATTGACAGCGAATGTTTGCTTTGAACTGGTGAAATGACACAGTAACAGCGAGTGCAGAATGCACACAGCCCAAAGTAAATAGCATAAAACGATTCCAAACTGAATTCCTAGAGAGTAAATTAGCTGCCCAAAGAAACCGAGCAGAACCGTTGTGGCCACGAAGAATGCAATCGTGCCAAGCACGCATGAACACAAGACATAACAATATTGAGCTAAGCCATAGAGTATCTCATTCATCCAACCACTAGAGTTCTTGCGTCTGAAGTCAATCATAAGACCCATCAGCATCTCACCCGGTGTTCCGGAACGCATAAAAACTCGAAAGCAGAGACGCAAATATATGATTGGAACTGGAGTAAAAAGGAGAGCGACCGAGTAAAGAACTACGTGGTCTTTCGCGATTGCATGATAAAGACGCTGCATGAAATCGAAACTGGCCGAAAACTCAGGAAGAGTACCAAGATTAAACATAATAGGAATGCTGACGATGCCACTGCTGATAGCCCAGTCAACAACAAGGGCCGCAGTGCGCCGCTTAGCCATCCGCCAATTGTCTTGCAGGTCAGGCCTCGGCGCCACGTAAATTTCCGAATTCACTAATTTCGACCTTGTTAGCAAGTTGGTAACAACTTAAAGCATACCCGGCCCTATATTGAAATCACAGAGCAGCGGTTGCAATTCTCCACCCCAGACCAGAGCCGCTCCTGTTTTACCACTGAACTATCAATGAACTACCACTAAGCTACCACCAAACCACCACTGAGTTACCACCCCGCACTCAGGAGACAACCCTTAACATGAATATGAACATCAGAGACCTACAAGATCGCTCAAATCTTCAAGACCGCACTAACTATCAAGACGCCGGCCAAGATAGATTCAATAGCTGGGCCCATCAAGCAAGCAACGATGCCACCGATTTCTTTCGCGGCCAGAGCAGAGGCCGCACCCCCGACAGAATGGCTCAAAACATGCTGGACAGCCTTGAAATAACACCCCTCTTTGTCAGCGTCAGCAATACATCTGACCACGGCTCGCACAGTCATTCCCGCGACTCACATGACGGGCACCGACACGCTCACGATGGCCACCGCAACTCAATGAACGGCGAGCGCATCACAATTGATCTTGGTATCGGCGGTAGTGCCCTAGTAATTGACACAGTTAGAGATCGCCAAGGTCATTCAGAAGTGCAGCTAATCAGCTTGCTCAATCAAAGAAGACCTGAAGAACGAAATCGCACCATGCCATATGATCGCTACAACTCAGGATTGCCAGGCCTAGACATTTTGCCACGCGATCGCTATGAATCACCATCACCGGCGGCCGACACCAGACCACTGCCACCATGCCCACCTGGGTTCGATCAAACAAAATGGGAAAATGGTCACGACACAATCAAGTATGCAGTTGGAAGAGAACTGGCTCGTTCATTCGATCAGCTTCTAGCTATTCCCGATGAAGCAGGACAGAGAAAATTTGCTGAGAACTTCCTCAAGACTCAAGTACCGAACATGGAAGCTCGCGGTGGAAAGGTTCTCGCCATCAAAGATGAGAAAGTATTGCTCGACGCTGGCGACGGCTCCGGCCCACTGTGGATTGACGTCGTAAAAAATATCGGTGGCGGCAATCCTGAAGTGCAATGGACAGTGGTGGGCAAAGGCGATGCCTCACAAACCCGAGCACCCGAGTTTGCACCCACGCCCCCAGGATTCGACGCCACAAAGTGGAACAACGGCCACGATACTCCTAAATATTTTGTTGGCCATCTGGTGGCAGACATGTTGCAAGAAGATCTACTCAATCCAGACAGAGAAGGTCAAAAAGCTAGAGTAGAGCAATTCCTCAAGAAGCAAGTACCGCTGCTGGAAGCAAGGGGCATCGAAGTGCAAAAAGTTATTGGCGAAAAGATGCTAGTCGACTTGCATGATGGCAGCGGCGCGCACTGGGTTGATACCGTGGTGGATGTAAGTGGAAAAAATCCCCATGCCAGCTGGCAGGTAGAAGCCTAGCAGCTAAGCTCTCAAGCTAAGAATAAAAGCGAAACACAGAAGCGAAGTACAGAGTCGAAGCACACAATTTTAAATCGCGGGGTTAGAAGTGGGCAGATGGAGCCAGAAAATGCTCCCACTGCCCACTTCACTTACCACACCTATTTCTCCGCCATGGGCTTCCACAATGGCTTTGCAAATAGCAAGACCAAGGCCACTAGTTCCAGCACCGCCACCATGAGCTTGTTGAAAGCGATCGAACACCGAGTCTAACATGTGGCGCGGAATACCTTTGCCTTGATCTTCGATCTTGACATGAGCGCTATCTTTCTTCATGGCAATACTTACTGTAATGGTGGCACCATCTGGTGAATATTTGATTGCATTAGAAAGCAAGTTGATGAACACCTGCATTATTCTCTCTTTATCGACAGAGGCAACTGCATGATCGCCAAAGACTTCGATTTTAATCGAGCTAGCATCAGCAAGTGTTTTTACAACGGCGACAGACTGCAGGGCAAGCTCTGCTATGTCAGTGGGCGCCATAGTCATTTCCATCATTCCTGCTTCCATTTTTTCAATATCAAGCAGTTCATTGACTAGCCTAAGCAGACGATCACACTCAACTTGAGCATGGCCCAAACGTTTTTTCCCTTTGTCTGAAATTTCTCCATACAGGCCTCTTTCAACAAGCTCTATGGCTCCCTGAATAGCAGAAAGAGGACTGCGCAACTCGTGGCTAACCATCGCCACAAAGGCCTGTTTCATCTCTTCTGCCTTACTAACATCGTCTGCCATTTTTCTAAATGCAGCGTCAAGCTCGGCCACTTCATCGTTACCTACAATTGGTGGCAAAAGTGGCTTGTGCTCAACAAACAGTTCGGCATTTCGACTTAAAATATTTAGCCTAGCGGCAATGTCACGACTAAAATAAACAACGACACCAAGCGAGAGCAACAAATTCAAAAGCGCCCCAGCTAGTATATAAAGTCGCATTTCTTGCTTGCGCCCTTCTTCGTTTGCGGGCAAGTGCTCTTGAATCTGCCTCTCCTCACTGGTCAATCGATGCAGTTCATCAACATATGTTTTGAATGAGCCTTCAATCTGGTTTCTAAACTTACCAAATTCAAAGTGATAGACATCTTGCGGCGTCTCTTCTATGCGTTTCTTGTGCCAGTTGAGCACAGAGACTACACTCTGCGCTTGCGTCTCTACAGCCTTAAGACGGTCAATGCGCGTTGGGTCGTCTTTAAGCAAAGCTTTCAACTTGGCCGCACGCTCAGGAATAACTGCTATCGCGTCGTCAAGTCGCTTTAGTAGCGCATCGTTTCTCATGTAATTCCAGGCAATAATGGCGCTGCCTGCATCAAATAAGTCTCGCTGTGCTTGGTTTGCCTCGGCCACAATTGCTCTTGAGCGATATTCACGCTCGGCGACGACCTGTGCATTCTCCAGGAGCGCACTGAGCACAGCCAAATAGATCAGCCCCAAGAGAAGAGGCACGGCTGCCATTATTAGGCCTTTTTGAGCGACTGAAAGCTTCAATGCATCCGCCAATACTAACAAGCAACTTACTGAGATACCTAAAAACCGGAGATTCCTAAAACACCCGAGATTCCAGAGATACCAAAGATTCCAAATATCAAAGCCAAGTCTATCTTACCTCTAGCCCAGCTGAGAAAGGAAAGATAGAATATTGCCATTGTAAATTAGTCAAAGTGAGCCAAGACTAGCCTGAATGAGTAAGCAATGATCAAAATTCTATTTGCCGAAGACGACCAAAAACTTGCAGACCTTGTCGTAGACTTTCTCTGCGCTGAAGGCTACGAGCTAGACCATGTCACCAGCGGTCCGGTGGCATTGAAGCGGCTTGAACAAGGGCAATATGACGGACTAATTCTCGATGTTGGTTTGCCAGGAATGTCAGGATTTGACGTCTGTCAGGCCTACCGCAAACATGGCGGCAGTGCGCCAATAATATTTCTCACCGGTCAAGATACTCTGGCCGATAAAGAACACGGCCTTGACTTGGGAGCAGATGATTACTTGACCAAACCCTTTCATATGCGTGAACTAGGCGCTCGCTTACGGGCCATCGCCAGGCGGTCAAGAACTAACGTTGCCGTTCGCCTTGAAATCGGCGATCTCAGCCTTGATGCCGCTAATCACACGGTCAGTAAAGCCGGTATTCCCTTGCAACTTATGCCGCAAGAGTACGCTCTACTTAACTTTTTCATGCGCAATCCCAGGCGCACATTTAGCCAGAACGAACTATTAGATCAAGTCTGGTCGAAAGAAAGCGATGCCTCTCCAGACACAGTGCGCGTTCACATCACTAAGTTGCGGGCAAAAATTGATACACCAGGGGCGGAATCGATAATTAAGACTGTGCACAGAGTTGGCTACAAATTAGAACCTTAAACAGAGGTTTCATTTAGAAATTTCCCACTCAAACAGAACCCAAAGCGCATGGTGATTTCCCCCTTGCCCCAAAAACCTTTATAAGAGAAATTAGTAGGCACCCCCCAAGAAATCATGCTCAGGAAGCCTTGCAGTTCAGGAAGCCTTGTAACTCAGTAGGTCTTATGCTCAATAAGCCCAATACTCAGTATGCCTAGTCCCCACCAAGGTGATAAATGGACTCTTCTGAAAGCCCAGCCGCAGCTCCCGTCGAACTACCCAGTCTTCAGCCAGAATTTGCTGCGCCACTGAAGATAGGTCGCTGCCCTGCCCATTCACAAAATATAGATCCGCTAACCTTAGAGCCCAAAGTTTGCTCAATGCCAAAGATTGACGTCATCAATCCGCCGGTCTTCGGCGACCAGTTCACGCTTAAACCCTATCCCCTCACTAGAGAAGATGAAATAATCGGCCGCAATTCGAAGTTCTCATTCAAAGTAGAGACCCCAGCGCCACAGCCTGGTCTAGACTTGCGCCTGCGCTTCGATAAATTGACCACCTTTGATCTCAATTTGAACGGTCAGCCAGTGGAGATGTCGTTAAATCCACGCAAATGTGGGGCAAAAGGGCGCGGCGGACTATGCTTTAAAATCCGTTTCTAAAATCCAAAAGTCTCAATCTTTAAATCTCTAGGACTTTTCGCTTTCGTCACGATCAGGTCACGATGGCAAGTTACCTTGGGCAAATCACCCCGAGTGCTACTTACTAATCGAGTGCTACTTACTAATTTAAATCTCTGGCTGGCAAGCTCAAGTGAAAACTAGCTCTTTTTTTGTACTGCATTCATAGAAGAGTTAGCTCAAATAAATTCATCGCGACCAGGAGGCGCGAAGTCTTATGACTTTTGAGAAACGCGAAGAAAACGCCGAACAGACGCATGCTAAAGGAGCTCTACAAGTTAGCGACCAAACTGAAAAGACTACGGTCAGTGAAGTCATAGAAGTCGGAGGAAAAGAGCGCAGCAATTACCAAAGCGATCTCAAAGGAGGACAAGACACAGCAGCGGCACACTTACCAAATGTGGAACTAACCGATTCAAGCAAAGTTGGCGGCAAACCAGATCAGCGCTTGCTATTGATTAGTGACAGCAACGCCAAGCCGGAGGAGCGGCTGGCAGCAGCAAAAGATCTTGCCAAAGACGGCATAAGCAAAATAGAAATGCAAAATGACAAAGGAGAAAAATATTCGCTGCGCTTCGAAACGGCTAAAGCAGGCGCACGAGATTTAGTCAGTATCCATTCAGCAGATGGCAGCGGCAAAGAAAAGCCTCTGCTGAAAGGATACCGGTGAATTTAAGGGTTAACCAAACTTTTCTTAGAGATCATGCAACACCTTAGGCGGCCAGGCCGCACGCAGGGCATTGAGCACAGCAAGAATATCAATCACTTCTTGAATGATGGCACCATTAACTGGGTTCAAATAACCAGTAGCGGCAAAGCCCATGCCCACTGCGCTGAGCGCCATACCACCAATTGCACTCTGCAGGGCAATGGTGCGCATGCGCCTGCTAATATGCATAAACTCGTCCACTTTCTCAAGCGAGTTGTCCATAATTACTACACCAGCTGCTTCGGCAGTGACGTCGCTATTCTGACCAATCGCCATTCCGACGGTGGACGCTAACATTGCCGGCGCGTCATTAATACCATCACCGACATAGAGTGTTTTTGCTGCGGCTGTCTCTTTGCGCACAATGGCGAGCTTTTCTTCCGGGCGCTTCTCGGCAAATATTTCACTAATACCCACTTGGTCTGCCAAATAACGCACTTCAGACTCGCGATCGCCAGACAAAATCAGCACGCGACTGAAGGAGTGTTCGGGTTCTAAGTGGCGCACAAAGCTGCTGCTCTCTCTGCGTGGTGCATCGCGAAAGCGCAGATCGGCAGCGTAGCGGCCGTCGATAACGGCCACACACTCCAGCCCACCGGCGACTGGTGGCAGTTGCTCAATACCCGGCAAATTGGCATCTAGCTGGGTGCGACTGGTCACTTGCACCTGTCTACCTGAAACAGTGCCGCGCAGCCCCTGACCAGGCGGCTCGCTGACATTGCTGGTTTCAACTAGCTCAAGTTTATTGCTCTCAGCCTCAGCTAAAATGGCCCGAGCTAAAGGATGCTTTGAATAACGCTCAAGACTGGCAACCAAAGTCAAAACTTCTTTTTGTTCGAAACCAGAGGCCATAATTTGTTCAGTAAGTTTAGGAGCACCATAAGTCAGAGTTCCCGTCTTATCAAAAATCGCTGTGCGACAACTACTGATCTGCTCTAAGACCACAGGGCTCTTAACGATGATTGCCCGCTTAGCACAAAGCGAAATCGAACCAATAATGGCAATTGGAATACCTAGAATGAGAGGGCACGGGGTAGCAATTACCAGTACCGCAAGAAAACGAACGGCCTCTCCACTTAGAGCCCAAGCAAGAGCTGCCACCACCAGCGCTACCGGAGTATAAATTGCGCCGAGCTTATCTCCCAAGCGCTGCAACTGTGGTTGCTTCGCTTCCGACTCGCGCATCACTTCCATAATTTTGGCGTAGCGAGAGTCAGCTACTAACTTAGTGGTACGGATAGTGAGAACAGCCTCTCCATTAACAGCTCCAGAGATAACTGTTGAGCCGCTAGTCTTGGTTACCTGAAATGGCTCACCGGTCAAGTATGATTCATCCATGCCGCCACGACCATCGATGACCACACCATCGGCAGGACAAATATCATGGGGATAGAGCACCAAGGTGTCGCCAATAGCAACATCTTGCAGCTGCACATCTACTATTTCAGTATCGCGTTTGCGGTGCGCAATCGAAGGCATTCGTTTGGCTAATGCGGCGAGGACTGACGAAGCACTCTTAAGAGCATAGCTCTCCAAAGCTTCACCACCAGAGAGCATTAGGACAATAATTGAACCAGCCAAATATTCGTGCAGTATGATCGAGGTAACTATTGAAATACCGCCCAATAAGTCGGCACCGAATTCTTTCTTCAGTAGTTTAAGCAAGAGGTCATACAGTATCGGCAAGCCACCAAAAACAAACAAACACTGTAAGGGCAAATCAAAGATCTTCTCTTCCGCTTGCAAAGCGAACCGTAGAAACAGATGCAGCACTATTGCCAAAATAGAAAAGACAGCAATGACTCTACTTTTCTGTCGCCACAAATTTAGAGGCCCGTACCAAGGCCCGGCCAAAACTTTTTCATTCCTTTCAGCCGACATCCAATTGTTTCCTATCAACCAATACTGAATATAACAAGGTTGCAAACCATGTTATCAATTAAACAGAGATGACCAGAAACGACTAAAGAAGTTCCACTGTTAACTTTTCCCATATCGGGCATAGACTAATATGATTACTAACGTTTTGCCTGTTCAAAGTTGGCTAGTTAATGTCAAGAATACTAATCGTTGAAGATGATGAGCAACTGCTAGAAACCCTAACCGATGGGCTCTCTAGCTTTAATCACGTGGTTGAAGCTGTCGCTACCGGCAGCGACGGCTTAGAGAGGCTCTTAGCTAGCGAATACGACTTGGCCATACTAGACTGGGGTCTGCCAGTGTTGACAGGCCTGCAGATCTGTCAAGAGTATCGGCAAAAAGGTGGACAAGCTCCTATAATTTTCCTCACAGGAAAAAATGACATAGATAGCCGCGTAGGTGCCCTAGACATGGGTGCTGACGACTATCTGACCAAGCCGTTTTCTTTCAAGGAATTACTGGCCAGAGTCAATGCTCTGCTGCGTCGCCCGAGCCTATTAGGTGAAACTATTTTGACCGTGCAAAACGTCAAACTTGACTTAAACTCTCGCATCGTTACCATCGATGACAAACCTGCTTCACTTGCAGCTAACGAATATGCTCTACTTGAGCTGCTTCTGCGCAACCGGGGCAAAGTCTTTAGCTACAACGAACTGATGGAAAGAATTTTCAAAGCCGATGAAGATGCTTCAGAAGAAGCTGTGCGCCAGCGCATAACTAGGTTGCGAAGAAAAATCGATGGCGATCGGGAAGTGTCATGCATTCGCACCATCAAGGGCTTAGGTTATTGCATCGACGTGGTGCGTTAGCAAATTGCAAAAAAAGAATTTTCGTTACTACTGTATCAGATAGTTAAAAAACGTATTTTTTTTGAAATCCTGATGCCTAGCTAATTAGAAGAGAAAGAAATCGGAAAGAGATGGGAAGACATCCTCGGGTAAGCGAGAATGTCTTCCTGTCTTTCGAATGCCTAGGCGCCGAGTGGTGCAGTTGAAGCAGCCAAGTTCCGAGCTGGCAGAGAATGGACCTTGCTGCTTCGTGCCTTCGCCTACTCCCTTCGCTTACTGCGGCGCGAAGATGGGGTTGACGACGATCTCGTCGTTATCACCTTGGCCAGCCTTGACCAGAATCAAACCGTGAGCGGCGCGTGAGCAGAGCTGGGCGGCGGTCAACTTCTCGATGGGCTTGTTCAGGTCGAACTTGTAGCTCACTTCTGCCCGCATGCTTTGCTCGGCCTGCTTGACGCTGCTCAGGCCAATTGCCTCGCCTTCGTTTTGTGTCTCATCTTCAGCACTGCAGACGAGGGCGAACGTCACTGCCTTCCAGAGCCAGTAGAGATTGGGCATGGCGCGCAGGTAGGCCGCAGCTTCGGCAGTGAAGAAAGTGGTGAGCACCTTGTCTTCATCGACACTCTGCTTGGCCTGGGTCTTGCAGGCCAGAGCGTTCATGGCAGCACCAAGATAGGAGCTGGTGCATGGTTGGTAAACCGAGCACAGGCGGGCTTGGCGATGCATCTCGGTATCTGCCACCTGGTAAAGTTCACCGTTGAAAATCTTATGCATGATGGTTCCTTATGCCGCAGTATTTCAGCGGGCCTTGATGATGAAGTGAGCCTTGAAGCCGTTGCTGCGCTCCGGCCATTCGATTTGAGCCTCCACCAAGCGCAGAACGGCCAGCAGGTGCTTGGTGCGTCCGGTGAGCTTGGCCTCGACGATGGGCACCGAGGCGTCGCGGCCTTCGGTATAGTCGTCGCCGTGGCGGCCGACAGAGAACTCGTGGGAGAGTTCCTTGGCCGGGTCTTTCTCGACCTCTTGCAACAGCTCCTTGAGCACTGCCAGCACTACCATGCGGTCGATCAGCTGTGCTTGCGCCGCGGGACCGGCGTAGTTGCGCAGGCCATTCAGCAGCCGTTCAGCCCGGGCAACCGGGTCAGCGCACTCGGCGACGTGCTTGAGATGGTTGGCCAAGACCGTCTCGAGAACGACGCTGGCCTGATTGAGCGTGCTCGACAGGAAGGAAATGGCGAGTTCGAGTTTGGCTTTCATGATTTCTCCACGAGAAGTGAATGATGAACCGATTCAACGTTGAAGCGCTGCAATGGTGAACAACTCCATCGCAGGTAAAGCTCAAAGAAAGGATGAAGATGTCGCTTTCGCATTGGTGCAACATCTTCTTGAGCACAGCCACAGCTGCAAGGGGATTGGCCGCGTCAGCTTGCCCCTCCCCGTTTTGCACTTGGTGACAGCTTCGCTATCCCGGCCTACTAACCCAGGGCGATTTCTGCCGGCGAGCCACATCCATAGGCCGCAGTGACACCGTTGGATCCCATAGTCACTTCCTTCAGGAATAGGTCTTCATCCGCCAATGCTAGTGGCAGCACGTAACGACCGACCCTGCATACGCCGGCTGGGTCAGAATCTCGCTGAACGAGATGGTTCCCTCCACTGGACAAGCCCTGATAGGTTCCTTTCATCAGGCAGCCGTATTGCCAGCATACGACGTGATCGCCTATCTTGAGGCACGATACGGCAAACGCATTGCGGAACAGTGCGACTGCCTGCCGTGAGCTCGCGCGGCGCCACTTCGGCTGGTCCGCAGAGCAGTCGTTAACCTGAGCGACCAATTGTCCCTTCTTCGTCTTGATGATACGGCCCCCGCAAGCATTAAACAGTTGGGTGTACACGACGGTCATGGTATTCTCCTTTTCGGCAACGCCGAGTCGAACCTGCACTCTCAGCTCGAAATGAGCCCTATGTGTTTTGTTAAGACAGACAGACCAGACCACCGAAAACCAAATAGGTAGTTGGCGAGAGATTTTAACGCCGCCAGCTGCGGCAAGAGCTTCTGTAAATGGTGAAACGGAGCGATGCTGAATCGTTTGCATCGCACGTAAAGCTCAAAGAAAGATCGGCACTCAACTAGCGGCCGCGATACCCCATCAGAAAGGCGTCTTCGCAATCGGCGTAGTGATGGGGCAGCTCGCGCACCACCTCGAAACCCAGGTTGTGGTAGAGCTTCTGCGCGCGGACATTGCCCTTGCGCACGTGCAGGGTGACATAGCAGCGCGCCCGGTCAGCCAGCGACAGAATCATCTCGCGGCCGAGGCCCAGACTACGGAACTCAGGTTTCACAGCCACGTGAGCCACATGCAGCCGATCCGGGAGCTTGGTGTAGAGGATGTAACCCGCCACCTTGCCGTCGAGAGTGCGCACCCGACCCGAATTCGCAGTCTTGATGCCGAAGCGCAGGAAGTCGAGAAGACCCCACGGATGTTCGAAGCTAGCTTTCTCGATGGCCAGCATTGCGGGCAGGTCGCTAAGCCAGGAGATTTGACGCAAAGAAACGGCAGTTTGAACAGCCAGGACTGCTTCCATGATAGATCCTCTCAACTAGGTTAAAGGCTGACTGGCAGCCCTTGGGCCGCAGGTCAGATCAAATGCCAGCTCACGGCATTTACTGCTGATCTACCTGCGACAGCGCCACCACCGCATGCTGGAAATTCAGCAACAGCAGCATCGAAGCCGACAGGTAGGAGCTGCTCAAGGCCGACAGACAGGCCTCGCGGGCGGTATCACTGAGGCCGTCGCAGGCTTGCTCGAAGGTCTTGGCCTGAGCCATGATCTGGTCATCGAACACGCGATCCTGGCGCACCGTCGCATAGAAAGCGCTGATGCGAATGGCCGAGACGTCGTCGGGCAGTCGCGACAGCTGAACGCTCTCCGCACCCCGCAGGCAACGAATGGCGCCACCAGCCAGGATCAGCATGTCCGAAGTCGACGAGTAAAGCGACATCGCCAGCAGCAACTGCTCTGCCGGCAATTCGCCATTGGCCGAATTGATCACGCGCATCATCTGCGTGAAGTTGGCCCACATGTCCGACGCCGACATCTGAAAGGCCTGAACATCAGCCTTCATGCCGCTGAGGATACGACGAACCGGTTGCGGTCGCACCGGGCGAGGGTCGGCACTGCTGTCGACTGCAGGGCCTTGGATCAGCGCCGCCTGGGCTGCGATGGCGAGGGCATCGAGGGCTTCGTTGGGCACCCAGCGCAAGCAGCCGTCGGAGTAGACGTGGCACAGTTGGTGGCCCGGCTGGCTGTCGAAGCGCATCTTGTGCGTGGGCGAAATCTCCATTGGAGATTCCAACCGCACCAACAGGCCCTCCAGAATCAGGCTTTCGGTTGGCTTTCCGTAGACGTCGAGCATGGGCATCGTCTTGATTGTCTTGGTTTCAACCACTTAAGGCTCCTGGTGAATGTTGAGGTTCTGCAAGAATGATCTAATAGCTACTGGCCGACAAATGACTTGTCGAAAAACTACTCGTCGTCCGGCACACGCGGTAGGCGCACCCGGGGCGGCACAGCCGTGAGAGCGAGCAGACCGAACAAGACCACGCCAGCCCAGGGGAACCAGGTCGAGGTCATCTGCGTGCCGACGAAGCACATCGCCGTCAGCAACATCGCCACCGCTCGCAGACCTTCGTCCGACGGAGAGGGCCAAGCGAAGACGAAGGGAACGGCGGCCACAAGGATCATGAGGCCAGGGGCAGGCGCGACAAAATACGCGGCAGCGCAACCAGCCAAAAAGATGAGCCAGAAAATTGCTTGGAAGAAGCGACGCATTTGTTTCCTTAGGTTCAGTTGTTGAAGGTTGACCCGCCAAGACTGGCAGTCTTGACTAAGTCAACGAATGTTGCACGAAGCAGAAATCAGTGTTGCGAAATCAGTTGTGCATCTCCTTTCAGAAGGGCGAGGTTTTGCTCACAATTGCTACCCGCTGCGTTGAGCTGGAGGAGCCGCTCACGCAATTGAGACAGGCGGCAGGCAATGCTCAGCGGCAGTTCTTCGGTTTGGATGCGCTCGATCTGAGAAATCTGAAACTGCGTCATGGCGACAGACTGGTGAACAGCAACGCAGTCCATGTGAGCATTGTGCAAATTCTCAAGCAGGCCATTGGTGTACTGCGGGTTGATGGCAGCATGGCAAAGCACCTTGCGTTCGCGCGCTGTGAACAGCTTAGAGCTGTACTTGCGGCAGAGCATCCACGCATTCAGCTCGAAGTAGATCGCTGCCAGCAGCACCATAATCAACTCAGCACCAAGCAAGTAGGCCACCACGGTCGGCTGGTTCAATTGCAGCCAGATGTAACCAGCAGTGAAGGCAAAGGAGACAAGCATGGTGACGAGGTTGGCAGAACTTGGCACCTTGCCCTGACGGATCTTGTGCTGGAGGTTCTGGTAGCTGAAGACAAGGACGAAGAGGTGAACGGCGATGAGAACAAACGCGGCAAAAGTCATTTCAGTTCCTTCGAAGTTAAACAAGTAAAGACGGCCAATTACCAAACAGAGTTCTGTCTGAATAAGAAGCTAGCGATGGCACTGTTTATGTGGTTACAGGTCTTGTGGAAAATCTTTGGAAGAAAAATAGGGGGATATAAAACACCCTAATTAAAGACCTGTTAGAAGATCAATCATGAGTAATTTCCCTAGTAACAGGCGGAATAAATGCCAAACAAGCATGTCGCAGTTAGTGCGCGCGCGAGAGGCAGCAGAGCCGGCACTTCCAGGCCGAAGCAGGAGCCAACGAGTATCAACGCTCTAGCAAAGCCGTGCGAGAGAAGAGAGAAATCAATGGCAAATCAGAAGCAAACACAGCTAGCGCAGCGCCACCACCTGCGGTGGCACAAAACAGCGATACGCTACAAGGCTAAATCTGCCTTGTAGCGTAGAATCCAATTATTGAAGAGCAAGAATCAACTGATAGCTTCTCTGATGCAAGTATTGTAAGTATCACTCTTGGCATTTTAAGGGCAAACAAGTGGCAAGCAGCAAACATAGCAAATAGAATAAACACCGCTTCAACTATATGAATGAATAGAGGCGAAAAAAAATAAATATGACCGCCCCGGTGTGTTGCCGGAGAGCTGTGACAAAGCACAATTCTCCGACACACCGGGGTATCATATTTAGCGACGCGACGCTGACTAGCTCTTCTTGCCTGCCTGGCCGTGGATGAAGACGACAGTGTCACCACCCAGAGTGCCATGGTCAACCGGCTTCTGACGAGAGTCGATCAGACGCTGACGCTCCACCGCAGAAACGGGAAACTGCAGAATCCTCATGGCACCGTCTTGCATCACTCCCACCGCAGCACCATGGCGCCAAGGCTGGCCCGACTTGTAGCAGTGCAACTGGCTGCCAGCGGGAATGAGATGACCGACATGCTGACGCCCAGAGGAAGGCGACGAGGAAGGCGACGAGAAAGCCGAGGCCAACGGAGGTTCGACGAAACCGTCGGCGTCCATGACCAAATTGGGCACACCATCGCGACCACCGTAGAAGACCTTGGGCTCGTTGCGCCTCTTGCTCTCTCCGCGCAGACGGCGGCTGATGCCCCCGACAACAGCGAAGAATCCGTCGCGCAGTGCCAAGAACAGCATGCCGAAGACCACGAAGAGAAACATTCCGGCACCAATGGCGCAGAAACCGAACAACAGAGCGATCCCTTTCAGAGTTTTCATAGCTATATCCTTCCAGTTATTGTTGCATGTGGTCAGAAGTTACTTGCTCTCTTTGTCGGCCTTGCCGTCCTTCGCCTCTTTGGCTCCTTCGAAAATGCCAGAGAGAAAGGAAAACAGCATGCCACCAAACAAGCTACTCAGCATCGAAGCTGCGAAGTAGGTGACAATCAGCGCACCAAGCACTGAAGCGACGCTGATGGCCGGACCAGCCAGGTAGCTCGGCAGAAAGTTGAGCCACTGCAGGTCTGCTTTGGGCATGGTCATGTCCGGCGCCCAGCTCAGGAAGAGCCGATACCAGATGTAACCGAGCAGAGCCCAGCTAGCTGCCCGACGCCAGAGAGGCAGGGCGGGAGGAGCTTTGCTGGCAGTGACGGTCTCTTCGCTGACGACCAGTGAGTCAACACTGGGCACGGCAAAGCGACTGGCCACCAGGTATCCCGATGCATCGCCTTGGACAGCAGACGGTTCACCGAGCCAAACCTGCCGAGTTGTCTTCAGCAGGCGAGCCAATCCATGCTCGGTCTGCTCGCTCCAGATGCAGTCACCCGGCTGCTGTTCGCCAACGGTGTAGGTCAAGGTCTGCACCACCGAGCGGCCATCGGCGTTCTTGCCCTTATCCGCAGTACGCTTCACCTCCGTGATCTTGACCAGATCTGCGCGCGAAGCATAGAGACGCACACCGGCACTGAGTGGCAACACAAAGCCCAGCACGAAGCCAACGAACAGGCCGGCGATGTGAGCCACGTGCCCGACATTGGGGATGAGATGCTCAAGAACCAGCTGCATCATGAGCAGCAAAACCAAGCTCTTGAGGGGCACAAGAGGCGTAGCTGGCAGCAGGTCTTTGTCGATTTTGCGCTTGCGCCATTGCGCCGAAATCAGAGAGCCGTATAGCCCCATGATGCCGATGGAAGCACCAACCAGCTGCGTTCCGGGATTGACCAGGATGGTAATCATGGCGCCCAGAATTGACGATGTGAAAAAGATCGTCATCCAGCCTTTGCGAGCAAAGGCAATGGAGCAGAAGTAGGCCAACAGGCAGAAGTTGACGACATTGCCGAAGAGATGGAACATGCCGCCGTGCAAAAAGGCAACCGTGACCGGCCGCCAGATTTGCCCGTGCCAAACACCATCGGTCATCATGCCGCCGTAGAAGATGAAGTCAGCGAAGGCCTGCAACGAAGGCGAATGAATCTGCTCTGCCACAGCTTGTACGCCGAAGGTGAGGCCATAGACCAGCACCATCAGGGCACCAAGACCAAGGGCCATGAGCAGCGATCGGCTCATCGGTTCCACGAACTTGAAAGACTGAGCGGGAGCGCCGGCCGAATCGGCTTGGCCGTCGGCGGTCTCCTGCGAACTTACCAAAGTTTGACCGTTTGACATAATGTTTCCTTTCGGATGTTTACAAAAAATGCTCCAGAACTAGGTTCCGGAGCTACTCGAGGCAAGCAGAAATGGCGCCAAGAAGATTGCTAAACCGAGCAACCTCTTTCAGCGCCACTATCAGCCAGATACGCAACAAGCGAATCAGTCAGTGCAGAAGCCACTTTGTCTTGATAAGCAGCGGTCTTTAGCAGAGCCCGAGTAGTGGGATTGGTCAGATAACCAATCTCAACCAGGGTTGCCGGAACATCATTGCCATCCAACACAAAGAGGTTTCGAGCGTGACTCCATTTGGCTTGTTCATTGAGTTTGAGCGAAACAGTATCAAGCACCACTTCAGCCAACTTCTGATCGCGGCTGTCGAAGTAGTAGGTCTCAATACCTCTGATTTGAGTCTTCGCCACCGAATTACCGTGCACGGCGATGAAAACGTCAGGACAGCTGCGATTGCTCGCATCCAGCCGCTCTTGCAGTGTCAGAGTTTGATCGCTGTCGCGGGTCATGTCGACGGTTGCCCCAAGCGCCTCTAACTTGCTTCGCAGCAAGAGCGAGACATTCAGTGTCACCGTCTTTTCCTGAACGCCGCCAGATATGGCTCCAGGGTCACTGCCACCATGGCCGGGGTCAACAAGAATCGTCTTACCCAGAAGTGGTTCGTTGATGAAGGCTTGGTCAGCAGGCTGCCCCGATTGAGCAGTTGATTGCTCTTGAGCTTTATCTCCATGAGGAGCTGGGCGCACAGGCAGTTGCCCAGGCGAACGCACAGGAAGATGCCGAGCGCTGACAGGAAAGGAAGCGAACACTGGCACAGCCAAAGCTGCAGCCAGAGAGGTAGCGGTGAGGAAAGTGATGGTGAGGGCTAGTACACCAATGAGCGCTCCTCTTTTGCGGTTGATGGACACATGGTGTCTCCTTAGGTTTCTTGGTTGATACCAAAACAGGTGAGAAGAAAGTGAGAGAAAAAGAATGGCTTCGGGCCCGATTAGAGCCCCGAAGCCACAAGTTACAGCCACAGCTGTTGCTGCAGCTCGTCGGCGTTATTGACTACGCCTTGGTCGGTTCGACCACAGGAACAGCCGGAGCCGTCACCAGGTCAGTTGCCGTCGCCGGAACAGCAGCAGCTGGAACAGGAGCGTCCGCAGCCGCAGCAACCGTTCCCGCATCGCCAGCCCCGTCAGCAGGCACCACCACTCCTTCCGTTCCGCCAGTACCAGCCTCAGCAGTACCAGCAGCCGGAGCCTTGGGCTTGCGCTTCGGATACGGCACCACCAGGACAGGCGTTGCACCGGGCTTGTCCACCAAACCCGTACCATCCCAAACGCCGGTGGCGATCAGGCTGGACAGCTTTGCCTTGTAACCGCTCAGCCAAGCAGCCTGCCAACCATCGCTGGTCGACAGACGGCCGGTATAGCCGGTGGCCTTCTGGAAGTACTGCGCTGCACGAGCTGCCGCACGCGACAGGTAGTGCTGGTTGATGTCGAACATGTTGACGAACACGTTCCAGGCCAGCTTCTCGTTGCCGAGCACGATCACGCCGTTTTCGTCGTTACCGTAGCTGGCCTTGGCGCCGAGGTTGTCCGAGCCGAACACCACGGTGTACTTCTTGGTGCGCTTGTTGATGATCACCACGATCTTGCCGTGGGTGATGGCATGCGATTCCGGCAGCTTGAGCAACTCGGTGATGAAGTCACCAAACTCCTTCTCACGACCGGTGGCGATCGTGAACAACGGCGGCCGACCGGCGCGACGGATGGTCTTCACCCCCATGAGCGCCTGCGATGAGCTGACCGTCATGAACATGCACAGCTGCGGGTTCTTGTTCCAGGCATCGGCGAACCAGTTGATGGCCGATGGTGTACCCGGGTAGAACACTTCACCGCAAATGACGCTGTCGCCATCCGCAGCGGCATCGTCGATCAGACCCTTGACCCGAGCCAAGAACGGCGACAACGGCACCGTTTCGGAAGCACCCTTGGGCTTGACCTTGTCGTCCATGGAGGGCTGGAAGTAGGTCTCGATCACCGTACCGTCGTTGAGCGTGATCGGGGCATAGCCCTGAGCGTTGCGACGACGGAAAACCAGTGCCTGCTCCGAATTGTCCGCCAGCATGCGGTTCCAGTAGTCCATGAAGTTGGCTGCCACCGCCGGGTTGTGGATGCGGCAGGCCATGTTGGACTGGCAGCCCAGACCAGTGTTGGTCCAGTTGGTACTGCCAGTGGTGACATCGGTCGGCACGCCGTCCTTGTTCACCTTCACCTGGCTCTTGTTGTGCGCGATGCCCCAATTGCCGATCATGCGATCGTACATCTTGGCACCAGCCGCATGCAGAGCAGCACGAGCCGGAGCGTTGATGAAGTCGTCGGCGCCGGTGTTGCCGAGGATGAGGGTGATGTGCTGCAGGTTGGCCTTGATGTGGTCGACCAGCTGGTTGGCACTGAGCTCGTAGAGCGCCGAATAGACGTGTCCGCCATCCGTCGCGCATTCGTTCACAGGAGCCATCAGCAGAGCCGGCACGTTGCCCACCAGCGTCTTGCGAATGACGTTGTTGGGGTTGGCGTAGTCTTCCAGAGCATCGATGATCTTCTGGAAGTCAGGCAGACCATCGGGCGTGGTGCCGATCATCCGCGACATCCACTGGGTGGAGAGCGTGCCGCGGGTGAAGGCCACCTCGAAGGTGTCGTCGACCTTGGTGCTGACGTTGACCGCATTGGTCACAGCCAGCATGCCAGGGATGGCGACGAGGTTGCCCGGAGTGCCGCCCATGGCCTGAACTTCGTAGGTGTAGGTGTTGCCGACCTTGGCCGTGAAGTCCATGTGGAACATGCGCTGAATCGGCCAAACCGTGCTCGGCTGGCTCTTCCAATCAGCATTGTCTTCGCCATCGAAGGGCAGCTTGGTGGTGATCACTTCGCGCTTGCCGGTCTGGTCGATGCGAGTGAGAGCCATGCCGAGGCAGCCAACAATTTTGGCAGCATCAGGAAAAATCCAGCCGATCAGGCTGACGGAGTCGTTGCAGTAAGCAGCGGCCACGATTTTCGGGTTCTGAGTGGTCATAAACATTTCCTTTTGGAACATTCCTGTTGGAGCATTCCGGTTAGAGAATGACGAAGCGCCCAAAGCAGCTAGCTAGCCTGCATTTGGAAAGAATTAGGGTTACTAACTCAGGCTTCATCGATTAGAAAAACTGGTTGCTAAGCCACGAACTCTCATAGGAGACCTACAAGGAGAACAAGGCGGCAAATGACGAAACAGCTGTTTAGACTGTTGAAGAGAGCGACGCGTGGATGTGTTTAGTGCTTAGATAGTTCTATTGGCTGTTGGAGGAAAAAAAGTAAAGAGACTACTAGTGCTAACAAGAAAAGCCGTCTGATAGCAACACTTACTAAAGAGAGCATAAGTTAATGACGGCCGTTACTATTACTTATTAATTGACGGAATTGGCAGACACGTAGAATCACCATGACCTAGCGAAGCTACAACAAGGCAAAATCTAAGCAACTTGTAAAAAATTAGTCCTTGGCTATCCCTTAGCCAAAACAGCGACGTTTTCCATCACCGCTGAGAAGAAGTCTTCACCGTTATCGTTGATGATGATAAAAGCAGGAAAATCTTCTACTTCAATTTTGTGCACTGCTTCCATGCCCAGTTCTGGGTAATCAATTACTTCTACTTTGCGAATAGAATCTTGGGCCAAGCGTGCTGCCGCACCGCCAATGGTGCCAAGATAAAAGCCACCATACTGACCGCAGGCATTGCCAACGTTCTTGGCGCGGTTACCTTTAGCCAAAGTAACCAAGCTAGCGCCCCGGCTCATCAAAATATCAGCGTAAGAATCCATCCGCCCTGCTGTCGTCGGGCCAAACGAACCAGAAGCGTAACCAGCAGGAGTCTTGGCTGGACCAGCATAGTAGATTGGATGATTGCGAGTGTAATCAGGCAGCTCTTCGCCTTTTTCTACCAATTCTTTCCACTTAGCATGCACAATATCGCGGGCAACTACTAATGTTCCAGTCAACATTACCCTTGTTCCTGGGGGCTTTCCAGCCATGCTGGCTCTAATTTCAGACATCGGTTTGCTCAAATCGATCTTGATAGTTTCAGCACCGAGATCAGTCGGCTCTACTTCGGGCAAGAAGCGGGCAGGATCGGTCTCTAGTTGCTCAAGCCAGATACCATCTTTGTTGATTTTAGCGAGAATTTGTCTATCGGCACTGCACGAGACTCCAATACCCATGGGCAAACTGGCTCCATGCCTGGGCAAACGAACAACGCGCACATCATGGCAGAAATATTTCCCACCAAACTGTGCGCCAATACCAAGCTTGCGAGTAATTGCCAATACTTCTTTCTCAAGAGCTAAATCACGGAAGGCGCGACCGCTCTTATCGCCTTCAGTTGGCAGTGTGTCTAAGTAATGGGTGCTGGCCAGTTTCACAGTTTTCAATGTCATTTCAGCAGAGAGGCCACCAATTACAACCGCTAAATGATACGGCGGACAAGCCGAAGTGCCCAGCCCACCAATCTTTTCAGTCAGTAGGCGAGCAAGAGATGTAGGGTTAAGCGAAGATTTGGTTTCTTGGAAGAGATAAGTTTTATTGGCTGAGCCACCGCCTTTAGCAATGAACATGAACTCGTAGGTAGCGCCGGGCTCGGCATAAATTTCAATTTGAGCTGGCAAGTTAGAGCCCGTGTTGGCCTCTTGGTACATGCTAAGAGGAGCCATTTGACTGTAGCGCAAATTGCACTCGTTATAGGTTTTCTTGATGCCTTCAGCAATGGCAGCAGCATCATCAGCATCGGTCCAGACATGATCGCCTTTGTGAGCAACGACAATGGCTGTGCCTGTATCCTGGCACATTGGCAGTGTTCCACCAGCTGAAATACTGGCATTCTTGAGAAGCTCTAATGCCACAAATTTGTCGTTAGCAGTGGCTTCTTCGTCATCTAAAATCGAGCGCAGCATTTTCAAATGGCTCTCGCGTAAGAGATGTGAAACATCTTTGAAAGCGGCCTTGGCAAGCATCGTCAGAGCTTCCGGCTTGACCACCAACATCTCGCGGCCATTCCACATTTCAACCGAAACGTGTTCTTTGCCTAAGAACTTGTATTCAGTGGTGTCTTCGCCCAAATGAAAAATGCTTCCTGCGCTTTGCGACATGATTTTTATCTCTCATAGTAATTTGACCCCAATATTTTACCGACCATGCTTGGTCTATATAGATTTTCAGCTGCTTTCTTTTCGTTTTTTCCAATACTTGAGTACTCAAGTATTTGGAAACTTGCCTATCAAGCAAGTAACACAGTGCAACAAAGAAATTGATGCCGTCTATACCATGGCATATAGTTAAACAGAGCAAAATTTTAAAGAGAAAAAAAGCAGACGAGCGCATGCTCGCCTGCTTTCAAAAGACCAGATAAGGCACTGGAAATTCCTGTTTGTTTTTATGGCAGCGATTGCTCGCTCTAGTCGGCATTGCTGCCTGTCTTGTCGCTCGCTCCTATCCGGCAGCCGCTGCTAGTGCAAAGCACCTTGAGCAGCAGCGCGCTCGGCGCTCTTAGCGATAGACAGGGCAAGCACCGAGCGAATGTGAGCCAGGGCCTCGGCGCCATCGACCGACTCAACAACGACGCCGCGACCGGTCGACTTCAGCATCACCGCCTCGGTGCCCAGCTCAGCGCCAAAGCGACGAGCAGCCGGCGAGAGAACCGAGAGTTCACCCTCGCCGTTGAGCGCGTGGATGTGCAGCGTTCCCTGGCCGTGACGGTAGCTTCCGTGCGGCAGAGAAGCGAAGCTGAACCACATGTCGTCGCGGCAGTCAGCGGTGAAGAAATCAGAGCGACGCAGACCGAGGTCGCGCATAGCCTGATTGAGTTCGTTGACGGCAACCTGAAGATCGTCGCCCTTCAGATTGATGATGATCTTGTTGATGGCCTCCAGGCGACCGAGATCACTCTCCAGAATCGCCACCAGCACCGGTGCCGCGAGGGTAGCCGGAATGCAGTAAAGGACGAAGTCACGGAGATCTTGCGTTTGAGTGCTCACGTTCATAGCGGCCTCCAAAGCTAGGGGTTGAAGTTAAAGAAAGAGGCTAGAGCATTAGGTGTCTAGCCTAGGTTCTATTCGTCGCTGCCAGTGTAGGCTAGCTTCACTGTAGCGAAGAGCATGACCAGCGACAAAAGCCCCCAGAGCACGCTCCAGAATGCCGCTGGAAAGCCGGTCAACTGAGCCATGTTGGTGGCATCAGTGAACGAATGCGCACCGACCATGCCAAGCGAAAGTTTGCTCAGCCAAATGATGTCGGTGAGCGCGTTGATGCCGATGTGCACCCCAAGAAAAAGAAGCACAACTTGAGCCCAACGATCGCTGAACTTAGCCCCGGCAAAAATCAGTGCCAGAGCCAAAGCCAAGGCCACGAAAAAGCTGCCAGCGGCTTGACCAACACGACCAGGCAGGCCGAAGGTCTGGGCGATCCAGACGAAACTGGCCACCGCAATCAGCACCCCCAGAGCGATCAAGGTGCCACGAGCAGCAGCTCGACTGCGACCAAGAGCGATCATGAGACAACCGAAGAGGGTGGTGCCTAGATAGCCCGCCTGGTTGATGACAAACGGCACTCCCCCAGCTGTCATGGTCAAACCAGCATGTCCTTCGCCATCGCTGACGATGGTAAGACCATGCACTGTGCCACCAGTAGCGATGCAGAAGATTGCGTGCCCCAGTTCGTGCAGCGTCGTATCGAGCAGCTCGAGAGGCACCAACAGATAGCGCAAGTCCGGCTCTTGCATCAGCACGAGGCTGAGCAGAGCCATAGCGCAGAGCCAGAATATCGAAGCCTTTGCTGGCTTCGTTGGTTCAATGGTCATCGAGACTCCTTATTTACGTTTGCGAGAAATAGCAATGCGCGCCAACTCATGAGGATGCTCAGCCAAGAGCTCGCCTCTGAAGTAACGCAACGCACCGATGAATCCAGGCGCGCGGCGCCGATCAAAGAAGTTTTCTTTGCCATTTTTCATGCTGCACAATTGCACATGCAACAGATGGATCAGACAAGCAGCTACAGCACCAGGACCCACTACAATGTCAGCGATGCGATCAGCACCATCCTCATGGATGCGACTAACCAGAGCTGAGACCAGGTCACCAATCGAGCTAGCAACCCAGCAAGTAGTGGGAACAACCACAGCCAGAAGAAGCAAATTCCAGCCCAGATACGCGGGCACAAACAAAGAAGCTACAGCCAAACCTGACCAAGCGACAATGTTCGCGCTAGCGCAGAGCATGTCAAAGAGATAGCCTCGCAGGCGCACATGAGCGAGCTCGTGGGCCAGCAAAGTGCGTCGGCCAGCCAAACTGAATTTAGCTGCCAGCATGTCGCTGGTAAGCAAAATCGCCGCCCGGCTAACCGAGGCCGCCGGAGAATAGACCTTGATAGACAGCCCCTTTCGAGCAGTAACAAACCAGCGCGGTTTGCCCACTGACAAAATGGTGCTAAGACTCTCCAGCTCGCAGCTGAACTCATCAGCGTAGTCGGCGGCGACTTCAGAGGCGTAGCCGTTGCGCGTCCAGTGGTCCAAGCCGTGGGCATTGAGTACCAGGCGAGCCTGCCAATCTCTGGCACAATTCCACACGACCACAGCAGTGAACAAGAATGGCAACCAGAAAGTTGACAGCGAGACGCCAAGCGACGACTTGATGTTTTCACCGAACAAGAAGGGCGAACAGAGACCGGCTATACCAATGCCATCCCAGAGAATGAGCACCAGCAGACAGCGGCCCCAGCAGCGCATCTGAGCCCAGAAGATTGCCCGCGAAAGGCTATCTCCTGGTGGAGGAATGGCGAGATTTTTCATCATCAAAAGCTCCTTAAGAGTGTTCTCAAAAGGAGTTCCAGGCCAACGCATGGTCGACCTGGATGCTTTTGAGATTAGCTGATCACGCGCTCGTCCGGCTGCTTTTCGACTTTCACCGAATTGCCGTCGTAAGAGACATGAACACGCAAGACGAAGCGGGTGGTACCCGAGTGCACACCGCGCCAATGGTCGATCCAGTCGAACAGCGGGAAGCGCCGATAGCTCTCCTTGACCTCGATGCAGGAGCCAGGCTCCATGAGCAGCAGGCCCTGGCAGCGGGTGAGAATGGCAGCGCCGGGCGATACACCGCCAGACGAGATCATGTACTGCTCGGCCTCGGCCAACAGAGCACGGCAGTCGCCGCGCACCGAGCGAACCGAAAAGGGCTCGGAGTTCACCAAGGGACAGTCGAAGAAGACGACCGCAGCCTGGTCGCTATGAGCGAAGCTCGACTTGACGCCCTCGCCGCTGAACTTGAAGTCGTCGCCAACCTGGCTGAGAGAAGCCCGGCAGAGCCGACCATCGACCAGGCCACTCAAGGCCGACGAGTCGACAGAGTATTGGCGGCGGCCAACCCAAAGTGTGGATTCACCCGCCATATCCACACCGTATGTGGTACCGTGAAAAATTTTCATTTTAGTTCTCCTTCCGAAGACTGTTTGTTGAAGTTGTTAATCAGAAATTTGACCCGAGCTGCAAGCAGCTAGTTGGTCGAAGAGATAGTCACCGCCTTGCCGTCGAAGGCAATGCGGGTCTTGCAGATGCGCTCGACCTGTGCGAAGGGCGAGGTGTGAAGAGCCGGCTGGACGACCTTTTTGCCGGAACCTGCCCGCTTGGCAGTCCTGGAGGCAGCCGTCAGCTGGCTGGGATCCGAAACCATGTAGGTATCGGTCAGTTCGATCTCATGACCCGGCTTGAGAACCACCAGTGCATGAAACTCAGGTGCATCGAGACTGCGCGGCTTACGGGGGATACGCTGAGCCAGAGCCACCTTAGCGCCGAAGCTGTCGGCAGGATAGGTGACCTTGCCAGCAGGCGCGACCTTGATGTTGAGCAGAATCAGCGCTTCCATGGCGCTGATTTGATGCGAATCAACCGGGCAGCCATGCAGCCGATAGACGCCGTCGAGCCCACGAATGAGCTGAGCAAACATCAGACTGTTGCCGAAGGTTGCACCACGAGTGGTGTAGAGCGAGGGGTGGAATTCCACCTTCTGGTCGCCGCAGAGCAGAAAGCCGTTGTCGACGATTTGCACACCGAGCGATGTGCCATTGAACAGACGCATTTACGCCTCTTTTCTTGTTTGTGTTTCATTTGAGTTTTGGAAGAGACAGTGCATCCCAAAGAATGCACTGTCCAAAAGGGCTTACTTGCCCTTGCCGGAACCCTTGCTGCTGTTCAGCAGGGAGCGTTCGGAGGCGCTGGCGCTCTCCAGGTGGGCTTCAGCCTCGAGCTTGAATGCTCTCGACTCGGCCTCGAGAGCGATGTACATCTTGCTCTCGCCTTCGGTGATTCGCAAGATGCGCGCTTCTGCTTCGATGGCCATCGAAGACAGCTCGCAGGCACGACTGAGACGGCGGTGCAGAGCAGCCTCCGTCGGGTACGACATCTGGTTGGCGCGCACTTCCATCTTCAGTTCGACGGCAAGCAAGCGCAGCGCACTCAGTTCGTTGGCCAGGCCTTTGGCACTGAAAAGAGCCGTGACGGCGGCTTCGTCCTTGACCGAAAGCGTGGTCTCGTCACCCTCCAGCCGCTTGGCGGCAAGCAGGGCGATACGGGCGCGGGTGCGCAGAGCTTTCGACTTTTCGTGCAGTTCGGCGATGATCATGTCCATGATGTATTCCAGTTTAAGTAAATTTTGTTCTTTCTGAAGCGCGCGTCAGCTCCGCATCGGCAACGCTTCAGACTCTTGGATAGACAACTGAGCTAGGGTGTGCCCAATTGAGTATCAGGTAGCAGCAAAGTTTGTGACTTTACGTGCCGTTGCTTCTACTCGTCTTTGAAGAAGCGTTCCAGGTCGACATTACCGTGAAGCAAGTCAACCAAGAAAGGGCGCTTTGAGGGCGCCGACGAACCACCAGAGGTGACACCACTGGTGGCAGATTCCGGATGCAGTGATGCATCCTGTCGGTCAGAGGCAGCGATGCCGAGCTTCCTTGCGGGAAGCGCTCTGACCACACTGCAAAGACCGTCTTCGCAGACGACCTCGGCAATGGCAGTGGGTCTTCGTTTGTCATTTCCTGACATTGGGTCCTTTCTCAGTGTGCCAGTTGCACACCGATGGTTATCAGTGCCGGCAGACCATAGCTGGCACCGAGGATAGCGAGACCAGCATGGGCCTCGTTCTTGTAGAGCCAGTAGGCGCACAGCAGAGCTGCCACCACACTGACCACGGGGCTGACGAGAAACACGCCGTAAAGCGCGAGACCCACCAGTACACAGACGACGATACAAAATTCGACGATGTAGAGCATCCATTCTCCTATGAGGTTAGCGACGCCGTTAATGCACGGTGCCGCGACGAAAAATCACAGTACCAGCCAACCGCACCACTTGGTACGCTCTTTGACCAGGCACTGCCGCTTCTTGCTCAACCTCGACCAGCTCGTAGATGTAAGCCCGAGCATGGTCGGGTAGTTCACACTCGAAGTACTGTTCAAGGTAAGGTCGCTCATGACCCTGTTGGTCCACGACCACAGTCTGCAGCTGTTGCAGCAGCCTGGCTCGTGACCTGACTCGGGATTGGTCAGGTTGTTCGTGATTACTCATGAGACCCCCTTTTCACACATTGGTGCTGTTGATTCGAATAATTTCCTGAGAAAACTCACTCCTTCTCTGATTCTGATGCTGGTTCAGCTTCGGGCTCAGGTTGAGGACTTGCCAGATTTGCTGCGCAATTCGCTACGCGGGCTGCTCCGCACGATGTCCGGCGCTCCAGGCTGACCGAAAATCAGAGCCATCAAGCCAGAGCTGTGGGTTGTCACCGTCGAGACGAAGCTGCTGGAGACGCACTTGCCCTTGCGATAGATAGCCACGAGAGTGCCGCCATCGCAAGCCAGATGAGCCTCGCCGTCGATGATGCTGGGTTGCTTCGACCAATCAGAGCCCTTGCCGTTGTTGAACTGCACCATACGAAAGTGGCTGCTCTCGCCGTCGTAGACAAGGCAGCTGCCATTAACCACGAGGGGTTGACCAGTGTGGGGATGCAGGCAGTAGCTGACAGAACCATCATCGAGCGAATTGCTCAGCGGCGAGTCAAGCAAGGGAGTGATATGCCAGATTTCTCTGGAGCGACGGGGCAAAATCTTGCGTGGTGTATGAACCTTGAGCTGACCACTGACGAGAGCACGCTCTCTGGCATAGGCTTGCTTGCGCTCGAGGCGAAGAGCCGGAGAACAGACGATGGCCAGATAGAGGTCACGACCGGTCAACTGGCTCCAGGGGGTTTTTGAAGAGATAGACATGTTTGACTCCTGTGAAATAAAAGACTGTAGAGAAGCGTTTTTGCGCTGTATACGACCATAGAATCTCCTTGCAAAAGTGAAAGACGCCCTTCAACCACCCTAGAAACCAGCGCCAACCGACAGCCCTGCCACTCCTAATTGATCAGAAGATCAACTAAAAGATTGGAGATGTAAGAGGAGCTTGCTTTGGAAGTTGCTTATTAGCTCTAGGTAAATGGGAGAAAAGGGATACTCCTAGCTAACAGGACAGAGATCTACGACTCACGAGAAGAATTGTAATTAACAGCTCTTTACATGCCTTTACAGAAACAACGAGGCATCGCGCATCTATGATTATTAGGCGTCTTGAGATACTGTCGAGAGCTGCGCTAGCTCCCCCAAAAATAGCAGATTTAAATTGCCGCTTATATTGCCAGCGAAAAATCAAAAATTTGCAATCTAAGAGACAAAAGAGAATTTTCGACTTGAACTGTCGTCCCCTTTTAAGCGCATTTGTGAAGCATTTATCATTAACTCTAGCTCAGCTTGCGCGAACTTTTCTCAACGTTTTTTTCTGAAATTACAAAGCGGTCCGATCTAACTGGCGCAGTTATCACAGCCAATTGCTTTACTCAAGGCCCAAACCATCGCCATCAATCATATGCAATTCGCCCAGGGCAAAATGAGAAAACCACAAGCTTGCGCCACCCGTGCCAATGGTAGATCGGCCTGCATACACGTAGAAACCGCATAGGAAGCCAGTCGAAATCTTCAAGAAAAAATATTTTGCCTACCCCAATAATGCCAAATCGCATACCCCAAAAGCCAGCGGGGGTAATACCTAAGGCAGCCACACGGAGAGTAACAGAGCGATTTTGCCTGGAATTCCACCTAAGTAATAAAGAGAAGAAGAGCCTTGCTTGACATCAAACTTTCTCATTAGTATCAACTCACGTACCTAACCAATTCATTCAACCAAAGAGCCAAACCAACCCAAGACCAAACCCAGTATTTCAACCACCCTTCCACCAACCACGTGCACAGCACGTAGAAAGGACACGTCTCACTGCTAGGTCAGCATCAGGTATTGGTTTCAGGTTGCTTCAGGCTCCAAGTCGAATTTGTTGGTTCAGAAGTACGGGCTTTTAATTCTCAAAACTGGAATGCCCAGCATTCCGAAAGGTGACAAACATGAAGGCTTCAACTAAGAAAGTCGTCTCCGTCGTTCTCCAAGAAGGCCAACTCCAGAGCAATGTTTTTGCCTCCAGCAAGAACATCGTCCAAGTCGAAAAAATCGATGATTGTCTCCCTACCCAGGGCGTCAAACTCACCATCGACCTCGACAGCATGCTTCCTGGTGACTTCGTCGTTCGCACAGTTCTCGCAGGCAACCGCCGCTTCATCGAACTGCTCGCTCACGAAGGCTCACCTCTGACAGCACTGCAGCACGTCCTCGAACTCAGCGGCGCCGAACGTCAATACATCGACGATTCCCGCATCGAGTTCTCGAATGGTCAGTCATTAATCAGTCTTCCTCAGAGCTTGTTGGTAGCAGCGCCCAAGGGCCGCTAACACTCGTTCTCCGGACCACAAGCTGATTAATCACTGAGCAGTCACTGGTCTCTTATCTAACTGACTAACAATCCCGAATCCGCACCATCCTGCGGTGGGGCGAGGTCGCAAGTAGCTATTACAGCCGCTTGTGGTCTCGTGCTGGTCGTGCCTGGAAAGGGGCACGGCTGGGGAAACATTCCCAATCACGTTTAACTTAAACAAAGGAAATCATCATGAAAACGAACCAAGTAAAGCAATTCGGCCGCCTGCGCACTTATCGCATGCGTGTCTTGAACGACAACTACACCCTCGCCCCCATCAACAACTGGGACCGCACGGTGTGCGCCTCTGACATCAAGAAGTTCCTTGAGTGCGAAGCGCTCTATCTGCAGTGGAAAGAAGGCGACGCCACCGGCGAGCAGTCTATCACCGAGCAGGTCGGCGACATCGTTCACGAAGAAACGGCGAAGCCGGAAGGGCAGCGCATCAACGACTTGGCCAGCCGCATCACCACTGTCACCGACAAGGTTGAGCGCGAGCGGGTTGTCGCTGAAGTGAAGAAGCTGATCGAGGTCTCCACCGCTGCTCAAAAGGCAGACAGCAAGGGCGCCAAGGTGTCGAAGAAGGAGGAAACTCTGGTTTACTTCGACGACTACACCCAGACCTGGTGGTACGCCAAGCTCGATTCGACTGACCTGAAGAGCAATGACCGCGGGGCCTACCTCAACGTCATCGACCAGAAGGCCGGCCGCTATCGTTCTGCCATGCAGCTCACCTCGGTGTTCTTCCAGGCATACGTGGCCAAGATGTCGAAGGCTTTCGGTCACGAAGGCCCCATCCGCTACGCCGTCCGTTACCTGCGCGACCGCTTCGGCAACATCCTCAACACGCCGGAAGAAAAGCCGTACTGGCTTGGACGTCGGCTGAACGAGAGCCAGGATCAGGCCCTCTACGGCACCCAAGTCACCATCCAGAAGATGGAGAAGGCTTGGACCACCGGCGAGTTCCGCGCTGAATCTGGCAACCGCTGCAAGACCTGTCAGTTCGCAAAATCTTGCCCGGCCGGCCTCAAGTGGCAGGCTGAGCAAGATGCACAGAACGCGCTCGCTGACGAGTCGACTGCCGCAATCGCTGCCAAATTGATGCAAGTCAATACGGCAGGAGTTGCAGCCAACGACACCAACATTGCACCCGCAGCGTTGGTTCACGCCCAAGCGTCGCACGGTTTCCAATCCGGTACCGTCCACGCCGCCTGAGCCTTGTTACTAAGTAAATCAATCAACAACAACCCGGGCACCACTTACTGGCTAACACCAGCTGTGGTGCCCTCCTAAACAAGAAGGAGATTTATTATGGATCACGGATCACACGACGGTCACGGAGTAGGTGGCTTCGACGGTCATGGCAACGACGCTATTACCGGTAACATGTCGGGAGTCGACTTCGGCTTCGGTCATGGGCATGGTCACAGCGGTGAAGCGACTGCCGACGCCCTGTGCGTTGCCCACTCGTTCTGCGCAGACCACGACAGTATCGCTGTCGACAACGGCGTCAGCTTGGACGGCGACTTCGGCGGTCACGGCATGATGAGCGCGATGGGGGCGTCTTTCAATGGGGCCATCAACCCCGGCAACAGTGCCTTCGGCATTGCGGTGATTGGTCACGACTACCTCGACCATCGCAGCATCGTGCGCCATCTGCTCGCCAAGGTTGGTCTGCTCGAGCTGTTCACACAGCAAGGCGACCGCAAGCGGGTGGACCAGTCGTACCAGATGATCAAGCCGGTGCGCGCAGCCACCCAGAGCAAAGCGGCAGTGATGCCGAGCGGCTACTACGAAGGCGCCACTGGTCTGACCAGAGAATGGCGTTCGTTCTGGCAGATCGGCAAGCACTCGATGGTCGACAGGCTGTGCGGCCGCCCGCCAATGCGCGACCCGAAGGCACGCTGGAACATCGACGTCAGCATCACCCAGTGGTTCTACGCCGAGTCTGGTGACTACGAAACTCGCATCCTGGCCAGCGTCTGGTCGGGCTTCATGAACACCACCACCGACATGGATGAGCGCATTGCTCACCTCGAGGTGGCGCGTAAGTTCATCAAGGAGTTGGCCAACATCATCGGCGCTGTCAGCCCCAACGAGCACTCGCGGAAGTTCCGTGCAGCTCTCAAGGGCAGCGGCGCAGTTGAAATCGAACAGCTCAGCGAGCAGGTGCAAGCGCAAGCCGTAGCGGCCTAACAAGCTGCCCAGGCACCACCATACCGCTCCCTTCCCATGAAGGGAGCGGTTCCGTTTATGTAGCAACCAAGTAGGAGAACACCATGAGCAAGTCTTTGGAACTCTATATCAACGCCATCGTGGGCGGCTATCACACCCTGATGGTGGTGGAAGGTGTGCGTCGCGAGAAAGCGCCGTTCACCGCCAACGACCATCAGGAGATGCTGGCCGAAGCGCTGCGTCTGCTCGAAGGCGAAGGCTTCGATGGCCAACTGCGCATCTTCGACAGCGGCAACGTCATGGTACGCAACCGCGACGGCCAGTCGAGCCTGACCACCAAGCAGCTGCGCATGTTCGTCACCATCCCCGGTGGCCCGATTCACAAGGTCGAGCCTGACCCGACGCAGTACGAGCCGCACCGTTCGACTGACGAAGATGAGGCTGCTCGCAACCTCGGTCGTCACCTGATGGCCTGAGGCCTGCGAAGGCTCCTGAACAGCGCAACAGAGCAACCTAGCCCAATGGAAGTGCCGCAACAAGTAGCACTTCCAACTTTGTCTTATTTCTGAAATCGAAAGGTCTTACATGAAAAACGTCAATAACTTGTTTCAACACCCTGCCGCAAGCCACATCCGCTATGTCGCCCTGTTGCTCATCAGCGTTTGCCTGGTGCTCACCCCCATCGCCGGCGGCATCACCATGGGCTTCAATCGCACCTTCTGGGTTGGTGTCAAGGCTGCAGGCGAAGCCTGGTGTATCGCTGGTGCGGTCTTCCTGGCCTACGCCTTGATGGAAATGCTCATCGCGCGTCGTCAAGGCTACAAAGTGAAGTCCATGCAGAAGTTGTGATCTTCGAACGCTAGATAGCAGTGGCGAGTACTAGCCACTATGCGGAGTTGGTTGGTCAAGCAATTGACTAGCCAGCTCCAAAAACGCAGCAGAGAAATCTGGTCTGTGGCCGCGTGAGACTGAGAAGCCTCTTAAGCCGACGGTAAGAAATCGGCGCTGCGACAGCATTCTGCTGCCGCAGAAGTATCAACTGGAAATTTATTTCCGCAAACATCAAAAACGAGGAAAACATGAACACATCAATGCAAACGTCGCCACGCGACACCACAACCAACACCAAGCCAATCGGCTACAGCAACCGCCAGTTCGCAGACGCCAGCATCGGCCGCAAGCCCATGACTCGCGCAGAACTGGAAGAACAAGACGGCATCAAGGCGCAGCACGCTGTCAGCCTGTTCATCATCGCCTTCTTGAAGCAAGCCAACACTGGCTGGAGCGGCGAAGAAACCGAAGTGGGCGGCAAGGAAGACCGGCAGGGAATCGACTTCTACCTCATCAACGAGAGCGAAGGTCGCAAGATTCTGGTCGACTTCTCCTTCGCCAGCAAAGGGGGCTATGCCGTCAAGCTTGAACACGACTGGTTCGTGCGCAATGTCGACGGCACCTTCACCTTCTTGGCGCAGTACACCAAGGCCTTGGTGCGCCGCTTCATGCCGGTGATGGACCCCGCCTTCCATGTCAACTTCCGCTAACACTGGAGGTGCCATGAAGAGCAAAAAGAAAACCATCCGCATCATGTCTTGCGGCTACAAGCACGGTGCACCTCCTGTTGATGCGGCTTTCGTTCTCGATTGCCGCAGCTTCAAGAACCCGTTCTACGAGCCGGACCTTCGGCCCTTGACGGGAGCATCGCGGCCAGTGCAGCAATTTCTTGAGAACGAAGAAAGCGTGCAGCTCATGCTGTCTGCGCTTCCTGCGGTGCTCAAGGCCTTGCTGCCTGGTCATGTCGCTGCCAACAGCTATCACCCGCAAGAGGTGAAACTTGTCTTCGCCTGCACGGGAGGCAAGCACCGCTCACGATTCTTCGCCCTCAAAGCGAAGGCCATCGTCAGTGCCTTAGTCGAGCAGAACCCGCAGTGGAACTGCCGTGTCATCGTCAGCCATCGTGACCGCGGTCGCGCCTAAAACTCTGTTCTGAAAGGAACCATCATGCAGAAACGCAAGCTGTTCATCTCCTTCACCGGCCTGATGTACGCCCTCAAGACTGGCCGCATCAACGACGAAGACCTGGCCAATGGCCTCTTCGTCTTCGGCTGCGCCCGCGACCACGCCATCACGCCGGGGACCTGGAACGAGCACATCGAAGATGTGGTCGTGAAGAACCCCGATGTGCACGCGCGGTTGGTGGACGTGGTGCTCAAGGCAGAGGCGGAAGGTCGTGTCGTCTGGCGCAGCCGCGAAGCAGGCAATGCCTCCTTCGAGCTGGTCGACAAGCTCTTGGTCGGCAACGGCGAAGCGCCCCTGATCAGCCACAAGGAAGCCTACGGAACGGAAGATTCGTTCCCGCACTACAACTACCCGTCGGTCAAGGACCGCTGCCCCCACATGGAGGTGGTGTTCTAAGACCGCTTCTTTCACGACAAAAGGAGGCCAAGATGGCTCAGTTGTTTTACATCGCGACCTTCCAGGAAAGAAACTGGATTGTCGAACACATCAACGCAGATGGTGCCCCCGTGCTCAACGAAAAGCGCGGAGACTTGGTGCACTCCAGTCAGGAGGCGGCGGAGAGACTCGCTCTCGACATCGCCTCCGACATCGAAGTGGCCAACAAGGGCATGGACATCTTCTGCCTGAACGTGCCGGACGACATCTACGACGGCCTCTGCCGCTGTGGTGACATCGTCGTCAACGGCAAACCCGATGCCCTTGGTGCTGAGCTTCTGTGCGTGTCAGCGCAGGGTGCCAGCATCATCAACCGCTTTTGCGACTTCGACACAGTGCGGCGTTTCATTCCCGAAGCGCTGTACCTGAGCCTGCGGTCGCAGAACTTCTCCAGAGCGCTGAACTGAGCAATCAGGTCGGCTGGAGAAAACCGGCACTGTCTTTGCTGCGGCAGAGGCGGTGCTGTTAGTAACGGACCTGCTCTAGGTCTGTGTTTTGTGTCAATCAGTCAACCCGGTCGAAAGACCAAGAAACGGAGAAAGCATATGAATACCAACATGAGCAGTGCAATCGTCATCAACAACGCAGCCCTGCAGCTGCTGATCGCCAGCAAGAACGAAGCGCAAGTCGCTCAGTTCGAAGCGGAGACCGGCTGGACCTGGCAGGCTGCCTGCGAAACCTCCCTCGAAACGGCCACGGCAAACTTGCTCGCGAGCAAGAGCGCCGAGGAAATCGCCGACTTCGAGGAGGCCACCGGCTGGAAGTGGAGCGACGCTGTCGACGAGAGCATTCTCGCCGGCATCGAAGCCCAGCTCCGCGAAATCAGCCTGAGCGCCGAGAGCGACACCGATGAAGCGGATGCCGCCGAGTTCGAACGCGTCACTGGCTGGACCTACGGTGACGCTGTCGACATGGCGGCCGAGCATCAGCGCGAAGTCCGTATCTTCGGAACTCGCCACTAACAGTTGACCAAAGCCAGGCAAGAGGCTGTTCTGCAAGGAGCAGTCTTTTGCTTTGGCTTGGTCGACTGTCGTCTGTTACTAGCAACCACGTTGGCCTGCCACTAGGCAGAAGCAGACCAACGTAATCAACAACCTGCCTCTTGTATTGAACAGAAACCAAACCAAAAGGAAACTACCATGAACACGAATCTGAACATGATCGAGAACCGTAACAATGGCAACATTGGCGGCAACAACGGCACCAACCCCGGTGTCATCAACAACGCCGCCCTGCAGATCCTGCTGGCCAGCAAGAACGCCACAGCCGTGGTGTCGTTCGAAAGCGAAACCGGCTGGAGCTGGCGCGACGCCTGCACCACCGCTCTGGAAGCTGGCACCGCCAACTTGCTCGCCACCAAGACCGACGCGGAGATCGCGGCGTTCGAGGCGGCCACGGGCTGGAAGTGGAGCGACGCTGTGGACGAAGCCATCCTGGCCGAGACCGAAGCCAACCTCCGTGCCAGCCGCGGCAACCGCAATCGCGCCGAGAGCGGCATCAGCGAATCGTTCGCCGACAAGTTCGAACGCGAAACCGGCATGACCTACGGCGACGCCGTGGACATGGCTGCCGAACGTCAGCGCGAGGTCCGTCTCTTCGGCACTCGCCACTAACCGTTGTCGAAAGCGGCCCGGTAAAAGGCTGTTCCGCGAGGGACAGTCTTTTGCTGCGGTCGTTTTTTTCGCACCACTGTTAAGTGACTGAACTGGCAACGGTTCTATCACTGACAAAAACATTGGCCTGCCACCAGGTAGCAGCAGGCCGATGTAGTTACCACGCTGCCTCTTGTATTGAACAGAAACTAAACGAAAGAAAAGGAAACCAAACCATGAAAACGAATCTGAACATGACCATGACCAGCACCAGCGGCAACAACGGCGCCAACTCCGGCTGCCACGCGGGTGTCATCAACAACATGACCCTGCAGGCTCTGCTTGCCAGCAAGACCGACGCGGAAGTCGCCGAGTTCGAGACGACCACCGGCTGGAGCTGGCTCAGCGCCTGCACCACCGCCATGGAAGCCGATCCGAACCTGACGATCGAAACGGACGAAGCGCGCTTCGAACGTGAGACCGGCTGGACCTTCGGCGACGCCGTGGACATGGCCGCTGAAGCGCGTCGCGATGACCGCCTCTTCGGACGCTGCCATCGCTTCGGCAACCGCAACAGCCGCGCCAAGAACCTGTCGTTCGCCGACAAGTTCGCCCGCGAGACCGGCTGGAACCTCGGCGACGCCATCGACATGGCTGCCGAGTCGCGTCGCGATGACCGCCTCTTCGGCGCTCGCCGCGGCACCTACCTGAACTAAGCGCCAGCTTCGTTCAGTCCGTAGCCTTGCAGAGAGAGGGCCTCGTAAGAGGTTCTCTCTCTGGCATTGGCAATTTGAAAAACACCGAGTCTAGCGAAAACAAACAAGCAGACTCGTCTGAGAGAAGTGAAGAACATGCAAGTAAATCTGAAAATTGGTGACGTCATCGGTGCGGAAGTGATTCGCATCATCTCCGGTGCTCTGGTTCTCGAACTGGACAACTGCCAGGAGACCGTCATCCCTTTGAGTGGCCTCAAGGGCCGCGACAGCAACGCCAAGCTCGACCGCTTTTGCGGCCTGAGCAAAGGCAGCACGCTCACGGTGGAAGTGACAAACGCCTTCGTCGGCCAGGGCTTCAAGAGCAAAATTGAAGTCAAGGAAGTCGACCCATCGAGCACCGCTGCTGCTCCGGCTCGCACCGGTCGCGTTCTCACAGCCACACGTTAACAGGGAGGTCTATGCAACAACTCAAAGTAAATAGCGGCTGTCACATCGTCGACAGCGGTTTGGTCATCGCCAGCGGCACAGCCCATATCGAAGCGAGCGGCAGTGCCACTGTCATTCTCTTCGAGCAAGCAACTGCACGCGCCACCGGCCAGACGCACTGCACTGCCATGGGCGAGTCGAAGGTGATCTTGTTGGGCAACGCTGAAGCAGTGATGCACAAGCGCAGCCAACTGGAGGCCTACGACCAGAGCACCTGGACTGCACTGGACGATAGCACGGTCACCGCCGACGGTACCAGCAATGGTTTCCTCGGCCACCGCGCTGTCTTCCATGGCAAGGGTGCGGCCAAGGCCTACTCCATGAGCAGCGGCGACTTCACCCTCGAAGGCGACGCTGTCCTCGAGGTCGTGCAGAACGGCAAGCTGGTTGTCTATCCCTAGACAACTGAACATCAACCACAGCCAAGGAGCTGCCAACCAAAACATCCATTGACCTCAACATCTCAGAGCTTCGGCTCAATCCCTACCACCGGCGTGCTCAAAGCTGGCGCTTTGACACGCTCTTCTGAAGAAATCGGAGAAAAAAACATGGCGAAGACCTTCATCCAGCTGAACAACGGCCGCATCAAGCGCACCGGCAACCGCATCGGCGGCGACAACGACCGGGCCCGCGCCGACGTCGACGACAACATCGAGAAGCGCATCAAGACGCGCGCCGAGAACCGCTTCGCCGCCCAGCTGGTCGACGACTGCGACATCAGCGCCATCGCCGCCGACGTCCTCGACCGCGCCGCCGACAAGCCCCAGGGCATCAACGAGATGCTCTTCCACGGCGAGGCCACGGTCTCCGGCAACGCGGTGCGCTACGACGGCGACGACATCAACGTCACCATGGTGCTCGACGCCAACGGCCGCGTGCTCTCGGCCCACTGCCGCAGCTGGATGTAACACCAGCAGGTCGAAGTAAGCGGGGCAGCGGTCATTAGCTATTAGCTATACCGCTGCCCCGCACTTTTGCCTAGACCTACGACTTTGACAAAGCTCTGTCATCAGACAAATTTTTCCGGAGAATACAAAATGGCGAAGAAGATCATCCAGCTGCACAACGGCCGCATCAAGCGCACGGGCAACCGCATCGGCGGCGACACCAGCAGCATCGACTCGCGCTACCGCCGTCGCGACAACGAACACCGCGCGCACTTGCGCCACCAGCAGTTCAACCTCGACGCTCGCCAGGCGATCGAAGAGTGCGACATGATCGGACCGCGCGGCATCATCAACAAGAACTCCAGCGATTACCCCGCCCAGGAGCCCCGTCGCAACCAGAGCAAGCGCCGCAACTCGCGCCGCCGGAACAACGACAGCAACAACAACCAGTGCAACGCCCAGCACTACGCCGCGCCGATCACGATGGTCACCACCGTCGTCGCCAAGAAGTCGCGGCCGGCCATCAAGGTGATCATCGACGAAGGCGGCACCATGCGCGCCATCCCGCTGGTCTGATTCGCAGGACAACATCTGAACATCTAGTACAGAAAGGAAAATCATGCACGGCATCGATACCATCTTGCTTGTGGTCATCCTCTTGGTGGTTGGCTTCATCGCACTGCCCATGCTCGGCTTGCCCGGCATCCTCGTGGTGATCGGACTGCTGGGCCTGCTCAAGGGGCACCTGCTGTTCGCCATCGCCTGCTTCGTCATCGCTGCTCTCTGCCGCCGTCGCTGAACGCCATGTCAGCCGCCGCCATAGACAGCAGCACCATCGACGCCAAGGCGCTGTCGCTCGAACTGTTCAACCTTCAGGCTCAGCACAACAACGGGCGCGGCATCAGCTGCGTTCGCGGTGTGTGCAGTGAGCTCGATCGCGGACAGATCGACGGCGCCAAGGCCATCATCAACACCGACTCCGACAAGATGCGCAGCTATCCCGATGTGGTGGCAGTGCTCAAGCGAGTTGGCTTCTGGGAGGAGATCGACTGGGCGAAGTACGACCAGTGAAGTAAGCATTTCACCTTTTTCGCAACAGGAGAAAACTATGAAACTGGTTCTCGCCAAGCCTCCGGGCAAGGGTTACATCCTCTACGTCAACGAGCTCAAGGGCGACGAAAAGTACGTTCCCTACGAGCCCTGCTATTCCAGGTTGCCTGACTCAGAACGCTGGGATGCCGACCGCACCATCCGCGATGCCTGGGAAGAAGTCAAAGCCCCGGGCGTCAGCGGCAGCATCTTCAACCAGTGCCAGTGGGTCGGCACCACCGGTTGGGAGTTCTGGGTCGAATCTTTCGAAGCCATCTTGGCCACGGCCACGAAGGTGAGCGACAGGCTCGGCGTCGAACTGCGCATCGAGAAGAACGTCGAGCAACACACTTCTGGCACCACCAACGATACCGTCATTTCCATCTATCACCCCATCGCGAAGGAGAGCACCATGTCGAACAAGTCCAACCAGACCGACCAGTCCAACACCAAGGCCCCGGCTTTCAAGGCCACCTTCATCGCCGCCAACAACGGCCTGCAGACCGAGCAGCGTGTCCACGGCCGCCGCGCCTTCCCCAGCCGCAACGGCCAGCAGCCGCAGCTCGGCGAGACCTGGATGGTCGAAGTCGCCGGCGAGAACCCGAAGGGCACCGTCCACTTCGTCAAGTGCATCGAGCTCGTCAGCGCCGCCAAGCCGGTCGCCACCAGCGACTCCAGCGCCGTGTCCAGCACGAAGGAGCCCGCCGTGAGCAAGGCCGAACCGGTCAAGCCCGCCATCCAGGTGAAGATCGTGCGCGCCCCCGGCAACGATGTCTGCGCTCGCGTCACCGCCTGGGCCACTCCGGCCAAGACCGTCGGCCTGGGCGACCTCAAGTTCGCTTTCGCCCAGAAGCGCATCGAGAGCGACGAGACGGCCCGCAGCATGTTCACGCAGCTCGGCAGCACCATGGCCACGGTCAAGGCGTTGCAGGAAATCGCGGACAACGCCGCAGGTCAACTCAAGCAGGTCAACAGCAACGACTACGACATCGGCCTCGAGCTCTTCAACGCTCGCAAGGTCATGGTGCAGATGAACGTCGCCAAGGCCGACCTGAACAAGGAGACCCTCGCCTACGGCCGCCTCGTCCAGAAGCTCAACGCCACTCCCGCTGGCGAAGAGCACGACAAGCTGGCCCTCTCCAACGCCGCCACCAAGGAAGCGCTCGACAGCAAGCGCGCTGCCCACAACGCTGCCATGGCCACCGCCAAGGAGAATCTCGCCAACGCGGAGCATGTCTTCCACTTCTCCTACGCCGAGGACTGCGTCATGGCCGTCCTCGATCTGCTGGAGACCAAGGTCAACTACTCCGAGCAGGCGGCGAGCAATCGCAACCAGCTCGAAGCCGACCTGGACGCCTTCGAGAAGTACGTCGCCGCCCTGAGCTGAAAAGCTCTTTCCCGCTACCGATTCAGCGGCACCTGAAAGAACCAGCCACCAAAAGTGGTTGGTTCTTTCCTCCATATAGGAGGCACACAATGCCCAACCTTATACCGGAGCATGACTCCACACTCACCGCTGAGATAGAACGCCTCGTAGCCTTAGACAGGGCTCGCGCGCAGCAAATCATCAGTGACATTCCCGCCTTCGTCCAGCAAGTTTCTGCCGCCACCGTCGACCAGGCAGTGACACAGGGCTTGCAGCAATACATAGTAAGTGCGCTGATGATGCGACTGAACTGGACTGACTCAAGAGAGAAGCCCGGTTTCTTCGACAACATCTTCGACTGCTGGCCAGAAGGTCGCCTGCCCGACGTCAACGAGTTTCTGGAAGCACCGTGGGCGGTGTTCGAATACTGCCGCAAAGCAGGCTACGAACCCTTCGTGGAACGTGGCCTTTACCAAGAATGCGGCCTGGTGAAAGAACCCGACCCCAACGCGCCGCCACAAGCCAAGCGCATCAACAGTGACTTCCGTGATTATTTCTTCTACATCGGAATTCGCTGGACCGTCACCCTCGGGTAAAGCTCTGAATCAATCTCTTAGGAGGTCAATCTATGACAACATTGGAAGACCTGGAGCAACCGCCTCCAGTGCAGTTCGTCCGCCTTGCGGATGAACTGAAAGCGACAAAACTGGCCAGCCCCATGCAGAGCATCACGCTCAAGCAGGGCCAGTCGGTGGTTCTCGTCGCAGAAGGCGTCACAGTCAAGGTCGCCAACAACAAGTTCCACTCCCTCAAGGCCACCACCTTCGTGTTGGTCAAGTTCGCGGCTCGTGTCGATGCTAGCGAAGAAGAGCAGGACGTGCAGCAGGTGGAACCGGCTCTGGTCGGCACCGCCATCACCTGCAACGGCAAAACCCTGGCCCTGGTCAGCGCCATCGACAGCAAGTCGAAGCTGCTCACCATCGACCTGGCCGCCGGCGTCCACGCGCAAGACGACTTCACCTAACCAAGGAGCATCATGTCTCAAATCTTCGTACTGAGCCATTGGGGCCAAGGTGGCAAGGGCAGTGGCTATACCATTGTCATCGCCAGCAGCCGCAACATGGCTCGCTTCATGGTGCGCGACTATCTCAACGCCAAAAGCGAGGGATATCGCCAGTTCCACAACATGAACAGCTTCGAAGTGGAACTGCTGGAAGACTCGACGCTGTTCTCGCACCTCGACATCGCGCTCACTAGCGAGCACGGCGTGCACAGTGAGTACTGGCTCACGCCTGAAGAAGACGACGACGAGGGTGCTGACAGCACGGGCGAAAACGAGGGCGGCAAGCTGCTCCTCGTCTACGAACGCGCCTAGCCAGCTACCCTCCGAAGAAGTAACCAAGAAACAACAAACAAAAACCGCGCAAAACGGAGACTTAATGCGTTACCACTTCTATCTGAAAATCATCGGCTTGCCACACTCCCGTGGTTCGCCGCAACCTGATTAAGGAGTTCATCATGAACACTATCAAGACTGACAAGAGCAAGGCGATCGAAGTCGTCTTTGGCGCCGGCGGTGTCAAGGGCTACCTGCACATCGGCCTGCTGCGCGCGCTGGAAGAGCTCGGCTTCAACATCTCCAAGTTCACCGGTGTGAGCGTCGGCGGCATCGTCGCTGCCCTCGCCTCCAACGGCTGGTCGTCCACCCGCGTGCTGGAACTCTTCCTGGCGTCTCACGACTCTTCGAAGAACCCGCTGCTCATGGCCAGCGCCATTGTGGTGCCTGACCTGCCGAGCTTCATGCACGGCATGTCGTTCCTCTCTCTGGAAGGCCCGTGGCAAGAATCGGTGAAGAAGCTCGGCATCAAAGCCAACGAGCGCCTGCGCATCGTCGCCTGCGATGGTGCCACCAAGCAGCCGGTGCTCTTCGAAGGCGTCGACTACAACCTCGGCACCGCACTGGCAGCTTCCGGCGCCTTCCCCGGCGTCTTTCTGCCGGTGCGTCACGAGGGCATGCTGCTCGAGGACGGTGCATGTTTCCACCGCAACCCTGACCAGTTCTGCACCGACCCGGCGGTGGTCTCCTCACTGGGCTTCGCTACCAAGTGGCCCAAGGAGATGCTCGACCCGCTCTCGCTCTACTTCCACTACCGCGAGGTCTACTTCCCCATCGTCATGCAGGAAACGGCCATCGACGAGACTCGCAACCTCCTGATCAACCAGGAAGCCGACGACGTCTGCGGTCTCTCCTTCGCGCTCAGCAAGAAGCGCTGCCTGCAGATGTACGAGGAAGCCTACGTGCACTCGAAGCGCGTTCTGCTGGAAGCGATCAAGGACGGTCGCCTCCCCAACCCGGCCGGCGAGTAAGAGCTGGGAGAGCGGATGCGCAAGACAGCAGAAGGGAATCGCCCAGGACATAGAAGCCTGGCGATTCCACGAAGCTGCCTATTTCTCAAGTCGAAAGACCAAACTCAACGAAGGAAATACATGAACAGAAACCACTCAACCAAAGGCTTCCAGGGCAACCGCGGCAGCTTCAAGGAAGGTCCGGTAGCATACAGCGCCGCGCAAATCGCGTCGATGTGTTCCAACGGCGGCATGTACAACGGCTTCACGGCCGAATCGTGCGGTCACTGCAAGGCCAAGGCCAACGTCTTCGCCCATGATGCCGGCTGGTTCTGCGCCTGCGGCCACTTCAACAGCCAGAGCTGGAGCAACAGCTGGATTCCGCACGAACACCCGGATCACGGCCCCGCACTCGCCGTCATCCGCGCCGGGCACGCCATGCACGAGCAGGCCATCGCCGACCTGATTGTCCGTGAACGGCCTGGTTGGACGGCTCCGGCCAACGACCGCTTCGGCTTCGCTCGTGAAGCACTGCGCCGAGAGTTTGCTCTCTTGCGCGGCATGTTCGACTGGGCTTCCTGGGGCGACATCCTCTACCGCGACCGCAAACTGGCAGCCTGACAAGCGCCAGCCAAGACTACTTCAATCATGATCATGGCCCCGCCGTTCAGCGATTACCAAATCGCATAGAACGGCGGGCCATCTACTTTCTATTTTCCAAACACTTTTTAATTTAGCCCCAACCACTATACCGCACAGTATAAAGCGGATCAGACCAGTCACCGGCAGTTGGTGCCCTATTTTGAATTCCAACTTAAGGTTCGCACAAACTAACGTCAAGCTTAATTACTAGTGCTGTCCGCCAATGTAAACACTCTGAAAAAAGTGTAACCAGCGACTATCCATCAAGCTTTCGAAGCAAACAACTCAGTCATTCCAAGCATCAAATGTTACTTGAGACTATGCCCGATACTCCGATAGCAATAGTTATTCATCACTTGCTCGCCCCCACCGAGATCTTTCCAAAACCGTTATCACAGCAACCTCAGAGAATTGATATCAGGCATTACCAATGCTCTGTAGAAGCCAGTGCCAGAAAACAACTATTGCCAAACCGCAGAGCAAAACTAAACAAGAAGGAGGACAAATCATGACTTAGAGATCGCATGTAAGTTTTACAGCAGCCGTACAAAAAGCCAATTTGCAGAACAGCGCACAACACCAGGAGAATCAATTGAACAAACTAGACACCAGCGACACTGCCACTTCCACGCCAGCCATCGCCATCATTCAGACAAGCACTAATCCGGATCTGGCCGATTTGCTCGACGCCATGGCCGATGTCGTCACCGTATGCGGCACCATTCTCTTCTCGCTCCCCGTCGGCGGCCCAACCATCGAAAGCCTGAAGACGCAATACCCCAATATGGTAGTAGTTGCCCAGGTCGGCACCTCCTACTGCGTCTCCTTGCCGATCAATGAATGTGAAGCCTTCCTGACAGCCTCTGACCTGCCGGATCCCACGGCAGAAGACAGTGACGAACTGATTGCCAGCGCCGAAGCCATGCTTGTCACAGGCATCTTCTCGTAAATGGCCGCGGTCGCACAACACCAGGAGAATCAATTGAACAAACTAGACACCACCAACGCTGCCACCCCCACCCACGCCATCGATGCAGTGGAAACCGTTGCCAGCATTTCGGTCGGCAGCAAACTGCAAGTGAGCGCAGTAAAGCTCAAACCCTTCATCGATCATCATGGTCTTTCCACCAGCAAAGACACGCTCACTGTCGAAGTCTTGCGCATGGGTATGGGCACCACCGACATCAATCCGAACAAAGTCGTATTCATTATCATTGAGATCAAGTTGATCGACAATCAAGATCCGGCTCTCGACGGCAAAATCATGAACGTCGGCCTTGCCGATCTGGTCACCATCAAACCGTAGCAAGGCGCCTCAAGAATCAAAGGCTAAACCTGCATGAACAGTGCATTCGGCTTAGCATCAAAGCGATGTATTTCAAAGAAAGAAACAAGCTTGAAGCCTGGTTTGACCTTCTTACCGCAACGCTATTCTTTTTTAAAGGATTCCAAATGATCAGTTTCACCACAGCAATCAGATCGATAGCCCCGCATAAACTCCAAGTGTTCTTCAGCGGCTCAGACATGAAGCTCTACCCAACAGTAGCAGCTGTGTTCAAGCAGCTTGAGCTGTTGGCAGCATTAGATCTGCCCTGCCCTGGCTATAACGGCTTGATGCTGGAAGTGCACGACACAGATGAAGCCAGCTTTGAGTTGACCGAAACACTAGTTCAGACCATAGCTTCAAGCCGCGACACAGTCGTTATGCTGCTGGCACCACAGCTCTTGTTGGCCAAGGGCATGCTCAATAGCCCAGCCCAACGCGCACTCAGCGCCAACTTCACGAACAAGACCAATATCTCGCTGAGCGTGTATTGCGAGCAGCTCGTGCGCGAAGAAGCTGTGAGCAAGCAGTTTGGCAGCTTCCGCTGGGTTGTCGGAGCAGAAAGAAGGATCTGGCTGTCCAAAGAAACAGACGCTAATGATGCCGCTGCTTCTGCCGTCAACCGCCTGTTCGACGCCATCGAGAAAATTCTCGGCGCTCGGCAAAACACCTAATCAGATCTTGCCACTCAACTTCCCTTCACCCTTTGGTTACCGCTCGTCGAAAGACGGTGACCAGGAGTCAATCATGTCAATATTCGCAGCTTCATTCTTCGCCTCCCTGGTTATTCTGGGAGTCCTCACCTTCATCGGCCTAACGGCTGGCATCGGCATTTTCAGCGGCAGCAAGCGTGGTAGTCGTGTGCAGTTCGTCTGCGCGATCCTAGCCACCGCCTGGGCAATCGTCTGCATCCGTTATGCCGGCATGGCCGCCCTGGCAGGAGTAATCGCCGCAAGCATTGCCATCGCCGCAATGTTCTTTCTAAAAAAGCGCATCTAACACGAAGGTTTCACCGCAGCACAAACACCAAATTTGCGGAACAATCGCACCACACCAGGAGAATCAAATGAACAAGCAAGACACCACCACTGCCAATCAAATTCCCGCCATCGACGCAGTGGAAACCGTTGCCAGCATTTCGGCCGGCAGCAAACTGCAAGTGAGCGCAGCAAAGCTCAAACCCTTCCTCGATCATCATGGTCTTTCCAGCAGCAAAGACACGCTCACTGTCGAAGTCTTGCGCATGGGTATGGGCACCACCGACATCAATCCGAATAAGGTCGTATTCATTGTCATTGAAATCAAGTTGATCGATAATCAAGATCCTGCTCTCGACGGCAAAATCATGAACGTCGGCCTTGCCGATCTGGTCACCATCAAACCGTAGAAAGGCGCCTCAAGAATCAAAGGCTAAACCTGCCTAAAACAAAACCCTCGCCATAGTTTCTCGGCCTTCAAAAAAGCCTTCAACCTCACTCAGGTTCAGGCTTTTTTCTTTTTCCGCTTTACTTAGCTATATAGTTGCAAACAAGTTTTTTGTAGGGTGTTACTTGCCACACTCTTTGCCTAAGTGCGGCCGTATATCTGTCATGGTGTCTTGCCGAAAAGGGTGTCCGGTTTTAGTTTTAAGTTGCAACACAAACAACTAAAAACGGACTAGATGAT
>Ga0172380_10000414_pt1 | contig 85110 bp, 142 predicted proteins | sample Leawe162metaG_FD_119747 | JGI IMG/M metagenome (GOLD analysis project Ga0172380, IMG submission 119747) | Leachate microbial communities from a municipal landfill in Southern Ontario, Canada - Leachate well 162 metaG | ecosystem: Engineered > Solid waste > Landfill > Unclassified | place... | reverse complement strand
TGTAGTATCCCTGATTGTAGTATCCCTGGTTGTAGTATCCCTGATTGTAGTATCCCTGATTGTAGTATCCCTGATTGTAGTATCCCTGATTGTAGTATCCCTGGTTGTAGTATCAGGGAGTCCGGGAATCCTGGAATCCTGGAATCACTGATTCCTAGAGGGTGACGCATACCTTGGCGTAGAAGCCCTCGCGTTCATCGTCTCCCTCTTGATAGGGGTCGATGATGAAACGAGAGGGGCCAGCCAACCACACTCCAACACCGCGTTGCAGTTCTTGACTGAGAACGGCGGCTGCCCGCCTAGCCTCATCATAGGTAGCGTACATGGTCTTTCCTCCTAGAGGGTGACACGCAGGACGCCACCGTTAGGGCTATCGCTCAGAGCAATCATGGCGTATCGGCGTTGTCTACGTTTGAAGTAGGCTATGGCCCGTTCGATCGTCCAGGGCTCCTGGAGCGGGATGCGGTAACTCTTGGGGCCGGCCTCAAGGATCATCGTGTTGGCTGTAACGGTTGCGTTCATCGTAGTGCCCTCCAAGATAGACGTACTAACGGAAGAGGTGGTCGTTCCTAGCAAAAAAGGAAGCTTGGGCCCGTTTCTCTTCGGCACGCAGGTATCGGGGAATCCTAGATTCACGACGTCGCTCGGGCAAGTAGCGGGCGACAACCAAAGCTAGGACAGCCAAGATAGCGGAGACGGTCAAAGTAGTCATGGTTTGTCCTCCCTTTCTACTTCAACTATACCACGGAATCGGTGGTTGTCAAGTCTTTTTAAGAAAGAAAAGGATTTTAATATCCAAGAATCCGGGAATCCCGGATTCTTTACAATCCTAGGCATGGGTGGATTGTTGTCGATCCATCCGGTGCAACCAGTCAAATCTTGGCAACCTATGCAACCTATGCAATCGGTGCAATCTCCACAATCCAGGATTCCCGGCTTCACGGTTACATGCGTTTCTCGATTACACGCATCTTTGACGCTATTTTAATTGCTTCTTTTTTTCAAAAATGGCGAATCTTTGGGAATCCTTCGTAGCTGATTCCTGTTGAACGTCGCTAACGAGGCGACGGAGGGCCACTAATTCCTCAAGGCCCTGGGCCAAGCCCGCCCAGGTAGCTTGGCGAGGAGGAAGAGAGCAGACACGTTCGATGCGTTTACTGTCAATCATGGTACCCTCTCCCCTTCTACTCAACTCTACCACATTGCCCAGCCTTGTCAAGGATATTCTGATAAAAATATCAGAATATCACAACCCAGGTTGCTATTATGACAATAATATCATTTCCGTGGTTTGTTCCGATAGTAGCCCGTCTTGCCAACCAGCTCAAAACATTCGGCACAATCGACACAATCCACACAATCCTCACAGTCACTGCAGAAGTCACAATTGGTACATCTCTTGCATCGCTCACTTTTGCTACAAAGTGTGCAATCCGTACAATCCCTACAACTAACACAACCAGCACAATTCTCGCAGTCCCCACAATACTGCGAATCCGGACAATCGAGACATTTGATATTAGTATCAGACATGGTACAATCCGTAAACAGAGAAAGAGGGGCAGCCTAGGTTTCCTAGGCTGCCCCTCCGAATGGGTTAGGCGTTGACTACCTCTTTCGAGGCTTCCATAGCCTCCTGCAGAAGGGTATCAATCTCAACGTCGCCAACGTGTCGGCGGAGAGTGGCGAGGGCCGACGCCGCAATCTCCAAGGAGACGGCGTAATCGTCACAATCCGTCAACGTCTCCCCGCCCTGCCCGGTTGCCGCCAAGAGGACTCTCTTGACAATCTCCGATCGGGCCGTTTGGCCACGGTCAACCGCCTGCTTGGGGGTAAGGCTCTTGGCCGTCTGGGTGGCCTCGTCCCCCTTGTCCTTGGGGGACATCACCTCATCCCACGCTACACGGAATAGGGGGCCGTCGCCCGCCGGGTAGTTAGCGTATTCCTTGCCAAACACGCCGAACAGACCGTTGATCTTCTGCCATTGCATCGGTGTGGATTTTGGCGAATACACCGCTTTTTCCATTTCCGATTGAACGAATTGGGGCAGCCGGGCCAGGTTGGCACGAATCTGCACATAGCTCCGATTGGGGGCACCGGGGGTTTTGCCTTTGGTGTGGAAGATGCCGAGGATAGTGGCAATCTCCGCCTGCCCCTCTCCGATGCCAACAAGCTGCCGGATAGCCAAAAACTGGCTCCACTGGTCCAACGGCTCCCGGTCGGCGGCTGGGTCGTGGTCGATCCGGAGTCGGGTTTCCTCCGCTTCGGTGAGGCCCTTGTAAACGATACAGGGCACCTTCCCACCACCCAGAACCTCGGCGTAGGTGCCGGGCTCATTGTCCCGCAAAAATTGCAGGCTCTTGGCCCTCCGGTTGCCCCTCAAAACGAGATACTGGCCGTCGCTCTTCTCACTCACCATAAGCGTCGAATCGGGCTGCCAGCCGTGCCTCTTGATGAGGTCGATCATGCCGGGAAGGTTGTAATTACGCTCGTCTCGGGGGTTGCCCCCGAAAATGAGGGCGTCAACCGGAACAAGCGTCGTCGTCTGCTTAGCCATTTCAATCACTCCAAACAAAACAAAGGGAACAAGGGGAACAAAGGGGAGAGGAATGATATTATAATCAATCCTCAAATTGCTGTATATCCTTACAAACGATCAGAACGTAAGAGGCCACGTATCCGAAAGCCGCCGATGCCAGGGCACGGAAGGGGTCAAAATCATTGTGAACGGCACTAACCGCGAAAACCGTCGACAACAGAGCAAACGGAAGAGTCGCCAAAATCGAGATAACCTGCATTGTCGGCCTCACTAGGAAAAGTGATACTATTGTCAATTGTTATCCTCACCAGTCACAACCCGGATAACCGGATGCCCATCGTCGAGCACGCCACTGGCAACAGAGGCTTGGCTAAGGCCGGCTGCAAATAGATCATCATCGGTATCATCCATGGAAACCGTTACAGTGCAGTCCAATTGCCACGGTTGCAACAATTGCAACGCCGAGAGTAGTTCGCGGTAGGTTGGCAACACTTTCCGATACCCCTCTTGTGGGTGGTGTGGTAACTCTCGGCCTCTACTCCATTATACCATGGCCTGGCATCGTGTCAAGAGGAATTGTAAAGATTCCAGGAACCACCCATTAGAGGGGTAGTTCTTCCACCAGCCACGAACTACTATCCTGATCGTAGGAACCGTTTTGATCCCCATGATTGACAGCGTCGTAATTGCCGCGAAGAACGGAATCCCGGGCCTCATCGCTATGAGTGGCATAAACTGTGTAAACGGAATAACTCACACTTGGAACCGACACGATGAAGCGCCTGAGTCCGGCAGCCTTGGCGAACCTCTCGGGGACGAACCGTGGGTTGGCTATCGAGGCCACGTCCATCACGGCATCGGCAATTGCCTGTTTGTTCATTTTATCCGGTTCATCCAGGATAATCCGAGCAAACTGCACTAAGTCTTTTTTCGTTAGCATAGGTTCACTCCATATATTCGGAAGAATTGAGTGAGGCCGTTAAAGTCGCTACATCCGGAACCTTGAGAATCAAGAACCGCTCGATGTCCAGGGGCGACCATTCCTCGCCGGTGGCATCCTCAGTGATAGCCTGCACATTCCGCAAACCATGCAGCATCACTACAACCCTCAATGCCTCGCCGAGGGTCATGGACTCGATGGTGTGGGTGCTCTCGGCACCGGGCTGTTTGAGAGCGGAGCGGGATCGTTGGACGCGAAGAGAGAACCGTTGCAACGTCATCGTAGATCATCCTAGGATATGAGGAAGAGGGTGTTTGCCCCGACACCACTATCCTACCATGGCTAGGGCCAGGTGTCAAGAAGAAAACCGGTGGAATTGTTTGTTTCGATTCTAAGGGCAGTATATTCTACAGCCAGGTGCCAGGTGCCAGGTGTCCGGTGTCCGGTGTCCGGTGTCCGGTGTCCGGTGTCCGGTGTCCGGTGTCCGGTGTCCGGTGTCCGGTGGGATTATGACAACATAGGTTTGATATTTTACACACCCTTTAGCGGGGTAGGGATTGTAACAATAATAGGGATTGTAACAACAATAGGGATTGTAACAATAATAGGGATTGTAACAATAATAATGATTTTAAGGATTGTAGTGATTTTAAGGATTATTACGGTTATTACGGTTGATTTTAGAATCCAGGATTCACTGATTCCTATACGCACACCTACCCCGGCGCTCCCGGGCAGAACGAGAATCGTACTTTCAAAGCATAACTATACGCACACCTACCCCGGCGCTCCCGGGCAGAACGAGAATTGAAAATGTAAAGAAAATGATGATTTTGAAAATTGATTTTCAAATCATAATGTCATAATAATGAGAACACTATTGGACAATGGTTAATCTCTTATGACGCTAGAACGCCGTCTCACGCCCTCCAACGCCCCAATGGCTCCCAAGACCAAAATGGGAAATGGGCTCCCTAGGCACGCAGCTAGGGCCCTTAAAAGGGAATCCGTAGCCGTGGCCACGGAAGCCGCGAGGGGTAGCCGGGAAGTCCATAAATAATAATACTTTTTCCTATTCCCCTATAGGGCATTTTTATTAGAAAGAGCCCTATAGGGGAATAGGAAAAAGTATTATTATTTATGGAGAGGCTAAGTCTAGGCTACGGCTAGACTTACGGAATTATACTGTTTTTATGTCCACCTTCACATAACTATTGTCCAATAGTGAACTCATCATTATTTGGCCTTTTAGAGCTTTTTAGAGCTTTTAACGAAAAGCAGGAATCCAGGATTCCTGGATTCCTGCAACAATTAAACTAAGAATTATTAAACAATTCTTTTCGTCAGCTCAGGAAGTGCAACCTCAGTAATAAGATTATTCTCAACTAGGAGGTCAACAATCTCAATGGCTACGCCGTCAACAAACGCTTCTTCATTAAGAACCACTTCTTTTAAAAGCATGGGGTTGCGATCCAAGACTCCGTGAATCAACTCGTGGATCAAGGATTCAAGGATGCACCGATTCGGTTGCTCAGTACATACTCTAATGGTCCTGCTATTATAATCAATATAACCTAAGTACTTCTTGTCTTCACAGTTAATAACCGTGGGTACTTCAGCACTCTGAGCCACATATTCAATAGTGTAATCCACACCCCTAATAGTAATAGCAGTAGGTAGTTTCATAATTATTCTTTATCCTGTTTTGATACTATTATTATTATTTCTTATTTAATGTTCTTTACGAAATCAGTAATCATTGGAACCAATGATGTTAGGCCACCACTAAAATACATGGCTGCAATTACTACGGCAATCACTGCCAGTGAAATGAAACTCCATTTCCTTTCCTTGGCTACCGTAGCACGGGCTTCAACAATAGCCTTACGGCCTTCTAACCTTGTCTTCATACGCTCTGTCCGTATTGTTGAAAACTTTTTATCTGTTTTTACAGCATCATTGTCTTCACTCTTGGATCGACGATTCCTAAAAATTCCCATTTGCTTTTCCTTGTTAATTACTTACTTTTAAGAAACAAAAGACTCTGCTTCCCACCAATCCCCGCAATAGCCATTATAATAGCGATACTGGATGGTAGCAAATTCCAGCCACCTCCAATCGTCTTTTAAACATAAGGGAAGAAATAAGAACCTTCTCCTGATTTTAATATCTCCACACTTTAGTGGTTCATATTTGTATCTCATAGTTTTCTTAAACCTTAAACCTTAAACCTTAAACCTTAAACCTTAAACCTTAAACCTTAAACCTTAAACCTTAAACCTTAAAACTGTCTCGGCGTTCCAATAGTTTCCGCTATAACCTTCGTAATAACGATACAGAATCGTTACAAACTGCAGCCACCACCATTTACCATCTAAATACAGTGGTAAGAACAGGAACTTATCCCTGATTTTAATATCACCGTCTTTGTATTTCATTCTTAATCCTTAAACCTTAATCCATAATCCTGGGACCATTGGCTACGTCATTATATTCCACTAACTTATAGAGCTTGGTGTTACCCTTATTATGGCTTTTCAAATACTCTTCGGTAAGAGCAGATGCCTCTTCATAATCGTTACCTCGCCATATACAAACACCGTCTTCATTAGTAATAACGTAATTATTGCTTTCTATTTTAAGATTCCGATGATCCACTACCTTAGCGTAACAGGTTTCCATGGTAATATTGGCCTCTGAGAAGACTGCCTCTAGGCTAGCATCAGCACATGCCTGCCCGAAACTATCGTAGAGGTGGATAGCTAATGTACTCTTACTAAAATAGTCACGAACTATTACGGCATAAGTCTTACCATTATTATGCCTGTCTTTCATAAGTACACTCCTCTTTCAAAGACATAGCCGTCGCGCCCATCCGGATAGAGATTTGATCTAACGCTAACGGCGTTCCATCCCCAAGATTGCAACCACGGGATGTTGTTGTTCTCTTCATGGACTACCATGAAAAGCTGCTTAATCTTCTGCTGCTGAGCGACTCTAAGAAGATCACGATGAAGCGTAGAGCCGTGACCTTTATTCCGATATTGCTTAGCAACACACAGTTTATGAATGTGTAAAGCTATAGCTTTGTTATTAACAGTTATTACCTGATAGGAACTGAAACCAATAACACCAAAACTATGCCTCTCTAGAGTATTATTCTCCAAGACACGGACTTTCAAATCCCCCAGATCAGCCCAAGAATTCTCCCACCATGGAAACTTGTAGCTCTCCCTATCTATCTCTTCGAGATACGGGATATGGTGGGGTTTGAAATCTGTAACCATATTCTTTTCTTCTTATGATATTCTTTTCTTTTAATCTGAGAACGGGAAGAAGAAGTAATTGAAAACACTACCTATTGTCACACCACAAAGCATCCCATTAATGGTTGGCCAGGATAGTTCCCCTCGCAGCAGGTAAAAGCCGCAGCCACATAACACCACGGAGAACAACGCAATCGGTAGAATAGTTAGTAGTTTCTTATTCATTTTCTTGCCTTCTTAATCTTGCCTTCTTAATCTTGCCTTCTTAATCTTGCCTTCTTAATCTTGCCTTCTTAATCTGATCTTTGTTTTCAAAATCCTGATAATAATAGATTTTACCGTTTTCGTCCTTAATATAACCGGCTTCCGGAAATTCAAATACTCTTCCATCTTCTAGAGCCCCGGCGTCTTGGTACAATTCCGCAAGAAGTTTACTAATCTTCTTAATCTTTGATTTTAACATCTTGTCGTCAGCTAGAATATGATCTACGATCTCTCTTTCAAAGATATCCATAACAAGATAAGCACGGTCGGTCATCTCGTGATAGTGCCATCTATCTAGTGGTGTTTTATTCATATTTCTTCTTTCAACGATCTTGGATGTTTGGTATGTACACGTCTCCTGACGTTTCGCAATTAGGACATATGATATTATAATCTACAGCCTGGGTGCCTAGTGGTATCTCCACTTGTGAGCGTCGGTGACAGTTTGAGCAGCCTATAACCATGGAATAAGTAGTCTTTACTTCTTTCGGCTTCTTAAAGAACATATTTTATTATCCCCTAGTCATGTCATTAAAGAGCTGGTCATCGCCGTTATCCGTAATAGAACTGTCCAAAGCTAGGCATCGTGCAGCGCTTTCCTCTTCTGATAAATCCCTGAAAATCCAACCACTCAGAATCACGTCCCAAGCATTGCTTATGTTAATGAACAATGCGTCTTGGTATTCCGGTGATATCCGCAGCCGATGGGTTGCGAACCGCAGCCGGGAGGCCGGACCACATATCTGGTCAATACCCGTAATCATGTCCGGCGATCCAATTGGCTCGCCAAGAAGCCATGAATAAATAGACAACTGGTCCGCCCAGCCCCTATCCCCGTCTTCTAGGTGCATGGCGATATTGATATAAACGCCACGAACCTTTTGGAGATGGCAGTCCTTATGAATCTTGTAATCCACGCCGCCGTTTTCACGGAGCTTCACGAAGCCACGCATAGGACTCTTTAACGAATTACTACAGTAGCCGTTGACTTTCCAATCATAAATGACCCGAGCCCCGTCTTCATTGATAAAGAAAATATCAGGCTTACCTAAGAGAGGCACACCCTCGATATCTCCCTTGATACTAAACTCGAATCGAGGAGGCCCGACTGCGGCCTCTAGCTCCAAAAGTAAGTCTGCTAGACACCCCGTGTTCTTATAGGCTTCAAAGACCTTCTTGCCTTCTTCCCACGCCCACGTCCTGTTATGTTCCTCGACTTGGGAATTGAAAATATCCTTGAGCGCGTATCCGTGACTCTCGGCTTCCGCGGCTCCGAACAGCTTTGTATAAAGGTAACTTTTGACGTAGGCGTCGAACGCACTACCAATACTCATTGGCTTAGTTTGCGGTTCTCTTGGCGACCGCACGTCGCTAAGGTATCTACTATAAAAGAGTTCAATATCATCGTAGAACAGCTTAACGCTGGTTGGACTCATGTATTCCGGAAGTCTCATAATTATTATGCTTTCTTTTTATGCTTTCTTATAGGGAATAGTTGAGAGTTCTACGGACAATGTATCCTATGAGAGCAAATGGACTTAAAAGTATCACCCCTACTATCACTATTGGGCTTATAAAGATAAGAACACCTATGCCAAGATAACCTAGGAAACGGTCAAAATTATTCATGCTTGCTCTATGGATAGTGTACTCTTAATCAGGAAGGCACCGGTCATATCTGTATCATAATCTTTATTATTATCATTCTCCGGAACTATACTAGCAATATAGACGTTACAGCCCCAGTAGTATCGGCATTCATCCCAATCAAAAGTTAAAAACTCTAAACCCCTATCGCCCCATCGGGCATAATGATAGTTAGTTAATGTGAATGGCTTCATAGTGTTAAAAATCTCTCCCACCTATCAATAATACGCTCCGTATCTTCGGTGATAGGACCGGGCTCCCTGTCAGCATAGGCGACTTCATCGGGGACAGCCGTAACTACAATCCCTCCGGGCTTGATAATCGTACAATTACTTCCAGGAATCTCCAACTTCGCTAATAGGGTTAGGAGATTTCGCTTACTTAGAAGGACGTGATCCATGATTATAATATCCTATTACACCTTATGATAGTTTTACAACTCTGTGATTTTAAGATCAATCTTTACAATACGCATCTGCTTCTTGACATCCGGATTATAGAAATAGTTGTCATTAAGACCCCGGAGATGTTCTATTTTCTCTTTTATAGCTCTCTCACTAGGTTCTAGTTCCATTTTATATGGAGAACACATATATAAGTCAGTATAGCCTTCATGGAATAGAAAGGCATCACCCACCATTATTGTGTACATCATATTACCTTTTAAAGGCTTACTCTTCCGGAGGCTTATTATTCACCCACCCTGTTTTCCCGCATAGTCCACTACAGTTCTTGCAGCAGTCACAGTCTTCACAGGAGTCACAGCTTACACAATCGCGACATTCGATGCAGTCGAAGCAAAGGCAGCAATCGTCGCAATTACGGCAACTGTTGCAGTCAACACAATGTGTACACTCTTCACAGTCATAGCATGATAGGCAATGCCTACAGTATCGACACCCTTGACAGTCATTATTAAACATAATTATAACCTTTATTTTTTGATTTTAATAGCAGAGGAACACGACAAGAAGAATGGTTATTAACAATATGGGATGTGGACGATTACAGCACTTGGGACAATCACAGCTTTTGGGACAAATACTGCAGTCCTCATAATTACAACAATTACTGCAACAATTATTGTACATAATTTTTATTTTACTTTCTAACCGCGAAGTCAAGGAAAAAGGTATCCAATCTCTCCCCCTCCGGAGTCCAGAACTCCATCATCCCGTTGATATAATCTAAACTAATCGAGGGAACCTTGTCTCCAACAATATAATCATGGTTATTGCCCTCTAATGCAGTTTTGAGAGTACAATCAAGATAATTGTAGCAAAGCTCGTCGATTAGTTCACACTCTTTGGAAGTGAAAAGCTTATCTAGCATAGCCTTATCCTTATTTTTAATCTTTGATATTAGTCGATGATATTTTTAGTCGATGATATTCAACTCAATCTTTGATCTCTTCAAGACTATGCCCTCATTACCACAGAATTCGAGGATTCCATTTTCATAGTCTACGTTAATCGAGGCAACAACGTAACCCTTCTTGAATCCACTAACGTCCTTTAATAGAGTACAACTGTAGAACGAGAATAGGCAAATACCGTGCTGGCCCCAGTCATCCCAAGTAAATAGTTTGTCTATCATAGTCTTATTTCCATTCTGTTCTTACCTTGAAAGCAAGAATCTTATCATCTAGCTTTATGTGAGAAGTGGTATCCCAACCTAATATCAGAATCTTCAACAACCATATACATAAACTGAAAATATCGTTCTCATTCAAAAACACAAGAAGAAGATTATCCTCATGCTCTTCAAGTCTCGAACCACCCACATCCGGGATGATATTAATATCCTTGTAAATTCCTAAACAGGGATAACCAAGGGAAACTAGTTTATAAGTAATAAAACGATTTAGCATATTTGCAGCAATGGCCCTATCCATTGTGATTTTAAGAGTCTTTCCATAGTCTTCAATAGCAGTAACGGTATTCATTTTATTATTTTACTTTCACAACTAAACCATTAACTATTGTCACTTGGGCATACCAGGAATGCGGAGCAGGGTACCATGGACCCTCGACTGCTACTGTACCATGATTGTTACTATTATTATCAGAACCATTATTATAGTTTAATGGTCCAGGTTGGTAAACCCGTACTTCTTCACCGGAAGCCACGGCTTCTTTCAACGCTTTCTTCGTTTTGAAATTCTTAGTGCAGTACATTTAAAACACTCCTTGGCAGATGCTTAATTAGATAACGTGCTAATTTGTAGTCCAACACGGCGGAGCAATGCGGACATTTATAGCAGGGCTCTCGTTTATCGCATGTGCAAGGCGTATGGTAAGCCAGGACATACACATCCCTAACATTGTGCGAATAGTAAGGAGAATGGTAATGGGCAGCCGCGATACGTGTGGCTAAACTATATTTCTTGGCCAAGCGTGGGGAGATTTTAAGATCAATTCTCGTTGGCTCCAAGAGCAGACGCAGGTGCTCCTCCGCGTCTTCGAGGAGACTTGTAATACACTTGTATTTCTCCTGCTTTATGAAATCCTCGGAATCGCGGAATCCTAGATTCCTGTTGACCATACGCATTGTAAACTCGGAGCCAAGAAAAAAGAAGAAATTGAGATGACATAAGGCATAGCGTTTAACTAAATCATTCATAGTAGTGCAGCCCTAATCTAGCTAGTCGGATTAAAATCTCCATGTCCACGGCATCGAAACCATAGACTATCTTATTCCTAGCGGAGTCAATATCCATACCCTCAGTGAATACAGAGTTAAAATGCTCCTTTTGTCGTGGCGTATAGTATCCATAGACTTGTTGCAGCCACCACTTCTCTTCTTGAAGCTGTTGGTTATTCATCTTGTTATAACAACCTTTGATTATAATATCCTCGCTGCCTTATTCGTCCAAGAATACGTCAATTCTCCATTAGGCCAGAAGATCAGTTGACGCTGTTTCCGAGGATTCACGGATTCGGTGAGGCAATTACTCACGGCGACGTTGTATCCTTGGTAATTATAAACACGGAGACCGTAATCGTACTCCAATAACAAATCCGCATAACCCTCTAAACAGTCTCTAAGCCAATCTAATGAAGAATGGAACTCCGTGGCATGACTTACTTCACGGAAGGTCGACTGCATGACTCCGGGAGTCGTGATAACATTAACCATATCCCCTAAATTAGTGACGCCACCTTTAACCACGGTGACGTTAAGACGCACAGCCAAGCCAGCCTTGTTAGCATAAGCAATGACCTTACGATAGTCATAGTCTTCCGGGAGACCCATTAACTGATTATTGATTATATTATCGGGATGGGCGATAGATAGGCAAAGCGTAGTGAGACCGTTCTCTTCTAATTGTGCAACTCCGGCTTCTGATAATAGGGCCCCGTTAGTCATTAACTCAATGAAGTCAAAGCGGTAACGATGCAATCGTTCCGTGTACTCTACTAAGAGGTCCCAATGCAGCGTCGGCTCACCTTTTCCGGTGAGAATCGCGGTATCCGTGATTCTATTAGCCCAGGCACAAACCCTATTGAAGCGGTGCCAATTGGGGGTTAATGTAAGATCGAAATTGGTTTTAGTTCTCTTGGCTATGCACCAAGGGCAGGAGGCGTTGCACTTCTTATCCCCAACGACAACGGAGAAAGTATCGAAATTCATATTGTTACCTTATTTCTTATTCTCTGATAGACTTATCAAGTAAGCCATTCCAAGTAAAAATAGTGCCACAGAGGATAATACAATCGGTGTACCGAACACATTTTGCAGAACCAAAAGACCTTTAATGAGCATGATCTTATTATCCTTATAATTAAAAGCCTGGGGCAGGAGTCGAACCTGCTAATCCGCACTGGATGCAAGCAGAGCCAGCACGAGCGTGTCCCGTCCACAACCGCCCAGGCGATATCTTAGTAATCTATTATCTTTGTATCCTATTGACAGTATGAATATAGTATTCTGCACCAGTATTAGTTACTATGGCCCTCATGGTGTCAAGATTCACTTTAACATCTATCTCTGAGGGACCAAAATATTGACTCTTAATAATAAGCTTGATATCCTCTTCATCCGTAGCAAAATCTTCTAATACATCATCGAAATATGGACCTAATGTCACAAGATAAACAGTATTCATAGTAATACACTTGTCCTTATTAATTACTCCTTAATTATTCTATTCTTTCTAAGATATAAATACCTAAGCCTGCCGTCAGAGAATCCTTGAGCTTTTCGTATAGTTCCTTGTTGCAATTAAGGCAAAGGGTCAGGGTTTCACACATATTGATTCCATAAGTGACTCTAACCACGGATTCATGGTTTCTGCAGATTTGGCAAAGCATCCTATTATCCTATGATCTTACCCTATAATTAAAAGCCTGGGGCAGGAGTCGAACCTGCTAATCCGCACTGGATGCAAGCAGAGCCAGCACGAGCGTGTCCCGTCCACAACCGCCCAGGCGATATCTTAGTAATCTATTTCTTGGTATTTAGGACGCATACGATTTAGACAACCACAATACGGACATGGGATGCCTATATGTTTGTCTACTAATGTACCCCTTGGAATACATAGATTGATGTTATGTGTACAATTAGTGCAGTAGCATTTAGCTTTATAAGTCTTGGATTTGGATTTGGTTAATAGTGTTATTAGAATTTGCATAATCACTATCATCACGAAAATGATAAGGAAACCAATATCGGAGTATGTCATAATGTTTTACTTTATGCTATATGTGGAGTAGGAGGATTACCGTCTAACACTGTTTGAACGGTACGTGTAACATCACGGATTCTCGTATCCCTCTCTTCTCGGAGGGCATTCTTCAACCCGTCCCAAGCCTCCTCAACTGTTGGGAACAGTAGCTCCGGTGATTTATAGTAATCATTATGGCAGGCCCCTGTGACAAGGATTTTATTATCAACTACCTTTTTGTATATTACCTCAAATATCTTACACGTGACCCTATTATTAGACATGAAATCATAATAATAGCCGTAGAGAGTAACACCCGGCGTTAGATGACCGTTGCCTTGACCGCATGTCGGACAGTATTTAACGAAGTCTGAAAGTTTCATGGTTTTAATACCTTATACCAATACCAACGGCATAGTAGAGTTACTTACTACCCTATCAATTGCATCCGAAATATCCTTGATTCTAATAACCTTTAGTCCTAGAAGGGCTATTTTCAATTCCTCCCAAGCTCCCTCTGGTGTCCCAAACAATAGTGACGGGCTGTAATACCGAATAACTCCCCTATTGACACAAGAAATAATACCCTTGTATTCCTCTTTAAAGAAAACCTTGTACAAGTAATATACTACACAATTATTATCTAGAATTTTATATTCATATGTGTACAGTGCCGCACCATTATCCATATTAACGAAGTCAGTTAGTTTCATAGTTTTAATCCTATTATTTTAATCCTAATACTTCTGGCATCGGGCCATCCACAATACTCTTAATATCCTCCAAGATACCCCTGATCCTATTATCTCTTTCCTTTAGGGCGGCTAGTTTCAAACCCTCCCAAGCTTCCTCTGGTGTTAGGAATAACATCTCTGGTTCTAGATGCCAATCATAATAACCATTAAAGACAATAATGCGATTGCCAAGCTGCTCTTTAAATGTCACCTTGTATAGGTTACATACATTATGGCCTATGATATCAAAATCATAGGTATACAATATAGTGCCTGGAGGTTTATTAACGAAAATCATTTGAATACTACTACCTCTGTAACGGGATCGGTTGTATAGGTACTATTGTCTTCAAAAGTAAAGACCGCTGGCTCTTTTAATTGTAATGGATCAACGTTTCTGAGAATATAATCTTTAGTCACTACATCCGTGTAAACAATGAGTCTATTATCAAACAATATGAATATCGCTCCGCACTCAGTTCTGAAGATTACTACCATTGTTCATAATAGTTTCTTTGTTTAGGCCAACATGAATCAGGCATCGACCCCTACTGAAATCCGTTAGCTGTGCTCGCTCGACCAGGACGCCATACGTCCGCAGGCTCTTCTTCACTTCCCTAGTTAGGTGACTGGTGATTTTCTGCCTGTCCTCTTGGATTTGGGCTAGCGTATGCGAGGTAATGAACTCACAGAGCACAGCTAGAGTTTCGTCGACGATAGCATTATCAACGTCGTTAGTGTCTACTAGGGACTTCTCCGCGTCATCGACGATATACCTAACCATGCAGCCAACGGCTACGCTAATACCATCCTTAGTGGTTAGAGTCTGGGTAGCTAGATTCACGGTCTGCCTGTTCGCAGCCCGGTGGTATAGGACTGACCAAAACGGCCAATACCATATGATTCCAGGCTCTAGGACAATAATGATGTTACCTCTTTTGATAATAACACCAACATCGACCTTCTCTAGATGGTACCACGTAGGTATTAGGCTGCCTAATACCTCCATCAGCTTACTAACCCATCCGAATAAGTTTTCCATAGTTATTTCCTAATCCATACAGCCCCAGAAATAGTGTAGCCTAATGTCTTTAGATAATCGTCTACACGATCATACATGGGGCTGTTTGATATATAAATCTGTTTTGGGAGAAAAGGCTCCGCCATTTTTAGGGTATACAGAATCGTCCCACGAGCCAAATGCCCCGGAAAAGCTAGGGAATCAAAAGTCATGTATTCCAAGCACTTAACAAGTAAGTCTATGGAATCCGTTTTTATACACCCCTTGTCAGGATTATGGAATTGCAGTAGGAACATAGTTAGTCTTCTTGTTCGTGCTTGTGGGTGTGATAGTATTTTTGACAAGCAATATCATAACCATCCCAGTTATCTACTCCCGCTGCCTCCAAGCAAGTAAGAAAGGAATCCCTGTCAAGAAGATGCTCATACATTTCTTTAGTGATGGAAACTATCATAGCTCATACCCCTTATATCTGTTGTAGCCAGGCTTACAGTCCAGGCATTTCTTACCTTTCCTACGCTCGAATCGGGCCTTCCAGCGTTTCAACCACCAATGATATGACTTAGTATGTCTTCCTTGGTAACAGATACCACTAGCGTCGGCCTTCTCATTCTTTGCCATAATCCACGGCCCTGAACTCATAATGACTACTTTGATTTTTGATTAGAATCCTTAAAGCCTCGTCTCTAGCCTTTTTACTCTTATATGTTTTCCATATACCCCAGTCCTTATGGAATAGGAAAGACCAAGTGCTTTTACGGGCTTTGCACTCTATTCCCCAAACCTTCTTAATTTTCTTTTTATTAGAGGGTGGCTTCTTATTAGGCTTATCCTCTTCACTTTCCCACGATGAAACAGGCATACCAAACTCCATTATCTGCCAGAACCATGGCACAACCATAGTATTTGCACTCACCATTAACTATGGACCAATGCCCCTTGGACTTCTTCCATGATTTATACATTTCCTCAGCAGCGTCTTTCTGATTCTGCTTAGGCCAACTCTCGTTTGCGGCCTCCTCGAATCCTTGACAGTCCTTAACTGTATCTCTTAGACGGGAGACACGGAGGGCCCATCCTTGGTGCCCTTGCCTTTGTACTTTGGCTTGATAGGCCGCGTGAGCCTCGGCCTCTTTTTGGAGAATAGGATGTTGCCTACCACTAACCAGACTATTAACACCGATTAGGTGCCCAGCTACCATTAACTCTTCATTAGGAGTGAGAATCGCGGAGACTATAATTAGTGATATTAAAATCATGGATTCTCCAAATCTTGTGCTTCGACCGCGTTCTTCATTAGTGTATAGACTATAATCCCAGTAAGGGCAGCCCGCTCTCCGCATCTAGTTTGAACATCCGCTATATATTTGAATAAGGTAGGCTGCTCTGCGGCCAGCTTATTGATAGCAGAAACGAAATAATCCTTCTCATTAGATGCAATAACAGACCAGATATGATCTACGGTTATGGTGGGCAACATTATTAATCTTCCTCTAACTCTGCGGCTTCGATAGCATTAACTAATAGTTGATAGAACAAGGCACAGATAGTAATATCTTCAACAGCCGTTGGCGATTGCGTTCGGAGCATATCAAAGAAGTATGGCTGACTCGTAATAAATGTCTTGATCTCGTACTCTTGTTCATCAATAGTCCTGGTAGAGGCTAGGAACGCTGCCATATGTTCTCTAGTGATAGTAGGAATATTCATTATTATCCTTGTTCTTATTTTATCCTTCAATAATTACACGGAGTAAGTATCCTAGGGCCACGGAAGCAAGAATTTCAAGTAATAGAATTATCATTCTTCACCCCGGATTCTCCAAAACCTGGCTTCCTTTGGAATGCCGTCGTCACTTAGCTCTCGATACTTGAACTCAATCGTCGTACCTCGCGGATACAAGGGATGGGTGACGTATTCCGGAGCCACCACACCAGGGAAGTCCACAGCGAGTCTTGTATAGTCAGGATTGTTGAAGGCACGTTGCTGGTGAGTGAATCCTGAGAGCTTCAATTTCTTGCCATTAAAATCAATTATCAAGGCCCCCATTAGTCCTAGTAACTGACCGGTTTTACCTTCTTCACCAAAAGTATATCCCGTGACAACGCCGTCAGCGGTGTCCCATGGCTTGTACTTTAACAGATTATGACTGCGTTCCGGGAGCCATTGACTCTCGGGTCGCCGCAGCATTACACCTTCACCCCCGGCTTCTAAGTAACCATTAAGATAGTTCTCCATCTCCTCGACTGCTTGAAGATGCTTAACGGCTAAACGCATTTGTGGAACCAAGGAAATAACACCACCAGGAAATAATGCTGACTTTTTTGAGAGCCATTGAAGCGTTGTCTCGAAACCCCAAGAAACGGAACTACCCTTGACTCCTCGCTCTTTCGCCCAAGGCAAGGCGTTTACCACTCGGAAAGAGTAGTCATTTCTGATCTTAATATCACGACTCCGAAAGACGATTTCCGGGGACGGTGAGTCGAAGACCCTGTAGCCAACGCCCTGCCAATCGGCGTCGTTAGGCTCGAAATTGGCGATAGTCTTCCGGAGTGTTTGGAATCCTCGGATACCACCGTATAGCTCTCCATCTAACGTGATATCCGGTAGGTTATCAAGCCACCACTCTGGGGCGTGAATAACCTTGCCTGTTCGACTCCATAGCCCGGTAGCGATTACCTCGTCTACTAGACGACTGTCTTTGTAAGTATTGGCGTAAGGCACTTGTTCCGCAGGGACTCCGCGGCTGATCCCGCCATCCCAAAAGCATCGGGTGCCGTCGAGCTTCTCGGAGAGAAACCACCCTCCGATATTATTTTTACCTGGATTGAACGTATGGGCCAACATTAGGTATTCACTTTTCGCCATAGTTAGCCTCGAAAACTTCTCTCATATTGGTTGTATAGGAAAGTACAACTTTTACCCAATAAGATTGAGTATCACGATCAAAGAACCATCTATTTTTCTTACAATCTAAAATACGCTTTAGATAGAGAGGCTTAGAATTCACAGGAACTAGAAAATACTGCCTATTCTCTTCAGAAATAGTATTTAAGGAATCCAACCACTTCGTGAATTTACTCATTGCTCACCCAATATGATTGTGTGTCACTATCATAGAACCATTTATTATCAGGGCAGTTTAAAACCATTTTCCGGAAGAATGGATTAGAGGTTGCTGGTATTTGGAGATAACTCTTACCATTCTCGATAATAGTATCTAGGGAGTCCAACCACTCGGAGAATTTACTCATTAGTGTCCTTTATGAAGTAAGCCTGCTTAAAAGCATTGTATTCCATTGCAAAATCACAGTCGAGACACACAACCAATCGACTTCGGCGTGTTATGATTTTCTTATCACCAATCGCCGTGTACTTACCATCCTTGGTTAAGGAGAAATCTTGAGCCGTTATCTCACCAAAAACTTTATCCTGGAGTCTGGTAGAATTACAACGTGGGCAGGTCTTCATTTTAATTCCTATTATCTACTTATAGACCAAGTAAATTCGTCTCTCATAATCATAGACTTTAGCAGTCACACAAGGTAGAATTTCTTGGCCATTAAGATATACTTCGTAATCCTCTAGGTTAGGAATAACCTGAAGCCACTCCAACAGTTCTTTACCGGTCATTATCATCCTCCAGGAAACTAGCGGATACTACGAAATTGCATTTAGCACAAGAGACTATCTGCGTTGCTTTCTGTGTAACAACAGGCTTGCCAATAACGGTTTCAGTAATCTCTTGTCGTGTGACCTTGCCGAACAGTGTATATAAGAGTGTGGGGCATTTACAGTGTGGGCAGATCATTACATACCCACTAGTTGCTGGAGTATCTTGTTTAATTCTAATTGGAGAACAAGATCAGGAGTATTGTAGGATTCACAGTTTAATTCCCGTAGGAGCTTCAACAGCCGATACTTCTTCTCTTGAATCTCTCCTAGCAACCGTGAAGCCTCTTCCAATTTAGGGTTCTGTGTGAGCATAGTGATGGATATCCATTAAAAGGTCTTCATTATCATTGATTTCATTATCAATTTTGGAGATAATCCACTCTTTCCAATCGTCATGGTCCCAGAACCATTCTGCCGGAATCCGGGACTCCCCGAACTCAACATAATTGAAAGAGTAGTCGAGGATTATTATTTCATCGTCTAGGGGCGGTGTAGTATTATCGCCCTTGTCCCCAGGGATGACAGTGTAGATTATATCCAGTGGTATACGGCATTGCCAACCGATATAGATATCGTGCGTATAGGTGCCTATCATTTTACTACCCATGAAACTTCACATTCGATATAAGTAGCCACTGGAGACGGGATAATATGATTGTATTGATTACAGAATTGCTCAACGGCGAAACGATGATTCTCTTCCATGGTCATGTCATCGTTATAGTGTGTAACCACGTACCTATTACCTAGACCGGTGGCAATGATTTTAGCATCAAAGGTTGGGGTTGGCGGTCGGTATACAGTTCTGAGTTCAAACATCCTCGACTCCACAGATAGTGCAGAAACGATATGGTATTTCGTAAATCCCGTAGTATACTTGTCCCCAAACATGTGGGCATCGTTTTATTAGGTGGTGCTGCTCTTTCCGCAATTCTCTTAACTGATTATTGTAATTTACTTTAACCTCATCTATTTGGAGACGTATACTACGCAGCCTTTTCTTAATAGTCTCTGGTTTTAAAGTCTTTTTATTATTCATTTTGTTATTATTCATTTTATTATTATTCATTTTATTACCCACAATGCACCTCACAGTCCCCACAGATAGCACAATAGGTGTATTCTGCATCAATGAATTTAATAGTTTTTAGAATGTGATTGCATCGTTGCTGTATCGCTGTGATTTCCATCTCAAGATCATTGTCGACTTTATGGTAGGCTTCTTTGGCTAGGTATCTTTGCTGTTGTAATTCCTTGATACGTCGACTAATAGTCTCTGGCTTTAACATATTATTTTTCACTACCTATGTTAGTCACTATAATTTAGCTGCCTGTGGCCATAGATAGTGCAAACGGTAAACACCGCACCCACAGATAGTGCAGAAGTGTCTAACGAATGGTTACACCGTTGCCGCAAAGCTTCGATTTTATTGTCAATATCTTTGGCAATCTTAAAATGTGTATCGTTGTTACAGATTGCTTGCTTGTATAACTTTTGGATACGTCGCCTAATAGTCTCTGGCTTCAAAGTCTTATTATTAGGCATTAATATCCTCTTCCAGTACATTCTCAACGACGGCTTCGATATCAACCCACATTCCACTACTTTCCTCTTCCCAATAGATGTTACTACGCTCCCGGACCTTCTCGAAGAGACTCCTTAAATCATCACTTTCGATATTAAGATCAAGATCATAATCCAACTTCTTTTCCAAAGCCTTCAAGAAGTCATGCCTAACCCAATTCTCCCAAGCCTCATCCTGTGCGTCCAAACACATTCCGCCGTAAAGCATTTCATCCAGAAGAGGATAGCTAAGTAGGGCTTCGATGCGGCTGATTATAAGATCAAAATCTCCCCGCGGGCACGTCAGTAGTTTACCCAATTCGATAAAGACCGTGGAACTACCCCAACCACCTTCGCAAGGATGCACGAAATCATAAACCTCGAACTCATACAGAATAGCCTCAGAATTGGATCGCTCAACAATGGAGCCACCGTAATCGGAGAAGGAAGTATAGGGCACCTGAACTAGGATATTATCATAATCCTTATCGAATAATAGATTATGATTACAGGGTGCTAGCTCTGAGAAGTGCAGGGCGCAAATGTCTTCTAACTTGTCAATACCTATGTAGCGTTGCAGAGTTAGATTTAAATCGAGAATCTTTTCTAAGCGTGTCATAGTCCTCTCTCCTTGATTATATTCTCAATGCTGTCGGGTTCAAATGCCATGGAGTCATCATCCACTAAAATGTATTCCACTACCTCTTGTCTTGCTTCTACTAGGGACACATCGTCTCCTGGATAGTTCTCATATGTGAGTTTAAAATCTCTTAATGCCTCCCGGAGATGGGTTGGAGGGTAGTACGTAATCAGTTTTTTATTGCGGTAGAGGGAGTATCCAAAGACTGTCATAGTTTAATCCTTATTGCTCAATCCTGGTTAGGGACAGGGTAAGATTGGCTTCAGGATAAGCATTCTCCCACATCCTCCAATCCTGGATTGCTTGCCCCAAGGTATCATAGTAATAACGCAAGGTGCGTTTAGAGAGATTGATTCTAAGGGTATACTCTGTATCAGAGTTTTTAATCATAGTTCAATCCTTTAATAGGGCAAGGCTTGCTTCAGGATAAGCATTCTCCCATCCCAACCATTCGTCGATAGCCTGTTCCAAGGTCTCATAGTCACGGTTTATGGTGAGTTTATCAAGACTAATTCTGAGGATATATTGCGTCATAATTTAATACTCATAGTTCCGGCCTAGTTTTGTTTCGGTAGGCTACAGCTAGACCCTGCTTAATAGCCTTCTTCTTCGCGGCTTCCCTTGATGACTTGCTTCCCGGAGTATAGGTGTACTTGGCCCCGCTTGTTCCCCACTGGTAGGCGGGCTTACCGTCTTTAGTTGTTCGATGTACTGGCATGGTTATCCTAGCGGAAAGTGAAAAGACCAACTTGAGGTTTATTATCAAAATCCAAGTCGAAGAAGGCTTTGGCAAAGATTCGATTGAACTCTTCAAAGGATAGTGTCCTGTTCTTTCCGACTTGCACGGGGGCATAGGATAAGAAGATATCGCCGTTATCCTCTAGACGGATTTGGATTTTAGGAGCACAGTCTCCGGAATCCACGTAGAAACGATCCAATGGATACTTAATCTCTGCTCGGATAGGTTCTGACCAAGCACTACTATCAAAGGCTTCTGGGTTCATTATTATCTTCTCTTAGGATTCGGCTATAGTATTCCTCGGCTATTGGATCAATAGCCTCATTTTCGGCAATGATTTTATTATCCTTGAGCAAGGCTACCTTGACTTCCAATTCATGGTGATAGTCACATAGCTCATAGTATTTGTTGAGGGCATCAACATAGCTGTTAAAATCAAAAGTAGTGATATCGTCTTTGGACCAACCCACCTTAACTTGGTAGGACTTCTTCATTATTATTACCCCTGATAGTATACTCAATCCTACCGTAATTGGTCATAGCGTCTTCAATTGCACCAAGACCCCTCCTTAAATAGAAATCTCTCTCACCATCATCAAAGAAACCATCGCCATCTATATAGGAGCAAAACACCTCTACTCCCTTATATTCAGCACTATAGTAGCCATGCCTAACACGCATGTATCCAATCTCTTCCCCATCTAGATAAACGTCGTATTGCTCTGGCCATGCACGAGATGTTTGTACTAATTCAAATTTCACTGTAATACCTCTACTTCAATAGTGCCCGTTGGCAGAATAGTGGCAAAGAATTCGGGGTTGTTTTTCTGTAAATATCTTAATGCAAAGACTCTGAGATTACCATCAATAATAGTCAAATCCTTAGTGACGCAAACCCTATGATACTTGCTCCAATCATCATCCCACCCATAAGTTAGAATAGATTTTAAGATTGGTTCGTGTAGTTTTATTTCCCGTAAAGAGTATGGATTAAAAGACAACCCATCAATGTGAATCTTCATCTTACCCTGCCTTTAAAATCATAATGAGCCCGGCGGGACTTGAACCCGCGGTCTACGGATTAAAAGTCCATTGCTTTCCCAAACTAAGCTACAGGCTCTTATAGTTATAGTCAGAGTTCACCGTGTTCGGCTAAGAGTTTCTTGGCCGCAGCTATTTCCCGAACCATGTTCATACGTTCTTGAATATTTTTCAAAGCAAGTTTAGATTCATGGATTCGTGTAATATCATCTTCGGTAAGAAGGTTCATATTGCTTAGGTCATCAATTGATAGTGGTCGTGAAACTTCATATTGTTCACCATATGACTCATCCATGGTAGATGTAAAATATGTGTTATCACTAAAAACAAGAATACACTGTGGTGTATATAGTTCAATAACTTTGGCTATAATTGTTTTACCAACACAAGTGTGAGTGTAAGTAAAACGTGATAGGATTTCTAGTTCAACAATACTGCCACCCCCAGTTGTTAAATAAGAAGTAACGTCTGCTACTTCAACAGTAGCTTTACGTTGATTAATAGGCTCCCTTCGGTAGGGTGCGTAATCTGATACTATAATCTCAGGATTAATTTGTTCAATAGTACAATCCATGAAAGCCTTGAATCTCCGCCCTTCGATCTCAACTACCTTACCACTCCGTACAAGCATTGGTTTCATCGTTATACTTTCTTAAAATAATTAGCTTTAAGACTTTGTAGTCAGGAAACTTTAAAATCCACAGCCAGTTCTTTTAGAGTAATAGCATCCTCTAATAGACTCGCTGCTTCCTGTTCTTTCTGAGTTGCCTTTCGGAGAAGCCATGCTCTGCAGAAGATATTAAGATCATCTAGGCTATCAAAAACCCATGTTCCATAATACTCAGTCCTAGTTAAATTGGAGATTGTGAGGATATATTTCCAATTCTTTTGGATTATAAGTTTATAATCCAACCTGGTTAGTTCATGGTAGGTCATTAGAAACACTCATTGTGATAGGTTGCCCAGGCATCGTCATAATACTCACAGACTCTGTTGTAACAATCTTCACATGATTCTTGGTAATTGAGAATATCCTCAACGTAGCAGGTATTCAAACGTCTTATACCTACATCCCTACGATAGCACCCACAAAATGGACATTTTCGCCATCCCAAAAGTTTTAGTATAAGGTTAATCATAGTAGTGCCAAGAATCCCATAATCCCAAGAGCACCGAACATAAGGGACGCCCAGAAATAGACTTGCTCACCCGTGGCTCCTAGTTCATAGATAGCAACCCCGGTAACAAGGAAATTGTAGGCGATCATCATACAGATATAGATTGTGGTGAGCATGTTAAATATCCTGTTGGCTTTCATAGTGACATTCGTCACAAATTATGTAGAGTGTATGGTCGTCATGTATCTCATCGGCAAATGGATCGACTCGTGGAATCTCCTCGTCACCACTCACTTCGTTCTCACAGAAATAACAAGTACCATTGGGACCGGACAACACCTCTTCCATATTATCCTCAACTACTGAGTCCTCAACTAGGATAGTAAGCTCAGTGGCAAGGCCATGGCACCGAAAATCCCTAGGGATATCCAGAGAATCCTCACCACGTAACTGGGACGACAATGATTTTATAATCTGTAAAGCCTCGTCGTTAGTTACCTCAAGAACACCAACCTTATTGTTTCCAAACTGTTGTATGTCAATCTGCATTTGTTCTGACCGTTTCAAAGGTTGTTTTGATTTTATACTCAACGAGACTGACAACTAACTCATTATTGTACTTATTGATACTTATTAGATGCCTATAGTGCTTATAAGCTTCCTCATAATGATTACCAAAATCAACGTCATCAGTCCCGGTTAGACTGACTAAATAACCAACAGTACATAGGTTCACCATAATAAGTCCTATTTAGTAGTTCCTATTTAGTAAAGGTCCGCTTCACTTGCATCACACTCATCACAGGACGGTTGATGGAAAAGACATTGGGTCAAGCAGTACTCTTCCGTAACATTACGTTGGACCATCGAACAGTAGAACAACATAGTAATCAGTCCTGAGTAAAAGAAAGAAAATGTAGCGAGCCCGATTACTCTTGTCTTTATAAGACCCATTCTAAAAGATTTTAGACGGGTGACAAGACCCACGACCGTTGTATAGGTACGGGCTGAGCGGGGCAATATTATTGGTTTGTGGCACATACGCCTTTATCAAACCTCAACAACGATCATACTCGCTGTATGCTGCCGCTACATTATTTTAGGATATCAAATATCTGTGAAACTAATCTCCATTTTCTTAATCACACCACTACTCTTAATAGTCCCACATAGTGGGGTCTCAGAACAGGTTGGATCATTAAGGAACTCTTCAATATCTTTAAGATTCTTCCACCAAGCAATTGCATCAGGAAAGAAGACAGAGCATAATGAGTAATCACCATCATCAAAATTGAGATAATATCCGTCAACCATTATGATATAGTATGTCATGTTATTACCTTATAATTTTAAATTAGAAACTCCGCTACTTCACAGAGTAGACTCTTGTTGGTTTGGCTGGCCCGGACGACGCGGAGACTCTTAACTTTGACAGTATTATCAGTGATGGGGCACCGTCGGAGAACCTCAGCCCGTGCTTTCGGCATAAGGATACATTTCAAGCCAAGATGTGTAAGATGCTCCGAATCCTGGAGACGCCATTCTGGTTCAATTTCCGTGATTTCCGGAACGAAGGCCCTACCATAAATAAAGGGAGGCTTGTTCTCCGTAACCTCTACCGTGAGTATGGCTTCACCATTCATCGCCGTGAGAATACTATCAACGGCTGGCACGGTAGACAATACATTGCGGTACTTCTCAGACCAATCACTTAGACTCATTTTCATATCTCCTAGCTAGTCTCTGACGAATCTTGGATACTTCACTTCGCGTTATCTTCAACGTCTTGGCTGTTTGGGTATCGGTGAGCCCGGAACGCCGGCACTCCACCACAGATCGTTCAATAGGGAGTCGGATAATAGCATCAATCGTGTCCTCGAACTCCAACTCATCGAATGGATTCGCGGATGCAATATCCTCTTCTATTGAAGAATACTTGAAATTAGCCTTGCGTTTCGGTGTCCGGATAGCAGCATTATTATGGATGGCTTGACAACAAGCGTCCTTAATCATGCTGCATAGGTATGATGTGATATTTCTATCATTACGTAGTTTGTGAACGGCTCGCACTAATCCTAGAGTCGCGGAATCCAGCATCTCCTCGTAGTCGTGCGTGAACCGGGAGTAGTATTCCGAGAACCTAAGAACATATGGCATATGACATAGGATAAGGGCGTCATAGTTTTCACTGTTCTTATATTCGATTAAAATATCATCGCTTGGGTGTGGCGGAAAAGTCACGTTTTCGTACATCACTATTTTCCTTGTTATTATCCTTACTGTTATTCTTATCTGATAGACGAATTCGGTAGCTACGTGATTTTAATAGCGCCTCACCCTCTTTCATGGCCTTCTCGTCTAACTCCGTCCACTCGTATGCCATTATTGATCCTCTATTCTTACCATCGTCTTACAGTCTTCGGGGATAGTGAACGCCTCGAAAATCTTACCACGTACCCCAGTCTTAGGTCGGTCCCTTATTGCCTTCATTAAGGACTTGTTACTGAATCCTAGTGGTATGGCGGGTCCGGCGTAGGTGGCATTATAACCATCGCTCTTGTATTGCCCGCACGACAAGCCACATTTACAGTGTCGGATTTCATAATCACATTTAACCACATCATGGCATTCGCTGCAATAGAATAACTTCATTATTATACCTTATACCTCTGCCAGAACTTCAAATTCCTTGCAACGCCACTTATCCCCGGCCCTATGGATATCTGTCTTCTTCGTCCTAACCTTGATAATGGGGCCACGAGAATTGGTGTTTGACTCTTGAAATTTCAAGACCATGGCAACCGTAGGGTAAAGATAGAGGCCAGGATGGCATTCGGTCTTGCAGGTGGAGAAATATGGAGCCTTTACTTTATCTCCAACACTATAGCTACCACTATTCAAACGCCTTTTAGAGCGATAACCGATAATATAATCACCATCCTCCTTGAATCCTCTGTAATCTGTGTTTAATGTGTTCCTGGGATCAAGAGCAGTATGGTTGATGTTGGCCTCAGTGAGATTAATATCATAGAGGTCCGTTTCTTGCAGATAGGCTCCTTGGAGATTGGCTCCATGGAGGTTAGCTTCCCATAGATATGCGTATAGGAGATTAGTACCTTGGAGATTGGCCCCTGGGAACTGGGACTGCATTAGTACAGCTCCTTGGAGATTGGCTCCTTGAAGATTGGCTCCTTGGAGATTGGCTCTTCGGAGATCGGCTTCTCGAAGATTGGCGCCTCGGAGATCGGCTTCCCGGAGATCGGCCTCATAGAGATTAGCTCTTTCTCCACCTTCTCTATCTTGTAGCCAAAGACTATGCTTTTCCAGGGCGACTTTAATATCAATCATGGCTTAACCCTTATTATTCATACTCTGCCAGAACTTCAAACTCCTTGCAACGCCACTTCTTACCAGCCTTATGAATATCTGTCTTCTTCGTTCTTACCACAATTATAGGGCCCCAAGAATTGGGATTTCCTCTTTGAAAGTTCAATACCATCTCTATTGTAGGGTAGAGATAAAGGCCCGGATGGCATTCTGTCGTACAGGTGGAGAAGTAAGGGGCTTTTACTTTCTCTCCGATACTGTAGTGACCACTATTCAAACGCCTTTTCGTCCGGTATCCGATAATATAATCACCATCCTCCTTGAAGCCTTTATATTCCATATTCAAGGTATTTCTTGGGTCCAGAACAGTACCGGTGATCCTGGCCCTGGTGAGATTAGTTCCGTAGAGGTCAGTTTCCTGTAAACAGGCTCCTTGGAGATTGGCTTCAGAGAGGTCAGCTCCCGATAGATGTGCGTATAGGAGATTTGCCCATTGAAGGTTGTTTTCTCGAAGGTTGGCCTGCATTAAGTAGGCTCCGCTGAGTGAGGCTCCTTTGAAATTAGCTACTTGAAGATCGGCCCCATGGAATGTAGCATAGGAAAGATTAGCATATTGTAGGTTGGCACCACGTAGGTCGGCTTTGGTGAGATCAGCATTTTGAAGGTCAGCTTCGCGGAGATCGGCTCCTAGGAAATTTGCTCGCTCTCCGTCCGGATCACCGTGAAGCCACTTCCTATGGGAATCTAGAATGCCTTTAATAGTGATATCAATCATAATTTAACCTTTAAAATCAATTACACCGTACTCAGAGTTGGTGATAGTGTAATAGCAACGTCGGACGCCAACCATTTGCATAAATGATCGGCAGGTCCGACAGGGTGTCGCATTAGCGTAGTCACCATTCTTTAGGACACGGACGACATAAACAATAGAACCCTTATCCAACTTCCTGCACAATCGGGCTTCGGCATGAGCCTGCGGTTCCGGATATCGGCAAGGCAGATTAGTTGATTTTACTATCGTTCCATCGGCCCTAAGTCCCACGGCTCCGATACAATATCTCCTGATATCATTCTTTTTGATAGCAATACGTTCGGCTAATCGGAACATGCGTTTCATGGTTGTATATCTTTAATAGTAAAAGTAGGACGGGAAGGAATCGAACCTTCGGCCACGACTTTATAAGAATCGCACTCTAACCACTGAGTTACCGTCCCATTCCTTTTAGTATTCTGTCTCGGACAGGACTTCAAACTCCTTGCAACGCCACTTGTCTCCCGCCCTATGAATATCCGTCTTCTTGGCTTTCACTTTAATGATAGGACCTGCTAGGGAGGTACTGTGGGTATACATAAAGTTTAATACCATTTGAACCGTGGGGTAGAGGTAAAGACCTGGATGGCATGGAGAAAAGCTAATAGAGAAGTAAGGTGACGTAACTTTCTCCCCGACTGTGTATTCCCCATCGTTCATAAGACGCCTTTTCGTCCTGTATCCGATAATATAATCACCGTCCTCCTCAAATCCTTTGTAGTCTCTATTAGGCGTATTACTTGGATTGAGACAAGTGCGGATGAGATCGGCTCCTTCTAGATCAGCCCCATAGAGGGCAGTCTCAGAGAGAGCAGCCCAACGGAGATCGGCTCTTTGGAGATGGGCATTTTGAAGGTCAGCTTCTCGGAGATCGGCTCCTTGGAGATTGGCTCCTTGGAGATCGGCTCCTTGGAGATTGGCGTAACATAGTTTTGCATGTTGTAGATTCGCTTTTTGGAGACAGGCATATTTAAGATTGGCTTCTCGGAGATCGGCTTCTTGTAGATTGGCTCCTTGGAGATTAGCGTGACATAGGGTGTTCCCTCTTAAACTAGCATAAGAGAGATTGACTCCTGGAAGATCGGACCCATTTAGAATGACTCCTTGGAAATTTGCTCTTTCTCCACCCTCTATATTCTTGAGCCAAAGACTGTGCTTTTCCACGGTGGTTTTAATATCAATCATTGTATTTCCTAAATTAGAGTTATCCATATATAGGGTTCCCCACCATTAAACTCACCGTGCATGATTCGTGATATTTGAGCCCCTTTTCTGGCTTTTGAAATAAGGTAATCACCCACTCTTGGGGCAGTTACAAACTTGGAGGGCCACTCCTCTTCATTCAATCGGTCATCATTAGAATGATAATAATACGTTCTCATTTCAGTTCTCCGGCTCACAAAATAAAATCAATGATAATAAAATCAATCATCGCATGGATCAAATATATGACCCATGCGATGATATTATTATCAATTTCTAGTTTTCCGTAAAATCAATATCATCCTCCAAGTGTTGGATTTTGCGGCACAACGCAATAGCCTCGACCTTCTCTCTGCTTGTCAACTTATCCTTCTCCATTATCTCTGCTAGCCTAGTTTCATACGCTTTCAATTCGGCAATTCGATCCATGGCAGTAACCTCTTGTGGGTGGCCGGGGCTATACCACTATATTACCATGGATTCGCGGAATCTAGGGAGAAAACTATGAAGATTATGGATTATAGGATTTTGATATTGATATTACTATAATCGGAATAATGATATTATTATCAAAAATAATATTATCAAACTAAAACTAAATTGAACCTCCAGAATATTTGAATATTGATTTTACAATCATCTAGAGGGTAGATTCGTCCCTGTGGGTCATATATCTTCCCCTCTTCATGATTCCAGGCTACCGCGTGCCAATAGGTCCGAGCCTTACCGCATAGGATACCATCACAACACTTCAAATGATTATGAAATCTATTCTCATCGAATTGGAGAACAAATTCATCATCTCCATAGACAGTCTGGACCGGCCTTGGCTCTATGGGTGTTACCGCGAACCCACGAGCCAAAGCTATATCTATAATCTCTTGAGTATGGAATCCTTTTCTCTGGGCCGGTCCTTTGAGATCAGGATGAATAATCTCACTACCGTCGTGTCCTACTGTCGCTATTAACTCTTCTACCGCCACACCCATGACCATAGCAGCAGCGGTAATACTGCAAGACCAACTATTTGGTTGTTTTAGTAGAAGCATAGCTTATTTTAATCCTATTAGGATTACTCTTCTTTAGTTTCCAGATCATCAATTGATAATTCAATCAGATTCGTCACATACTTATAAACGCTTTTCGGCACGTTACAGCCGATTACTGTGACATTAATCCCAAGATTACCCAGTTTCTTGTAGAGAGGTATTAAATCGGGATTCGAGGAGCAAATGATTACATTATCAATTGAGTGATCGTTTACCCCGGTCAACACGTCCGTGGCTACCCCGACACCCCACGAGCATCGTTGAATCTTGCGATCTCCGATATTAAGAGTATAGGGCTTCTTGTATTTCGTAATGAAGCCCAACGACCGCAGATAGTGAATAAACGGTGAAGCCTCATTCTCGGATTGGCAACCATAAGCGATAGCCAGGGTTAGGTTCTCGCACCGTTCCTTCAAGAGAACATAGTTTAGTTTCCCTACTCCGAACTTCTTTTGTAGTTTGAAATAGAGATCACTGATATCAACATACAGACCGGTCTTCATTTCTTAATTCCTCTGCTATAGCTACTGAGTTTGAAGTGCCAATAATATCAGCACCGGCGTCAATGAAAAGTTTTAATTGCGAAGCCGTTTTAATACCACCGGCGGCCTTGATTTTAAAATCATCAGCCCTATTCCAGTGTCGGAGATTATCCCATAGTCTTACAGTTGGTAATGTGGCACCACTCTTACCCCACCCCGTTGAGGTCTTGATTGCATAGGCACCGCTATCATAAACTATATGCCAAGCATCCTCTAGTTCTGTTGTGGTTAGGAGACACTCTTCAACAATAATCTTAACTCTAACACCGTGGACATTAGCCTCATCGACTAACTCCGCTAAGTCTTCGGCTAAGAAACGTGGACGCCTATCCTTGAAATCTCCTATATTCCAAACTACATCGACTTCATTGGCCCCATCCCCGATTGCATCAGCTACCTCACGTAGTTTAGCCGTTTGGGTAGAATACCCAAGAGGGAAGCCAATAACTGTAGCAATAAGAAGATCATAATCACTATATCTTACTGCATAATCTACTTTGGTGGGTGGGATACATATCCCACGGAAACCATATTTCTTGCACTCATCAATGAGTCTATCAATATCCTTCTCTGTGGTATCCGGTCGTAGTAGAGTATGGTCAATTCTGTCAAGCATTCTGTTCTCCGAAGAAAAGTGATATTTCTTGTTCTGCATTCTCCGTGGATGCGTGGATGCAATTATACCGACACGGTAGTGTGGCAAAGTCATGTCGTATAACAGCAACTATCTCACGAACTGCGTATACCGCGTCCTCACCGACAACTACTAAGCCAAGTAATGGGGCGCTAAGCATAAAGATTTTATTATCATCATAAACCATATCCCCATGTAATCGAAGATGTGGATACATCTTACCGTACCACTCATCATCTTTTTGGAGGAGAGCGGCACCTGTTATCCGCAGATACTTGTCCTCTATTCTACTAATAATCCGCCCAATAAGACCACGCTCTTGGGCGTCTGGTTTTATAATCACTAGCGTTCGTTCGACTGACATTTCTTTCTCTCTATATATTTTTGTATCAATTTTATAACATCAATAGCATCGTCGATAGCGTTGTGTTGGACTATGGGTGGCATTTCAGCTCTAAGTTGACACGTCTTCATATCCGGAACAACATATCCATCTACTTCTTGGTTCCAGTATAACATACCGGGATCGAGGATTCGGTGTCTCCAGGCTATAATATCATTCCAACCGGGCATTTTCTCCAGGAATCGTGCGTCGAAAGTCCCATAGTTCTTCCCAGCGATAGTTATTTTGTCCTTGCTTCCCAAGCCATTGTTTTCTAGGAAACCTCGGAATCGAGGAGCCAACTCTTCTGGCTTCAAGTAGTGATGTGACCAGTTCGCGTCCTTCAATGCTATATGCTTTAGTATTGCGGAGTTCATCTGCAAGGCATATGTGTCACCGACTACCGGCTCATTGATTATATAAGCAGCGAAGATTGGTAGGTCATCGAGATACTTACTGCCATCATAGATTACCGCACCGAACTCTAGTATTTGACAGTAATCTGGATTAAGACCAGTAGTCTCTAAGTCTATGCTAACGTAGTTTATCATTTATCTCTCAGCCGTTAAGAGGAGCCAAAGTGGGTCACTAGCTTCAACAATATGGGCCAACCGCCCAGAGTCTTTCGCTGCATTCTCTACCCTATGCCTATTCGCAGCATGGAAGGGTAGGTTATATATGTGTTCGTTAGTCTTGAGTTTATAATCAATTGTGGCCAACTCATAGCCTAAAACGAAACATTGGGGTTTAGAATAATCAACTAGCTCGTCGTTATCTATACAGAAGGATTTTATTAGTCTGAAGGATTTCATTTATTCATATCCGGGATTTTTAGGAACTGATACCAATTCGGGTAGGTGAATAGCTTCTGATACTCTTTCTCCGTCGCCGCTGTTAATATCCATATCCCTACCCCAGCAGCAGTCATTCTTGGGAACGTCTCTAGCTGCGCGGCAGTGAACCTATAGTGTTCTGGATTCTTAACCTCAACCCACCGACTACCGTAGCGTTTCTGGGCGATATAGAGATCAGGCATCCCCGTTTGGAATGTGGAGCCATGGATTACTTTAACAAACCAGTCCCGCTCTTTCAAGAATTTAATAAGGGCTAATTGAATCTTTGCTTCCGGCCCCTTCTTATGAATTACAGCCATTTTCTTTACCTGTTACTTTGGCTAGAGCAATAAGTCTAAGAGCCGTAGTAAGATATTCATCCCTAGCCATACTGTCGTCACAACCCTCAGCTAGGAGGAGTAGTTCCCTAGCCCTTGTGATATAGTAGAGAGGATAGCCAACATCCGCCACCACACTCATCACCCCGTATTTCGGATCAAAGATTCCATCTCTAAGGGCAGACGCTATTTTAGTTTTCGTTGGTTTCATTAGTTATTCTCTATTCCTATTAGTTATTCTCTATTCTCAGGATATCAGAATCAATGAATCCTATTTGTTGTAGCTTTCCTAATACCTTTTTAATGGCTTTGGATAGGGTTCTGGATTTGACGTTGAAGGTTAAACATAACCTACCAGCACGTTGGTGGACATAGATATTATCATCAAACTCGGCTATACGCTCCACCATCTTAACATTATATTGGAATAAATCAATTAGAGTGATAGTTAAATCAAAATCTATTTTCATGGTCTGCACATACCTTGAGTTTGTGAATTATCCTCTTCCTCTTCGACAACCTTATTGGGACCAAAAAGCTTCGGCCTCTTATTTCTCCAGGCTAGTAGCAAGGCTTTACCATATTCTTCAATGAGTTCTTGCTCTTTGAGCCCCTCGATTCCATAGATTTTGTAGCGTTCCCACGTTTCAGCCGAAACTAGTTTCCAGATGTTATAGACGTTCTTATAGTCATCGGACATATATAAGTCATGGAGCCAGTCAAACGCCTTCGAGCATGTATCAATACGGAAGCGACCGCTCTTCATATTGACTTGACTAGCAGGAATCTTAGCGGCGAGAAGCACGGGACGCATCTTGTCGAGAAGAGAGGTAATCGTATCACGGGTATCCGGGGCCACCATCCTATTTTCCTTCCTTTTTTGTTTTGATTGCTTTTATCAATTCTTCTTTCCACATACGACTATAATTCGGTATATGCAGACGAGAAGCAATACGTCTTAATTCACGGGCTGTCAGACTCTCGTACTCACCGGAGTAAATGAGATTAGCCCACTCTCGTATACTATCAGGCTGTATTCTCTTGAAATACCGAAACACTTCTTTCCGCTGTTCCTTTGTGGCCTTTGTCCACGCTATCATAAACATTTCACTATTGACCAAGCGTTCTTGATTCCGCAAATCCAGCAACTTCTTGTGATGAACGATTTTAATATCATCAGCCGTGATTCGTTCGATTCTCATTAGCGGTATCCATCAAAAATATAAGTATAGGGTTTACCAGTATTCTTCTTATAAACGCACTCATGTCTTGGCAATATACTACATGGTTCAATACACTCGGATACAATTGGTCTAGTTGAATATTTGGAGTAGAATATCAATTCCGGAAGATATCCTGGTAGTATTATAATTTGACCATCCTTAGGTCCACCTAATAACTGTACTTCCATAAGTTGCCTATGATAATATGATATTAAAAGCATAATAATAAAAGCCACCGGTAGGAATTGAACCTACAACCTGTTGATTACAAATCAACTCCTCTACCTATTGAGGTACAGTGGCACTGTGCGGCCAGGACTTGAACCTGGAATCAACTGCTTAACAGGCAGATGCTTAACCATTAAGCTACCGCACAAACTAATTTTTGTGTCGCACCTAGTCCAAATACAATTGACTGATATATCATATCATAATATTGGTAAAATGTAAAGAAAAACTTTTCTTTTGGGTTAAGATCTTTTAAGAGTGAGTTCACTACTAATTTTAGATTATTTTTTTCTATTTCAAAATCCTCCTGAGGTATCCATTCTACTATGTGTCCATAAAATCCTACAGGTGGTCTTGGGAATAGTGATAGGGACACAAAAATAGATTTAAACTCTAACTCTGTATACACAATGGCAAAAGCATCTACCATAGTAATCATGGCTGCCCCTTACACCGTTACAATGTGGTCTGTCACTGTTCTTAATAACCAACCGTCTGCATTAAACCAATGAATTAGTACCGTATTGTCGCTATGGCAAATTTCAATAACATTGCTGAGTGGGTCATTATCCACCCTGAATGTTTGTTTACTCATTTTAGGATACGTCGATTCAAATATTTCAGTATATCCTAGACTCTTACAATACTCATAAACAATGTCTTTAGTGGTCATGGCTGCTCCTGGGCGTCCTGAGCTAAAAGAACTTTAATATCATCTTGGATATATAAACCAAATATGTATTTGCTACCAGGCTTTAGTATTCTAAATATAGCTATTAGCGCCTGATCTAAATTCATTCTTTCTACCTGGGGATCATTGCTAATTCTCCAGGCTACATTTCGGCAATAATTCCAGAAATCTGATTTAGGGACTCTTTTAAATACGTAAATGGCCTCACAATTGGAATCAGATAATAACATTTGATAAAGTGTGCTAAAAGTATCTAACATAGTTACCCCTTTAATGCTTAGGAGGAATCCAACCAAACTCTTTAATTGGTTTTAAAATCAAAACATGGTAATTATAGTTACCATACAACGTATAGCATTCAATCTTGAATTTCTGATCCAGTTGTATTGTGTTGACAAGATTACGGAGATTGCGCATCGTGTTATCTTCTGTATGTTGGGAACAAGCAAACATACAGCTAATAGTTCCCCTTAAACTTATAGGGGCGGAGATTTTACTCTCAATTATCTCAACGCAATCAACATAATCTTCTAAATAGTCATGGACAGTTTTCACGAATTCACTATGGTAGTCTATCATTATTTTCTAATTCCTTATTTATCACCCCAACTTGCTCTATATGTTTTCCAATCCATGCCAATAAGTGGTACGATCGGCCTATAGCTTTCTACCACTGTATGTACAATCTCTTTCACTTCATCTACCTTAGATGGGTCTACGGGAGTCAATACTTCATCATGGATATTCATTGGCTGTACTAGCCACTTATGCACGCCATAAGGCTGTACGTCCCATACTCTACGTTGCAGTTCTTTAGTTATTCCCGCTCCTGTGGATTGGATTTCGTGATTAGCCGCCGCCCGCATATTGCTTGCTTGGATATTAAAAGCAGAAGCGAACAACGCGGATTGTGCTGCCCCCGCTACCGTCTGCATCCTATCGCGGCGTTTCACTTTCAACTTAATGAATTTCCAGCCTTTCGGTGGGTTCTGGGCTAGATTAAATAGCTCCTTACATATCCTGTTCTCAAGAGTGAAATAACGCGGGAAACCAAGAAGACTCTCAATGTAATCGGAAGGCTCTGCCCATATGACTGCCGAACCAATACCGCCCGGCTGCCGCATAGAGCAGAACATATCGAAAATTCGTTGTCTTGCTTTGGCGATTCCAGGATATCGTTTGGCGAAACTCTCGTAGGCTTTATTGGCAGTCTCGGCATCAATATGTAACCGGTTCTCTAGTGTCTGGGCGTTACCGCCGTAATTCATGGCAAAAATACCGCTCTTACCCGCCTTATACATATCGTTTTCAGTCTTCTCTGATTTGAGTATATCCTCATAAGAGAAACCAGGAAACAGTTCTTGGGCGAATAGGCCGTGGATTTTAAGCCGGGTCTTCCCGTCTTTGCAGTCCTTGCAACCTTTTCCCTCGCATTTTGGGCAGTCAATCTCCGTTAGTAGGTCTTCACGTAGTTTGGGGTCTTTATACACGGCCTCACTGATTGCTACCTCGAAACTATCGAAGTCCCCACCGCATAGTATGTGTCCATTATCGGCTAACGGGAAGCACTCTCTTATCTCTTTCACCCCTTTAATACCTTGGGGGTTCAAACCATCGGCACCACTCATCCGCCCGGACAGGGCACCGATAGCCTTGAAGGAGGCATGGAACCGTTCGGATTTGATAAGTTTATCAAAAAGCTCAATCTCTTTATCAGCGCCACGGGCATCCAAGACTTCTTGAGCCCGCTTCGCGGCGACGGTGTTTCCTTTCCACTCCGAGATAGATTTAAGAACCTTTTCCCCAGTGCCTTCCTTGTCGATAGTGACCATGGCTTCCGCAGCGGACATTACCTCACGGAGATAACCTTTCACCGCGTTAGGGGCGGTCTTGACGCTACCGCGCTTAGCTATGGCTAAATCCCTTTGCTTCTTTAAGCCCTCGACATCCAACTTATAACCCCGCCACCGCACGGCACCAATCATGCAAGCCAATTCAGAGTCAGTATCTCCGGGTTCGGGAGACTCGAAAAACTTGTATAAGTCTCTTGTGTAGACAATATCGTTAGCTGCGTATTTCCGGGCTAGATCACTATAAGCCCAGTGATTGATATGGTGATGGATTACTTCCGGCCAGGCGCCCTTCCAATTGCTCTTGTTGCCAACGGCATTGGCGAAAGGAGCATAACCTAATTCCACTGGATTCCAATGCTCATTGACTCCAATATCAACTAGCTTCAAGATCAAGTCTTCCTTGACTCCTAGAGCATGTTGAGCCAGATTCTTCAATGACCCTGAGGCACTGAATTTGAGAACAATATCTTTGAAGTCCGGGTCCACGTCGCCATTAGGCAGTTCTAAATCCCTGATCTGCCATTGTGGTGCGTACTTGTCCTTCCGACGTGAGAAATAGATTCCATCCAGTTCAATCCTGTCTTCTAGTTCATTACGCAGTAACGTAGCCAAACAGGTGGGGACTCTTTTCACACGTATATCACTACGCTCCATTAAACTCTGATATGGACCCTTCCTAGCCCATAACATAACGTCACATGCTCTTTTCGGCTTCAAGCAGACATTGCTACCGCGAGCCTTGTATTCCAATTCCGCGATATACTCGATATTGTCTTCCGGGATGATATTATAATCATCAGCCAGAACGAAGGTGGTATAGGCTTTATACAAATGGTACCAGTCGAACGCCAGATTGAAGCCACACACATCCTGTTGTGCTAACCACTCCAATAAATCTATACTCTCACTTATAGGATGACGCCAAAACTCCCACATTTTAATATCACCATCGTCTTCGGCGTATTGCAGTAATACGACGAAACTATGGAGGCCGCAGGTTTCGGTGTCAAGGTATATCATAGTTTACTTCTTTAGTTGCTTGTACTTCTCAGCGAAAAGTTCGGATTGCAGCGAGAAAACTAGTTCACTCATTTGCTGATTCTGTTTATCCATGAGACTCAGTTTAGTCTGTAGATCGGCGTTCATCACCCTAATCTCGTTGGCTCGATCTATAATCTGTTGGCATCTTGCATCAGCTTCCTGTAACTTAATGAGACACAATTTCACACTCTCAGATTGATTATGGAGCGTGTCCACAGTGATATAGGAAACAGATAGACAAGCAATAAAGATAACGATAATCATAAGTCGTTGGAACATAGTTTCCCTTTCTTTCTTTTCTTTCAATCCCAGGAGTCAATAATAAGAATATCATCTACCCAAAATATGAAACCAAACCACTGGACCCACATAGCCGAACGTATCGTTTTACTTTTAACATCCAAGTAGGTAGCTCCATAGGTCCATGGATACAGTTGTTGTAAGCACCATAGAGTCTTTGAGTTACTCCGTATATAAGATAGGTGCCTTAGGAATTTTTTAAATTCGGACATTTCTAAACCTCTACATCCTCGAAAGGCAACACATAAGGGATACCCTTATCCCGTGCGGCCCGTTTGATATCAAAATATAAGTCAGCACTACTGATATTACCGTTCGCCCAGGCCAGGGCTCGTGTAACTAAACTATAACCAAGCGTATCCCCGATATGCTTTATCATATCCTGTACTGTCGATACGGATTGACGTTTCTTGACGAAGGGGCGTTGGGCTGGCTTCTTCCCAACATCCAAACCCTTTTGCCCATTAAGAAGTGAAGTCTTGATTTTCCTAACAGCCGCGTACTGATCGTCTGCACTGTCGAGAGTAGCTAATTGCCTAATCTGATATTGATTCAGAACACCAGCCGCGGCCTCCTCTTGAATCTCTTTCGGTAGTTTGAGTAAGTCTAAACGCACCTGTACCCAAGACCGTGACTTACCCAATTCTTTAGAAATTTGATCTTGAATTAGACCTAATCCCCTTAGTTTCTCTACCGCATGAGCCTCCTGCAGAATATTCAGTTCTTCGCGTTGCAGGTTCTCCGTGAGGTTGAGTAATCGGGCTTGTAGTTCGGATAACCCCGTCCGAATCATCGCTGGAATCTCAGTCTTCTTCAAGACGCGGCAGGCAGCGAACCGTCTGTGACCAGCAATGATTCTATAATCATAATTGGGTCCACTAGTTAGCGGTTGGACAGTAATAGGGAACTGTAGACCATTACGGTCTATGTCCTTGGCTAATTCGGAGACACTAAGTAAGGAGATAGTACCCCTGCAATTGAAATCACTATCACTAAAAATACGATTGATAGGTATGTTTTTTACTTGATAATCATCCATTGCTAATTCCTTGACATATTAGAATTACTATCCCAAGAGGATACATGAGTAGAGAAATGAACCAGAGAAATATAAAGAAGTCCTCTACTCTTGTATCCTGGGTTGCCCAAGTAAGGACAGGTAGAATAAGCCAACTAAATGGGGGAGCAATAAATGTAATTGCCCCAAGGATACTACACATTGCTAATTCCCTAGTCACCGTTAGAAACTGGCTCTATCACGGGGCAACGTCATGCTCGGCTGATAGGAAGCCCGTGCTCCTCGGAGATGTTCCGGCAATAGGTGCTGTCCAGGTCGATCAGCGTGCATGACCGGCCGATTCGCTCGCAGACACGCAACGTCGTGCCGGTGCCGGCGAACGGGTCAATGACGGTGTCGCCCATCTTGGTGCTGAACAGCAAGCACCTTTCGACCAACCCCTCGTTAAGCTGTGTCGGGCACCATGGCCGGCGCTGCTTCGAGTTGCCGGTGACTCTCGGGAAGTCGAACACATCGCCCGGAACACGGCCTCGTGGATCAGCCCTCTTGTCTCCGTTCTCCTGCCGCCAGGAGGGCACGCGAATGGCGTCGGGGTAGAACGCGGCATCGGGCCACCACAGACGAAGCAACGGGCGGTGGTTGTTCCCGAAGTCGTGATGGTTGTGCTGGCCGAACGTGAAGGTCTGGATGCAATTTTTGGCCGATAGTCGCGGGTTGGCTTTCAGTAGCCTCCAGACGATCATGCCCATGGCGAAACTCCACTTGGAGTTGTACGACATCCACACCACGGGGGCCTTGCCAACGAACGCTTGAAGAAGCGTGTCGAGAAGATCAACATACTCATCGTCTGGCAGGTTGTCGTTGTGTTCGCTGTAGCCGAGCTTGATGTTGTCCGGCGGATCGGCGAAAATGCAATTCGCGTTCGGGATATGCTCAAGGACGTGAAGGCAATCGCCGTGGTAGAGATAGTGCATGATTAGTTTCCTAATTATCGAAACCCAGTAAGAGAGCACATACTAAGATAACAGTAGGAATAGATACTATAACGATACACGTAAAAACGAGTAGTGCAGTCTCTCCGTTATCTATTTTCATAGTCAATACTTCCTGTCTTTTAGGATTGTACCATAGCGTTTGGGGCCTAGGTGTTCCCTGTCGGAGCGTAACTTTACGTTAAGCCGCCAAGAGATTCCATGATCCTTATGTACGCCATGCACTAACTGTGATGGCTCCGAATAGCTAGACAAACTATTATAGACATATGGCGTCGTCGCCACCCACGTCCCGTTTAGGAGTGTCTCGCCATTAAGAGCGCTTTGCGTTGCGATATTGTGGAAGTGACCAAAACAATAGTAGTCAATACGCTTATCCATTGAGGAGTTAAGAGCGGTCAACCGTCGTGTCTTACGCTCGATACCATACCATGGGATGCCACTCCAGCTTTTAATATCATCTCCGTGGGCAACATGGAATCCGTGACCCTCGATATCAAGATTCACACTGAAAGAATCCGGAATCAAGAAATCAACATTCTTTAAGTCTTGGCAATATGATTCCGCTATTCTCGCTACTAGATAGTCCCAGTTATCCGTGGGATTATTGTAGTCTTTCTTTATGGAACGGCGACCGTGATTACCGGGGACATAGACCACATGAATCTGTGGAAAATATGCCGCTAAATCCCTATACATAAGGGCGTGCATTTGTCCGATACCGTAGCAGTTATCGAACATATTACGATAGTAACTATGGTCCACCGACTTATGAATTTCACCGGATGTATGATCCCCGTGAGCTAGTATATAAACCTCATGGAAGTCATAGTTTGATAATGTTTGCAGGGCGAATTTGATAACAGTATCAACATACGTCTCGGCCCGTCGAAGCATAATAGGGAAAGTCACCCGCTCAAGATTCCCTACTTGATGTGGCAGAACTAGTTCATCGGCGTGCTCATCCGTTAAATGGAGACATAGAGTCTCCGTAATCTTTTTTTCAACTAATTTGAATTTAGGGCATCCAGCCAATGGCTTAATAGGTTTGATAAGTTGTCGGGCTTCATCGGCGAGGGCAACGAAAACACTATTATCCCGTTGGGCAGCCTCATAGGCTTGCTTGTAGCGAGTACGATCGTCCTTCAGGGCGATATTCTCGGCCTCCAACTGTAAAATCTTTTTATTAGTTGGATCGGCCTTAGCCTCTACCTTTTTAGCCTCTACCTTTTTAGTCATTGCTATTCCTAGTTTATATAGTTGGTGAAATCCGTGAACCAATCATCAAAGGTTCGCTTATCAATCATACTATTACCATCGTCTTCATATCGTGTAACTAGATCAACTACTATAGTTTTAAACTCAGCTATATTTACAGGGATATCGTTTACGGAGTTGACCATTGACGCTAAGATATTAAAATCAAAATCACACATACATAATATCTTGTAGCATCGCGGGCAGATAGGACCATAATTAGTTTTATGCACGTTATAGGTCTGAGTAATATTCTCAGTGTTTCCACAATATTTGCATTTCATTTTTCTTTCATATTCTTTCATTTTCTTTTATTCTTTCTTTAGTTTCGACTTCAAATCCCCAAGAGTCAGAGATTGTAAATCCCTTTTCTGTTTAAGATTAGTTAGAACCAGTTCGTCCGTGGGGAGATGAATAAGATCAATAATAGTGGCTCCTCTATTCGTGTCCATTCCGATACGGTGGATTCGGTCTTCCGATTGGATACGTGATTCGCCATTAAAATCATTACTGTAATAGATAATAACGGGGGAGGCCGTTAGGGTTATACCCATCCCCGCCGCACCAGGTTGACCGATGAAAGCAATCCGTGGATACTTTTCCAGTTCGTCTTGGAAGTTGCTAAGCGGATCACCGGGGATATTACTATGCCATCCACGCCCGTCAACCCTGATCCAGGCCCAACCATTGGCCTCACAAATCGCGACAATCCTGTCAACGCTGCCAGTGAAACCCCCATAGATGACAACTCGGCCAATCTCCATGTATTCATCGAGTAATTCGCACAATGCCTCTTCCTTTGGAGTCTCAATGAATTGAGCCGTGCGTTCGTGGACTTTCCGCGTCCCCTTACCGCCACAGCCATCACAATCCACATATTCGAGTTGATTTTGTAGATCAGTCTCGTTTGGCCGGGAATCCTCTGGCAGATTGGCATTAAGCATCGGGTTCTTAATGGTGCCCTTGCCATTGCAAACAGGGCAGGTTTCCGTACCGACTTCTTTCTCAACATATTGGAAGCCATCGCTTAGTTCCCTCAATAATGTTAATCCCGCCACAACAGTATGGGATGTTTCAATGATAGTATTAGCAATATCAATGATAGACTGAGAGGGCGGGAGATTGATAATTTTGTAGATTTTGTCAGGAAGGTCAATAAAATCCTTCTTGAACTGAACAAGAACCAACCCCTTCATACGCTCATGTAATTTGTAAACCTCGTTCTCCGAGGGCGTATATGGGTGGTCACAATCAGTGTGGTCATCATAGTAACCACCGCAGATGGAACACTTCTTTTCGTCATCAAGCCAAGAAACAATAGTTGGGTAAGCCTGCCCGAAAGCAGAGTCATTCTTTTTAATGATAGCTAAACGCTGCCTAAACTTATGGTAGTCGCCCTCTTTCAGGAAACCAGGACAAGCTATCTTGCATTGTTGGAACCAGTCTGCCGGACTCTTTGGGGCAGGGGAACCAGTTAATAAGAGAATAAAAGCGGACTCTCCCCAGTAGTTTCTGACAATCTCTGCTAGTTCATAAGCAGCCACGGATCGTTGAGCCGTTGGGTTCTTTGTCCTAGATGATTCATCGAAGACAATACCCATTGGGATATCACAATCCCTAATGTGATTCTTACTGACTTTAACTAACTCATTGTAGGTTAATAGCCGTGGATTGATTTTACAATCCCAAACTTTGAACTCCCTGCTTACCCCTCTTAAAGCAGACCGTGGAGCAGCATACCACCAGTTAGGATTGCCAGACCGCTCCATTGCCTCGATCGTTGCCAAGGTTTTACCGCAGTTATGTACAACGATACCATTAGCAAGGAAACTATGATATGGTTCTTCACAAACAATATCATAAACAGAGGAGTAACCAACTGGTTTCACAGATACAACGAAATCATAGTATAGTGTATGTTGGCTACTATCATAGACATTCATACTTGTTCTTACTACATCACCAGGAACTAAATCCTTTGCTTCCTTGTATTCATCATAGTTAAAACTTATTTCATGGTCCGGTGTGACACGCAGAACATATCCACGCTCGGTGGTTATTTCTACTACCTCCTTGAAACCCTTAAAAATTACGTCTTTAACATCAGCCTTGGCTCGTTTGCCTTGGCTGTCAAAAGTCCTAATTCTATATCTATTAGTATGGGCTTTCTGATGGAATAAGAAATTAAATTTCTCCAAAGTCCACTTAGCTACGTTAGTTTTATTTCCACCAAAAATCTCTACTATCGCGGCTCCATCCACACACCCCATCTCACCAGCATAAACTACTTGCTTATAAGTAAGCATGAAGTCAGCGGCATAACGCTGATTGATATACAACGGTCGGACATAATCATGTTGAATGATAGGCTTATCATATTTACCATAAACATCCACACCTTGAAGATATTTTAATCTAAAAGCATTATGACTGGAGTTATTGATTCTCCATATCTTTCTTGGTGGGTCGTCATAACCACACCAGTGGGCACCATCCATAGATTTTATTTCAGCTATAAGTCCCTTATTAAAGGAGAATGTCACATAGATATAGTTGTCAACGTAATCTAATGACACTGGAAACTTATATTTACCAACCCTTAATTTAGTATTTATCATGCTTTATACTCTAGCAAAAAAGTTCCATCAGCTAGGTTTTTACGGCTGTAATTACTAAAGATATACTTAAAGCCGCATTGATTAAAGAATTCTAAAGCCTTATTAAAGATATATCTTATTTCGACATCATGCTCAATATTATCAAGTGCAGCTATTACTGCGGTACGCCATTGTAATAACGTGCCGGATATATAGGCTACTCGTTTGTGGTCATTCCTAGCCGAAATGATATTAAGATCAGATAGCTCTGATAACTTTAGAAGAGTCGTCGGTGTGGTTGTCAGTATGAAACTAAAGAATAAGTGTCGTAGTGTCGTAGATGATTTTGATAATGTGTCTACTGATTTTAATATCTTTCCAACACGAAACTCATCTAACGATACTAGGAATTTGGCATAATCTGATAAGTGCTGACCATCAATATCAACACCGCGGGACGGACTATGGCCCGTTAAATCAGATATAATCTTTAGATATTCTCCCCACATTATGGAGGAGCCTGATATTGGTATTATGTCTGATTTAAAAGTCATAGTAGAAATCCATAGTAAAAATCCATAAACAGCACTAAGGGCTACCTATAAAATAGATAGCCCTTAGTTCAAATATTATTATCCTCGATTACTGGAATCGTCCACCGACTCTACCTCATTCTTGGGTGGGTTGCGGAACCGTTCTAGTTCTAGCGTCAACCGTGCCAAATCAGGTGGAGTTAATGGAGTCGAACATGGTAGTGAGACTGGACCATGCCACTTATACTTATCCTTCGTGATAACCTTGGATTTCAGTGTAATACCTTGTCGAAGGTATGGTTGCATCTTCTTCGATTCACGCCTTGCCGTCTTGCTACACATAAATAGTGTTGCATACTTATTTGGACCAGGTACGTAAACTAGGTACTCGGGACCAAACATACATCCCGAATCCGGGACATCGGACTTAGCCATAATCTCCTTGAACAGAGCGACGGAGGTATCGTACTCTACGAGAACGGCGTCACCGCTTGAGTCAACAGCCTTCGGCCGCCAATCCGCGAGAATAATATCAACTTCCGTACCCAAGTCAGTGATGACACTATCATCAACTAATCCCCAATGTCCAATAGGGATAAGACCGTCCGTGCAGGCACCAGACTTGGCACCGAACAACTGCAGACGTGAGGGGAAAGATGAACCTCCTGACGTTACATCTTCAAAGTTTGTGAGATTACTATTATTTTCAAAGTCCTGTGGAATTAAGTCATTACCCATATGATTTTATTATCCTTGGTTTGTGTTAAAACGGCTCGCACCGTCCTTAATTAAGCACGGTGTGAGAACTCCTTCCACACATGGTGGTTGAGCTAAAGCCACACCGCCCCGCCCATACAGGCGGGGTAGTGTGGAAACTTGAAATACTTTCCAAAGTGTGCCATTACTGGCATGGAAAGTTATTAACCCTCAAGTAGCTTCGCGGCTTCCGCAGCAGCCTCATCAGCACGCTTCTTGGCACGCTCAATTTGACGACGCTTCTTGGCATCCTCAACCTGGCGACGCTTCTCATTGTACTCAGCTTCCTGCTGGGCCAAGCTAATGGGGTCAAGATTAATGGCGAAAGCAACACCTAACCTAAATCCATCAACGGCGGTGGTCGCACCGACCTGGTCGCACATCGCACGACCGACTTCACCCTGCTCCAACTCCGTCTTTAGCTCCGCCATCTTGCGGGCATGTGGGACTGGGGTAAACGAAGGAGCCGATGCCTCACGGCCTTCCTTGACTGCCTGTCGTAACTCAGCGATCCGAGCCTGCACCGTAGCCACGAACTCAGCCGGGGCCGTCGTCATCGCGGAATCAACAAAGTTAAGTTGCTCTTCCGGCGGGAGCTTAGCAAGAATGACGGCATTGCTAACTGTGATTTTACCATCATCCACAAGAGGCTGGACCCGCTCATCCAACTTGAGCAGACCCAAACGCTGGCTGACCCATGACGAACTCTTGGCCAGATGTTGGGCCATCTCCGAAACCGTCATGGTCGGATTGCTGGCGAAAATCCGTTGAAGTTGCTTCGTGTACTCAACGGGGCGAGTCTCAATCGTATGGATGTTAGCCATAATCTGAGCTTCGAGGACTTCGGAATCGTCTAGAGAGACGATGTTTACCGGAATCTCGTCGAGGCCAAGATCAAGAACAGCCGAGAATCGGTGAAGGCCATCAACTAACTCATAATACGAGATAGTGTCGCCATCAACCTCTTCCGTCTTGCTTCGCACGCTGATAGGATTCAACAGGCCACTACGGGCGATTGAATCACGAAGACCAACATAACCCTCCGACTCACTGTTCACGGCACGCAACGCAACTGGATTTTTCCGAATCTCGCTGACCTTAATAACACTCATCTTAGAAACCTCTTTTAAAGAGAAAAGAAAATGATTTTAGTCTCACTTACTAAAATCATACAATACACGGAGTTGATAATAATATCAAAGATCGAAATGTCGAAATATCAATATCAAATGGCAATAATCAATATCAAAATAAAACCTACATAAAAGCCCGGTAGCAATACATATAGGACATATACGCCTATACTGCGGCGTCAAAACCCATAAAATAAGAAAACCTTTTCCCCTTTCCCTACAGGGCCTTCTCCTCTTCAATTAGCCCCTGGGGCAGAATAGGAATAGTTTTCTTATTTTATTCGACCATACAACCGTTAGATACCCTATATGTATACGTACCCCCAACTTACGAAAGGTTTGGGCATCCGGACGCCACAACACAACAATATAGATGAATAAGACTTCCATAAATGATATTGATTATTTCAATTTGATTTTGATATTTTGGTTTTTCGTATTTTGATATTATTATCATTCCACCTATTAGTGATATTATTATCATGCCAACTAAAAGTAAAGCCATTTCCGCCTTCCTAAAATCACATACGCATAGTGATTTAGCAGCATTATACAACCTTGGGATGGAAGTCCAAGTTAATGTTGCGCAGGATTCGGGTGATCCCATAGAGGGAGAATCCGGCTATACAGGGCGGATGTGGAGAGGATATAGTGATGGCATCCAAACTTGGAAACCATTTCGTATACCATGGAATGCCAAAGTATCACCTGAGTATTCTGAGACTACTATCAAAAATGGAGTCGAGAGGCCAAAACAACTTACTTGGGATTTAGCCCAACATGCCGAAGGTATAGGAATGACCGGGTGGTGTTGGACTGAGCGCGTATCAAAGTGGGTTGCTTTCGATTTTGATAATATTGCCGCACACCCCTCTTCTGGTATTTCCGCTGCAGAATTACAGCAAATTCAAGAAGCCACCTGTAAGATACCGTGGATTACTATTAGGAAATCCACGAGTGGACAGGGATTGCATCTCTATGTGTTCCTAGATAATGTACCTACAGAAAATCATACCGAACATGCAGCCTTAGCTAGAGCTATTCTAGGTAAGATGACAGCTACCACTGGCTTTGCTTTTGATAGTAAAGTCGATATCTGTGGTGGTAATATGTGGGTATGGCACAGGAAGATGGCAGGCACGGATGGCCTTACCCCGATCAAGGTAGGCAGAACGCTGATTGATATTCCTGTCAATTGGAAAGACCATCTCCCTGTAATCCAAGGGAAACGACGTAAAAATCTCCCCCATTATGTGGAAGGACAAGACCTAGATCAGTTTGAACAACTCACCGGACAACGGCCGCGAGTGAAATTGGATGAAGGTCATAAGAAATTATTATCATATTTAGATGAAATTAAGGCACAGTGGTGGTATGATAATGATAATCATTTATTAGTCTGCCATACTTTCGATCTCAAACGTGCCCATGGCGAGTTAAAATTACGTGGTATTTTTGAGACTTTAGCTACAGGACATAGCGGTGCGGCTCAAGGAGCAGACCACAATTGTTTTTGTGCCCCCTTAGAACATCCAGAAGGAGCCTGGGTAGTGCGACGCTTCCATCCCGGGGAACAGGAACACCAAACATGGTCTCAGGATGTTTCTGGGTGGACTAAATGTTATTTTAACAGGGAACCTACGTTAGATACTGCCGCCCGTGCCTTCAAAGGAATCGAAGGTGAGCGGGGAGAATTCTTCTTCAATGACGCAAAAACCGCATCTACTGCTCTGCAAACCGTAGGAACCACTCTTAAACTACCGTCGTGGGCTGAGAATAGGGATACTATTATCAAACCACACAAGGACGGTAAGAGATTGATAGTCAAAATCAAAAGAGAAAGTACGGATAGATACGACGATATTGACGGTTGGAGAGAAGATAAGGGGTTTTGGACTAAGATTTTTGACGCTAGATTAGCACAATCGGAGTCCTCGGAACCCCAGAATTATGATGGATTCATTAGACATATTGTGTCATGTGAGAGAAAAGATGCAGGTTGGTCTATTCGTTCTGAAAACCAATGGCATGATGAACCACTCACTCACATTAAATTAGCTCTTAAATCAGTTGGATTATCCGACCCCGATGTTAATAAGACATTAGGGAACTGTATTTTGAATGGTTGGATTCTTGTTAATAAACCATTCCAACCAGAGTATCCCGGTAATCGTGAATGGAATAGAAACGCTGCCCAACTACGTTACACTCCGCAGCAAGAAGAACCATTTAAACACCCAACATGGGACCGTGTATTAAACCATGCGGGTTCTGGTTTTGATATTGCTATCAAACATGATGGTTGGTGTCAAGCCAATGGTATAAGTAATGGTGGTGATTATTTAAGATTGTGGGTTGCGTCATTAGTACAAGAACCCGCAGTACGGCTTCCTTATATTTTCTTATATAGTCCTGAACAAAAGACAGGTAAATCAACACTACACGAAGCCCTCCAACTTCTTGTAACCCGTGAAGGTTATATAAAGGTCAATCATGCCTTGTTGAGTGAGGGTGGTTTCAATGGTGAAATGGTTAGTGCCGTTTTATGTGCATTAGATGAGTGCGATTTACGCAAGAATAAACAAGCTAAGAATAGAATGAAGGATTGGGTTACGTCGCGTGATATCACAATCCATGCTAAAAATGGTACACCATATCTTATTCAAAACGTAACGCATTTTATCCATACTGGTAATGACCCTGCGGAATGTGATATTACCACTGGTGATACGCGAGTAAGTTTCAGTAGGGTTCCTATACTCAAAGCAGAAGAATTAATTCCAAGGGACACACTTTTCTCATTACTAGAACGTGAAGCATCGGCCTTTATTGCTACACTATTGAAGGTAGAACTACCCCCATTAGTGGATAGGTTAGGTGTCCCAGTCATTGAGACATTGGAAAAGCGTATTAGTGCCCAGTCTAATCAAGATGAGTTCCATACTTGGTTGGATGAATGTACCTTCCGAGTACCTGGGGAAAGCATTCGTTATAGTGACTTTTACGCGAAATTCGTGAACTGGCTCGATCCATCAGATGCAATGAACTGGTCTAAGATTCGTGTTGGTAAGAATCTACCTACTGATTGCCCTAAAGGTCGGTTATCAGCGGACGGTAGTCAATACCATATTGCCAATATCTCTTTCACTGAACCAGTTCCACAACAACTAGCACAACCAAAATATGTCCTCCGTGGTGAAGTATTGGTATTGGAGGATAAACTATGAACCTGCAAAAGATTATAGAATCATTGAATCAATCCCAGCGGGCTCAATTAATGACGGCTTTCAACCATCATTTTACACAGCGTGTTGTCTTTCCAGATAACACATTTATTGGAGTTAATATCGTGCCCGGTCCTGATATTTTAATCACCGAGCAAACAGGGTGTTGGTCCATTGGTAAAATTCTGAGGAGAAAGCCGTGTCAATAATCTTAGGTATTGGTTATAAAAAAGGGTCAGGGAAGAATACCCTTGGTAAATTAATAAACACATATCTCCAACGATGTTGTGGAAAATGTGTTACTAAACAGGTATCCTTTGCAGAGAAACTAAAGGATATTAGTTACCAACTCTATGGATGGGCTGGTTTGAAGCGTGGGATATACTATGAAACCCATTATGACGAGAAAGAAGTAGAACTACCACAACTTGATTTAACTCCAAGAGACATATGGATTGGCGTTGGTAATGGAATGCGTGGAGTTTATACTGACACATGGATTAACTATGCCTTACATGGTGTCAAGGCAAACGTGGTCTTAATAACAGATATGGGTTTCACTAATGAAGCCACTGCTATTAAGAAGGCAGGTGGTTTCACCTGTAAAATTACTAGAGAAGGAATCCCAAGGGGCATGGATGCCCGTGAGACAGAGTTAGATTCATGGACTAATTGGGATTTTAAAATCAATAACAATGGTGGACTAAGTGATCTAAATCATCAGGCAGAAGCGATAGGTAATTTTATCTTGGAGAAGATATGATCGAGAATAGACAGAAATTCATTTTAGTGGGTGGTCCATTCACTAGTGATATCCACTATATTAAGAACCCACCCAAAAAGTATGTGGTTCCGATGCCTACGAATCCCCACTACTATTTTGCAGTTTATATTGTCACAAGAGAGTATACTCGACTTGGCGAACGCATAGCTATTTTCTCCCACTGTAAGAAGAGACAACAATGAACAGAAACCGATTAGCCTACACCCGTGGCTACCTATGTGGGGCCATGGATCGAGTCCAAGACGGGGGTATTGGATGGCGAAAAGATATTCAACGAGTCTTCAAGAACTATAAAATCCAATGGATGGACCCGTCCAATAAGCCAATAGATATTGGTATTGAAGACTTAGAGAATAGAGCCTACCGGCGTAAATGCAAGGAAGCCGGTAGATATGATATGGTTCAAACTGATATGAAAATCATTCGTTGCGTTGATCTCCGGATGGTTGATATCAGTGACTTCATCGTTGTCAATCTCGATACATCTGTACACGCTTGCGGGACTTATGAAGAGTTGACTTGGGCTAATCGTGGAAAGAAACCAATCATAATTAGAGTAGAGCAGGGTAAGTCCGATTGTCCAGATTGGATTCTAGGAACCATACCACATGAGATGATCTTCTCGACATGGGCCGAGGTATACTCTTATCTCAAGCATGTTGCCAGAGACGATTATTTCGAGACTTTCCGGCGGTGGTGTTTCTTTGACTTCCATGGAGAAAAAGAATGCAGTACCTAGGAGGCAAGTCTGCTATAGGTCGAGAAATAGCAGAGATAATAAAATCATATGCCTTCATAGATCAAACGATTTATGAACCCTTCTGTGGGGCTGCTAATGTTACGCAATATCTAGCCCCGTATAAAGTCGAGGCATCAGATATCCATAAGTCATTGATACTGTGCCTGCAAGCAGTGCAACAGGGGTGGCTACCGCCAACCTCTGTGTCAGAACAAGAATACAAAAGACTCCAAAATCTCGTTAAAGAAGGTGAGGAGTCCGCCCTTCTAGGATTCGTTGGATTCGCGTGCTCTTGGGGCGGTAAATGGTTTGACGGATATGCTCGCGGGCATAATAGGAACTATGCTGAGGGGTGTCAACACTCTCTTCTTAAACGTATAAAGAAATGTACAACCACGACTTTCACACATAAGAACTACCGTAATCTCAAGCCCAGTAACTCAGTAGTTTATTGCGACCCGCCATATCGAGGCACCACTGGTTATGGTGGTGTATGGTGCCCAGTCACATTCTGGGAGACAATGAGGCAATGGTCGAGAACTAATAAGGTGCTTATTTCAGAGTATACGGCACCTGATGATTTTAAAATCATAGCCTCATTCTCACACGATTCCATGGATGGTTTAGCCTCTAAAACAGTTACCGAACATTTATTTAAGTATGGTGGATAATGAAGATACTATTAAAAGCAATATCCTGGGAGTTCGTATCTAATCTAATTTGTTTCTATTTAGCCTTTCTTATGTTTGGTAACTTCTATAGTTGTTTGATTTTCACTATCATCTGTATAGTTGTTAAGATACTGCTTTTCTGTCTCCACGAATTGTTGTGGAAAAAGGATATTTCAACACGCCAAGTATATGATTACTTGACAGATTGTTTCTGGGAAGTAGCCTCAAGACCCCATAATACTTGTTTCTTGGAACTGCGTTTTAATGTACGTTTCCTAGAGTTCTTATCCGAAGTGTCCCGGTGTATGGGGAAAAAGATAAATGGCTAGATCATCCAAATATCTCTTCGGTAATTTATTGTGTGCTGTAGACGTGGAGACAACAGGTTTGGTGGCCGGTTATAATGATATCTGGCAGGTGTGCGTATTACCACTAACAAGCGATTGCACGCCAGCAAAAGACTGTATGCCCTTCTACATGAATATGAAGGTTAGGTATCCAGATCATATTGAACCTAAAGCCATTAAATTAAGCAAAACGAAGTTTGCTATAAGTCAACAATCCGCGATAGACCCATGGTCTTGCGCAGATTTATTTGACGAATGGTTTCAGAAATTAAACCTACCTTTTGGAAAGAAGATTGTACCATTAGCACAGAACTGGCCTTTCGACAGGGCCTTCATACAAGAATGGTTAGGTATTGAAACCTTCGATCAGTTCTTCTCTCCGCACTACCGTGATACAATGGCTGCCGCTATTTTCCTAACGGATATAGCGGATTTAAAGCAAGAACCACAGTTCTTTATGAGATTCAATCTAGGTACGTTATGTGCTAGATTGGGTGTCACTAATTTATGTGCCCATGACGCCCTACAGGATTGCCTTGCTACAGCGGAAGTCTATAATAGACTTTTACGTTGGGCGGCATAACATAATCTAAAACACAAAAACCGTACATCAGAAATTCTGATGTACGGTCTTTTTATTTAAAAACTTTTAATTAAAAGAGCGCAGTGTCTTAGCCAAAGCAATTTGTCGCTTGGTTGCGGTACTTACTCCTTTGGGTGGATTAGCCACATAAGCCGATACTGACATACCAGCAGCCTTGGCCTTACGTGTTAATGCTCCGGGATGTTTGATAGCACCCTTAATCCAGTTCTTTTTCTTTGCCATTTATTTTACCCTCTTATTTTACCTTTACTATTTTAATTTACCATAGTTTCTTAGGACAGTTCTCTGTAGCCATAGCTATTTTGTTAAGTAAGGGGTACCCACTTGTTGTTACTGGACATCCACAACCTTTACAAATGTCCTTCATTGGGTCACGCCAATCGCATTTCGCACAAAACGTCGTGCGTATATTATCAATGGCTTCTTGCGTCCGTGAGGGTCGTCCAGCGGCTATCCATTTCCTTACTGCAGTCTGATAGTTATTTATCCTAGTCAATAAGTTTGGCGCCTCCCCAGGAACTAACTCCTTACTCTCTCCATCCTTAACAGAGAGTAGATTATTATGTTGTGGACACCGATTACATTCTTTGATAGTAATATCTTTACGACTGCAGGTGCAGTGCGCCCTGAAACGTGTTAGTTCTTGTCGGCAAGCACAAGACCCAACTAAGTTCCCCCAGAATTCAGGTAGATTTTCATTATTAGCGGATATTATACTTTTAGTGGTAGTCTTTTTCGGGGATTCTATTAAAGGAGCATCACTTATCTCACCGCTAACGGTGTCCCGGTAATAGACCGTTCGTTTACCAGCTTTTATTCGGACTATTCTTTGTCTGGCCATATTATATCTCCACTTCTTTTGAATTGAAGATTTCACCGTGGTTTGGTTCGGCTGAACTACCCGGACAAGTTACACAACCCTCTCCCTTTCCAGTGGGATCGGATATTGACTTCATCGAAGGCATACCATATACAGTAGGATAACCTACTTCAAATGCGGTACAACTCTCTTGTGTCAACTGCCATTCTCCTACGATCCTATTATATGCCGCACAAGCCGAAGCAGCCGATCCATAAGTATAGTATCTATGGAATAATTGGCCCGTACAAGGTGCCTTACCCTTTCCTAGTTTACTACAACCAAGACCACTACATGGGTGTATAAGAGTGGGTACAACTACTAAAACCGTTATTTCATAAATACAGCCAATACCCTCTTCTGGTTCTCCTGGATTATGATTATTATCCGGTAGGTGTGTACTACTTGAAATATCCCCCTCTTTAGGATCGGGCAGTCTATATTGTGTGCGAGCCCCTTCATTGACTCTCCGCTGCAGTCGTTCAAACTCCTCGATCTCCGGGTCTTCGGGCTCGAAATCAATAATATCAGATATGTCACAGGTTATTACTGGTGTGGTATCACCGATATCAGATGGATAGTTGTCTCCAGAACTATAAATAATGGAGTTATCAATCACATACCCACTACGTAAAACGTGACCCTCTGGTGGTGTGATTATAAAATCATAACCAGCACCAGAGTATGGTTCATCTTCCTCAGTTGGGAATTTCGCTAGTTGGTTCTGCGCAGCCGGCCATGCCCAAATATATGGTGTCGTTGTTCCAGCCAGTAACGGTGTCCAACCAGTGAAATCTATCTTGTTATTTGACTCATCAAAAGTCATGGATGTTATGACACATTTACCAGTGAACACCGCTAGGTTTAATTGAACACAATCCAATAAATCTAAATCCAGGTGTTTCATCGGGGTCGAGAACTCAACCGACTTCCATGAATTTGATTCTCTAATTAACCAGAAGGTTGCTGACTTTAGTATTGTATCATAAGTATTCTGTGTATAGTAGTCATAACTTACTTCGTGCGTACCATACTTTTGTATATTATGTTTTAGAACTATCTTAGCATCCGTGGGTATATCCCTATCGACACCAGCCTCTTGTCTCTTCCAATTTATAATATGTTTAGTATTAAGGTCTTCACTCTCAGTATGTGTGATAAGGAAAGACTCGGCTATGATATCCGTTTCCGTTAATGTCTTGACCACTGTTGGTTCTGCCGATAAGTACCGAATATACATTGTATTGTCACGGATATACACGGCACAACGACTCTGATGGGCGATATCCTTGATTAGGTCAAAGACATTCTTTCTTTCTTTAAGATAGAAGTTAGATGGATAGTTCGTTAAAGCAGTCTTCACGGAAGCAAAGGAAGTAGTATCGGCGACTATGTTTGTGTACTTCGTAAGAATCCATTCAATAATGTCTACCGGATTCGGGCCCACCGAGGACGTGAAGGAAACATATAATTCATCCTCCCAGTCAGAATCAATCTGACTCAATTTCCTGGATAGACCTATTTCAACAACGTCATAGCCGATATAGTCAGTTTCATAGATTGTATAGTAATCTACTGGTACTTCCAACAATAAACTACGACCGGTCTTGAATTTCTTGTAGGCAGCAACACTATTAACTGTCCCCGGCAATAGACTCACAATATACATGATCTCGGATTCATTCTCTAGATATACTTCTGTGCCAGCAGGAATCCAGTGGAATTCTGCAGCCTTCATTTCATCATATAGTTTCTTTGATTCGGCGACACCCTCAACTAGACGCCGCGTTGTACCGCCCTCGTCTAGGCAATCCGCTAATACGGTTTCCGGACCAGTCCACTTATAAGCCACTCCCTGTAGAAGAGGCAAGTGGTATCCCGCCGCGAGTATAGCATCTATTTGAACATCTGGATAGGCGTCAGCCGCATCATAGTTATAAGTTAATCTGCTCCATCCACCCTGATAGGGAAGCATACTACGTGTTACTGTGGTAGTTAGTTGATATAGTGGAATATCAACGCAACTCTGATGAATCCACTCCTCGTATTCCGGATGTTGTCTATCAATAATCGTGAAGACATTACCACTGAATGTGCCTTTGAATTTCGCGCCATTAATATTGAGAGTAGTAATCTCGTTTTGAGGAAAATTCTCACCATTGACAATAGTAAGTGTTGTATGTTCATATAATTTCTGTTGTTCTTCTTGATAAAGAAGATTACAAATCTCATACATGCGGTTATCAACGCAATCCGTATCAATACCCGTACTTACTACCTCGGCCGTCTGTTGCCAATCCGCGGGTTCATATTTACCAGGTTGTGTTGAAGATTCCTGCCACTGGTCTTCCTCACCAAAAGGAATATCCCAACCATTTATTGGATTGCCATATGGCGTATCAATAGTTTGTGTTCCAGTAACAACTTCTGGACACATTATTTTTTGAGCTTGACAAATCCTATGAGGAAGAGTGAAATCACTGATTCCCTCCCCATAGAGAAGTGTACCACGTCTTGGTGAGGTCAGTTGTACTGCTTGCATATTGCAAACAGTGCCAAAAACTAATGGCCATACCTTACCAAGAGCCTCTTCCGGAATAGAAGGGAAATCCCCCTCCTCCATTGAGAATCCTACTTCAATATCATCGAACTGTGTAAGAACGGTGAAGGAGAGAGTGCGGGTACCTTCGGTCCATGTTATTGGACTGTGTATTTCTCCCTGATGCAGTAGGATTTTATAATCAAGTGGATGGCCATCAAATAGTAAGTAAATCCATACTTTTTTATGGTTAATATCAACTGAATCAATAATAGATTTTAATATACCAGCATGGTCATCTAAAGTTATTGTTAGATTCTGTGCCTCCGTTACTTCATCTACCGTTGTGGTGCAGGTAAGACCGGAGGCATCTATCAGTAGTGGGTAGGGATAATCCGCACCATCTATTTTCTTATCGGAATAAAGGATTTTAGAATCATTCCACTCTACCTCTATGAGAATAGAGTATTCCTGCGCATAATTATTGTTGAGTCTACTCAATACTTGAGGAGATAGTTCTCGCATCACTTTTCCTCAAAGGTTAAAGTAATATGGGTATATTCATCATTCTGTGGGCCAGATAGTTTTGCGAAGTCTGTAAAACTAAATGGATTAGAAGTAAAATATCCCGACCACGTTTTACCTAGATGGTCCACTATTTTAACAGGAGAGGAATAGAAGACTTTAAAGAACGCCTTTAGTTCCAAGGCTTTCTCCAAGGATATCTTGAATCCCCACTGCATACGCTTACGTTTACCGCGACTCTTTTTTGTTGTATAAAGAGTACCATCCATACTCTTTAGAATCCCTACCTCACCAATTGTGTTAGTCTGGTCCCCTAACTCGGGACTAGGTAGTACCGTAGTAATATATGGACCAGATAGGGGTGCCAATATTCTAAACATCAATCAGTTCCCCTACAGCAGTATTAGTAAGAGTCAATGTTGTAGTGGCAATAGGATTATAAATTCCTATCACCGAAGTCGTGATTTCAAAATCAATAGTTTCTGTTAATGTTCGTACATAGTCTACCAGAGTCGAAGCACTATTAACCATATCCACATGATTGGCTTCGGGGTAGTAGTCAACTAGTTCACCCACGAAAGTAAATGAGAATGACCAGTTATGTTCATAGTTCTGGATAGCAGAGTTCTCTCCACTAGAGATAACGCCATACCAAACACGGCCCTCCCAATCCGTTAATGATATCTCCTGACCCAGATAGTCATTGATAAAATCAATAACGTCATCCACTTCGGTTTTTAGAAGACCAAAGAAATTAAGGGTCAGTGTATTTATTTTAGGCCAAATCGGATCGGCATAAATAATGAGTTCACCACCACGAGTCTCTTGGTTAATTCTATTGAAGGCTAAGGCATCCTGATTATCCAGTTCCGGACCCCTCAACACTACCTCCGTTACGACTTCACCAACAGATGGGTAACGTAGTGTAATACCATTACCACTCTCTTCTTGTTGTAGTGGCTCCGTTAAGGGAAGATCATCTAGAATAGATAATTCCGTAACCCCAAGGAATGGGTGGTATAAGTGTTGATAACAAGGATCATCAAGATAGTACGTAATAGCCTGACCAATACTTAAATCCTGGACCACCGTTTTATGGTAGGTTGTCTCCGTGTCAAGAGTGATATTAAAATCAATCTCCTGAACTGGTATCCCTCTTGTTTTGCCAACTAGAATTGATTGTGTGAAAACTAAAGTGCTGGTTGCAAGGGTGAGACGTTCGGCATCCGCTGTTAATACAAAACTCTGCAAAACACTGGAGAAATAAGCACGACCTGTTGTAGCCTCTAAATCTAGTGTCGTTACAACAGCAACAGGGAAATTCGTATTACGGCTGCTAACTGTGAAGTAAATTCTGTTAGAGGCATTGATATAGTAAGGTTGCTGTACCGCCACCGTTTGTGTCAGAACTAGATTTGTAGTGGCTGTCTTCCACCCTTCTATCTCTAATCCGATACTAAAATCAAGATCAGTGTTTACTACTTCTCTTTCATTAGGAAACCAAAAATAAGATGAATCAGTATCCACGTCCAAAGTAGTAATAGCTGATATACGTTGTCCAGAAAAACCATCGAAATCAAAACCAAGACTATTATTTACATAGACGTTGATTATCTTTATTGCTGTTACAGTGGCCGTTACCACTAGGTCATTAGTTACGAAAGGTGGAGAAATAGCTTCTGTTAGAATTTCAACATATTGATTAGTAACTCTAAGATTACCATCCTTATTTACTAATATATCAGCATATTGGGCAGTGGTCCTTAGTGAACCACTGCCCACAGCTAATACATCAACACATTGATTAGTGGCTCGGAGAACCATAATTATCCAACCTTAATTCCAAACTCTGCGGCATTAAGACCAGTGATAGTCCAAGCCACAGTAGTAGCGGGATCAACCTCTGCTATTCGTTTCTTGTTTACATAATTCACCGAACCAATGACCTGAGCGGTATCATCATAGTTTGTAGAATTACTTCTAATAGTAGTCTTCAAACTATAGTTAGTGGCATCCGTTTCCTTACAACACGTATTAACTTGAATGCCGAAAATATCACCTACATCCGCAACATCATCATATGTGTACAAATCTAATTTATCCGTAGTATCACTTTCGATATATGATGTATCATCATCAATAATATCTTCATTTGCGGCTGCATAATTACTACCACTTTTTGGCGTCCATTGTGTGGAGTTTCCTGCACCATCCGGACGTATAGCAAGGACACGGCAGTTACCAAGGAAGTCATTATTTATGCTTCCTGCACCATCACAAATATATAAGTCATCAATACTCAGCGGGTATGTTGATTTAAAATAGATGTTATCATGGTAGGCAGATGCTGCCGGTTGGGTGTCAATCCCTGTGCCACTTAGGACAGTAGTACCACCAATCTTTAATTCATAACTACCGGTACTATTATCAGTAACAACTTTGAACTCAAGCCAATACCATGTATTGGGGGTTAATCCTAATGTTGCAGTGGAGGCTATAGTTGTGACACCCAATCGCACGGATAGTTCACCAGTATCCAACCAACGAACACCCATACCATCTGTGGTACCAGTACGTAAAAGTAGAATATTATTGGCGCCACCACTACTAATTTTAAAAGCCAAACCAATAATAATAGTGGCATTCGTTGTTAATATAGGAGTGGATAATTCAATGGTAGAGGAAGCCAGTTCTATACAGTAACCAGCCAAACGTCCTGCCTCAATATCAATACCACTCTCTGTTACTGCATTATATCGACGACCCATCACTCCAGTTGGTGATGGGGCGCTTCCAGTTGACGTACCATATCCCTCAAAACCGTCAATCCATAATAGAGACATTTACGCACCTATTGTATAGGTTAGCTTAATTGTGTCGCCACTACCAGCATTGATAACCGAGGTCAGTAGGGCTGTTGCCCACAGTATTCCAGTCGTGCCACTCTTCGTGGCATTGGATGTTAGGAACACACCCCTAATAACGCAGGTGGCATTGATACTAAAATCAACGGTAGTACCATTGGTCATCGCGCGTGTTGCAGCCGCGTCCGGAGTCCATGCGGGCCTGGCAGCCTCTGTATAGGTTACTAGTTCAAGCCAACCAGCATGACTAGCCATTACATCGGCATCCGCTAGTCCTGTATAACTAGCATTATTGATTAGTCCTAGATACCATGTTGCTACTGGGGCACCACTTCGGAATTCAGTCTCTAAGACGTGTTCGGCACCTTCATCTACAACACCATTTGGAAATGTCTGTGTGTTCTTTAAAACACCTTTCTCATCAAAATGTTGTAAAGTAAAAAGGCCCCTTGGTTTTAGTTTATTGGAAATACCCATTGTGACTCCTCTAACTTAGTTTTAACGTGTTACGTCGAATCTCTCTACGGATAACGGTAGCAACATTAAGAGCATCTTGTCTATTATTATTTGTTCCACTCATATTGACATTAATATCACCGACGTTTACTACCGGTCCACCGTTAGACTTGAATGAAGGACGCATCCCAGCATTCATAGCAACTAGTTGAGTATAGAATTGTCTGGATGCCTTTGGATTAGCAATAAACTCTCCAGGACTCAACATAGCAGGTATTTTATCAGTACCTCTTGTGAAACCACCGGAGGCCCGATATAATAATCCACCTAATTGTTTTCCCGTAGAAGTTTGAGCACTCGCCTGAGCTATAGCTTGTGCCGTAGCAACCGCCTGCGCAGAAACAGCTTGAAGAGCACCTATCATACTCTGCGCAGCAGCATTTACCGCACCGGCTCCAGCCGATGCACCACTTGCGATATTATTGTTTAAAGCAGACCCTACATTCTGACTAGATGTAATGTTTTTGGTTTCCCAAGACTTAATGGCTCCCTCGAATTGTTTGAGTCTCGACATTGCTGTCGATCCCACATCCATTTTCTCAGTTTCTTTGCCAATACGTCCTTGGGCCTCCGAGGCTTCCGTAGCTAAACCAATAAGTTCCCTAAGAACACTAGATTCATCGCCCTCCAGTAATCCAGAAAGATACCCAGAGAAGAGTCCCTTTTTCCCTCTAGCCTCACCAAAAGAATCAGCAATGGCACTTAAATCTTTGAGTTGTTGAGCAAATTCTACTGTATCCGTTTGACCACTGCGCATGGACTCAAATAATTTAGCCACCCTATTATCTAGGTCTGTTATCAATGCACTACTATCAAAATCAATTGGTGTAACAAACTTAGTTTTCTCTAATTCAGCTCTAAGTCTATCACGTATGGTACCCTCACGCTCCAGGGTAGCATTTATCCGCTCTTGCTCTTCGCCTACGGTTTTTTGAGCGGTTGAGTAATCCCCTAGTTGTTGACCCAGAGTAGCCAATCTATTCTGTTGTTCAAATGGCGTCCCTGCCCCAACTAAGGAGTCAATAATGGGCTGCATTGATTTAGAAGCACTAGCAGCGAAGGTTTGGAATCGTGCTTCAATTCGATCAATAGAGGCTATTGTGGCTTTCTCAAAAGTAGTTACCTGACCCGTAATAGGATCGAAGAAGTTTATTCCAGAGACGCCACGAAACTCTTCCGTTAGTCCAAGAGCCTTTGCTAAACCACCCTTACCTTTTATGTTAGTTAGTTCTTCATCAATAAGTTTAGCAATCTGTTTTAATTCTGCCTCAGCCTTAGCACGTTGCTCAGGATCAAGATTTATTAAACCACCAGCAGCGTCCTTGTCCATCTGCTCCATTTTCTTACGCTGAGCAGTATACGTATCAATTAACGAATTAAGATAGGTCTTACTTTGTTGGATACTAGCTGATTCCTGTTTCGCTAGTTTACCCCTATTAATAATCTGTTGGCCAAGAGCTTTCTGAATATCAGCCTGTTGACGTAGAGAATTGCGGACGTTATCCTCAGCCTTTCTAACGAGATCAACATTCTTTATTTGATCTGCACTGCTTAGAGCGGTCTTCGCTTGCTCTTTAGCCTGTGTGGAATAATCCTTAGCCAGTTCCGTGTTTCCTTGACGGAAGGCCGCAATAGATTGTTGTTGTAGTCGCTGACTCTCAGCGATCCGTTTCTTTATTTGTTCGGCTTCTGATAGACTTCTAAGGGATCGTTCAAAATTGAAGTCTTTGAATTCAAAGAATAGGTCTTTCAATGCCTCGTTAATAGGCTTTAAAGCGCCATGTAAATCCTTAGTTTTGCTTATAAGATCATCGAAAGCACTAGTAACAGCATACTTATTGAATGTGAAATTAATAGGAATGACGGTACTATCAGCGTCTTTAGCACGCATGATAATACTATCAAAGAAAGCGTTCGCCGCCGTACCACTCTCTTTAAGTTGATCTTTTAGACTATTGAATTGAATCTCTTCCAACTGTCCAGTAGTAGAGATCATCTCATTATAGAGTTTAGCACGATCTTGTAGATACTGTTGTAGTACGCTTAGTTGTTTTGAAGCACCCTCTTGAGCTGCCTCAATCTCCGCACGTACTGCAACGAGGTTTGCTTTATGTCGCGCCTCCGTTGATTTTATAATCTCATCATCCGCGGCTTTGGCAGCAGCAGATGCACGATTGTAGACGGCTTGCAAAGCCGCCACTGCTGCAAAGGCTATAGCCGCCCATGTTAGTGGGGACTTCATCAAAGACTTGAGAGCGTTCGTGGCATTAAGAAAAATACCACGTAAACCAGTCACTTGGAAAGTTAATATCCCTAGTGCCTGAGCAGTTTTATTTGCTGCTATTTGTGCTGTTGCAAAACCAGTAACCCAACTCTGGAATGTACCCTTAATTACTTTCGACGCAACATACCAAGTAGCCGTGGCAACAACTAACGCTTTGGTCATGGCCCCAATTGCCGCAGGAGCCCCACCAAAGAACTTAAAGAAGGTTAGACTATAGGCAGTAATATCCCGACCTATTTTGGTAAACGCAACGCTGACCTTATTTAATTCTATCTCTACTTGTTTGGCGTTCGTATTGAAAACAAGGGCTTTTGATTTCTCAAGAGTGCTAGCACTAGCTTCTTTAATTTGTTGTAGATAGGAGATATAGCGTTCGGCCGATTGTCCTGTTAAACCTAAAGCACCACGGATAGCACGGACACGACTATATAGTTCACCTAGTTCCGTAGCTGTAGCATTACTGCCCTCAGTAATCTTCGTTAAGAACCCCTGGAAACCATAAGCTTGTATACCAGCCTCAGAAGATGCGATACCTAATTCATCGAAACGTTGACGTAAGGCTTCGGTAGGTTTAATTAATTTTAATTCAATGTTAGTGATTAGGGTATACGCTTCATTGTATTTAATACCACTGATAGTTAGTGTAGCTAGAGAAGCCGCCACTTCATCGAAATTAACCCCCAGTTCACTGCTTAAAGCAGTAACGCGACCAATTGTATCACCTAACTCTTGACCGCGAACACGGCCTAAGTCGATCATTCGGAATAACTTACCAGATACCGTTTCGGCATCGGAAGCAGCCATGCCATAACTATTCATTACAGCAGAAAGCAAATTCACTGACGAACCAAGGTCAGTTACTGCCGCGATAGAAAAATCACTAGCTGTTTGCAATAAATTAAAAGTATCGGCGGCCCCCACTACCTGGTTGGATAGAATCTCATACGTACCTTCTGTAACCGCTTTTAGTGGTTGTCCAGTGGCCTCAGAGAAAGCCATGACTTGGTTGGCTAATCCCTCGAAGTCTCCCTGATACTTTTCACCGATAGTCTGGATTTCAGCTAAATTGATTTCAAATTCACGAGCGGCTGTTGCGGCATCAACAAAGGCACTTGTTAAACTAGAAACTGCCTGGTGTATATACTGAATAGCAAAAATACGAACAACAGCCTGCCAACTAAGAATCGTGGATAAGAATGATTTCTTATTCTTTTCCGCAGTTTCTTCAATTACATTACCTAATTGCTGTTGTGTTTTAGTTATTTGATTCGTAGCAGTAACGGCTGTACTGCTGGTTTTAGATAACGAACCAAGGGCTGTAGAAGCCTTGTTTGTTGAGGACGCTGTATTCCCCGTGGCAACAGCAAATGATTTTGCGTTTGCACTCAGAGTCGATAGATTCTGTTCAACACCAGTAGATGCCTTATTAAAAGCCCTTAATGCAGCAGCAGACTTATGGACACCAGCCGTAAAAGAACTAAGATTGGCCGTTAGTTCTTTTAAGGTTGAGATAGCCCCACTGGCATCAAAACCTAATACAGTTTTAAGTTCATCGGACATCCTAGAATCCCTTTATTTTAACAGCCTGAAAAACAGGTTGTGGTAGTTTCACTTTTTTAGACAATTCACTTGCAGCTATTAAACCGGCAGCGAAAGACAACCAAGGTGCCGATTTACTTATACCAACATTTTTATACTCTTGTGTGACATAGTGTGGTACCTTTGTAGAGATCGTGATTTTATAATCAGTGGGTCCATACTCAGGTACTGCAGAACCAAGGAGTTCACCCTCAGGAATACGACTAGGTACGCCACTTTTGGGTGTGATAAGTAACGATCCGTTAATAAGATCAACTAAAGAAAGTAACGAACCTCTTGCCATGCCCGACCACACGGGGACACGTCCTGTGACCCCGCGTAGCCAAGCTTTAGCAACTTCATGTAATTTAAGTGTCAAATAGTCATCCAATTTCTTTTGATATGCTACCATATCAAGTTTGACACCTACCATTTTACCAGTGAATTTCATCGAAACAAACCCTCAAAGCTCTCAGAACTCTCTAATTCACGGACTTGATTATAGCCAACTATTGTACTTTGAGTTTCGATATTACAATCATCCCAACCGTCTTTTACTCCCGGTGGACGAATACCTAGTCGCTCGCAGGCTCGCCAGATTGCATAGTCTGTAGTGCGTCCGGTAGGGAGTTTAATTCGCTTTGTTGCTTTTGAAGAGTAAGTAAAAAACGGGCACGAGCCTCCTCAACTTTCTCCTCATTAAGGCAGTTCACATTAAGTACGCCATTAATGATTCGTTGGATTTCAGTTGTACTGAAACCAGAATCACGCAACTCCTTCTCATATAGGTGCCAAGTTGAGTGGTCTCCCAGGTCAACTTGCTCCCATTCTAACCCCTCAGTAGAGGCTAGGGATGTTAATATCATCCATGCAAGGCGTTGTTTAGCATACTTATCAATCTTCTTCAGGTAATTGTCATCCTTGAGATTAGGAATATCCTCGCCATTTATCTTACGGAGAGGAGGTTTTGGTACGGGGCATAGTTTCTCGAACTCACTGCCATCAATGATGGCTTGAGCAATAAATACAATATCCTCGCCATTACCCCGTGGGATAGCGATATATTCTTTATTCGGTTCAGATATCTTGCGACCGTTAATCTTCATAATATAACCTTTTCAGAATAGGAATAAGAATAAGAAACTGTTAGCCACGAGTGACGGTAGCCTCGACTACGTTACACTTACCTTCACAAGAAACCGTACTGGCACTGAGATCGTGGGCAAGACTCTCCCAACGGAACTCAGGCAGTACAATGATTTCACTATTAGCACCGCCGCAAGCGGGATCATAATGAATTTCAAGATCAACGCAATATGGTTCACATGGATCGGTTGAAGTGGTTTCCCACAAAGCAGCCTCACCACGTTGCTTTAGTGCGTCCTCGATAGTGGGGATACCACTGGCTGTCACACCGGTAATCCATTCCCAGACGAACTCAAAACTAACAGCCATTGGTTCATCAACACCATCGCGGATAGTCCCACCGTTCACCGTACCAATACGACCACGGTTAGGAATATACTCCCGCGTCTTGGCTTCGGTATACGTTAGATTACCTTCACCAATTTTAATATCAAGTCGGCGACCCGTAAACGTCACGGCTCCACCAGCCGCTACTGCGGCAGCCAAACCAGCAGTCAAGACGATAGCAGTTGTTGTACCATCAACCACACCCGGTGTAGTCAGTGTGAGGGTGGGGGTAGTGCCGTTTAATGTACCTTTATCAAAAGTAAATACAGTAGCGGATATTGGTGTTGCCGCTAGATCATCCTGGAAAGTGATAGTAATATCACCAGGAATAGCAACTAGGATGTCGCCATTACCAATACCGTCTAACGCTTCCAATTCCAATTGAATTAGGCTAGCCGCGGCATCATAAGAAATACTATTCGTGGTCTGACCAGCATAGGTAAGTGTGTACGAGCCAGATGCCGAACTATCTAGATCAAGAGTGAAAACAGCGTTGGCTCCACCTGTAGTTGTCCGTGACTCAACCACGTATTCCGTGTCCGTTGAGTCGTTGGCAAAATGAACGGTAGCACCAACAGGTACGTTCTCACTGCACGCGGTTAGGGCAACCGAGGTTTCACCAAGGGGCTCTAGAGCTGTGTTAGTAACACCCGTGGCCGTCCAACCATCCCGGATATACAGATCGGCTAATTTAAGATCAATAGGGGCAAAACAAACAAATTCCTTAACACCTTTTAGAAATTCCATGGCTTCTCCATTTAATTTACTCTGACAAGAACATACGAAAAGACGCCTCAACTAACCCCTGTATTAGCGTCGAACCACCAACTAAACCTAGATTATGACATCTTATATCTTTATTGAGCGTCAATGTACCTATAATTGTTTCATCATCTCCAGCACCATCGCCATACTTCTTAACACAAATATTCTGCATCGCCTCAAGGATTATTCCTTTAATATCCTCGCCACGTTGCAATTCTGATTGAGTAATATGTTTTACCCAAATGAGACTAACACTTGCTTCCAAAATATATTCGTGTCTCTGCAGTTGACGTTGGTGTGGCCCCTCTATTCTTAATTCCACCCATTCAGTATTTTGGGTTACTCGATTCATCCCCTCAGAATAAAAGGCAATACTATTTGCAATCATAGCATCACTAAAGTGCTTAGCTATGGAAGCATAGGTCCATCTAGCCCAATTCTTATTCATATTGTAACCTATTCTGTTACTGTTGGATTGATTGTAATATCAGTATCAACAGTAGCCTCTGTTATAGTATGGATAGGAGCCCCAGGGACATGCTCTCCAATAATAATAAAAGCGGTTTTGTAGTCATACTCAATAATTTTAGTGATATTCCAACGGGCACCTTCGTAAACGAAGTAACCCGTTGTGGTGATAATAAAATCACCAAGGTCACGCTGATCTACTAACAGTGTTTTGATATTATTGTCATAGACCGCCCCAAATTGGTATTGGGTACTTATGGCCTTATTATTAAATTTCCTCGCTACCTCTTCTGGAAGAACCACGGCTAGTGGCACTATTATGGACTCTATTCTTGACGCTTGGTGTCCTGTTTCATAATCTACTGTGGAAGTTAGAACTTCATAAAAAGTGATTGGATATCCATAATCACGTTTGAAGACATAGATTACATTAGAAATGAAACGACTTGTTTTGCGATCAATCATTAGAGTACCCTTAAAATGACCCCTGTTATAAGGGTGCAGATAACAGTTATCAAACCACCACCCATCATAATTGAAACAGTTTTCAAAATACTGTAGGATCGTTCCAGCCTATCTATCCTGATTAAGAATCCTGGTTTCTCTTTAGTGTTGGTGGGATCACCTACCAATGCTTCAAACATAATATCAATTTTATCTTTGATACTCAAGAATTCTTTTGTTAATTGGTCCAAACCTGGACAATCTTGCGGCTTACATTCCATATTCAATCCCCAAGGGATGGGTGGTATAGGCCACCCATCCCTGTTTCCATTGGAAGACGACTAACCGATTAGAACGACGCCCTGGTCCTCATCGAGAACCTTAACGCCACAGAGCATGTCCAACGTGATTAAGTGACCCTGCTTCTCACCATCGTAAGTGATAGTGACACGCATTGAAAGGTCATTATAATTCGAAACACCAGCGATAGCGCCAGCACCTGCCCGAGGTAGAGCTAGTGGCCGAACAACTAGAGCAAGGGCTTCTCGGAGGAAAGCAAAGTTATACTCACCACCAGGACCCAGACCCACGGTATAGTTATTGGCAATAGCCGCCTCAAGAGGACGATCTAGGGTAATAGCATAGGCCGTTGTCATATCCACAACGTCAATAATGCAGTACTCATCCGTTAGTGGTGTGGCAGCATTATTGAATGAGCAAAGCTGACCAATCGTGGGTACACCAGTTCCATCAACCCAAATCTCTTTGGTATAACCAGCCGGATAGGCGGAAGGACCACCGGCAGCAGTATGCTCAGCGAGAGCCACTGAGGCCATCGGAACGAGATAAACATCACTATTATTAGCTAGAGCTACACGAAGAGGACGGTTAAGAGTCAATGTATCAGTGTTGATAGCAGTAATACGGTAAGGCATACGATCTTGTGATGTAGTGCCATCAACAAAATAGATATACTGGCCAACTACATAACCAGCACCCGCTGCACCATCACTTACAACTGTGGTGGCACCAGCAGCAGCCGCAGCAATATCATCGGTATCCACTATGCCAGTGTCGGTGACACTTGGGACATTTTGACACTTGAAGCACTGGAATCCTAACTTCTCTCCGAGAGAAGCCTTACGGAGAGCAGTACCATTATCACCCACTTGCTCGGCACTGATGAATAGGTCTAACCGTAAAGCATCGGTCTCACTGCTTGGTGATAGAATAAGAACACGTCCACCCTCATCAGGGCAGTTATTCTCATCCATCGCCTTACGTGCATCTAGAATCAAGTTCTTAGCATTATGTGCATCACCCGTGGTAGCATTCATCTGACCAAGATCACCAACACAGTTATTTAGGTATTGGTAAACCTGACCAAGAAGAATTTTGTCAACATGCCGAGCCATCGAAACCGCAGCCGGCTTTAGATATCCCTTGATAAGATCAGCTAAGGAACGAGATTCCTCACCATCACGAATCATAAATGAAGTATGAACGTGTTGATTCAATACAACTGGCACCTTCGTGGCTGTTGCATTCTGAACCGTCACATCGTCATTCACACCCTTACGCTTGGCAGTAAAAATACCAGGCTTTCGAGTATTAACCGTATCACCAAAAGAAGCAATCTCAGAACTGAAATCTGTATAGACTAGCCGCCCAATAACCATGTTCTCTTCGAGAAGCATTAGAGTATGGGCAGCCCAAACCTCTGGAACCCAAGCACGATCGTCAGTATCAAAATCATTATCAAAAGCAACGAAACGCAGATAATTTAAATTTTCCACAACCACTCTCCTGATTTTCTTTTAGGAAATAATACAAGCACTCCCGGAAATTGACACCCGTATTTTAGCCCAGAAGTTCCGGTCTCTCTTTGACTAACTGACGGTAGCGTTTTGGATCAGTCTTAGCAATCTCAATCAAATTAATCTTACCAGTCTTCGTTGAGCCCGAATTACCCATACCACCAACTTTACTATTCTTGAACAAATTAGCATATTTATCTAAATCCTTCATACGCTTAACGGCATCTTCGACCGTTAGGTCTAGTTCAATTGGCTTACCTTCCTTATTTACGTCGGGTAGTTTTACCCGTGGTACCGACATGCCACTCGGCTTACCATCGTCTCCCAGTACGTCTACCATCTTCAACTGCTTAGTGCGTAAGACGGCTAGAATCTGGTCTGGGTCCACAGCCCCATGCTGTACGGACGCCCGCGTGATGGCCGACTCAATAACAAGGTTATCGTGTCGATTACGCCACTGTTCCTTTTCGGACTCTAGTTGAGAGATTATTGTAGCGTGCTCTTTGGCCGTCTTATCAGCCGCTTGCTTAGCTAACTCCTCAGCGGACATAGTTTGCTGACGTAGTTCATCAATCTGCTTCTCAAGCGCCTCTTTCTCATCGGCCGTTAATTTAGCTACCTTTTGGTATTCCTCAAGTTGCCCTACTATACGCTTCTGAGCCTCTTGATTCTTACGCCGATCACGAGCCATTAACTCATTAACTTGATCTTGCGTGAAGGTTTTTGTTTCCTCAGTCTTTGTCTCAGTTTTTGACTCCGGATTGGTATTCGGGTCTTTACCTTCCTCACCTTCAAAGCACATAATTGATTTTAAAATCAGCGAATCGAAATTAGAATTAAGCATTGTCTTTTTCTCCATACCCTCTATTGGGTTTAAAACGGGATAGAGTACCCTTCGATAGAAAATAGAAAATTACGATACCCTATGGATAAAAATGTTACGATTATTATCCAAATAGCGTAACAAGTATTGCCAGGCTATCCTACTAGGAATGCCTGCAATTAAGTAATCAGGCAAATTATCTTTATCATACGTTGTTTTAACAACACCAAAAGCATGGGATGTTACTCTCAAATTCTCCAGTTCAGTCTCAGGATTAATACCATCTAACAAAGAAAATGCAATCTCATAACATGCCAGTTCAATGTCTAAAGGAATGATTTCGGTGTTATCTGCTTCATCTCCATAGTAACGAGGGAATTCTAAGTCCTGAGTATCCATCACCCTATAACCAGCGAAACGAAGTCTATCTATTCGTTGTGTTGCCTCATTTAATGCCTTGGTTTTATTGGCGTCGGTTTCATTAGTCCATGAGTCCACATAGAGTCGTGTTAAAAAGTATGTATCAGCCGCTGCTAAGGTTCCATAAATTGCCATTATCTATATCCTTTTAACCAGAACTCATCAATCTCTTGGTGAAGTGCATACCAACCATTATTCCATAAATCCAATAGTTGTTGAAAATATGTTTGGTATCTCCAACGAACCTTATCCATGGAATACATATTTACTGCCCGCTTGTGGATATAATAGGGATTCAAGTTCGATACATTATTAGCTGCGGTCACGAACTCATTAAGGGTGTGGCATCGAAACCCCGTCCGTCCATGTTCTACCGTTTCGGGGAAGGCCCCGAAATCCGTAGTGATAGCCGGTGTTCCAGCCATTTGAGCCTCAATAGCCACAGCCCCAAATGGTTCGATGTAAATCGTAGGAACGAAAGCGGCCTTGGTTTTAGAGAAAAGATCAGCCCGCTTCTTTCCCGTGGCGAACCCAACAAACTCCATATTGTCATATTGATAGTATTGTCCATCCTCACAAAGCAGAGAATGTTTTTGAGGATTATACTCCTTGCATCCCTGCCCAGCGATTATCAGTTTGGCACCAATTCGTTTACAAGTCTCAATAGCAATATGGATTCCCTTCCTTTGAATTAAACGTCCTAGGTACAAAAAGTAATTATCTTTTTTGCTTTGAAAAGGATAGTCAGTTGGTTGTAAGTAATTAGGTATTACCGAGTCATAGAATTTACCATCAGGGTCATAACTACCTTGTGCTCCCCAAATCTTGTGCATATGTGCATAAGATTCAAAGACTCTGTAATTGGAGAACGTGCCATTGTAACCAATGCCATATTCCACGGTTAGAGTTTTATTTGGAGTCAATTTATCGTGGAGAGACTTATTTAGAGTCCCCATAATAATACAGACGAAATCCTGTTTTTGACTTCGTTTGTTTATTTCTACCGCGGCACGATCATTTAGTAATTTCCAATACTCGGCTTTACCACTCCAATCAACATTATATAGTTGTTCGGGATTGTAAGGACCAAAGAACCTCTTCTGTTCCTCCTTGGACATGATAATAATATCATCGCATTCTACCTCACTACCCTCAACACCATAGTGTATACATTCATGGCCTAATGAAGTCATCATTTGAATGAAATGATAAATCTTCATTGTGAACGCACAAGCACTATGGTGTAAATTCGTTTGAGTATGTGGGAGGCCAACAATATGGAATCTCATAGTAACATCCTATAATAAAATACTTCTGAATATCTTTCCATTGGGCGCACTGCCGGCTAGGACAATACCTTTCTCAAGGTAGCATATATTTGGGATTGTGGTTTCACTAGCTTGTTGACCAAGATCAGTCCATGTAGCACCATAATCTATTGATTTTAAAATCTTACCACTATTACCACTTCCACTTACAACAACACCATTCCCAAGATAGGCAAAATTATAAACCATAGCAGTACTATATTGTTGACCTAGATCAGTCCAGGTGGCACCATAATCTATAGACCTTACGATATGTCCATGACCAGATGTTCCACCTACAACTATACCATTTCCAAGATAAGTTAATCCTATAACTAAAGTTTCTCCAGCTACAATAGTTCCAAGATCAGTCCATGTGGCACCATAATCTGTGGACCTTAAAATTTTACAGTTGGGATATGCTCCTGCAACAACTATACCATTTCCTAGATATGCAAATGAATATATTCTAGCTTGGCTGTATTGTTGCCCAAGATCGGTCCAAGTGGCACCATAATTCGTGGAACGAAGTATTTTTCCATTAGCCACAGTACCAGCTACTACAATACCATTACCAACATTTCCTAGACTTATAATGAACATTTCGCTGTATTGTTGACCTAAATCAGTCCAAGTGGCACCATAGTTTGTTGATCTTATTATATGTCCATGTGATGCTGTTCCACCTAGCACTATACCATTTCCCAAATAAGCCGAGCTATATACACCTTCTTCACCAACTACGATGGTTCCTAGATCAGTCCAAGTAGCCCCATAATTGGTAGAGCGAAATATTTTTCCATGTGTAGATGTTCCTGCAATAACTATACCATTACCGATATAACATATCGTTCTTATAGTTGTTTCACTAGCTTGTTGACCAAGATCAGTCCAAGTAGTACCCAGGGATTCTTTTAATGGAATAATATAACCAAAATAATCTTGGCCAGTATCATCAGGAATTCCGATAGCTCCTGTTGCACCTGTGGCGCCCGTGGCCCCTGTCGGTCCTCCTGGAGGGCCACTAGGGCCTGTTGGCCCCGTTGGTCCTGTAGGTCCACCACTTGGGCCTGTTGGTCCTATATCACCGCCTTCGGAGAAAAGTTCCCAGTAGGCAGAAGGTATTGTTGGTATCTCACCAAGAGCCGAAGTGACACAAATCCAAGTGGAATCACCTTTACCAGAAACACCACTTGAATAAGTAACTAGGTCATTAAGTTCATATAAGGTTTCACTATCCCACTCACCTTGCCACTGGCATCCTGCTGGTCCCGTTGCTCCTGTTGGACCACCACTTGGACCCGTTGCCCCAGTTGGACCAGTTGGTCCTATTACTCCATCATCACCCTTGGCACCTGTTGCCCCCGTTGGCCCTATATCACCACCCTCTACTAATAAATCCCAATAAGGGTTTGCTAGTAAATCAGGCACATTGCCTGTGGTAGTGGCTTTACAAATCCAAGCAGAGTCGCCATAAATAGTACCAAGATAGTATTTTACTACGTCATCGACGTAATAGGTAACACCATCATCATACTCACCTTTCCATTGGAGTCCCTTAGCTCCCGTAGCCCCAGTGGCTCCTGCACCAGTTGCACCAGTTGGACCCGTGGCCCCTGCTGGTCCGGTGGCTCCAGTAGCACCTGCTCCTGTAGCTCCTGTAGCTCCTGTTGGTCCCGTGGCTCCTGCTGGTCCCGTGGCTCCTGTTGGTCCTGTAGCTCCTGCTGGACCACTAGGTCCGCTAGGTCCGCTAGGTCCGCTAGGTCCACTAGGTCCGCTAGGTCCGCTAGGTCCGCTAGGTCCAATTAATCCATCGGTTATAATTTTTAGTATTGGTGACGATGGACCGGGTGAGCAATAGATTATATTATCAATTGCTACTCCACGTTCCCAATTCCCAACACCAACCGAAGCCGTCGTACTTATTGAGTCATCTAAAGGATTGATTCTAAGAACATAATCATATAATGCGGGTACACCGAAAATATAATTACCGACGTAGTTTGCTCCACTCCATTTCCCACCGCCTACTAAGGTACCGAAGGTAGTGATACTGTCGTCAGTGGTATCAATTTTAAGAACTGTTTCACTACTATAAGGTATGCCATAGATATAATCACCAACGGCTACCGCGGATTTATATTTAGTACCGCCAGCATCAAAGGTTCCAAAAGTAGATGTTGTGTCATTAGTTGTATTGATTTTAAGGATAGATGTTTCATTGTAAGGCGTGGCATAGATATAATTACCAACTTTATCCGCTCCCCACCACTTGCCATTGCCAACTAATGAGCCAAAAGTAGTAATGGTGTCAGTAGTGGTATCAATTTTTAGAACTGTTTCACTACTATAAGGTATGGCATAGATATTATTGCCAACCAATACTGCCGTAAACCACCCATAATTTCCTGCTAATGAACCAAAGGTAGTGATAGTATCGGTAGCAGTATCAATTTTTAGAATCGCGGTACTCGCTACCGGAATACAATAAATGCACCCATTGGGCGCTAATATTGCATCCCCATAAGACTCATAGGTAAGCGATCCTAATTCTGTAATTTCATTGGTGGCCGTGTTTAATTTTAAGATATATGTTGTGCCCGAACGTGGAATAAAATAAACATACAGCCCCACGGCTACCGTACCATAGTAATGACCATCTTCGCCATATAGTAAAGTAGTTGAATACCCACGATCAACTTCTGGCCCTGTGGCCCCAGTGGCTCCAGTAGGTCCCGTGGCTCCACTAGGTCCAGTAGCTCCAGTAGGACCATCGACTCCATTAGCTCCACTAGGTCCTGTAGCTCCACTGGGCCCCGTAGCCCCATCTATTCCAGGTGCCCCACTAGGTCCTGTAGCACCATCGACTCCATCGACTCCATTGGCCCCACTAGGTCCACTAGGCCCACTAGGTCCACTAGGTCCACTAGGTCCACTAGGACCTGTTGGCCCTGTTGGCCCTATGCTTCCACTACCACCCGTTTCCCAAGTAGGTAAGGCACCTATACCATGTGAAGTTAAGACCTGACCCTCTTCCCCTTGACTTAATTCAAGATAATCACGGGAATAAGGGTTATCAGCCTTAACTATTAAAGAGCCATATTCACCAATCTCTATCATAGATGGGCGAATAGCCAATTCTATTTGTACCCAAGTAATGAAATCAGTGAATTCTGACATATTTATTTCCTACAATGTCAAATGGTTTCTTCAAGAGTTAGATAAGCTGTACCAGAGGCGTTCGCCGCAACGGCATTTAGATCACACCAATAAATATAATTACCGGTGTCACTTAGATTACCACCAGCATCAACTATTGTGAAACGATAAGCAATATCCAATTTATTAGCTTGGTAGGTAAGTAAATGGCCACTATTATCATAACACACTAATTTTTCAGGATTAGTGGGTAAACACGAGATTCCCACTAAGTCGGAGATCGGTTCCAAAGGCCAATCTGGTGTATGATCGAAAACCACACTTATTGGTTCAAAACCACCAATCACGCAGTTTCCAGTGGTAGTAGCATTGTATCCAGATTGATTTGTCGCCGGAACGAATTGCATCCAAGCAGCCGTACCGCGGGCATCATCGTTTTCTATCAAAAGTGAACGAGTCCAGATTTTCTTTTGGCCACTAGGAGTAGCCACGAAACCGGCACCTTGCCACGTTCCACCAACAACAATATTGAGATTAGGTGCTATGGCTAGATTTTGATTGGATGTCACAGTGATAATATGCTCATTTTCAGAACGCAATCTACTATCTGCTTGTGTTACTGTTAGTAGTGGTGCGATATCTGCAACTTCGATAGTTTTATCAAAAACAGAAATATAGCCGTTAGCGGCCCTGGTTGCTGTTATCCTAAAGTTGATATTATTATCATTATAATCCCCAGGATTAACGCAAGTAATGTCTTTAATTTTCTCATAGGTTGTGCCATTCGCTATGACGAAATCACCGTGTGGTGAGGAATAGACAATAGTATCAAAAGCAGCTACTGTTGTGTCCTGGACTCCGGCCTCAATACCTTTAAAAGCAAGCGCTCCTGGATTGCTTTCATTCGTAAAGCCATTATCAATAAATGTTGGCCTTGTATCGTTGCATTTAATTGTGTGGTAGCCATCGTCCGATCCATCCACATTAGTAAGGCGAACTGGGCCATAGGCCCCAGCCGCATTACGTGCTTGAACACTAGCCGCCAAGGCTTGTGTTGTGTAGCCAGTAGTATCCACCGTCCCTGTTACCACAAAGGTATTCGTGGAGGGAAAGGTTTGGATAGAAGCAACACAAGCCCCGAAATCAGCGATACGTACCGCTACACAGGGAACATCCGTGGTCCCTGTGAGTTGGAACGTATCACCTTCTTTTACTTCCGTTTGACTTCCAGGATATCCACCCAGGAAATGCAGTGTCAAAAGAGTAGGACCAGCCACAATCTCTAAGGTAGTAGTGTAACTGGTTCCTAAAGTCTCATTTGGAAGTACCATACTAACAGTTAAATCAACCGCATCTTGCTGCAATGTGTAATTCACTGACTTGGAGTAATGTCCAGTATCGGTTGAGGCATCCAGTTCAAAAACTGTATCCTCTATCTTACACATTGGAAAGGTAGAATGAATCGTGATAATAATATCACGAGAACTAGTCACACAACTAGCTAAAACAGTTTGACCAGCAACGTCAATAAATACTTTACTCGAAACCTCTTCATTATCTTCATCTTGTGGAACAATATCCGTAATGAAGATACTGCCACTATTAGCAGCCTGGTTTAAAATCTCTTTTTGGACTTTCCCCATTTCCTCTACAACACGTTCATAATCCCAGCCATCTGGACTGGCAAATTTGCCCATGTCCAGACGACTCTTGGATTGACCATACCAGAGACTTGTCAACCAGTTACTCATAATTAGTCATCGCCAAGAAGAGTCCAAACTATTGTAATTGTACCGCTTACTTTAAGAACATCAGCGGTCACACCACTATCATCATCACCAAGACCAACGACATTAAGATTTAACTTTATTGCCGAAGTATGGCCATCTAGAACTGCTATTGCTGTGGATGTAGAGGCTTCAATGGCATCCGAAGCACCAGCCACTAAATCAGCATCAATACTGGCACAAATGTTCTCCTCTGTAGTCTGGAGAGCAAAGTTAGTACCATTGGCTCGGGCTGCGGTACCCACACCAACCTCTAAGTCTGCAGTATCCGAAAGACCACCACCACCACCCGTCACAGCTTCAAGGCCACCAAGAGGATAAACTTGGTGCGATCCAAGGAGTAGTGCCCGGCCTACCGGAAGCGTATAGAGGAGTTTTGTTCCCCATGCCGCATCTGTAGCCGGAGTAGTACCGTCCGTAATAGCTACCTCAACTTCATCCAAGGTGAGGATAGTTTTGTGGACAGCTCCATCACCCTTCTCTACCACGGTAAGACCGACTACTGTAGCCGCTACACCAACACTATCTATAGCATCTGCATCGACACCAGATGTTGTATCATCCAAATGTTGCTGTGTTGCAGCGATCTCCGCAACAGCCCTTTGCCAATCGTCAGCATTAGGAGCCTTACGTTGACCAAGAGATACGTCACGATTTACCGAATCACCAGTCCATACACTTGTTGGATAACTAGCCATTATTTTGCCTCTCCTCTAACTTGTTTTTTACCAGTAGGACTCAAATCAGGATTTTGACTTTCCGCTTTCTCCACTCTACTATCATTAACGGGATCACCACTTTCATCAGCAACACCACGAGCACCATTACTATCATTATCATTATCATTATCATTATCACTAGTTTGAGATAATTTTATTCTCAAAAGACGTTCGGTATGATCTTTAGCGGCCTTCTCTACTTCATCTTCGGAGTAACCACGGGCAACAGCCGCAGTTTTAAGGCTAACTAAACCATGCTCAATATCTTTATGGATATCTTCAGCCTTACTAGTCATATAAACTGCATCATCAATTTCGGAGATTATTGTATCCAAATCCTCCTTAGATACCTTAGCACCCACCAATATATTTGCTATTTCCTTAGAGATAGCTCTTTGGAAAGTAGAAGAAGGTATTGTCTCTCGTTGCACCCCAAGAGATTCTGCCTCTTTCAATCGTTGGGCATCAGTTTTTAAACTATATTTTTGTGGGTAATTAATTGTAGCAACATCGTCCGTGTTCTCATAATAGGCAAAAATCTGAGCAATCTGTCGCTCACCATGTTCGAGGATTAAGCCGAGATTACTTAAACCACTTTCTAGTCCACGTTCATCCATTTCCTTGGACTCAGCACTAGAATATTTAGACTGCACATTGCTTAATGCTAAATTAATTAGCATTCTAATGTCGTCTTTCAACTCCTTTTGCTTCTCCATTGAAGCCTTTAATGGCTCTGATGACGGGTGAATGAATCCAGGACGTTCCATTCCCTTACCATAAGAACGGCCATGGTTAGCACCGATTTCCGCGTCAGTATTTTTCCCAACTCTCCCCTCAACCTCATTCTTCATGAACATGGCCTGAGCCATTTGATCCGTTTGTTCTGTATAGAATGGAAGGGATGCCCTTAGAATCCAACTTATATCCGAACTCTCCATATTCATTAAGGCAATTTGGTGGTTAGCAATATCCTTTGTTAGTGGTTGATCTAATTCAAACAATACAAATGGTATCTTCGGGATATTGATAATATAATCTTCCTCAGATATCTCACCATGGATATCAATTTGTTTACTATCCGTATTAAATAGTTTTACCTTAACTACTCCATTCTCTTTAGAGAGGAAACGATAACGATACTTCGTTCCACTTGGAAGACCTAATTCATCGTTAGTAAGATATGCTTCCTCTAGGAGTAGAGTTTTGAATTCAGTTCCATGACTAGAGAAGTCAAAGGACCAGTTCTTAATGGCTTCGGCCTTATAAGTATAGAGATATGGCCGTAAACCCTTGGAATCCGCTAATGTGATATTATCCTCAATTCGAGGCATATCAACGAAAACACCTACTTTACCAAGGAAGAGCATTTCCGGTAGGACGTGTCTTCCTATGAAGTGGTTCATAGTTGACCCCTCAAGGTCAACACCTAAGTTCTCACCGGATACCGCTGAGGAATATTCTTTGGAACCACCGAGACGAGAAATATCACTCATTCTTTGAAAGATGGCGTTCTTTACGTCTTCAATCGCCCCACGGGCAAACGCCTTAGTAGTGGAGATACTTTTACGATCAGCAAAATCAGCAACACTCTCACGTTGGCTGAATTTCACCAAGTATTTCTCAATAAAATCATCCCCACTATCCTTAATATACCGATATTTTTCCCAATATACCGATGCAGCCAAGTAATCTGGGTGCATCGATGAACTAATATTAATCATAGGAACTCCTTAATATCAGTATTAGTTGTAATACTAGCAGCCAATGGTAATGCGACTTCAGAATAATTGTAGGCGTGAGCAAAGTGGTCGGGACCAATATTCTCGTAATAGCCTACAGGATTACCATTCTTATCTTCTTTATATCTACGCACTGGACTCTTTAACTGACTTTGGAACTCAGCAGAAATATCCTTAGGGATAATAACCGTACCATTCCTAAAGCGATTTAAAGACGTATCCAACCAAGTAGTCCTATCAATCAGGACGCGGTGGGCATTAGAGTCATCAGCTATGAATCTACCAGAGATACTATGATTATAAAAGCATAATCTAACACGACCATAATAGGCCATAGCAAATTCAAAAGCTAATCGCGTTTCCGGTTGTGCATCAATGACGCACATCATCACCTGCCACCGCTTCATCAACTCTCCCAGTTCACTGAACTCCCTAGCTTTTCCAGCCGTGATAACTTCACAGGTCGCATTCATATTTAAATCAGGGCCGAAACCAGGAAGGGACCAAGCACTAACGACATAGTGAAGCCACGTCCCAGCGTCAACCCCCATTGTAATCACTCGACGCGGTGCTGTATTATCAAAGATATCGTTGCAGCAACGATTGCTTTTCAGTTGGGCATTGATAAGTTCAACATCAGTTATCTGGCTACCAGGCGCCACATACGCCACCCCTAACTTGGAGTTATAAAGTTCTTGGGCTTCCAATGGATCAATTAATGAGGATAGATAAGAATAAGCTAGACTCGCCGGAGAGGCTTTACTAGCAGAAGAATATAACTGTGGAATATGAAAACCACGTATATCCACGTCCCTAGGACCAGTAGGTTCCCAGAAACCATTTTTCAAGAAATTAGGTTTCTCTTCATGCTTGAGAACACCATGGCACTCCTTACAAACCAAATAACTATCTCTGATTTTAGGATCAAGACGATCCTCAGCCGTAATGACCAAACATTCCGGAAACACTAACTCAGTTATTCTGCTACAATGCGGACATTTAAAAAGAAAATGTTCCTTGGTGCTTTGGTCGTAGATTTTTGAGATACCCTTATTTGGTAGTGTTGGAGTAGATAACTTAAAAATCTGCCACCGAAGTTGGCCCGCGGCACGTTCCTCAGCAAGGATCACATTCTTTTCATCCATTTCGTTCAGTTCATCAAAAACAATAAAGCCAACCGGAATGGATTTCAAACCGGAACGGCTGTTGCTACCACGGATGTAGAGGTTAGCACTGCCAGCTCTTTTGTGGCCGACGTTCTTAACATCACTGAATAACTCTGAGAGATGTGGACTTAGTTCTAGGGCTGCATCGAAACGAGCCGAACTGAAATCCGTAGCATCTGGAGTCTTCGACGGTAAGACGTAAAGGCAATCGCGTCGTTCTACGTCGATATTATAAAAGGTGATGTTTAAAACTGTCTCAGTGAAACCCATCTGAGCAGCTTTTGATATTACTATCTGTGGATGCTTAGCATCATGGACTTCCCGCAACCATGGGTGATGGTCAAAAGACCAAGGCCCAGGAAACGGCGAACCCATCATGCGGTAACGTACAGCCCATTTTGAGGGCGACGTTACCGCACGACGTTTCAGACCATTTGCAATCACTGTTGCAAAATGTTGCTGCAAATTACCCATGATAATTAGGAACCACCGCAACAATGTGCAACCCTAGGAAGCATAAAACGCTTAGAGACTAAAGAATTAAGCATAACTAACTCTCCATGTTATCCGCTTTTTCTATAAAAATAAGAATTAATAAAGAGAAAACAGACGCGAATGCCACTAGAGCAAAACTATTGATTATAAAATCAAAAAGTGTAAATGAAATTAAAGTTGCTATTAGAAATGCCACCCAATGACTTAAACAATAGGGGCATTTCAATACTCTCCAACCCAGGTAAGAGCGTAATTTTCTAAAAATCACGCTCTTACTTATAGTTATGGAGATTGTAGAGATAGCGGCTGAAAGCAATATAAAATTAACCATAATGTTTTTAACTTAAAACTTTAATTTCTTAATGATAGGTCCACAACCAATGGTTGATCCACGCCCCTACCCGTTTTAGGAATGACATTACGGTAGAAGGTTTCTGTTCTGAGTCCAACATATCTAACTACCTTACCATCAATCCTAATAATGAGGGTTGGAAATACACGCTCTCGACTATCCATTATGATTTTAACGTCATAACCCTCGGCTATTAGTTTATTGATAACAGCCTTAGCCGGAACACAGAAAGGGCAATGTGGGGAGACATGCAATTCCGCTGTCTCTGCTCTAGCACTAACGCTAAACGATATAAGAGCAAGAGTTGCAAGAAAAACTTTTACCATAGGTGGTATTCCTTATCCGGTTTAACAAAGCCTTTGTAATCTGCGAACGCAAAACTATCTGAAAAAGTAGAGCCGTCTCTGTTTCTCCAGAGAACATATTTGTCTACGTTAGCCGCGTCAATCCATACCGAACCCACTGGCTGCCCATTCGGTAATGGGCCCTTTCCGAAATTAGGGCCATGGCTGTTAATGAACAAGGCTCCAGGACGCTTACCGTCTTGGACTCCCGCAATCACCATACTGTGGTACCACGTTCCGGAAGGTTGAACAAAGCCGTCACTATCCCTGTTTGCACCCTCTAATCCCATAGTTGAGCAGAAAATCACAGGGTGGCCAGCAGACACGGAGTCCCGAATCTCGTTCCAACTACTTACCAGGGCGCAGGTTTTAACAGGTTGCTTTTTCGCTTCCTCTAAGAGGGCGGGGGTAAGGCCATTGCGGTCCCAGTAATCCAATTCTTTTTTGTTGTAAACGGTGAGGTCATAAGGAGGATATGGCTTCCGAAGAAGATTACCATAAGCCATTAGGTAATCAACTGCCCATTTCCCACACATCCCCTCTCCGCCACCCATTTCATCCAATTCTTTTTTAGCACTAGGCATGTGCCGTCCACCGGCATAAATCGCTATCGTGCTGCTAGGAATAGTATTACCGACGGCCCTGTTTTTAAGATTTTGTACCGCGTCTAATATGTCTACTCCAGCTCCGGAGGCATGGGAAACGCAATCACCGGCTACTTGGAACTGTGGTTCCCAGAGTCGGTGGTTCACTTTTTCCCAGGCCTTCCAGAGGGCTACTGATTTGTCTTCTCCATAAGAACGTAAAGAACTGATTGTGTAGAGGGGTGGCAGTGTTGTTGGGAGATGCGAGGGCATCCACCCACACCTTTTAACCTTAGTATTAGGAAGAACTACCCTACCAAGAGCAGTTCCACTAACAAATAAGGAGGCCGCCAATCCCAAGAAACTGCGACGATCCATGGCTATGCCTTTTCTAAGGTATCCGCAATTTTCAGCCAAAGAGCATAATAATCGTCAATAGTAGCGTTAGTCATGTTCTGTTTGCAATGATCCAGGACGCTTTGAAGAAAAGGCTTCCAAACTTCCAAGGATTCATTGAGAATAACTTTATTGCTTATCTGAGTGCGTGTGAATAGTTCGTCGATGGTAGCGGGCTTACTTTCAACCGCGAATCTGAAAGAGCGGGCTAATTGTTTGGCTACAACTGGATCAAAGTCTTTGGGTAGATTGTCAGTGATATTAAAATCAGTGTTCTTGTTTCCAGGACCAACGACTAAGCGCTTCACCACCAAATCGACTTTACCACCTTTAGTCATAGCACAAATGAAAAGGTATTCACCTTCGGTGGTTGCACTAAAAACTAATTGTTTACCACCGTCAATGACGCGATAATTTTTAGTGTTCGGGAGGACATGCCAAACATAAGCATCGGCATCACTGACCCCGGCGTCAAAAATCACTAATTCCCCGACTGCCGCGGAAGTAGTGGATTTTATTTGACCATCTAGTTCGGAAGATGGCGCAGCTAAGAAGGCAGAGATCACACCAACTAACAGTAGAATAAGGGGTGAGTTCTCTTTTACACTCTTCTTAGAAGGCATCTTCTTAGTAATAACCGTTTTAGAAGGCACTTCCTTAGAAGGCAACTTATTTAACAGAAGTGTCGGCATCCGTTGTTCCTTCAGTACCAATAGGTAGGCTTGTTACCAAGCGTAATGCAATATTCACACCACTGATAACCATCCCCAAGAAAGCCACTAACGAAGCGTTTTGTGCAATAAGTTCGGACCCTTGGGCCGCAGTGAAAATCGTAATCCCCAGGGTTAGTAGGTTCACAATGACAGTCTTACTCTGATACCATTTCTTCATAACCACACTCCTTAAAAGAATAAAAATAGGGAAAACTAAAAATTAGCCGATACTAACAGTATCTAATGCTTTTAAAATCTCATCACCAATTTTTTCTAATAGTTCTTCATCGTCGATGTATTTGCCAATAATCTCAATAATCAACTGGGCGAACTGTAAAACCTTAGTTTTATCGAGTAGGTTTCCTAGTTTACTTTCAAGGCGTTGGCAAGAAGTTACTAGCTTCTCGCACTTCATAATTAAATCAGAGAGTGGTTGACTAATTGAAACCAGATCATAGTTATCAGTACATTTTTCAACTCGCTCCTCAATAAGCATCCGGAGGATGGAGACTTCATCTTTCAATGAGAATAGACCGTCACTATTGCCGAGTTCCTCGGCCCTAGCTTTGAACTTAGTTAGTCTATAGTTTTTCATTGCTTTTTTCTCTGCCACTTGGCGAAGAAGACCCCCACCATGCGCAGAACACAAATTAGTACCATCCACTGCCTTGAGATGGCACTGGGTATGGCCTGAGATGGCCTGGCAACGGTGTGGATCGTCAGGAGCCACGAATTCTTTTGTGTAACCGTCCATATGATAATAATATCCAGAGATCAATTATTGACCAAGTTTGGTTTAGGCATTTAGTGCCTCACCTACATATAGGACCGGGCCAATGAAAATGTTCAAGAAACCCTGAAAATTTCCAAAATTTCCGAAAGCCAAAAAGCGACAAACAATGTTCCCGTGTTTTCTAGGAAAGAGGTAAATAACCCACCCTACCACTACCATATGGGAAATAAATCTAGGATTCAACTAATCATTGCTTCATAGCTCTCTTGGGTAAATGATTTTAAAATCAAGAAATCAATAATTAGAAATCAATAATTAGGAATCAATAATTAGAAATCAAGGAAACCTCGGATTCGACTCTTTTCATAATAATATCGTTTCAAAATAAAAGACACAAAATTTCAGGCATCCTAGGGCCGGAGCAGCATTCGATCCCCCAATCGGGGGAGGTGCCTTCAAGGAGGCAAATAACCCTCCCCCGTTAGCGGGGAATTACTACAACTACGATTACGATTACGATTATGATTACGATTATGATATTACAATCATTACAACTATCAATGATTATAGTATCAACGGGTCGGCGGCTTGTTGTTGATCCATCCTGTTTTGCCACGCAATCCATGGCAGTTAATGCAACGCTCACAATCCTTGCAATCCACGCAGGCAATGCAATGATCGCAATTGGTACAATCCACACAAGTATTGCAGTCCGTGCAATCATTGCAGGTTATGCAATTGTTGCAATTGGTACAATACTCACAATCATTGCAGCCAATGCAAACATCACAATTGCTGCAATGCACACAAACGCTACAATCTGCACAATTGTCGTTAGTCATAATCGTACCTCTTATGATTGTGATACTATGATCGTGGTTTGTTGTCTTTCCAACCCGTCTTGTCTTGCAATCCATAGCAATTCTCACAATCTATGCAATCCGTGCAATTGTGGCAATTGTCACAATATATACAATTCGTACAATTGCTGCAATCACCACAATATATACAATTCGTACAATGGCTGCAATTGTCACAGTCGGCACAATGATTGCAATTCTTGCATTCGTTGCAACCACTACTGGCTATGCAATAGCTGCATTCGTTATAATTCTGGCAATTGACGTTAGCCATGCTCTTGCCTCTTATGATTGTAGTATCCCTGATTGTAGTATCCCTGATTGTAGTATCCCTGATTGTAGTATCCCTGGTTGTAGTATCCCTGATTGTAGTATCCCTGATTGTAGTATCCCTGATTGTAGTATCCCTGA
>Ga0172380_10000413_pt1 | contig 85183 bp, 66 predicted proteins | sample Leawe162metaG_FD_119747 | JGI IMG/M metagenome (GOLD analysis project Ga0172380, IMG submission 119747) | Leachate microbial communities from a municipal landfill in Southern Ontario, Canada - Leachate well 162 metaG | ecosystem: Engineered > Solid waste > Landfill > Unclassified | place... | reverse complement strand
TCACCCGTCCGCCGCTCGCCGCCTCAGGAGTAAACTCCCTTGCGCTGCCGCTCGACTTGCATGTGTTAGGCCTGCCGCCAGCGTTCAATCTGAGCCATGATCAAACTCTTCAATTAAAGTTTTGTTGTTTGACTTACGTCAAACGGCTCAATGAATTCTACTGTTTTGATTCGCTTTGCTCACTAAGAAACATCGCGTTTCAATTCATACATTACTGTATGTACATATTACTATGAACACTCAATCATGCTTCCCGCTAAGGAGAATGACTTGAAAACATTGATTTAAATTTTTGACTGCTAACCCGAAGGCTAAGCAGTTTCGATTAACTCAACACCTGTGAGTGTCCACACAGATTTGCTTGATAAATTGTTAAAGAGCATGGTTAGCGGCTTATTCAGCGTTTAACCCTTGACCCCGCTGGGTCAGTGGATGCGCATTATAGGGATGTCAGATTTTACCGCAACCCCTTTGGCGCGAATAATTACGAAAAACGATTCAAGCGCACACTTTTTAAACTAAAAGTGTGTTTTAACGCCAATATTATCGAATTTGTGCTGGATTAAGGCAAAAGATGAGGTTAACCCAGCGCTAGAAATGACAAGAGCCAACCTATTAGTTAGCTCTTTATGCCATATTAGATCGCTTTTAACGCAAGCTTCCATTCAACAAGAGCAACAACCCACGCTACTGGCTACTATGATAGTAGCTACTTGAGATGAACTTAATAAGCAAATGTTTATCTGCTTATTAAGTAGTAGCGTAGCGACTAGCCTAGGCTTTTTAAGTAAGCTGGCACATCGGCAATACTGTCGAGTACCACAGTGGCATCACTGTCATCAGCAATAACCTTACCACTGCGCACTAATATACGAGTAGTCACGCCCGCAGCTTTCGCGGCCTGCATATCTTCAGCTTTGTCGCCAACCATGACTGAGTTCGCTAAGTCGATTTTTAAGAATTGCGCCGCATCATTGAGCATACCCGGCTTAGGTTTACGGCAATCACAATCAACCTTATATTCCCCTATGCCTTTCTCGGCATGATGCGGGCAATAGTAAATACCATCGAGCTCGACCCCTTTGTCGGCAAAGTTCCAATCCATCCACTCCGTTAAGCTGTGGAATTGGTCTTCAGTATACATGCCACGGGCAATACCGGATTGATTAGTGACGACAACTAACTTGTAGCCCATTTCTTTTAAAGAGAGGCAAGATTCAAACACACCGTCAATATATTCGAAGTCATCCACTAGGTGGACATAACCATGGTCTTTGTTAATCACACCATCACGGTCTAAAAATACTGCTCGACTCACTGTAATACTCCCAAATCGCCTAAGGCGTTATCGCGCTATTATTCCATTCATTATCAGAAATTGCACCGCGAAGTTATGCTTTTAGCGCTAAATTGCGCATTAGTGATATTTCGTGGCTGTACAGGCAAATCTCTATGCACAGCTTGTGTCTATGCGAGATAGCAATTGTCCCACCAAATTAGAGTCCAAAAAAATCCAGCAGTGAAATGTGTAATTACACTGTTTTAATCAAAATACTCAATCGAAGAAGCTGAACAGCGTTTTTACAAATAATTGCCACCGTTGCCATCGAAGCCGCTCGCAAGGAATGCGCTTCAAATCGTAAGAGAAAACCACAAAAAAACCCGTCTTTTGGGCATTGTTAGTCTCTGAGATGCTGCACTCAATCAAGCATTTCCCTTTATTTGTGGTGTTTTTAACGGTAATCTTGGGCAAATAACGAGAAAATACCCGAAATAGACGGAAATAATGAGTCGAACTACGCCTATCGTCCACAAAACCCGCACCCAGTTAGTTGTTGAAGTGCTCAGAGAGAGAATTCTTTCAGGTGACATAGCCGCAGGAGAACCCCTCAGACAAAGTGCCTTGGCTGAAGCGTTAAATGTCAGCCGTATTCCGGTGAGAGAAGCATTATTGCAACTCGAAGCCGAAGGACTCGTTAAGTTTGAGCCCCATAAAGGTGCGACCGCGACAGTTTTATCCGTCGAACAAGTCACCGAACTCTTTGAATTACGTGCAATGATCGAAACCGATCTGCTTGCGAAAGCGATCCCACGACTTCAAGAGGCTGATTTAGAAAAAGCAGAACGTGTACTCGAACAATTGGAGTCGGCCTTCAAACATGAAGATGCCGTCGCCAGTTGGAGCGAGTTGAATACGCAATTTCACACTTGCTTATATCAGGCGGCTAATCGCCCACACACCCTTGAGGTTGTTCACGGCCTCAATACTAATTGTGATAGATACATTCGTTTGCAGTTATTGCTCGCGGGGGGGATTCCTGCTGCAGAGCATGAGCACAGAGCTTTACTCAACCACTGCAAACTGAGAGAAACAGAAAAAGCGACGGCGCTACTGCGTCATCATATTCTGCATGCCGCAATGACAATTCGAGATCTCGTCGCCAAACAGGTGGTCTAGATCACGGACGGCCATTAGAGTTGCCGATAAGCTTTGTTGTCGATTCAAGGCAGCGCTCAGGTTCTGCCTTTTTTATTTGAGAGAAACCACCATGCAGTACGCCACTATCACAGGTTGGGGCAAATGTGTTCCACCAGCCACTCTAACCAACGATGATCTTGCGACCTTTATCGAGACATCCGATGAATGGATTAAATCTCGCACCGGCATTAGCCAGCGCCATATCAGTCATGTTAACACCTCTGAACTCGCTTCAGTTGCAGCACAACGTGCGCTCGCAGCAGCGGGTATTGATGGCAGTGAAATCGACATGATCATTCTGGCCAGTGCCAGCCCAGACACTTTGATCCCAAATATTGCATCCACTGTACAAGCTAATATTGGCGCCAGTTGTGCCGCATTCGATATCAATGCTGCCTGCAGTGGCTTCTTATATGGCTTAGGTTTAGCCAGCTCACAAATCAAGAGTGGCCAGAGCAAGAAAGTATTAGTCATTGGTGCTGAACGTTTATCTTTCTATTTAGATTGGTCGCGCCGCGAAACTGCAGTGCTATTTGGTGATGGTGCGGGTGCCGTTGTGGTTGAAGCGACAGATGTTGCCGGTGGCGTGCTCGGTTATGAGCTAAATAACGATCCTGAAGGTCGTGATATTCTGAAAGCGGGCTTTGGCACGGCGATGGACAGATTCTCTGCCGACTCATTGGACTTTTTCATTGAATTCGATGGCCAAGAAATCTTCAAGCGTGCGATTAACGGAATGAATAAATTGAGCACTAAAGTGCTTGAAAAATGTGGTGTTGATAAAGATGAAGTGGATCTCGTGATCCCGCATCAAGCCAACGAACGTATTATTGATACCTTAGTTAGCCGAATGAAAATCCCGAAAGAAAAAGCCTTCGTGAACATCGCTAATTATGGCAATACCTCGGCGGCGACGATTCCAATTGCCATTTGTGATGCGTTAGAACAAGGCATTATCAAGCCGAATCAAACCATACTCTCTTGTGCCTTTGGCGCAGGCTTAACCTCTGCCGCACTCTTGCTGCAATGGGGTAATCGCGTCACACCTATCAATATCAGTGATGCCGAGTTACCGCCTTGCGATAAAACAGGCATAGAGTTAGTCAAACGCGCTGTAGATTATTTTTGTAAGCCGTAAACGGTTTCTGCAAAACGATTACATAGTGTTTCACTAAAACATAAAAGCCATCTTAATCGATGGTTTTTTTAGTATATGACTACAGAACTTATTCATTCAGCTTGCTAATGATCATCTCATCCCAATAGATAGCTTGATTAAAATGTTCGGCGAGTTTTTGATTTAACTCGTTAAAGCCTTTAATCACGCCTTCGCTGCCACTAATACAAGACCAGACAAATCGATGGCAATTATTATCGAATAAATCATATTCCCGATACTGATAAATCGCCTGTTCAGCGCGGGGCAACACAGAGTCGGCAATAAGAGGCTGATGTTGGTGATTACAGGCAAGATAGATTTGGCTACCGGTCCGTCCCGCTAAAAAACGCTTTACCGATACAGCCCGTACCAGCCCTGAGCCATGTAACTCTACGAGGCAATCATCACCAAGCCAAATGCCAGTATGCTCAATCACGCCAAAAACATAACAACAGACGATACTCCCAGGAATTGGCGATACTTGTTTTAATCCCTTTTGCCATTGACTCGGCGGTGCCACCATAGCGCGATTGGCAACGGGGTACTTAGGGGCCTTACCGAGTAATCTGTCACGCTCAAGCTGTTGACGCTGCTCGCGCTCATCGGCCAGCAAAACCGCACCGATTACGGCACCACCCACCCAAAGTAAAGGTAACGGCATCATATTCTCCTACCCACTCAACTTAGTAGAGTGAAGTACAAGTTGGTTGGATTGCCAAATCAACGGCAGGTTGAATTTGAACAGAAGATTAAATGTCAACTGAGTTTAGCTTGTCAGTGATTAACCTAAGATGAAATCAAATTGAAATCAAAGTGAAACCAATCCATCTCAAATAGATTCACTCACCACAAAGAGTGATTTCAGTTAACACTGACTAAGTCGATTTTTGCAATAAATCAGCCACGGTAAGCTTTGCCGCACCGCCCATGGCGGCCATTTGCGCGAGTAATAATTCTCCACAAGCTAAGGCATCGGTCAGCGCGCTATGGGCCGTATAAATGGGTAAACCATAACGCTCGCGACAAGCGCCAAGGCGCAAACTCCCCTCTTTAATCACTGAGTGCTCCCGTAGTAAACGGTGTTTTTCAATCATTAAAGTATCAATTGTAGGTAAAACAAGGGCTTGATGATAAATCGTCAATAAATCCTGCTGTAAAAAACGACAATCTAAAGGGGCATGATGTGCCACCAGCACACGGCCATAGGTTTGATTGATAAACCAGCCCATAGCCTCCTCAATGGTGACAGCTTGCACCAAATGATTATCAAGAATGCCGTGGATCGTCGCGCTTTGGCCTACGCTGCCGCGAATTTGCACTAACTTTTGCTCGGCGCGTACCAACGGGATCTCACCGCGCTCAATCGGCACCAATCCAATGCTGAGAATTTGATCTTGCTGCGGATTGAGCCCTGTCATCTCCAAATCCATCGCCGTTAACGGCGCTTCGGATAACGGCATTGCCAGCAGAGGCAACAGCGACTGATAATAGCCTTTAAATAAATGATGTTGGCAACGCAGCGCCCGCCAATTGAGCTGAGTTTTCAGCAACAATGTATTCATATCAAAAGCTTCGCATAAATTTCATCTTCATCCCCGCCTGCGCCTCATGTACGACTTTAAAAGCGTCACGTAACTGATGACGAACCAGCGAAGATAAATGCCCAGGCAGCAAATAATTACTCACCTCTACCCCTTGATTATGTTGATAACCTTGGTTCGATAACCGCATATGGGCGATAAACTCGTGGGCATCAGCCAAATTGAGCGCATCTTGTCGATTGAGAATATTCGCATCCATCAAGGCACGAATACGTTTTGCAGTATTCACTTCTTTAATGCCCGCAGACAAGGCATAAACACGGGCAATATCGTTGATCAATGCATTGCCCTTATGTTTCAAATCTATGCCTTTAACTTCGCTACCATCCCGTTCGAGTACAAATTTGCGGAAAAATCCTAGCGGCGGCGACTCCACCAGGGAATTACCTGTCATACCCGCGAGGAAAATATCGTTATCGCGGGTTTGAGCTAAGACTTTATCCTGTAAGGCATCAAAAAGGGTTTGTGGACCGTAAACCGATCGCATATCGAAGAAGATGCTGGCGTGCATTAACGCCTTAGGCTCAGGCGTTATGACCCATTTTTCAAATACCTGTTGCCACTGTTTGAGTGACATCCGCCATTGGGGATTTTGCGCCATAATATTGCCGGGACAAAATTCATAACCGCATTGGTCAAGCCCTGCGCACACGGCATGGGTTAAGGCATCAAAATAACCTTTAGCAAAATCATCCATCTCTTCTGCGACTAACAAGCCATTATCTTGATCTGAACACGCAGCCTGATCTTGTCGTCCCTGCGAGCCAAATGCCAACCAGCAAAAGGCCATTGGCGGTTCACCAAGCAATTGTTGATTGAGCACAATTAATCGCCGCGTCAGCGCATCGGTGACAGAGGTTAACACTCGACCAATTTCTTCAGCTCTGGCATCGGCACTAATAAGATTTTGCAGCAATAGGGGAATTTGCTTACTGACACCAATTAAACTGGCAAGATCCTGCTGCCGTTCAATCTCACCAATCAACAGTAGCGGTTGTGAGCCCTGCCCGCGCAAGATGTCAGTACTGGTCACCATACCGATAGCTTTATCTTGATCGATAATAGGTAAGTGATGAATGTTATGCTCACTCATCAGCAGCATGGCTTCAAAAATCAAGGCATTGGAGGAAATCGAGATAGGTGAAACCGTCATAGCTTGATGCACAGCAACGCTGCCATCAAGCCCTGCTGCTAACACGCGATTACGCAAATCCTTATCGGTTAAGATGCCAACCAATTTATGATTATCCGTCACCAATAAGGACGATACTCGGCGATTTCGCATCAAGAGTGCCGCCTGAGTCACGCTAGCTTGGGCATCTATAACGATGGGAGTGGAAGACATCAAGGTACTTATCCGACTTGTGGTCGTCAGATCCTTTGCCTTAAAGCGGGCCTCATGGCGTAAACGCTTTGCGAAGGCGCGGGTAAAAAACTTATCGAAGTGACGACTCTCACTCCTAAGGCTATCAAACAAGGCTTGGGGCAGATGATAAACTAGACCGTCTTCAAGAATAGCGACTTTATTAACGACTTTTTCCCCTGATAACAAAGTAGAAAAGCCAAAAAACTCACCCTCGCCCACTCTATCCACCAACACACCGTCAGGATCGCGCACCTCAAAGGCGCCGCTACGCACCATATACAACTTAGGCGAATTCGCGTCGAAATTAACATAACCAGAGGCTTTGCTGTAATACCCAACAGTAACAGCCTTAGCGCAGCGCACGACTACATCCTCAGGCAGAGCATCAAAGGGCACAAGTCCCTGTAGAAATTGCACTACGGGTTGTAACTCACTGGCATTCATAGGCAACACCTTCTTTAGGCGAATTTTTACTGAGATGTCATCACTATAGCCTGCATTGTCGCTACGCTACATTCGACTAAAGTCAGCCGCAAGCATAATAAAGTGACTCCCCACAGAGTGATAAAGGCAGGCCAAAAGAGGCAATAAAAAAAGAGCGCTGAAGCGCTCTCTTGTGTTGATACTCACCATTACGCAGTAAGGTTAGTGGCCGCTTGCTTCACCCGAACCTTTAGGGAAACGAATCGATTCAACCATCTCCTGAACATGCAGTGGTGTTGCCGCAGTGACTCGACTCACTATCGCTGCCACACCGAAGTTCACTAACATGCCTACCATACCAATACCTTCTGGTGAAATACCCAGGAACCAGTTAGCAGCTACGTTAGCCGTTGGATCAACAAACTTGAAGTAGATGATATAACCAGCAGTAAACAGTAGACCCGTTAACATACCGGCAATCGCACCTTCTTTATTCATTGTCTTAGAGAAAATACCCATAACAATGGCAGGGAACAGTGAGGAAGCCGCTAATCCGAAGGCGAATGCCACCACTGCCGCCACGAAACCAGGAGGGTTCACCCCAAAGTAACCCGCAATCACAATGCCGATACCTGCCGCCAAGCGAGCGTATAGCAGCTCTTTTTTATCGGAAAGGTTAGGCATTAAATTCTTTTTCAATAGGTCGTGTGAAACCGACGTTGAAATCACCAATAGCAAGCCTGCAGATGTTGATAACGCTGCTGCTAAACCACCCGCCGCCACGAGGGCGATAACCCAAGCTGGTAAATTAGCGATTTCTGGCGTAGCAAGTACGATAATATCGTTATCAATCTTCATTTCATTTTTGCTAGCGGGATCTTCAATCTTACCTGACGAATAGTAAATTTTACCGTCGCCATTTTTGTCATCCCACTTAATCAAACCGGTTTTTTCCCAGTTCTTAATCCAATCTGGTGCAGACTCATAAGCCACACCTTTAGAATCGGGACCGTTAATAGTTTCAATCATGTTCACGCGGGAGAACGCTGCTAACGCAGGCACTGTGGTGTACATAATAGCAATAAAAACAAGCGACCATCCGGCAGTGATACGTGCATCTTTCACCTTAGGTACAGTGAAGAAACGCACGATAACATGGGGTAAACCCGCAGTACCCACCATCAAGGCACCCGTAATACAGAACACATCTATCATGCTCTTAGAACCGTCGGTGTAAGGTGCAAAGCCGAGCTCAACCGAAACGTTATTGAGTTTTTCTAACAAATACACACCGCTATTATTGCCAGCGGCATCCAGTAACTCAGCACCAAAACCAATTTGCGGAACTAAGTGGCCTGTCATCATCACTGAAAGGAAAATAGCCGGAACCATAAAGGCGAAAATCAGTACGCAGTATTGGGCAACCTGAGTGTAGGTAATCCCTTTCATACCACCGAGTACCGCGTAGAAGAACACGACCGCCATACCGATATATACGCCAGTATCCACCTCCACTTCAAGGAAGCGCGAGAACACAACACCCACACCGCGCATTTGCCCTGCAATATACGTAAAGCAAATAAAGATGGCACAGATAACCGCTACAGTACGTGCCGCCTGTGAGTAATAACGCTCTCCGACGAAATCTGGCACAGTAAACTTACCAAATTTACGTAAATACGGTGCCATACAAAGGGCAAGCAATACGTAACCGCCCGTCCAGCCCATCAAGTACACGCTACCATCGTAACCGACGAAAGACACAATACCCGCTAACGAAATAAATGACGCCGCTGACATCCAATCTGCCGCCGTTGCCATACCGTTCACCACAGGGTGAACACCGCCGCCAGCAACATAGAACTCTTTGGTTGAACCCGCACGGGTCCAGATTGCAATCCCAATGTAGAGCGCAAATGAGAGCCCTACGATAATATATGTGAGTGTTTGAACATCCATCTCAAAGCTCCTTAGTCTTCTTGTACGTTATATTTTTTATCTAAGGCGTTGGCTTTTGCCGCGTAGACAAAGATAAGCGCAACGAATACATACATAGATCCCTGTTGTGCAAACCAGAAACCTAATTTGAATCCCATGAAATGGACTTCATTGAGTACATCAACCAATAAAATGCCGCATCCAAAAGAAACTGCCGCCCAAATGGCTAATAAGCTCAGTACGAGACGAATATTCTCGCGCCAATAACCCTTTGCCTTGTCGTTGTTTTCAAAACCCATAGTGACTCCCCTGTGCTGTTTTAATTTTAAGTCATGTTTAATCTAGCAACAGCTGGTGTGAGCACAATCACGACTTTCGTCTAACCCGTGATTCAAAACACTGTCCGAAAATAGCGAATAGAAACAAATTCAAAGAGTTAACAATGATATTACATTTTGATACGGTTTTAACTTTTTTAACAGGTTAGACCAATGTCGAACATGAATGAGTGGGATGTGAATGGAGAAAGAGGATTTGCAACCCATAAATAGAAATAACTTATTGTCTGAACTAGGGAAATTAGAAATTTAAATGACCTTTAATACGACTCTAGACTGGTTAAAAATCAGATAATTGAGATTTTTAGCCTAGATTATTGAGAGTTTTAATCATGAGTTCCTCAATTAATTAGAGACGTTAAATCTCTCATCAAACCTAGGTCAGGCCAATTGCTTACCGTTTTATTTCATCATGTTATTTCGTCAAAATGTTAGGGTTTGACTCACAGTCACCTTGCAGGTTTACAACAAAAAATAACCCAGCCTATGCTGGGTTACTCAATCGACCTTGAGGAAACGTGACTAAGCGTTACTCGCAACAAGCAACTTTCATCGCATGATACATCGCGCGCCGTCCGTCTATAAAATGCCGTTACTTCGCAGCTAAAAACTTCACTAACGCCGCCAATTCTTCTGCGGTATGTGCGGTTGAGGTCAGCATATAACGGCCATTAACCAGTAATGACGGTACCCCCTTGATCCCAGCAAGCTCAGCTTGAGAGTCATAATTCATTAGGGTGAATTTAGCATCGACGGAATTCATCGCGGCATCGACATCATCCGCCTTAGCGCCTTGGGCAAGGAAAAAGGCTTTTACTTGCTCAAGGGTGGTAAATTGCTCACCTTTCTCATGAATTTGCTTAAAAATGGCACCATGGGTTTGCTTAGTCATCTTTAATTTTTGCGCCATATAATAGGCAAACTGGCTCAATTCCCAAGCGGGACGACCTGCACCAACGGGTGTACGCTCAAAGGCCACATCTTTGCCAAGCAGCTTTACTGTCGACTCAATGAGCGGTTCTTGCTTATAACAATGTGTGCAGTTATAAGAAAAAAACTCCCGCAGCACTGGCTTTTGCGTTTCGGTAATGCCCGCCACAGTGACATAATCCTTGCCTTCTTCGAAACTTGCAGCCTGCAGGGCAAAACTGGCACTCAGCATTAATCCGCACGCAAATACTGCTATAGGTCGAACTCGATTAAACACGCCCATTATATTGTCTCTTTTTATTCGTCATTTGTTTAAATAAATAAGGATTACACATTTGCTAAAGCAAATTTGGAACCCAAAGATAACCTAAAAGTTCGACTTTTACCTTTTACAGTAATGAACCTTTCTCAACATGCCGCTAGCATATCCAGCGGCGAAACATACTGATATCGAAAGCCTAAATCTGTGACAATCGCGTCAGCTTGGATGACTTTACTCGGCATAGATTGTTGATTAAATTCTGGCGCGACTAAACCTAGAGATTCGGCAGCAGCTTGATAAAACTCAGCTTTAGTCGGATGTGAAGGTGCGCAAAGATTATAAATCGGCGCCACTGATAATCCAGAATGAGTTGCCGCGAGAATTGCGCTAACGGCGTGCACACAGTCACTAAGATGGACTAAATTTACCGCGACATTCGCCCCACTCACATCAGTTTTTCCAGCAAGAAAACGCCCAGGATGACGTTTAGGACCGACGAGTCCAGCAAAACGAACGATACAGGTATGGGGCAATGCTTGAAATAAAGCTTCAGCATCTAATAGCACTTGGCTATCGCTTGATTCTGCTATCGCATCGGCTTCTGTCATCAATTTATCTTGGGTCGGATATACGCCCGTAGTGCTGATAAACACAATCCGCTGATATTGCCAGCCTTGAGTTAATGCGATGAGTTGTTGTAATTCTTCAAGATAAGCGGCATTACCACGCTTTAATCGGGGAGGAATATTGACCACTAAATAATCGGTCTGAAATAAACCGCTTAACGCCTGAGCATCGGGGGCAGATGATGCTTCGTGGCCCAATTGCAGCGGATAGGCTTCAATCCCGACTTCAGTTAATACCGATAATTCTTCGGCACTGCGCTTACAGCCAGTGACTCGATAGCCCTCATGGACAAGTTGCTTTGCCAAAGCAAAACCAAACCAACCACAACCGACCAAAGCAACACTGGATTTTACTGTGCTGTTTTCTGCTTTTACATTCGCCATATTAGCCCTAAGGGAATCACATCAGCGGATAGAATACGGAACTTAGCGCATAAGATTCAAGTTTGTAGCGAACTAAAATAAAAACTAATCCCTTTATCGACTTGTAAGGTACGAATAGCCCCCTCGGACAACTCTTCCGCCTTGATGGCTTTTTGTACTGTCACGCCTTCATTACTTAAAAAACGCAGCGATGGTTCACTGCCATCCTCTTTGCAGGCCCACACTTGGGGTTGACTCACATCTTTAGTCGTCATCATGACTTTTGCGATACAGCCATCGGAGAGTTTCACTATGGTTCCTGGTGGATAAATACCGAGAATTTTAACCAAAATAGCGATTAAAGATTCGGCATGTTTAGTGGCCCGATTCTTAAACAAATAACCTAAAGCGACTTGAGGGGAGGATATTTGTTGACCACTGAGCTGTTGATCGTAGTCATTTGCCAAACTTACGATCTGCGTAATGATAGGAATTTTATGGTCAGTTAACCCATCAGGGAAACCTGAACCGTCAATAAACTCATGGTGGTGTAGCACAATGTGGAGTACTTCTTTTGGGAATAATCCGGAACGATTGAGCATGTCATAGGCGAAATTAGGGTGCATTTGCAGATAATTTGACTCATGAGGTGTTAAGGCTCCACGCTTACGGCGAATAACATCAGGTACCTTAAGTTTACCAATATCATGTAACAAACTACCAAGAGCAATATCACGCAGTTCCCTTGGACTTAAATCCAGTGCATGGCCCATCATCATTGCTAATACTGCCACGGAGACGCCGTGCTGGGTCACACTGACATCGTTATCATCCATTCCAACCAAAGTGAGGAAAGGTTTTTCAACTTCCTGTAGATGGCTGAGCAAGTCTTCTACCAATGACGCCGACAATCGATAGGCACCTTCGGGATCACTGGCTATCTTGCCAAATACATTTCTGCAGTTATTTACGTTCTCAAGGAAACGTTTTTGGCTTAAACGTATCGCCTTACGGGTATCGGCCTTAAGATCTCGCTCAGGTGGAACTTCAATTTCATATTCAACATCCTTATCTTCCCTAACTGTCTCCGATCCGCGATTCAATTCAGATAACAAAAAAACATAGGGAACACCTAAGCCACGGATCATTTCGATTTGAGCGGCACTGCTAATATCAACACGGTTAAATAAAAAAGGGTGGTTCGTCCATGACAAAGGCAACTTGACTCTCATGCCAAGTTGAATTTCTGACAGTAACAACTTTTTTTGAGGTACTTTTGCCACGCAATATGACTCCTTTCAAATGTAATGTGGGTATAAACAGATGGCCTCATCTGCGTATCCAACAGGGCACATTTAAGCTAAGTACATATAACTATAGATGATTCAAAGAATTCAATGGCGAAATAAGGTAAAAATCCTTATCAAACTGAGGGATAGAACACATCGTCATGTGCCCCACCGCTCAGATCTAAATAAAGTTATTATATAACAATACGATAAAAACTAAGGCTGAAGTTCTTTAGCTTCTTCTTTTGGCCAATCACGGAGGTAATAACTGAGTCGCTTCGATTTAATAAGATAAATACTCGACCAAAACAACATTAAAGCATCTAAAGCAAGACTCCAATGAAACAGAAATTGGCCATGGAACAATCGCTGACCCAACAAAACGCCATCAATAATCAACAGCAACCACAACCCCCATTTTAAATGCACAAAAATCGGTCTTAACCATTGGGGCGAACGTCGACGTTCAGCTATCACCACAAGATAAATCAAAACCGCGCCAAGTCCCGCACCGAGTGCTAGCAAAAAATCTGACTTTTCAGGGTAAAAAATCCGCACTAACTCAGAACGATCACCCATCTGAGTCAGCGAGGCGATAAAAATACACCAACCACGCGCGAGATAAGCCAAAAGCGCATATAAAAAGATGGGCGGTTTAATGTGGCCTTTATCATCGAGCCAAGTGATGTGACTAAAATTCAAATAGGTTTCCAATCAGCAAAATCTAAAACAGCATATCAAGGAGATGGTGCCAATCGCGGTTAATTCAATAGCCAAAGCAGATAATCTTTCCGCACCTTGATTATTTTCAGACAAAAAATAGCGCCTTAAGCCAGGCGCTATTTAATATCGACTATTCGGCGGTTTCCCACCTTGATACAAGGCTGCAGCCGCTACAGCCAACATTGAATCAACATCAAGCCAACGCCCTCTCTCAACTGACGCCAATCAAGCGTTAGCCGCGAGAAGGGCTAACAACTCATCTTCATCCATCACTTTAACACCAAGCTCCTGCGCTTTAGCCAGTTTTGAACCTGCCGCCTCACCTGCCACTAAACAATCGGTATTTTTGGAGACACTGCCTGCCACTTTCGCCCCCAGCGCCTGCAACTGCGCTTTAGCATCATTGCGATTGAGCTGATTTAAGGTGCCAGTCAATACCCAAGTTTGGCCTTTAAGCGGCTGAGCATCTGCACTAGGTGCTTCAATGGCGGGCCAATGAACACCAGCAGCAACTAAAGCATCAATAACTTCAAGGTTATGGGGCTGGTCAAAAAAATGGGCCACATGCTGGGCAACGACAGCACCAACATCTTCTACTTCAGTTAACTGCTCCACAGTTGCCTCCCGCAGCGCATCTAGACTGGCAAAGTGCGCCGCCAGGTTTGCTGCCGTCGCCTCGCCCACTTCGCGAATACCTAAGCCATATAAGAAACGCGCGAGAGTGGTGGTTTTGGCTGCTTCAATCGCGGCAGCTAAATTGGTTGCCGACTTCATCCCCATGCGGTCAAGCATCGTCATCATAGAAGCGGTGAGCTTAAACAGATCCGCAGGACTTTGGACGAGTTCTTTATCAATCAATTGCTCAACGACTTTGTCGCCCATACCATCGATATCTAAAGCCTTGCGGGATGCAAAATGCTTAATCGCTTCTTTACGCTGCGCTTCGCAGAATAAACCACCGCTACAGCGAGCCACAGCCTCACCTTCTAGGCGCTCGACTAAACTGCCGCATACAGGGCAATTGTGTGGGAATACAATATCAGTCGCTGTTTCAGGGCGTCTTTCGGGCACTATGGCAACAATTTGTGGGATAACATCGCCAGCGCGGCGGATAATCACCGTATCACCGACCTTAATGCCTAAACGGGCAATTTCATCGGCATTGTGCAGAGTTGCATTTGATACAGTGACGCCGCCAACAAACACTGGCTTTAAGCGTGCTACTGGCGTGACAGCACCTGTGCGGCCCACTTGAAAATCAACGCCTTCAAGTTGGGTCATTTCTTCCTGTGCGGGGAACTTATAAGCAATCGCCCAGCGGGGTGATTTAGCCACAAAGCCTAAACGTTGCTGCTGGGCAATGTCGTTAACTTTCATCACTACGCCATCGATTTCAAAGGCTAAATCACCGCGACGGCTGAGAATATCTTTGTAGTAGTCATAAACTTGGCTTAGTTCAGCGCAGACTTTGATTTCGCTACTTACGGGTAAGCCCCACGATTTAAGCTGCTGTAACTGCTCGAAATGGGTTTTAGCTAACGGATGGGAATCCGGCTCCACCACACCGAGCGCATAGGCATAAAAAGCCAATGAACGGGCAGCAGTAATTTTACTGTCAAGTTGTCGCAAGCTACCGGCTGCTGCGTTACGCGGATTCACGAAGAGTTTTTCATCTTTGGCGCGCGCCCTGTCATTCAAAGCTTCAAAAGCGGCTTTTGGCATAAAAGCCTCGCCGCGCACTTCAACGAGCTCGGGAAAATCATGACCACGTAATTTAAGCGGGATCGATTTAATGGTTTTAACATTTCCAGTGATGTCTTCACCCACTGAACCATCGCCGCGCGTCGCCGCACGCTCGAGCACACCATGGCGATACAAGATACTCACGGCAAGGCCATCGAGTTTAGGCTCACAACAAAAGCTCACCTCACCCACTTTATCGGTGACACGCTTATGGAAAGCACTGAAATCCGCCTCATCGAAGGCGTTATCTAGGCTTAACATAGGCTTAAGGTGCGTGATTTGCTCAAACTTAGCCAGTGCCAATCCGCCCACCCTTTGAGTCGGTGAATCAGCGACAATCAAATGGGGATACAAGGCTTCTAACTTGAGTAAACGCTGCATCAACCTGTCGTACTCAGAATCGGTAATGCTCGGAGCATCGTCCACATAGTAACGAATGTTGTGCTCGTTCAGCGATTGGCTGAGCGCCTGCATCACCTGCGATGCGTTTTCTGGGGTGACGTCTTTAGACAGAAGTATATCGAGTTGAATGTCTTGCATATTCTTTATCCAGAATTCTTTAGATCACAAAAAGTAGATCACAAAAAATGAGGCCGCAATCGCGGCCTCATCAATCTATTAACCGCCAAATTGCGGCGTCGGCTAAGCGTTAGCGCGAATGCGGTGTAAATAATCTTGCTTAGTGAACTCACCCCAAGGTTGGCGTTGTCCGTCAAGCACCACCGCATCGATATCATCCGCGAGTTGACGCGCCGAGTTAAGCATAATCGAGAAGTTCATTAGGGCGTCACCGTAACAAGGCAAAGTCATGAAAAACACCACGCCTTGGGTACTGAACTGCTCCATATTATCAGGATCAAACACGCCAGGCTTTAGCATATTCGCTATCGAGAACAATACTTTACCATTGCCAGCATTATCCACATGGCGATGGAAAATATTCATATCGCCATATTTAAAATTCAAGGTTAAGAAACAAGGCAGCAATTCGGCGCCGTTAAGCTGTAGACCCTCTTTAGCGACCACGTGTAATACCAGTACGTCGCGTGGTTCACCTAACTCATCTTCAGCGGCTTGTTCAACAACCTCTTCTTGATAGCTATCTTCTTTATATTCATTTTCGTCAAACAAGGCCGTTTGCTGCGGAGCTGCACTACGTAACGCATGTTCCTGTTCAGCTGCTTTTTGCGCGACAATAGCCGCATGGGATTGACCCATTGGCGGAGTTTGCATGCTCGCTTGAGTGTTCAAAACGGGCTCTTGACGCGAGACTTTCGGGCCACGGTGTTGCTCTTTTGCCACGGGTGGCTGCAAGCTAAAATCAGGCTGAGCTGTCACAGGCTCGTGTTTAGGGCCAACTTTCAACTCTGGTTTAAATTCTGCTGATTTAAACTCTTGTGGTTTAAATTCAGGCTTAGGTTCTAGCTTTACTTCCTGCTTCAAATAAGGATTGGCCGCAGGAGTTTCATTGTTAGGTGCAAGTTCACCGGCTTTGCGCACGCGTACGGCGCCAATACCATCGGCATCAAACCCTTCTGAATCGATCCGCTTCGGACTCGGCTCACCTTTCTCAGCCTGTTTCTTATAAAAGTTGCTCATTGGGCTATCTTTCAATGATTTAGGCTGTTGTCTTCTGATAGACCAAAATCCATGCACCAGCACAGCAACTATGGCTATGGCGCCTAAAACGAACAATACTAGTTGCAAATCTTCCATTGGTTACCCTGTCTTTCTTCTAGTTATCCAGCGTCAGCCATCGCCACCGCTTGCTCTATGTCTACCGCAACTATACGAGACACACCGGGCTCGTGCATAGTCACGCCAATAAGTTGATCCGCCATTTCCATGGTTATTTTGTTATGGCTGATATAAATAAACTGTACGCTCTGTGACATTTCTTTTAGCAATCGACAGAAGCGTTCTACGTTGGCATCGTCTAATGGCGCATCCACTTCATCTAACATACAGAAGGGAGCAGGATTCAGCCTAAAAATGGCGAATACCAATGATAAAGCGGTTAATGCTTTTTCACCACCCGAAAGAAGATGGATTGTGCTGTTCTTCTTCCCCGGTGGTTGGGCCATGATAGTCACGCCCGTTTCTAACAAATCGTCGTCAGTTAACGCTAAATAAGCTCGGCCGCCACCAAACACTTTCGGAAATAAGCGTCCGAGATCTTCGTTGACTGAATCAAATGTCGTCTTAAAGCGGCTTCGGGTTTCCTTATCTATTTTACGGATCGCTTCCTCTAAGGTTGCAAGCCCTTTATTTAAATCGTCATCTTGATGATCAAGATAAGATTTTCGCTCACTTTGCTGTTCAAATTCTTCGATCGCCGCAAGGTTAATGGCACCTAAACGAACAATTTTCTGCCGTATTTGATCTAAATCACTCTGCCACTTGTCTGGCATCCCCTCTGCGGGCAAGTTTCCAAGGATTTCAGACAGAATGATTTGCTGTTCCTGTAAGGCTTCCAGCTGACTATTCGCTTGGCCTTTTATTCCTTCACGACGTAACTTTAACGTGCTCAGGCTTTGAGTCAAGTCCTCAAGCTTACCAAGCTCTTGTTTTTGCTTTATTCCTATACGGTTTAATGTGTCTGTGAGCACACTTTGCTGCTGACGAACCTCTTTTAAGCCCTGTTGTTGCTCATGTTGTTGCTTTAGTAACTGCGTTAACTGCTCAGTCAGCTGCACACTATTTTGCACCCCACTCAATTGGGCAACTTTGGCAAGTTCTGTTAACACAGACTCGCGGGAGTGGATGAGTTCATTGACACGCACTTGCTGTAATTCAATTTGCTCCGTGCTCACGGCCATGCGCATAGTCACGGCTTGCAAACCCGTCGCAGTGGCTGATAATTGACGTTCTACCTCAGTAATACGCCCTTTTAATGCTTGATGGCGCACACTATCGGCCTGTGTGTCTTGGATGAGTTGCCGCTGAATATCTTCACTAGCCTGCAGCGTCTCATCGAGCTCCATTTCTTGTTCTGCTAATAATTCGCATTGCTCGCTTAAGCGTTCAATATCAATCAAACTCGTACTTAAAGCCGCGTCGAGTTTACTTTGCTGTTCGACGCGCGCCTTCACTTGCTCGATTAAACCACTAAGCTGCATCGACTTAGTCGCTTTGTCTAACTGCAATTGATGTAATTTTTGCGCGCCATCGGTCAGTTGCAGTCTTTGTTGCTGCAAAATAGCCGCAAGATCTGTCATCTTGTCTTGCCGAATCTGCAGGGATTGTTGCAAATCGAGGATATTTTTCGCTAACTGAGCTTGCTCTTTACTGAGTTGCACCAGTGACTGGGCGCCCTCTGTTTTCGTGATTAAAAAACCTTGTCCCAGTAGATAACCGTCGGCAGTGACAATCCGTTGATCGGATGTTAGCTGTGGCAGCAGTTCTTTCGCTGCATGGATATCCTTTGCCCACTTCAGCCCCGCTAACCAAGGGGCGAGATTCACCTTAGCCTGTAAAAATTCACTTTGGCTTGATTGTGACGCTAACGCTTGAAACCCCATTTCAGTTTCAGTGACACCAACGGGCAAGGTCAACAAGCCATTTAGGGCGAGTTCGGCCGCTGTTTCCCAACCATTTTCAACGGTTAAACTCTGCCATAACTGCGGTTTATCACTCTGCTGTTCTTGCTTAGTCAACCACTGTTCAACCAGCTCATGGCGCGCTTTAGTCGCAGTTAATTGATGCTGAATTTGCTCAGCGCTATGGCGGGCTTCATCTAAGGCTTGCGTACTTGCACTTACACTTTGTTCTTGCTGATGATTAATTTCATTTTGCAGTGTGAGCGCATCATCCAAAGACTCAATATCTTGCTGCAATGGTGTAATACTCGATGCGAGATCACCATCCATTAACGCCGAAAGTTGCGCCTGCTGCTCACGACTTTGCTGCTGTTTGTGTTGCAGTAATTGCTGCTGATGCGCTAACTGGCTGCGACGCAGTTCAAGCTGTAACTTATGCTGAGAAACATCCGCTGCCTGTTGGCGCGCCACTTCGGCCTGCTGCTGACTGCGTTCAATGCTCATTTCCCATTGGGATTGCAGCTCATCCATGAGCTCTTGTTGCTCATCATGCTGTGGCCCAAGTTTGGCAAGTTCAAGCTCTAACGCGCTAAGACTCGCTTTATAGCCGTTAAGCTTATCGGTGTTTTGTTGGATCTGCTCTTTGACTTGCGCCAACTGGGTTTCGAGCTGGGCGTCGCGCTGCTTTTGATTCTGTAGCTGTTGCTCTAACTTAGCGATTTCAGTACCAGTCAGATAATAGGCTTCAACGGCTCGCTGCTCTTGCTCCGCCAATTGCGCGAGTTGCACTTGCAATTCAGTGGTCTGTAATTCATCGGTTTGCGCGAGTGACTGCGCCGACGCTTGCTGTACTTCAATAGCACTTATCTGCTCAGATAGACTCGCCATCTGAGCTTGCAACTCTTGATAGCGCATCACAAGGAGTTCAGCATGGGTCTTACGCTCGGCCTGTTTAAGCTCACGATATTGTTTAGCGGCTTTAGCCTGCTGCGCGAGTTTATCTAACTGCTTACCGAGTTCACTGCGAATATCGCCCAAACGCTCGAGGTTTTCGCGGGTATGGCGAATACGGTTTTCAGTTTCGCGCCGACGCTCTTTATAGCGGGAAATCCCAGCGGCTTCCTCAATAAAGGTACGCAAGTCTTGGGGTTTAGATTCAATCAGGCGGGAAATAGTGCCTTGCTCGATAATGGCATAACTGCGCGGGCCAAGACCTGTGCCCATAAACAAGTCGGTAATGTCTTTACGACGACACTTTTGACCATTGAGAAAATACCAAGACTCACCGTCGCGGCTCACTTGACGCTTAACGGCGATTTCTTCATAACTGGCATACTGACCAGCAAGACGGCCCTCTTTGTTTTCAAAAATAAGTTCAACACCCGCCACAGACACAGGTTTTCGCGCGCTTGAACCGTTAAATATCACATCAGCCATAGAATCACCGCGTAGGTGCTTCGCCGAGCTTTCACCGAGCACCCAACGCACGGCATCGATCACGTTCGATTTACCGCAGCCATTTGGGCCAATAATGGCGGTTAATGCCTGTAAAAAAGGAATTTTCGTGGGATCGACAAACGACTTAAAGCCGGCAAGTTTTATCTGTTTTAATCTCATGGTGCCAGTTAGCGCGTCTCTGAAGTCTGGCCCGAAAATGAGCCGAGCGGTGCAAATGCATTCTGCTGGCAACTTTAACAAAGCAGGCAGCATTTTGTAACGCTTTTTATTGAATTCATGCGGCTTTTAGCTTGTCATCTGTCCATGAGTTGATCACAATCGCATATAGCTGTCGCTTAACTTTTTGGAAAAACGATATGACACAGAAAAAAACCTTGCCCTTCCCAGCCAAAAGTGGCGTTAATTATTTTCTCGATGGCTTTGGTTTAATCACACGTAAAGGCCTGCGCACTTTCGTATTTATTCCGCTAATGATTAACCTACTGCTGTTTGCTGGCGTCATTTATGTAGCCATAGGCCAGTTAGATACGCTATTCACTTGGATGAATGCCCAGCTCCCTGAATATTTAAGCTGGTTAAACTTTTTGCTTTGGCCCCTCGCCGTCACCACTATGCTGGTGATGCTTGCTTTTGTATTTAGCTCCGTCATGAACTGGCTCGCCGCCCCCTTTAATGGCCTGTTGGCTGAAAAAGTCGAGCAGCAGTTAACTGGTAAGCAGTTGAATACCGGTTCTGGTATTGATTTAATCAAAGACTTACCGCGTATCCTTGGGCGTGAGTGGATCAAACTCAAATACTATCTGCCCCGTGCACTGGTATTTTTGTTATTGTTTTTAGTGCCTATGGTAGGCCAGACGCTGGCGCCGATTTTATGGTTTCTGTTCAGCGCTTGGATGATGGCGATTCAGTACTGCGATTATCCCTTCGATAACCACAAGGTCAGTTTTAAAGATATGCGCTTTGCCTTGAATCAAACCCGTGGCACCAGTTTTAGCTTTGGCGCCACTGTGACGCTATTTTCGATGATCCCCATAGTCAACTTTATCGTCATGCCAGTGGCGATTTGTGGCGCGACGGCCATGTGGGTCGATAAGTATCGTGATGCGTATCGTAACCATGCCATCGCACCCGAGTAGTAACACCAGCAGTGCTGAGTCATGACTCAGCACTGCTCCCCAATTTTTTTAGCCCCAATAATCCAATCATGTTTCGCCTCGTTAAAATCAACGCAAACCTTGTAACAATTACTCGCTATTGTTAACTTCACGTTTTCTGGCAAAATGCGCGCCACGAATGTGTTATTTGAGTCTTTTTTGTTGAAATCAATCTTAGCCATCATCTTATCTAGTCTTGCTTTTCTACCTGTAACTTGTATTGCTGGCTATGCCAGCCAATTTCAGTTAGCCATTCCAACACTTAACAGTGCTGCCAATATCGACGGTGAGTTGGACGATGCCATTTGGCAACAAGCCGCAGTCACAGAGCTCAAATACGAAACCCAACCAGGGGAAAACATTGCCGCATTAGTGAAAACCGAGGCGCGAGTCTATGCGACTAAAACCAGTCTTTTTGTGGCATTTACTGCCAAAGATATTAATCCCAAACTCATTCGCGCCACACTCAAGGACAGAGACAAGCTGTGGAGTGATGATTTAGTCGGAATTAAACTCGATACTTTTAATAATGCCCGTTTAGCGTACCAATTTTTTATTAATCCCCTTGGCGTGCAATTAGACTCAATTGAAAACGAACTAACGGGTGAAGAAAGCGAAGCATGGGATGGTATTTGGAAATCCGCAGGCAAGATCACCGCCGATGGCTATCAGGTCGAAGTCGAGTTACCACTGAGACTGTTCAACTTTGACGACAAGAAAAGCCTGCAAGAATGGGGCTTTGAGTTAATTCGTTATTATCCACGCAATGAAAAACATCGCCTATCGACCCATAAGATTGACCGTAATACGAGTTGTCAACTTTGTCAGTTAGGTGTGGCTTCTGGCTTGGCGGGGGCAGAACAAGGACAGGATGTACAAATCACCCCGACTTTTATCGCCAACCGTAACGAACATAAACAGGCGGATGGCTGGGAAGCTGATAACAATCTCGAGCCAGGTGTAGACTTACGCTGGGGCATTAATTCCAGCACCTTACTCAATGCCACCATTAATCCCGATTTTTCCCAAGTGGAATCCGATGCTGGACAGCTCGATGTGAACAGCACTTTCTCCTTGTTCTATGATGAGAAACGGCCGTTCTTTTTGGATAATAAAGACTATTTCGACACACAGGTGAATCTGCTGCACACCCGCAATATTGTTGCACCTGACTATGGTATCAAACTGACAAGTAAGAGCGATGATCACACCTTAGCTCTGCTAGCGAGTAACGATAGCCAAACCACGTTTTTGGTACCGGGAAATTTAAGCTCAGAGGTTGCCTCGCTTGATCAAGAAAGTTTGAACCTTGCGGGACGTTATCGTTTCGACATGAGCAAAACCTTCTCCATCGGTGGATTACTTACCGCGAAAACGAGCAGTGACAACACTCACAATGGTACAGTAAATAACCTGCACTATGGGATTAACAGCCAACCCGATTACCACAACTATGTCATTAGTCTGGATGCGAAATATCAACCAACACCACAGGACAGTTTCACTGCACAAGTGGCCCAATCGGATACTCAATACCCCACGGGAGTCTATCGTCAATTTTGTACTGATACTGAAAATGACCCTAGTAATGGTTTGCCCTGTGGCCAATCTCAGCTTGATTGCGAACTCGGTCACTGCCAACTCAACGAACAAGTATTACGTAGCCAATCTGATAGCCGCTTTGGCGGCAATTTATATCAGTTAACCTTTAAACACGAAGAGCGAAATTGGTTTGCTTACAGTGAATACAACGCAGTTGATCCCGATTTTCGTGCCGATTTAGGCTTTGTCGAAAAAATCGATTACCGCACCTTTGAGGCTGGTGCGGGTTTGATTTGGTATCCTACGGGTACATTTAACAAGGTGGAATTAGCGGGAGATTGGGATATCACTCATAACCAAGCAGGCGAACGACTTGAAGAAGAGTATGAAGCCTACATCGAAATCCTCGGCGCATTACAAAGCGAAATCACCTTTGGTGTAGAAACCCGTGAACGTGTGGGCCCTCGCCTCGATGCTTCACTGCTCACTATCGCCGGAAATAGTCAACTATATGATGAAACCCAAGTGTGGTTTTATGGCGCAGTAACCCCGTTATCGCCCCTGAGTATGGAGCTTGAAATGTACTACGGCGATGAAATTGATTTTATCAATGATAGGCTGGGCACTAAAACGCAAATGAACCCGAGTATCAATTGGAAAATTGCTAATGGACTTTCTATCGATATCTCCCATCTTTATCAGCAAATGGATGTGGAACAAAGTGCGCTTTTTACCGCGAATCTGAGCGATGTACGCCTCAACTGGCAATTCAGTCTACACAGTTTTATTCGCCTTTCTAGCATTTACACCCGGATAAATCGCAATGTGGCGCAGTATTTATATTCGGCGCCGCAGAGTGAGGAAGCGCATTTAGGCAATGAGCTCCTCTACGGTTATAAACTCAATCCGCAGAGTGTATTCTACCTCGGATACTCTGATAGTTTGCAGGCTAATGATGAGTTAAGCCGCCTGACGCGGGACGAGAAAACCTACTTTATGAAGTTAAGTTACGCATGGCTGCTATAAACAATCATTGCCTTAAACAGAAAGCAACTTAGACAAACAACTGACATAATAAAAAGCCCACATCTTCCTCGATGTGGGCTTTTTATTATGACGGTGAGAATCTTAGACCTTCTGCAGAATAACACTGCCAATAGAATATCCTGCGCCAAACGAACTCAATAAACCTAAATCGCCAGCCTTAAAGTCACCGGAAAACTTGTGAAATGCAATCACAGAACCCGCGGAAGCCGTATTGGCGTATTCATCTAGTACCACGGGCGCTTGTTCCGCTGACACATCATCCCCTAACAGCTTTCTCACCACAAACTGATTCATGTTGATGTTCGCTTGATGTAACCACAAACGTTTGAAGGACTGTGGCGTTAACGCTTGTTCGGCCAGATGTTCATCCAAATGTTGATAAATCATCGGCAACAGCTCTTTAAATACCTTGCGCCCTTGTTGGTGGAATAACTTATCGGCTTGATGGGCCGCACTCGGATCGCAGCGATTCAAGAAACCGAAATTACTGCGAATATTGTTCGAGTAATCGGTAAAACAGCGGCTTGAGATGATCTTAAACACATGGTCAGACTGGGCTAAGCTTTGTTCTTCCAGTACCAGAGCCGTCGCCACATCACCGAAGATAAAATGGCTGTCACGGTCGCGATAATTCACCTGTGCCGAGCAAATTTCAGGGTTGATCACTAGCACTCTTGAGGCAGAACCCGTAGCAATGGCATTAGCCGCGGCGACAATTGCAAACGTCGCCGATGAACACGCTACCTGCATGTCGTAACCATAACCCCGCGTACCCAGTGCACGTTGAATTTCAATCGCCATAGCAGGATACGCACGCTGAGTATAAGCGCAGGCAACAATCACTAAGTCAATTTGTTCAGCCTTGAGATTGGCATTTTTAAGCGCCATCAATGCGGCTTCAAGGCCAATCTCGGCCTGCATCGATAATTCGTCACTACTGCGCTCAGGAATCAACGGCATCATGACTTCGGGATCCAGAATGCCCTCTTTCACCATCACATATCTGTGCTTGATGCCAGAGGCTTTTTCAATAAACTCGCTCGATGAATAGGACAAAGCCGCAACATGGCCTTGCTCAATTAAGCCTGCATTTTCAAGATTAAAAATATCCACATAAGCATTGAAGCTCTCAACTAAGGCTTCATTGGAAATACTGTGGGGCGGCGTAAATAGGCCACTCCCCGAAATGACGACCTGTTTCATAAATGCTCCAAACGGGTACTGGTTGTAAGGTGAGCAGAGGATGCATCATCACTCGTAAGCACAGGTGCTAACTCATTTTGCCCCTGCGCTTGTTGCTCTAATCGTTGCTTTTTATGCATTTGCACTAAGTCTATCACGACTGTTGAAGATATTTTATCTTGGATCCCCTGCCGATTGGCATCCCAAAATATTTGCATAAAGCCAAGTAAGCCTGTGGTAAAGCCTGCGGCATAGCCACCATAACGGCCAAACGCGGCCCATAAACTGATGTTGGCACCATCGAGCTGGATCACCCGAATGCCCAGCATCTTCTTACCTAAGGTTTGACCATCAAATCGTGCAGTAAAGACGGTAAAGTAAAACGCTGCCCAACCAAAACCCAGCCCCATATCACTCAGAAAGCCTTTAACCCAAGCGACAACTCTATGGCTTGTAGCTTCATCAACGGTTCTGAGGCGAGAATATTGCGAAGAGCTCACATTCACTGCATCAGCCACCGCGCTTTGCGGCTGTACATCCGGCGAAATAGCTTGAATAGGCTGAAGTGGCTCAGGCGGAGAATCTGTTGTCGCCAACTCAACAGGAAGCGTAATAACAGGCCATAGGCTGCCATTAAGCACTTCCGCCTGTAACTTTTCACTGTCTATGGCAGGCAAACTACTGTTGGCTATGGTTGCTAGCACTATTTCACGTTGATCATTTTCTGTCATGCCCTTTGATCCTGAAGCGCTTTTTATCGCTTCATGTAGGGATTGAACTTGAGTTTTACCACAAGCATAATTATTGCACTGGCTCAACGACATCAATGCTGGTAGTGACGTAATGATTTGTTCACCTAATGCCAATTGTTGCTCTACTCCCTCACTGCTTTTAACGTCTGTTCCATTAAAATCAAACAGATTATTGGCGGTTGTCAGCAACATAAAAACCAACATCAAGGCATAAAGTCCCCACTTGAGTAAACGACCAAACTTACGACTGCGCTTTTCAATCCAGATAATACTGACCACCAGCAAGACAAACATCCAATCCATCTGCTCAGCTAACACAGTGATCAGCAAACCATCAATCAGTATGGCTAACATCCGCTTCAACGGTGTCGCCAATGGGGTGTATAACACGGATGCTGCAATGGTAAATGCCTTTGGTGTTACCATCGTTTTTGGATCTTTACCCAGATCCATTTGTTGCTGCTTCATCTTTGCGCTTGTCCGATACGAGTGATAGGCTAGTTTTACGATTGAGACATCAAGAAGTTATCCCTGTTAATGCCACAATCTTTTTTATGTTAGCAAGAGGTTAACACAGTTAAACTGGCTGCCAATCAGGGTTTGCGAATAACAGCACCCCCTTTAATAACCAAATCGAATAAAGAAGAACAAACAATCACTTCTAAAAGCGCCACAGCAGATTATGATTCAGTAGTGCCAACATAGGAGCAAGCAATCCATGAGCAAAATTTTCGAAGATAATTCATATACTATTGGTAATACACCACTAGTACGTTTAAACCGTGTTAGCCAAGGTAAAGTGCTGGCCAAAGTCGAAGCCCGTAACCCAAGTTTCAGTGTTAAATGCCGTATCGGTGCCAATATGATTTGGGATGCCGAGAAGAAAGGTCTATTAACAAAAAATCACGAGCTGATTGAGCCGACATCAGGCAACACAGGTATTGCATTAGCGTATGTTGCCGCGGCCCGTGGCTATAAACTGACCCTGTCCATGCCAAATACCATGAGTTTAGAGCGTCGTAAGCTACTCAAAGCCCTAGGCGCAACTCTCGTGCTGACTGAAGGCGCGAAAGGCATGAAAGGTGCCATTGATAAAGCGGAAGAAATTCGCCAATCGGCTCCTGAAAAATACATTTTATTGCAGCAGTTTAATAACCCTGCTAACCCAGAAATCCATGAAAAAACCACAGGTCCAGAAATCTGGAATGATACCGATGGTGAAGTGGATGTGTTTGTTGCCGGTGTAGGTACTGGCGGTACAATTACTGGGGTAAGCCGTTACTTGAAAAAAGTGGCCGGTAAAACCATCACCTCAGTTGCGGTTGAGCCAGCAGATTCTCCTGTTATAGCTCAAACCTTAGCGGGTTTACCTGTGCAACCAGGGCCGCATAAAATCCAAGGTATTGGTGCTGGCTTTATCCCAGGTAACTTAGATTTAGAATTGATTGACCGTGTTGAAGCTGTTACTAACGATGAAGCCATCGACATGGCCCGCCGCTTAATGCAAGAAGAAGGCATTTTAGTGGGTATTTCATCGGGTGCCGCCGTTGTCGCCGCCAACCGCATCGCTGAGTTGCCAGAGTTTGCAGGCAAAACCATTGTGGTGATTTTGCCATCGGCTGCCGAGCGTTACCTATCTTCAGTCTTGTTCCAAGGCCAATTCGGCGACGAAGAAAACGTTCAATAAACGACGTTTTATCGTCCTTAAAATACCCAGCTTTGGCTGGGTATTTTTATTTATGGCATTCCATTGTTTAGATCTCGATTACAGAGCATAAACAAGTTACTGCTCAAGTTTGGATACAGCTCATAGTTCTTTGTATCTCAACTGGCTTTCACGGCTAACTTGGTTATAAAGAACGGACCAGCTCGCCAATTCATTCCTTTTTATGTCTTTTTACCGAACACCAAGTAATATCAGCGCCTTCAATGCGAAGTTTGAAGCTCAAAAAATTGCCTTTGGCCCCATCAGCTTTCAAGTCACCCACTGCCTACTCAAATTCGATGTGCTAGCCCAAATAGATAACGCGGCCGATCATGGGATCACTGCAGCCGAGTTAAGCCAATCCACCCCACTGAGTGAATATGCCTTGGGGGTATTGTTGGATATGGGACTCAGTATGGGGCTCGTTTGGCAACATGAAAATGGTTATGTGCTCGATAAAACGGGGCACTTTTTACTCCATGACGACATGGCAGCCATCAATCTTAACTTTGTGCAGGATGTTTGCTATCAAGGCCTTTTTAACCTTGATACCGCGCTACTCGAAGGCAAGGCCACAGGACTTAAGGTGTTCGGTGACTGGAATACCATCTACCCCGCCTTAAAAGATCTACCGCCCAAAGCGAAACAGAGCTGGTTTGCCTTCGATCATTACTATTCGGATCATGCCTTTCCACAGCTTCTGCCATTAGTGTTTGCCCATAAGCCAAGCCATTTAGTGGATATAGGCGGCAATACGGGAAAATGGGCACTGAGCTGCTGTGATTATGACGCGAACGTTGAAGTCACGATTATGGATTTTCCGGGGCAACTAGAGGTAGCCACACAAAATGCACTCGCACGAGGTTTTGCAGCACGCGTGCATACCTTTGCCACCGATCTGCTGGACGACTCACTACCCTTTGTCGAAGGCGCCGATACTTACTGGATGAGTCAATTTCTGGATTGCTTCTCAAAAATCCAAATCCTGAGCATTTTACAACGCACGGCAAAGGCAATGACATCAAGCAGCCAACTCTTTATCGTCGAAACCTTTTGGGATAGACAGCCATCGGCCGCCTCCGCCTATTGCGTAAATGCCACTAGCCTCTATTTCAGCGCCATGGCCAATGGCAATAGCCGCATGTATCACTCTAAGGATTTATTGGCCCTGCTTCACCAAGCGGGACTGTATGTGGATGAAGACACAGACAATCTTGGCCTAGGGCACACGCTACTGCGTTGTAAACTCAAACCTTAAGTTTAATAGCAACATTAAAGTAAATAAAACTTATGCAATGAATAAAATTAATCAAATTTATTTATCATTGATACCCGCAGTACACTAAATATATCAAAACAGCGCCCCAAAAAGCGATGTTAAGCATTGTCAGTATTGAGAGGTATTCAAAATGACTTCAAAACGCAAACGCTGGACATCCCACGCAGCTAAACTTCCCAGCCCTATGGCTGGGTTGGCACTGGCAATTGCCAGCTTAGGTTGGACATGGGAGAACATGACACCTTCACTTAATGGCGCAGGACAACTCACAGGGGCCATCATAGCCTCTGTGTTACTGTTATTGCTCATGGGTAAATTCATGCTTCATCCTAATATTTTAAAGGACGAGCTAAGCCACCCAGTGATTGGTAGTGTGATCCCCACCTTCGCCATGGGCTTGATGGTGGTGTCTAAATCACTCGGCGATTATTTCCCCCATGCAGGCTTAACTCTGTGGCTAGTCGCCATTGGTATCCATGTGATCTTCCTAAGCGCGTTTATCTACTTTCGCGCCATCGATTTTAAACTCGAGCACATGGTTCCAAGCTGGTTTGTACCACCGATTGGCATTATCGTCGCGGCGGTGTCTTTCCCTGTGTCTGATTACCAATGGTTAGCAAACGCCATTTTGGTTTTTGGAATGTTAGCCTACTTAATCATGCTGCCTTTGATGCTCTATCGCCTAATTTTCTGTCAGGCGATACCTGATGCCGCTAAACCAACCATTGCCATTCTCGCAGCTCCCGCCAGTTTATCACTCGCGGGCTATCTGACTGTTTGTGAGCAGGCATCAATTCCCTTAGTCGCCTTACTACTGAGCATCGCCATTCTGATGACCAGCATCATCTACTTAGCCTTCTTTCACCTACTAAAACTGCCCTTTAGCCCAGGCTACGCCGCCTTTACCTTCCCAATGGTGATCGGTGCAACCGCCCTCTTTAAAACCGCAGCTTGGTTAACGCAGTTCAATAACATGGGTGAGTTAGCGATATGGATAAAATACTTAGCAGAATTCGAACTGGTAATCGCCACCTTAGTGGTTGCCTATGTCGCCCTACGTTATTTAGGACACTACTTTCCACTGCAATTTAACGTGGTAGAGCTAATAAACAGAATAGAACCAAGTAAAAATTAATTCTCTATTTTATGCACTCTGTACACATTAATTAGAAAAAACTACTGAAACTCAAAAGAAGATGAATATCGATTCGTCTTCTTTTGAGTAATTAGAATATTAAAACACCCCCTCAAAAATCTGTTCAATTTCAAACCAAACCTATCCTAGATCTTCTAAAAAAAGCGCACATTTAAGAGAATAAACTATCTAACTTAAACAGCATGAAACCCTATATATCAAGTCCAGCTTCACGAACAAACCTGAAGATATACAGAATGAAAAACTAAATAAGCAACATTTCCTGTTTTCTCTATAAAAATAATAAAAAAGTATGATTTAACCAAAAACAAATTAAAGCAAAATTAAAACAATATAACAACAATACACTCAAAATCTAAACAGAATTTAAACAAAATTTACAAAAAAAGATACATGAAATGTCAAATAACCATCACTAACGGCATTAATGATGCGCAAACCCTTTTTAAAAAAACATTTAGTATCAACTTTTACAAATCAGAAACAATTTAAGAAACATTTAGAATGTTGCACTTGTTATTTTCTTGTGGTTATATCTTGAATCTAATTAAAAGTGACACTTATTAATTACAAAAGTGACTTTTAATAAAATAAGAATTAAACAAAAAACAAATGTCAAGGGAGAATAAAATGCGCGCAAATTCTACATTAGCCAAAGCCGTTCGCTTTGCGTTAATCAGCGGGGCAGCAACTGCTGCTTTAAGCACTTCAATAGTCAATGCAGCTGAAGATGGGGCAAAAGTTGAACGTATTGAAGTAACAGGATCTCGTATAATTAGGGAAGGAGCAATTGCTCCTACGCCTGTCACTGTAATTACGGGAGATGAGCTGCTGTCAACAGGTGTAACTAACATTGGTGAGGCACTAAACCAATTACCTGCACTAGGTAATACATACTCTTTAGCTAACTCAGGTCGTTTCATTGGCACTTCAGGTTTAAACCTTTTAGACCTAAGAAGTATGGGAACTGACAGAACTTTGGTACTTGTAAATGGTAAACGTCATGTTGCAAGTTCAGCAGGAACTTCTTCAGTTGACGTAAATACGATTCCTAGCGGTTGGGTTGAAAAAGTTGAAGTTATTACCGGTGGCGCATCAGCCATCTATGGTGCAGACGCCGTGACTGGTGTTGTCAACTTTATCCTAAAAAAAGACATTGAAGGATTGGATGTTTCAGCGACTAAAGGTTGGGCAGGAGATAATCCACATTCAAAAGACCGATTAGCTTTATCTTACGGTAGTAATTTTGACCAAGATCGCGGTAATGTGGCCTTTGCAGTTGAATACAGTGCTCAAAATCAGTTAAAAGCATTTGATCGAGATGAAACGTCAACTTCATTTACTAATCTGAAGAACACTAATCGTCCGATCGGACCTGATGGTAAGCCTATTGATTCTAATAACCCATCAGATCCTGATAAATATTACACCCCCAATGGTGGTCATTATACGATCAGTAACGCAGGAACATTTTTCTTAGATGGTTGGAAAACATTTAATCAAGATGGTTCGTTGCGTGATGTCTATTCTGGCCCTAAAGTAGACGGTATCTACTGTGTTGATTGCGATTACACTAACCTCAATCAGTTTGTGGAATTACAACCAGAATTTAAACGTTACAACATTAACTTCAAAACAAACTATCAAGTTAATGATAATATGAACGCATATTTCGAAGCAAAATATGTCAATAGTCAATCTACGAATGAAGGTCAACCTGCATTCTTTTTTGGCAAAGGAAGTGACCCTCTAAAAAATACTGACATAAAAATTGATAATGCATTTATTAGCCCAGAACTAGTGGCATTAATGAAAGCTAATAAAGACGCAGATGGTAATCCTGCACCACTTGATACCATTAATATCCGTCGCTTTATGACTGATCTAGGTCAACGTATTGAAGACGATACTCGTGAAACCCAACGCTATGTTATCGGTCTTGAAGGTCTAGTCTTTGAAGACTGGGACTACGATGTCTATGGTATCTACGGTCAAACTGATCTTGAGCGAGTAAATAAAAATAACCTCGTATTAGCCAATTACCAACACGCATTAGATTCCATCAATGTTAATGGTAGTGCTGTATGCCGTGATGAAAATGCAAGAGCGGCAGGATGTGTTGCTCTAGATATTTTTGGCTTTGGAAAACCAAGCCAAGCAGCTATTGATTATGTCAACACCATTTCAACAGGAACATCTGTCATTAAACAAACTGTCCTTGGGGGTTCTTTAACCAACTCAGCTTTATTTGATATGCCAGCTGGTGCTGTTGGTTTTTCAACAGGTGTTGAATACCGTAAAGAAGAGAGTGAAATTTTTGAACCTTCAAATGCCAAAGGAACCTTCTTTAATGCCTTAGGTGAAGATAAAGGTGAGTTTGATGTAAAAGAAGTCTTTGCAGAGGTCAATGTTCCACTACTCACAGATCTACCAATGATCCGTCAACTTGACATGGAGTTAGCAGTTCGTTTTGCTGATTACAGCACTATCGGAAATGCTACTACCTGGAAAGCAGGTCTAAGTTGGGAAGTGAATGACGAACTGCGTGTCCGTTCAACTTACTCAGAAGCCATTAGAGCACCAAATATTAGCGAATTATATGGTGCTGAGAGTCAAAACTTCTTTAGAGTCGAAGACTCATGCAGAACTAAATACTTAAACGATTTAAGCAACCCAGATATACGTAAAGCTAACTGTGCTGCGTTAGGCATTCCAGCAGATTTTAACTCTGATTATGACTCAAAAACACTTGAGGGTGTGAGTAGTGGTAATCAAGATTTAGATCCTGAGGAATCAACTAGTTATACTGTCGGATTTGCTTATCAGCCTAGCTTCATTGATGGCTTATCTATCACGACTGACTACTGGAATATCGCCATTGACAACGCTATTTCCTCAGTAAGTGCACAAGATATTATTGATCGCTGTGTTGATTCAACTTCAGGCATTAACAACGAATATTGCGCATTACTAACCCGTAACCCAACGACTCATGAAATATCATCAATCAGACAGTCATCTCTCAATATCGCAGCTTTGGAAGCCGCTGGTGTTGACTTTGATATTGGCTATAACTTTGATGCATTTGGTGGTGACTTCCGTACAAATCTAATTGCAACTCGTTTGCTAAAACGTAAGAACTTTTCATTCCAAGATGATCCCGATGATTTTGAGGAAGTAGGAGGCACATTAGGTTATGCGAAGTGGCAAGCAAATTGGTCTTTAAACTACTCAATAGCTGAATGGAGCGCCAACTGGAGAACACGTTTTATTGAAGGTGTAAGTCTATATACTGACAAAGAACTTTCACGCAACGCGAACCCAAGTAGCAATATGGAATATAGTGATTATTTTATCAGTGATATCTCTGTTGCCTATGCTTTCGATTCAGGCGTTACATTAAAATTTGGTATCGATAACGTATTCGACCGTGACTTACCATATGGAACAACAGGTACTAGCGCTGGTGCTGCAGCGTACGACAACGTAGGCAGATTCTTCCATACAACAGCAAGCTTTAAATTTTAATTTAAAGTGACTTGTATCAAAAAACGGCATCTTCGGATGCCGTTTTTATTTACTTCATCATTTACACATCATAGAAAACCGACATAAAAAAGTGCCCAGCTACCTGCTGGGCACTTTCACTTCAGACTGATAATTAAAGACGTTTTAGGAATGTTTAGTCAGCTTAATTTCACTCTGATGCTGAGGTTTTTCAGTATGTGAATGTGGTGCAGAAAAGTGTTCATGATGAGCTTTGTGTGGTTCAGCCAAGGTGACTTTACCCTGCTCTATCCACCAATAACCTAAACCAACAATCACACCGCCACCGACAATATTGCCTAGGGTGACTGGGATTAAATTATTGAATATAAAGTTTGCCACGGTTAAATCGGCAAATTGTGCTTGAGTAACCCCTAAAGACACGAAGAACTCTGGGCTGGCGATTGATTGGATCATCATGCCCATAGGCACCATAAACAGGTTAGCGATACTGTGTTCAAAGCCACTACTGACGAACATAGCCACAGGTAAAATTAACAGTAACGATTTCGTCAGCACATCACGGCTGGCAAAGGTCATCCACACACCTAAACACACCAACATGTTACATAAAATGCCTAAACTAAAAGCTTGGATCCAAGTATGGTGCAGTTTGTGCTGTGCCACTTTAAGTGCATTTAATCCCCAATTACCACCATCGAGATCATACATACCTGCGGCAGTGATCAAGCAAACCATCAACATAGCGCCGACAAAATTGCCGGCATATACGCGGCACCAACATTTAAGTAATTCAGCGCCAGTGACCTGTTTTTGTGCCCAGGCGACGGTACTGAGCACAGAACTGGTGAACAGTTCTCCACCGCAAACAACCACTAAGATTAAACCTAAACTAAAGGCTATTCCGCCAACGAAACGAACTAAACCCCAAGACGCATCGCCTGCGCCAGTGGTTACGGTTAAATAAAAAACAAAGGCTAAAGCGATAAAGGCGCCAGCAAACACGGCTAAGCCAAAGGACTGCCAAGGTGCTTTAACCACTTTGCTTGTCCCGTAAATTTCAGCCTGATTGTAACAACTAAAATGAGCTGAAACCTGTGGCGCTTCATGTGCGCTGTTTGTCACAGTTGGAACTGATGACGATGGATTTGGGCTTTTCATTGCATAACTCCAACTTCAGATAAACAAACTTGAACGCGTAGCATAGGTATCTCCAGCAGCGCCATTGCGCAGATAACACGAATCAAAACCGAGATAATGATTTGCTTAGCTTAAATGATGATTCACTAAAGTCTCGCTTTGTATCATACAACGCGCTTATGCTGTGAAGCAGATATTGCTAAAGCGTGATGCTATTCACACCCAAAATGTGAAAACTTTGAAGCCAAAAACACAAAAGGTTAATTGGTCTTACCACAGCGACCCGATTTTCATCGCGTGAATGTGGCTTAATTAAGATGGTATACGATGCATATTCTGCACGTTTCCATCTCATATTTAGCGAACTAACGCTTAAATTAATGCGCTATAGATTCAAGTTAACCTCAGCAATGACACATTAAATGACCAATAGCTTGACGCGTGTATCTCAGTATTCATTAAATTGAACCCATACTTTAGCATTTACAGTTTAGTCCAACAGCAAGTAACAAGTTGCCTGCATCATAGCAAACTACTGTATTTAGCCACTCTTTAACCCTTCCTGAATGATTTAAGCATTGCATGCTTTATTTGATGGCGTTATGACATGCCGTCTCCTAAATCGACACTAAGTTAGCAAATAAAAATAAATTAATACAAATAGCTAACATCAAACTTATTTTTAATATCATAACCACTGCGCCTACTGTGACAGCTCCCATTATCGAGCCGTGACTCCCATCAATCAAAATCAGCCTATACGAGGATAGATTTATCCTCGCTAAAGGTGGACAGTAAATGGGAACAATATAGGCAGGCTGATTTAAGAGATAATGGGGTTCAGATGTCACACCAAGTTAAAAAGCGTGCCGTATTCCCTATTGTGGTAAAAAAATGCTACCTAGCTAGCAAATTTGGGATTAACAGAGCATAAACCAAGCCGTTTAAGATGCGATAGCGACAGACCTATGTTAATATGCCTATGGACAATTGGTCTTACCAATTATAAAGATTTATCAGTAGCCGATAATCAAAGTAAGCGAATATTTGTCATCTTATCGGGTATCAATAGACAGACTTTTGGAGTGACGAGCGCTTCAAAATCCAGTTCCCATCATAGGGCGTCATCATGAAGGGAGCTTTATTTCAGGAATTAGCTATTGGCTTATACTCAGCATTGCTTAACGCTGATCGCCAATAACCTTTTATCTCAACCAGAAGGTATTAGTACGATGACCGACAAAACTGAACTGTTTGCCAACGCATGGGAAAGCTTTACTCCTGGCGATTGGAAATCTGAAGTCAATGTACGTGACTTTATCCAACAAAACTACGCGCCTTTTGAAGGCGACGAGTCCTTCCTCGCCGGTGCCACCGAAGCGACCACAAAATTGTGGGATAAAGTCATGGAAGGCATCAAACAGGAAAACCGTACCCACGCGCCTGTTGATTTCGACACTAAGATGGTTTCAACCATCACTTCCCACGACGCTGGCTATATCAACAAAGAATTAGAAACTATCGTTGGCTTACAAACAGACGCGCCGCTAAAACGCGCTATGTTGCCTAACGGTGGTATTCGTATGGTGGAAAGCTCATGCGCCGCCTACGATCGTGTACTGGATGAAGATGTTAAATACGTTTATTCAGAACTGCGTAAAACCCATAACCAAGGTGTGTTCGATGTTTACACCCCCGAAATTATGGCCTGTCGTAAATCAGGTATTTTAACGGGATTACCCGATGCCTATGGCCGTGGCCGTATCATTGGTGACTATCGCCGTGTGGCACTTTACGGTATCGATTACCTGATGAAAGATAAGTTTGCCCAATTTAGCTCACTGCAAGCGCAGTTCGAAGCGGGTGAAGAGTTATCTAACGTTATCCAATTACGTGAAGAAATTGCCGAGCAACACCGTGCATTAGGCCAAATGAAGAAAATGGCTGCCAAGTATGGCTTCGATATTTCTCGTCCAGCGACCAATGCACAAGAAGCGATCCAATGGACTTACTTCGGCTATTTAGCTGCAGTGAAGAGCCAAAACGGCGCTGCCATGTCATTAGGTCGTACCTCTTCATTCCTCGACATCTATATTGAACGTGATCTGAAAAATGGCACCTTAACTGAGCAACAAGCTCAGGAAATGGTTGACCATTTCGTGATGAAATTGCGTATGGTGCGTTTCCTACGTACCCCTGAATACGACGAATTGTTCTCAGGCGACCCGATTTGGGCGACGGAGTCAATCGGCGGTATGGGCTTAGATGGCCGTACGTTAGTGACGAAATCAAGCTTCCGTTTCTTGAACACCCTTTACACTATGGGTCCAAGTCCAGAGCCAAACATCACAGTATTATGGTCAGATAAACTGCCAATCGGTTTCAAAAAATATTGCGCCAAAGTGTCTATCGACACTAGCTCAATCCAATACGAAAACGATGACTTAATGCGTCCTGATTTCCAATCAGACGACTATGCAATCGCCTGTTGTGTGAGCCCTATGGTTGTGGGTAAACACATGCAGTTCTTCGGTGCTCGCGCTAACTTAGCGAAAACCATGCTGTATGCGATTAACGGCGGCGTAGACGAAAAACTGAAAATCCAAATTGCCCCTAAAGCAGACATGATCACAGACGAAGTGCTCCACTTTGATGATGTGATGAATCGCTTAGACGGTTTAATGGATTGGTTAGCGACTCAATATGTCACTGCACTGAACTCAATCCACTACATGCACGATAAGTACTCTTACGAAGCCGCGCTTATGGCGCTGCACGACAGAGACGTACGTCGCACTATGGCTTGTGGTATTGCGGGTTTATCTATCGCAGCCGACTCACTGTCTGCCATAAAATTCGCCACCGTAAAACCAGTGCGTGATGAAAACGGCATAGCAGTTGATTTCGATATCAGCGGTGACTATCCAAAATTTGGTAACAACGACCCACGTGTAGATGATATCGCCTGTGACTTAGTTGAACGTTTTATGGCGAAAATTCGTGACCGTAAAATGTATCGCAATGCGATCCCAACGCAGTCAATTCTGACCATCACCTCAAACGTGGTTTATGGTAAGAAAACCGGTAACACACCAGATGGTCGTCGTTCAGGTGCGCCATTTGCACCGGGTGCAAACCCTATGCATGGCCGTGATGAAAAAGGCGCAATCGCTTCTTTAACCTCAGTGGCAAAACTCCCATTTGCCCACGCTCAAGACGGTATTTCTTATACCTTCTCAATCGTGCCAAATGCGCTGGGTAAAGATGATGATGCTCGCCGTACCAACTTAGCGGCATTGATGGACGGATACTTCGACCACAATGACAAAAAAGAAGGTGGCCAACACTTGAACGTCAACGTGATGAACCGCGAGATGCTCGAAGATGCCGTTAAGCATCCAGACAAGTATCCACAGCTGACCATCCGAGTTTCTGGCTATGCAGTGCGCTTTAACTCACTGACACCAGAACAGCAACAAGATGTGATCACGCGTACATTCACAAAAGGTCTGTAAGCTAAATTAGTCAAGGCTGTAGTACACTGTGCTACAGCCTCACTTATTTTAACAGGAGTCACAATGGCAATTATCGGTCGGATCCACTCGGTGGAATCCTTTGGCACAGTAGATGGTCCCGGCATACGGTTTATCACCTTTATGCAAGGCTGTTTAATGCGCTGCCAATATTGCCACAACCGTGACACTTGGGATCTTGATGGCGGAAAAGAAGTTCTGGTCGATGAGTTAATGAGCCAAATCATCAGCTATCGGCCTTTTCTCGATGCCAGCAATGGTGGTGTTACGGCCAGTGGTGGTGAAGCCATTTTACAGGCCGAATTTGTCGCCGAATTATTCACGGCTTGTCAGCAAGAAGGTATTCATACCTGTTTAGATACCAATGGTTTTGTACGTAAGTACACGCCAGTGATTGATGAGTTACTCGACCATACTGACTTGGTCCTGCTCGACATCAAGCACATGGACGATGAAAAACATATTGAGTTAACCAAAGTCAGCAACCATAGAACACTGCAATTTGCGCAATATTTGGCAGAGCGTAATCAAGCGACGTGGATACGTTATGTCGTAGTGGGCGGGTTTACCGATGATGAAGCATCGGCATTACAACTGGCCGAGTTTATCAAGCCCATGAAAAACATTGAAAAGGTAGAGTTACTACCCTATCACGAATTAGGTAAACATAAGTGGGAAGCCATGGGCGAAAGCTATCAACTCGATGGGATATCCCCCCCGAGTCGAGAAACCATGGAAAAGATCAAAGCGGTATTTGTCCAACAAGGGATTAACGCGATTTATTAATCCACAGTAATAGAAAAGCCAAAACGGATAACCGCGGCAACGGCCTAAAGTTCTTCCCAATAACTGGCATCTAAACGCTCAAAGGCTATTTTTAAAATCAGTGCCATATCGAGGTAACAGGCTTTAGCGCCTAAAGTGTGGCAATTGATACCCATGGATGACAACTTCGCACTCAACTGGTTAATCCAGTCGAACAGCGTTAACGGTAATGGATGGCGAGCTCGCCAGCCTAACCACAGCAGCCCCTGTAACGGTAAGCTGATGAAAAATAAACCGAGAGTGACAGCTTGGGGCAGAAATGCCCAACCGTGAATATACAGCTGGCTCATGCTCACAAAAATCGCCAGCACTGGCATCACCAGTATGGCAAGCTGAGTCGCTCGGACGACCCGATACTCAGGAAAATAAAAACCCAGTTGTCTAACCATAGGCCAAGTCTTCATATACTGATGACCATCACCTAAGGTTTTGAGGATCTTAATGCTCAATCTTAGACACCAACTACAATGGAATACTGCTCTTACCATAGCACAATCTGGCGAATCGCCCCAAGACTGATATGGTAAAAACACCGCAGTTCCTCATTATTTTGAATCGTTATATTAAACACAATGGCAAAGGGTTTACACATGTCAAATAAACTGGTTTTAGTTCTCAATTGCGGTAGCTCTTCTCTCAAATTTGCCGTCATTGACGCGCAAACAGGTGACGACCAAATTTCTGGCTTAGCCGAATGTTTTGGTTTAGAAGACTCTCGCATTAAATGGAAAATCAACGGCGAAAAACATGAAGCAGCCTTAGGTGCATTTACGGCTCACCGTGAAGCAGTTGAATACATTGTTAATAAAATTCTTGCGGAACAACCTGAATTAGCAGCAAAAATTCAAGCCGTTGGCCATCGTATCGTTCACGGTGGTGAGAAATTCACTCGCTCAGTGATCATCGATGAGAGCGTGATCAAAGGTATCGAAGACTGTGCTTCATTAGCCCCACTGCACAATCCTGCTCACCTTATCGGCATCCGCGCGGCAATGGCCTCTTTCCCTAAATTGCCACAGGTTGCTGTATTTGATACCGCTTTCCACCAAAGCATGCCAGACAGAGCTTATGTCTACGCCCTGCCTTACAAGTTATACCGTGAACACGGTATCCGCCGTTATGGCATGCATGGCACGAGTCATTTATTTGTTAGCCGTGAAGCGGCAAAAATGCTCAACAAGCCAATTGAAGAAACGAATGTTATCTGTGCTCACTTAGGCAACGGTGCATCAGTCACTGCCATCAAAGGCGGCAAAAGTGTCGACACTTCTATGGGCTTAACCCCATTAGAAGGTTTAGTGATGGGCACACGTTGTGGCGATATTGACCCTTCAATCATCTATCACTTAGTCCATCAACTGGGTTACACCTTAGAAGAAGTGAATAACCTGATGAACAAGCAAAGTGGTCTGCTGGGTATTTCCGAGCTGACCAACGATTGCCGTGGCATTGAGGAAGGTTACGCCGAGGGCCATAAAGGCGCGACCTTAGCCTTAGAAATCTTCTGCTACCGCTTAGCCAAGTACATCGCCTCTTACACTGTGCCACTGGGCCGTTTAGATGCAGTCGTCTTCACCGGTGGTATTGGTGAAAACTCAGATTTAATCCGTGAAAAAGTGCTCAACATGCTGGAAATATTCAATTTCCATGTCGATAGTGAGCGCAACAAAGCGGCGCGTTTCGGTAAGAAAGGTATCATCACCCAAGATAAAGGCACGATTGCCATGGTGATACCAACGAACGAAGAATGGGTTATCGCCGAAGATTCCATTAAACTTATCAACAAATAAAAAGGCCGAAGCCGTTTGCTCACCCAAACGGCTTTATACCTTACGTAGCCGTACTCACAAGCAAATTTGCAGAAACTATTCTGCCAAAAACCATCGAAACTAGAGGTTTTTATGTCTCGTAATATTATGTTAATCCCCATAGGTACCGGAGTCGGCCTGACCTCCTTAAGCCTTGGGATGGTGCGCGCACTGGAGCGCCACGGGGTTAAGGTTCAGTTCTTTAAGCCTATTTCTCAGCTTCGTCCAAACGATAATGGCCCAGAACGCTCAACCACTATTCTGAGCAAATCGCCAACAGTAAATCCCTTAGAGCCCTTCGACATGACCCATGCCGAAGCCTTAATTCGCGCCGACCAAATCGACGTCTTAATGGAGCAAATCATCGCCCGTGCGGCCGATTGCGCTAGCAACACAGAGACCTTAATTGTCGAAGGTTTAGTGCCAACGCGTAATCATCCCTTCGCCGATGATGTGAACTATGCCATCGCTAAAGCCATGGATGCCGACGTAATTTTTATTGCCACACCAGGCAGTGATACGGCTACAGGGCTAATGAATCGCCTCGAAATCGCCTATAACTCTTGGGGCGGAAAAAAGAACAAACGCCTGATTGGTGCTGTGATCAACAAGATTGGTGCCCCCGTTGACGACGAAGGTCGCGCGCGCCCTGACTTATCTGAAGTCTTTGATCACCAAGGTGTTCAACGCTCAGATGCAGCCAGCATGTTCCAACTGCCGGGTAAGAGCCCACTGCGTATTTTAGGCAGCGTGCCCTACAATCTTGATCTTGTCGCTCCTCGTGCGTCGGATTTAGCGAAACATTTAAGTGCACGCATTCTGAATGCTGGTGAAATGCATACCCGCCGCCTGCGTAAAGTAACGTTTTGTGCCCGCAGTATCCCGAACATGGTCACTCATATTAAGACTGACTCCTTGCTTGTAACCTCAGGCGACCGCTCAGATGTGATCGTATCAGCCTGTCTTGCGGCCATGAACGGCGTGAAAATTGGTGCCCTGTTGTTGACCGGTAGCTATGAGCCGGAGCCAGAAATTCTTAAGCTGTGTGAGCAGGCCTTTGAAACCGGTTTACCTGTGTTCTTGATCGACAGTAACACTTGGCAAACCTCGCTCAACATTCAACGTTTCGACCATGAAGTACCCGTCGATGACGCGGTTCGTATCGATCTGGTGCAGGATTATGTGGCCAGCCACATTGACCAAACGTGGATTGAAAGCGTGACTAAAAACTCACCCCGTGAGCATCGCCTGTCACCACCCGCTTTCCGTTACAAACTCACGGAATTGGCGCGCGCCGCCCACAAGACTGTGGTGCTGCCAGAAGGTGATGAGCCGCGTACCATTAAAGCAGCGGCCATTTGTGCCGAGCGCGGTATCGCGCGCTGTGTACTTTTAGGCAAAAAAGATGAAATCCTGCGTATTGCCGCACAACAAGATGTAGTGCTTGGCGAAGGTGTGATCATTATCGATCCAGAAGAGGTGCGCGACCGTTACGTAGAACCTATGTTGGAACTGCGTCGCAGCAAAGGCTTAACTGAAGTCGTTGCCCGTGAACAGTTAGAAGACAACATGGTGCTCGGCACTATGATGCTGGCGCAAAACGAAGTCGACGGTATCGTTTCTGGTGCGGTTAACACCACAGCCAATACCATTCGCCCACCACTGCAATTGATCAAAACGGCACCGGGCTCAAGCTTAGTTTCATCCATCTTCTTTATGCTGATGCCAGATCAAGTGCTTGTTTACGGTGACTGTGCGATTAACCCAGATCCCAATGCTGAGCAGTTAGCTGATATCGCCATCCAATCGGCAGAATCAGCAAAAGCCTTCGGTATCGAGCCAAGAGTGGCAATGATCAGCTACTCAACTGGCAACTCAGGTACAGGTTCTGATGTGGATAAAGTGCGTGAAGCAACCCGTATTGCCAAAGAAAAACGCCCAGATCTGATTATTGATGGTCCATTGCAATACGATGCGGCAGTCATGCCAAACGTTGCACGCTCTAAGGCACCTAATAGCCCTGTCGCTGGTCAAGCTACCGTTTTCGTGTTCCCAGACCTTAATACAGGCAACACGACTTACAAGGCCGTACAGCGAAGCGCCGATCTGATCAGTATTGGTCCTATGCTGCAAGGTATGCGCAAACCTGTGAACGACTTGTCTCGCGGCGCGTTAGTCGATGACATCGTCTACACTATCGCACTAACGGCAATTCAAGCCGCACAAAACGACGCAGCTAAAGGCTAACAGCATTAAATCTGCATAGCGTTACGCACAAAAAAGCACTGGTTATTACCGGTGCTTTTTTATGCTCAAATTTAGCGTAAACCATACCGTTGATCGCAAGAATCGCTTAATGGATAAGTCGAAATTGCAAAAGATGAAGAAAAAAAGAGAAATATCGAATTATGCAGTGTGAATAAGCTCGGCAAATTGCGAAAAATATCCACAAGTAGAAGTGGAACATAATGGAAAGCAGAAAAGCGTCACTTTTTAACCAGCAAATAAAGCAAGACAATATCAATGACTTACAAAGTATCACTGAAGTCTTCAACATAGTTTTCCACAGTTTCTGTGGATAACCTTTTTATATGACTCCTAACTATATGCCACACACATGAGGTTTGAGTCAATGCTTTTCACAATAGACAGCGAATCACGACAAGACTTGTACATTACAGCTAAAATCGCGATACTCGGAACAAATTCCAATAACTAAAACTTATGCGAACTCTATTTTTTTTCTCCCTCCTGTTCCTCTTCGGTTGTGGCGATCCCTCAACGCAAGAGCAACGCCAGTTATCACCGGAAGAAGTGAGCTTAGGCTTTTTTAAAGCGATTTATGTTGATCGTAATGTTGAACAAGCCAAGCAATACGTCGACGATCCCATTAAACAAGTGCTCACCCATTACCACATTGCCGCAGCCGTACAGCGTAATATGCTCGGCCTATCTATGACCAATGTTGAAATGGAAATTGATGATATCGATATCGACTTCTTCCGCAAATTTACCAAAGACGTCATTGTTGTGGTCAAAATGAAAGGTCTTAAAGGTGGTCAACCATGGATTGATGACAGGACCATACGCCTACACAAAATTGGTAGCCAATGGATTATCGTCGAACTTCTGCCTGAAAAGCGCAAAGTTAACGGTTAACCCCCTTTCTTGCCTGCTTTCACCGCGCATACCTTGTCATACAATCATTCTGCTTACTTTCAGCCAAAAAAATAGCAACCTTAGGGTTGCTATTTTTTTGTGCTTGTTCTGTTATTTCCGACTCATAAGTACCGTCAGTTTAATCGCTATCGATTAAGCTTGGATCACTTCTTCTTCGCTTTCAGCAGGTAAAGACGTTAGTACATCGTCTTTCACTTGATAATAAGCATTTTCGTATTCATGAACTTCCATAACAACTCCTGCTTGATTGGGTAAGGTCGCAGAGGCTTGCCATTCTATGCTGACATTTTGCCTATGAGGAAAGGGATACATTCCGTGGGCTGGAGTATAACAAAGCAAAAGCCACAATTACAGAAAACTTTCAGTTTTGTATCACCAAGCATAGCATTTAAGGCTGGTTATCATTTAAATAGCTCACAATCAGTGATTCAACATGAAAGACTTTCACTTTCTACGAGGATATTGAGGCCATGCTGACGCCATTTCATCATTCGCTTTATACACAAAAGCGATTAACAGAAATCGCTTACATAAAATGAATCTAGGGAATGCCATTAGATGTTCAGGGCAGGCTCTATGGTGAAATGTCCACCCTAAAACACTTAGACCAACATCAAGTCAGTAAAGTGATTAAAACCTATGGGCGATCGCAGCTATCTGAGCGATTAAGCTACTGAATAATAAGTGCTGAGTAATCAGCGACAGTGTAAAAAGCTAAACACTCAACCTAAGCCGACAAAAAAGGCCAGTTAATACTGGCCTGTTAAGCTAAATCAGGCCTAGGCTTGAGTCGATAAGCGGTAGCGAAGCACCTTAAGTGACTTCTCTTCCGACACATCCATAAAGGCTAGCGGATTGGCTAAGCGCTCTATGTATTCGAGTGCAGGTGCTGCTTCCGCTACCTGTTGACGCAGGAAAGCGGTATCGAGTTCAGGTGCATTTAGACACAGTAATACTTCGCCATTCTCGGCAAGCAACTCAGGTAAACGCCTAATTAAACGCACATAATCCTTAGTCGCTACAAAACTGCCCTTCTGATTGCTCGGTGGATCGGCAACAACAATGTCGTAGGGACCGAGCTTTTTCAGTTTGCCCCAAGATTTAAAAATATCATGGCCTAAAAAACGGGCTCCCGCGCTAAAGCCATTCAGCAAATGGTTCTGCTTACCTATGCCTAATGCGCCTTTGCTCATGTCCATATTCACAACTTCATCGGCGCCCCCTTGTAATGCCGCGACCGAGAAACCACAGGTATAAGCGAACAAATTAAGCACCTTTTTATAACGGGCGTTTGCTCTAACCCACTCACGACCATTAGCCATATCGAGGAAGAGTCCGTGGTTTTGTCCGCGCATTAGGTGCACCTGAAACCGTGCGCCATTTTCGCTAACGATATGCGGCTCAGGCACTTCACCTTGCAATAATTGGGTAAACGTCTCCCCCGCACTACGGTATTGGTAGACTAAATTCAATTGGCTATCTGGCCTAATAGCTTGCCAGCGCGCTGCAATCGCCTGTTGGCAGAGGGTTAAATCCGTATCCTCCAAGGGAGTAAAGCTGGTCAGCAATAGTACGGGTGCAAACCAATCTAAACATAGGTGCTCACAACCCACGTAATGCCCACCGCGGCCGTGGAATAACCGCACCGCATCATCACCTAACTCAATTGTCGCTAGCGCTTGTATAAAACTTTGCATCTTCTACTACTTACTCTCAGTTGCACTTGTATTGGCTTCATCGCCATTGGGAATTGCATTTTCCGTGTTACTGGCCAAGAACTTATCTTCGATATCGTCCGATAATAAAATGGCTAACCAATTACCACTCTTACTCGATTCGAGGGCAATTTTAACCACCATAGTCAATGGCACTGACAGCAACATGCCCACAGAACCTAATAACCAGCCCCAGAAAATTAATGATAAAAACACCACTAAGGTCGATAACCCCAGACCGCGCCCCATAAATTTAGGCTCAATGATATTGCCCATCACCATGTTGGCACCCACGTACAAAAGTGCAGTCCCCCCCGCAGCCGCAGGGCCAAGCTGAATAAAGGCCAACAACACCGCTGGAATTGCGGCAATGATAGAACCAATATTGGGAATGTAATTAAACAGGAAAGCAATCACCGCCCATAACATGGCGTAATCCACGCCAATGAAGGTCAACCCCACACCGACGATGATCCCAGTAGCCAAACTCACTAAGGTCTTGATCACCATGTACTGATTCACAGATTGTAAAAAGCGGTCAATCTGCTTTAAGCGCATATCGGGATCGTCCAATGCCAGATGCAATTTCTTTGGCAGCGACTGAGCTTCAAACAGCATAAAGACGATAGTGAGGATGATCAGAAATAAATTCGCCATCACATTGCCGACACCCGATAGCATATTCGTGGTCATAGACAAGGCCATACCTGGGTCAAAATAGGCTAATACCTGATCCTTCGAAATCTGAATATTTAATGCCTGTAATTTATGGATAATCCACGAAAACTGCTCCACCAGCTGATCGCGATATTGGGGCAATTGTTTAGAAAACTCATTGACAGAACTGCCGACGACTGAGGCTAACCATAGGCCCATCAACACAATAAAACCCATCAAGAGGATCACTGCCAGCCATTTAGGCACACGGAACTTTGTCATCAAACCGATTGCAGGATTACAAATCACCGCAAGAAAACTGGACAGCACAAACGGCACCACAATCGGGCTCGCCGCCTTAATCCCTGCCAAAATAATCACTACAAAGGCCATAACCGCAAAGCCACGATAGGCAGCAGAGGGCGCATTAGGTCGAGTCATTTATTAAAAATCCTTCTTGATCTTAGATAAAATTGTTAGGCTAACCCTTGAAACCACTTAACCTCAGCAACTTTAGCTTAAGATAGCCATTTGTCATTATGAAACCAGAAACCGCGATTATACGCATTAAAAACTTAAGACTTCGTACTTTTATTGGCATTAAAGAAGATGAAATCCAAAATCGCCAAGACGTGATCATTAATGTCGTGATCCATTATTGTGCCGAACGTGCCCGCAACAGTGACAATGTCGAGGATGCGCTCAATTACCGCACTATCACCAAAAAGATCATTGAACTGATTGAGAATAACCGTTTCTCATTACTCGAAAATCTCACCAGCCAAACGCTGGCCATCGCCAGTGAGCATCCTTGGGTTGAATTTGCCAGTGTCGAAATCGACAAGCCCCATGCACTACGCTTTGCCGATTCAGTCTCGATGGAGTTATGTTATCAAAAATAATCTAGCTAAAAATACTCCGACTAAGTGATCGTTGCACACCGCATTTTGGTATATATCCGCAGAGCTTAACCAATTAAGAGAGGTTCCATGAATATACTGATCACCGGCGCAAGCGGCTTTATTGGCCGCCAATTAGTCGAACGACTGGCGCCATATCATCAACTGACGTTATTAACTCGCTCGGTGCAACAAACACAAAAAGTGCTCGGCAATCAGCACCATTACCTCGAGAGTCTCGATGAGCTAAGCGACTTAAATCACATTGATGCCATTGTAAATCTTGCGGGTGAACCCATAGTCGCTAAACGTTGGAGTAAAAACCAGAAGCAACGCATTTGTGATAGTCGCTGGAATATTACGGCAAGATTAACTCAGCTAATACAACAGAGTAGCACTCCTCCTCAGATCATGGTGAGTGGTTCGGCAGTCGGTTATTACGGGCGGCACGATGATAAATTACTCGATGAGTCTAGTGGCGCCCATGTTGAGTTTAGCCATGACATCTGTCGAAAATGGGAACAAGAGGCGCTAAATGCAACCTCAGAGCACACACGCGTCTGTATTATCCGTATTGGTATCGTGCTAGGTAAAGGTGGTGCCTTAGAGAAAATGTTACCGCCATTTAAACTCGGACTCGGTGGCCCAATTGGCCATGGACGCCAAGGTATGAGCTGGATCCATGTGCAGGATCTCATTTCCCTTATTGATTTTTTACTCACTCAACAACACTGTAAAGGCATATTTAATGCCACTGCACCCAATCCAGTAAGTAACGCTGTGTTTACCAAAGCGCTCGGAAAAGTACTTAATCGCCCAGCGTTAATCACTACCCCACCGCTTGCATTACGCTTAGCGATGGGCGAAATGTCGGAGCTGCTGACAGAAGGGCAATTTGTTTACCCCAAACGTGCCCTCGAAGCGGGTTTTCAGTTTCAATTCAGTGATCTTGATAACGCCTTAACAAACGTGTTAGCCAAATAGGCTAGCACGCTAGAGCCTAAACTCAGCTTAAATATCCTGATAAAATCAGTCGCTGATGCAGGCGGATCTTAGTATTCAAATCCGCTCAACAACCAAGTATATTGTAGCGTCAATCTTGCCATTATTTTAGCAACACTAGAAAAACAAGAATATAACATCATGATTTCTATTATGATTTAGCGACAATCCGTCCATTTTCTGCTAAACTCGCCTCCATTCGGTCATAGGAGGCACGCATTAACCGCCTCAGCCTTGATCACAGATAGACTCAGCAACACCTCATAAATAGACAGTTATTTATGCTCAGGAACAGGCTATTTAATCTGCTGTTCTTGGTCTGTAGACCATAAAACGATACACACTCGCGCCTACTCGTCCTTTAAATTTTTTATCGGATTAACACTGATCTGTCCTCGACATCAAGCGCTTAACATCCAGCATTAGCAGGTACTTAATAACAAGATGGGTTACTTCTCATTGGACATTGTGCCCAATGAAACGCCCGCACTTAGACAGTTTGTAAGGAATTTTCATGCACACGACCTATATGATTGGCGAGCTAGAATCATTTTTAATTGCCATTTTCGTGCTATTTATCGGCCACTCTATCAATCGCCATGTACGTGTCTTCAGGCAATATAATATCCCCGAACCCATAGTGGGTGGCCTAGTTGTCGCCGCGGGAGTCACATTTCTTCACTTTCAAAATATCAGCCTCGACTTCAGCCTATCACTGCAAAATACCTTAATGCTGATGTTTTTTAGCACAATTGGCCTCTCGGCAAACTACAAGCTATTGCTCAGCGGTGGTAAAAAAGTCTCCATCTTTTTAGGTGTGGCCTCAGTGTATATTGTGATTCAAAATGCCGTCGGCGTCAGTTTAGCCAGCCTATTGGGGCTCGATCCCATCATGGGACTTATCGCAGGATCAATTACCCTGTCGGGCGGGCATGGTACCGGAGTTGCTTGGTCACAAACCTTTGCTGAGCGCTACGGTATCAACACCTTAGAGTTTGCTATGGCTGCGGCAACCTTTGGTTTGATCATGGGTGGGATCATCGGTGGCCCCGTCGCGCAGCGATTAATCGGTAAGCATAATCTTGTTTCTCGCTATGGGGTTGGCCGCAAGCATCACAGTGAACATCCACATTTAGTCACTTATGATCACTTAGAAGAAGACCAAGTCACCGCCAAAACCATATTAGAAACTCTGTTTGTGCTGTTGTTGTGTGTTGCAGGATCAAAATGGCTCACGCTGTGGATCAGCCAATCGGGTATTGTATGGCTAAAGATGCCCGACTTTGTATATGCTCTTTTTCTTGGCGTGCTCATCGCTAATCTCACAGAACTCACCCGCGGTTACAAACCCCATACCGAAAGCATCGATGTGATAGGGACTGTCGCGCTGTCTCTCTTCCTCTCAATGGCCTTAATGACTTTAAAGTTATGGGAAATTTTTGATTTAGCGATCCCGCTACTGGTGATATTACTGGTACAAACCGCAGTGTTGGCCATTTTTGCCTATTTCGTGACGTTCAAAGTCATGGGCAGTAATTACGATGCTGCGGTGATCACCGGTGGCCACTGCGGCTTTGGTATGGGCGCTACGCCAACGGCGGTAATGAACATGGGCGCGCTCGTCTCACGCACAGGGCCATCCCCCCAAGCCTTTATGGTAGTACCTATCGTCGGTGCCTTCTTCATCGACATAGTTAACTTAATTGTCTTACAGGGCTATCTGAGCTTTATGAAGTAGTTGTTTATAACTCAATCACTTAAAAAATAGGGCGCCGACTTTGGCGCCCTATTTCATGGTTCAAAATAGTTAAGACTAGAATTCACGCATTAAGCGTTCAGGCTGAGGCAGGTAATAATCATCATAATCAAGGGAGAAAACGACTGAACTTGAACGCCCAACAATCTCATCACGGGGCACGAAGCCAATAACCCGAGAGTCAGCGCTGTTATCACGATTATCACCCAGGGCTAAATAATGCGCATCTGGCACTGTGACAGGTCCAAAATTGGCAAGCCTTGAGGGTACTGGGTTAAGGCGAATACTGTGGACCATACCGAGTAAATTTTCCTGCATTTCTGTCACATCAGCGGGAGCATAAGTACTCAATGCTTGGGATGTGTAGCTGAGCAGTTTGCCGTTTAAATACAAGCGATTATCCTGCATCATCACAGTATCGCCTGGCACAGCTATTACTCGCTTAATCAGCTTTTTATCGGCCTTTTTCGAGTCAAATACCACAATATCGCCACGAGCAGGATCTGCCAGTTTAACTAATGCAATATGCGTAAATGGCACCCTAAGATCATAAGCCATCTTATTAACAAGAATGCGATCACCCTCGACGATAGTCGGCAGCATAGAACCCGATGGCACAGTATTCCAATCGGCCACCGCGCTCCTGAACACTAGCATTAAACTGATAAACAGAAAAAAGGAGCGATTATCCTTAAGCAGTTTTGTTATTCCTTTGAACATAATATTCCCTCTATGGCATATATAAGCTAGTCGCTGTTCTCAGTTAGATAGACCCATTGCGTTGCACTAAGTTCTGTTGCTACCTGCTTAAGCACAGATCAATTTGTAAGCCGATGTAAAAAGCATATTCAATTCAAGTGCAGCAGAATCAACCCCATAACAAAAAAGCACTGAGCTTATGTGGCATCAGTGCTTTTATTGTTGGCTCAGCTTGTTGTTTTAATAAGCTTTATGTTTTAGCCCATCAACAGAGTTCACAAACCGCCCTAGATCCCAGCTTTCAATAGCTCGGAACAGGATTGGCTGAGCAATTGTCGGCAACGCCATACCCCAAGTAAGGCGACAATTAAGGCTCCAGAAACTGGGGCAATACCCCACCAAGGCCAGTGCATGTATACATTAAGCTCAAACACTTGTGTCTTAAGTAGATATAACGCAAATTCGGCCACAATTACGGCTAACACACCCGCAATACCGCCAAGCAAGGCGAACTCTAAACCCGTTGCACTGCGCAATAACCATCCTGAAGCACCAAAGGTACGCAACACAGCGAGTTCACGTTGCCGAGTTGCCATGCCAGCCTCAGTCTGTGCAATCAAGACTAAGGCACTGGCTAATAACACTAAGGCCAGCACTAAAGACAAGGACAGCGACACTTGCTCAATTATCTGCCGCAACTGCCCCACCATAGCGCCAACATCTATGATAGATATCGTCGGAAATTGCTGAATAAGCGCAAGGATCACTGCATCCTTAGGCGTACCATCGGCACTCAGTGCTTGACCGTTTGTTGACTGGTCATTCAGATAGAAACTCGCCATCGAGGTATAAGCAAAGGGCGCGAGAGCTTCTTGGGTGAAAATCATAAAGAAGTTCGGCTGCAGCGTTTCCCAGTGCACGGCACGGATACTGGCAACCTTAACTGTGAGCTTTTGATTATCAATCACATAAGTCAACTTATCGCCAATGCCAATACCTAAACGGTCTGCCACGCCAGATTCCACCGACACTTCATCGGCCGCTTGATTAAAATGCCCCTCTAACAGTTCGTTGTTAGCAGGCATTGTATTGCGCCACGTTAAGTTTAACTCGCGCGAAATGCCCACTCTCCCCTTTTCACCCGCTTCGGACTGTTCATTCGAAATCAGCGCTTCACCGTTAATTTGGGTTAACCGGCCACGGATCACCGGATAAATGTCCGTCGCCACTATTCCCTTAGCCGTCATGAAATCATTCAAGGGCTTTGCATCATCAGGCGCAATATTGACAAGGAAATAATTAGGCGCATTTTCGGGCAACTGTTTTTGCCATTCGTTAAGTAAATCTTGTCTTAGCGCTAAAATCGTCAATAAAAGTACCAGTGCAGCGCTAAAACCAACCAATTGCACCGCATTTTGCCGCGCACGACGCCTTAGCCCCGCCAGCGCTAATTGCAAAGGATTGGTAGTCTTCATACCAACACTGTGTCCCGCGCGGATCATCACAAATCCGAGCAGACTTAACAGCACAGCCAGCAATAGCACAGCCGCGACCACAGTCAGAGTCAAAGTCCAACTTTGGGAATACAAATAGCCCAGTAGTGCCATAGCCCCTAGACTCAGTAGCAAATGCAGCCACATACCAAGCTGTAAGCCTTCTAACTGGCGCTGCAACACTCGCAGTGGCGGAATAGCCAGTAAACGCATCAATGGATAAGCCGAAAACATAAAGGCGCTGATGAGCCCAGTGCTGATACCGAGTAATAATGGCCGTGTGAGTGGCGGTGAATAGGCCGCAATTTCGGGTGGCAATAGATAACTGATCCCAAAATCGAGTAACCCTCCCCCAATTAGACCTAGACCAATTCCCAGTAGCGTTACCAACAATAAATGAGTACCAAACAACAGGCGAATTTGCTTTGCCGAGGCGCCAAAGGTTTTCAGCATGGCAACCACATCGTAATGGCGCTGACAATAACGCTGGGCGGCAATACCTATCGCCGCGCAGGCCAATGCAATGCCCATCAAACTTGCCAGCAGTAAGAAGCGCTCCGCTCGCTTAACCGCTCCCGCAATCGGTGAATCACCGGATTGCACATCGACCCAACGTTGGGTGCTATTCAAAAGCGGTTTAACACTTTGCTCAAAGGCCGTAAGCGAGGCTTCATCGCCAGCAAATTGATACAGATAGGTCACGCGGCTGCCTGGTTGAATAACACCTGTTTTGGTGACATCCTCCATCCGCATCAATACCACCGGCGATGAAGCAAAAGGATTAAAACCTGCGTCGGGTAAGCGGCTGATCTCATTGCTGAGCACAAATTCGCTGTTACCTAGTTCGATGGATTTGGGATAACCCAAAAGTCCGCCTAAGCGAGTCTCAAACCAGATTTCGCCCGCTTGAGGTAACGCCTTGGTTTTACCGCTGGTGAGTTCAATATCGCCCTTAAGCGGGTAACCCGACTCTACGGCGCGTACTGTGACTAACTGAAACTTATCTCCCGAATAGACCATGGAATTAAATTGCATGTTAGTCACATGCTTAAGCCCAAGCGCTTCGGCTTTGGATAAAATCGCCGCATCAATTTTAACCGGCGAATCGATAATACGGTCGGCAGCAATAAACTGTGAAGCTTGACCACTAATTGCCACTTGCAGACGTTCACTCACCCGCGCCAAGCCACTCACAGACAAAACCGCGAGCGTAATAGCGAGGATAATCAATAACAATTGTCCCTGCTGTAACTCGCGTTTAAACAGGCGCCATGCCAGACTTAACTCCATTATTAAGCCTCCTTAACATCGGCTAGCGGTTCTGTTTGAGTGATATCTTCCTGTAAATGGCCGTTATCCATCACCAATTGACGCTCACACCGCTTGGCCAGCAGCAGATCATGGGTAACAAGGACTAAAGTTGTATGGCTTTCTTGATTAAGCTCAAACAACATATCGGCAATCTTATGGCCGTTGACGCTATCTAAATTGCCTGTTGGTTCATCGGCAAACAAAACTGTAGGTTCACAGATAAAAGCGCGGGCAATTGCCACCCTTTGCTGTTCGCCACCCGAAAGCTGTTTGGGTAAATGGGTCAAGCGATGGGATAAACCAACCCGCACCAACATGGCCTGCGCTTTTTCCTTGGCATTGCTCACGCCTGCAAGCTCGGCGGGTAACATGACGTTCTCGAGCGCAGTTAAGGTATCAACTAACATAAAGGATTGAAAAATAAAGCTGACCTTCTGTTTACGCAGTGCAGCTTTTTGCTCTTCATTCAGTGGTGATAATGCCACACCATCGAGCCAAATCTCCCCCGACGTAGGCGTATCAAGCGCCGCAAGCAATCCCAATAAGGTGGATTTGCCTGAACCTGATGGGCCGAGAATAGCCACACTCTCACCTTGCTTGACATCTAAGTTAATGCCCTTGAGGATAGTGAGCGTTCCTTCCTGAGTAATCACTGATTTTTCGAGGTTAACAACATTAATGGCACTGTTTTTTAAGATGACGTTAGACATAGGATCCTTCTTATATAAATCGTTCTGGTATCAATCGCTAAGATTAAAATCAATGGCGAAGACCCTAGGGGCATTCATCCTACTGAGTGTACTCATGGTCACGCCCGCTCACGCGGCAAAGATACTGATCCTCGGCGATAGCTTAGGCGCTAGCTACGGCATGGCAGAACAGTCAGGCTGGGTAGCACTACTGCAAAAAAATCTGCCCGAACATCAGTTTACCAATGGCTCAGTGAGCGGCGAAACCACAGCGGGCGGCCTACGCCGATTACCCGCCTTGCTCGATTCTGTTGCTCCCGATCTTGTGGTCGTTGAGCTAGGAGGTAATGATGGTTTACGTGGATTCCCCCCAACGCAACTCGAAAATAATCTAATCCAAATCATTACCCTAGCCAAAGATAGCGGCGCAAAAGTGCTGCTGACCGAGATCATGGTACCGCCTAACTATGGCCCTCGCTATACCCAAAAGTTCACCCAAGTGTATCAAGACATATCTAAAACCCAGGATATAGTGTTGATCCCCTTCTTTATGCAGGATATCGCGCCCCATCCAGAATTAATGCAAAGGGATGGCATTCATCCCAACGAAAAGGCACAAGCTCAGATTGCGGCTTGGATGCAACCATGGATAGAAAATGCGTTAACCCAATAAAATAGCTGCTATTTTAAGCTAACGAACCGCTTACTTAGCTAAACTCATACTCAACGGATAAAAACGTGTTCTAACGCAAGATTAACCCTATAGATAAACAGTAAAATTCGTGTTAGCAAATGGTTAACTCAAACAAGGAGTCAATATGTCCCTTAGCCATCAGCAAAAAGTGTACATACCCAAGGAAGCCCGTACAAATCAATACATCACAGCCGAAATCAAGGTGACGGATGAGCTACTCAATCAATATCCCGATTATCAAAGCTGTTATCAAACGTTAAGCCGTTTGATATTTAATTTGGCAGAACAACACGATCTCCGTAATGTTCACGTGATCACTAACGATAAACTGCCAGTAGTGCGTTACCATACCGAAGCATATTGCTTCCAAACCACTGAACAAATTCTATTTTTTTATAACCCAGCCTACCACGAAGCCCAAAACTTATTCTCGCAAGAAAACTATCGCGCCCGTAAACTGCGCATTGTGTTTCTCGCCACAGGTGACGATATTCGCAGTAATTCCGCCAGTTTCCATATCAAGGTGCGTGAGTTACTCACTGAATTAATGCCCTTGATGCCGATAAGCGATCTTAAGGTTAAGGTCCGCGACCATCAGCATTTATCCTATGATCTGTTCGCAAAAGCTAAGGGCTATAAAGAAACCTATGGTTATAAACTGCGCGCCATCGGCCCAAGATATAAAGCCAGAAAATGTGAGTTACCAGAAAACGTTAGCTCTCTCACCTATGTGACAGTGAGCTTGCCGCTGAGCCGCAAACTCAAACAGGGTTTATTACCTGACTCAGCCACTGACTTTACGCCTTTATATCAACATCTTGAAGACTGCTTCCTCAAAGCGGCAGCTAATAGACAGCTGACACGCCTTGCTATGATAGCGAACGGCTTAACACCGCTTGTGCGTAACAGTAAGTTTGAAAAGCTCGACAGCAAAGCCGAAGTACAAATGATAGGGTTCGATCCTAATGCGACTGAGCAACAAGTTATCCGTCGCTGGGATGCCGATAACTTAGTCGAAGCCGCGCACTTTACCATAGTGGCAGGTACTAAGGACTGTGACGATTCGGGTTTCGGTCGTTTTATGAACAATGTTGAAACGGCTCTGAAGGCCTTCGCAGCCGACATAGGTGTCGATCCGGAGCGTGAAGATCTCATCGTACGCTTCCATCAACATATCAGCTATCAAATCTAACCCACTTAGGTATTAGCCGCGAAAGCTCAGCAAATGAAAACGCCTGCAAATGCAGGCGTTTTTACTTTTATTCACCAATAGACAGAATTACATAGGACGATTTTTTTCTATGAGGCGATTGAAAATAGCGTTCACAGACAAAGAAGCACCGTGGGCAATTTTATCGGCAAGTTTCTTTCTCACCTGATAACGCATCTTGTACACAGTACGCTCTGTGGCGAGTGACATTATCACATCATCGCTGGTCGAAATCGCATCAACTAAACCTAATTCAATAGCTTGCTGACCGTACCAATGCTCGCCAGTAGCGACTTTCACTAAATCCAACTCAGGGCGATACTTACCAACAAACGCTTTAAATAAGACGTGGGTTTCTTCGAGTTCTTCTTGAAACTTCTGTCTTCCCTCATCGGAGTTTTCACCAAATACTGTCAAGGTGCGCTTAAAATTACCGGCCGTGTGTTGCTCATAATCAATTTCATGCTTTTTCAGCAGGCGATTAAAGTTAGGCAGTTGAGCGACAACACCAATTGAACCGACAATGGCAAAAGGCGCAGCATAAATTTTATTCGCAACACAGGCCATCATATAACCGCCACTGGCGGCGACTTTATCAACACAGACAGTCAATGGAATATCTGCTTGACGTAAGCGATCTAACTGGCTGGAGGCTAAACCATAACCATGCACCATACCACCGCCACTCTCTACATTGACAACCACTTCATCGCCTTTTTCTGCGATAGCGATAATTGCACTGATTTCTTCACGCAGTGATGCAACCTCAGCGGCATCGATACTGCCCTTAAAATCAATCACGAACACTTTGCCCGTGCAGGCTTCATCTGCGGCCTTGTCTTTTGCCTTTTCGTCAGCTTTTAATTGCTTTTCATAGGCTTTGAATTGTTTCTTTGACAGAAGTTCTTCTTTTAAGCCATGCTTAAGTTCTTCTAACTCTTCAGACAAGTTAGTGATCCTCAGCTCGCCCTTATCTGACTTGTGTTTTACAGTGGAAGCCAACACCACAATAATAACGGCAACGATTGCGACCACTATTGTGACGGCTTTCGCCAAAAACATTCCATACTCGTATAAAAATTCCAAAGTGTTCTCCGTTAGGGCGTTACATCATTCAGTCAATTGCGCGCTATTCTAACAGCCTAAAGGCCCATAAAAAAACCCAGCAAAGGCTGGGTTTTTCCGATTAAGGCAAGATTAGTTAGGACAAGTCGCAATGACCTCACTGTTTGTCACTAAAATCGTCGCATCGCCCTTACCTGCAGTAGCAGCATAGGTTGCCACTTGAGTCTGCATTTCAACCGTGGCAGCCGCGGCCATACCATCCGTTGATTCCTTTTCTTTAGGATCAACAATCGAACTGTGGTGACCTTTAGCGAAGCGCACAACGCCATGACCTTTGCTCGTGCTATCGGCACAAGGTAGCCCGATGGCAGCGATCAGCGGCTCAGTGCCCGATAATGGGAAGTTATCGACGCGATTAGGCAGCACTTGGTCTGCTAAGTTACCGTTACCATCACCCGCCACTTCAATTAAGTGCACAGGTAAGCCAGTCACTTTTAACATAGCGGCATGGTTAATTGGATCCGCAGAATCCACAGCCGTTTGAACCGCAAAGGCAAACGTAGGAATAAACTGGGCATATACTGCCTGCACCAGTGCCTCATATTCAGGACTCCCCACCTCATATCCTGCAGTATTAGCCTTATCGACCAGCGCTTTAAAGGTGGCTGATGCGGTAATATTACTAAACAGCACTGGGCCAAATCTTACAGAACCGGCAAATGTTCCTGCCAATCCACCTGCTGGTGCAACTAAGGATACGGCTTTGATGCCATACGCATTTGGCAAGGCATCACCCGTAGCAGGATTCTTCATGCCTGTACTGGCATAAGTCGCAAAGTCGGTGCCGACAATGGCGCCTAAACTCAGACCTTGAGCACTGATTTTAGTCACGTCAAATAATTGTGGCTGCCCTGCTTGTGCTAAGCCCTGTGCTAATCCCGTAAGTGCAAGACGCACCCCTAAATGGTCCATCGTCGCTTGGCGGAAGTTATCTCGCACTGACAAAGTGCTCGCGATATTCACAAATACCAACGGGTTACCATTTTTATAGGCATCAGGTTTATTTGGAGGAGCGGGGAACAATGGATCTGTCGCAGAGACTTCATAAACCCCATCGTTGTTAGCATCGAATGAGCGCGCCCCATGGAGCGGCATATCAATCGCAACAGTGGCAACGCCCATTGCCGCATACGAACCCGCATAAGCCAGTGACATTTCTTTACCGCCGCCTAAACCATGCAGTGCGATTGTGGTTGGCCAACCAGCTGATGGCGCAGTCGCTAGATCAGGATTATTGTAGAGCGCTGCTAATTTAGCCGCATTAGGGATTGAAATCAGTACAGGTACGGTTTCATATCCTTTAATCGCTGGAATAGGATTGAACTTAGTCAGATGCTTAGTTTTATCTACCGCTGTACCATCGTCTAACAACCAAGTTTTACCCGCCATTAGAGCCGGATTTGCTAACGCATCGGCAGGGTTCGCAATCCCATTGGCCACGGCTTGCATACCAAAACTATTTTGGCTAAGAGTGCCCGCTTGCAAAGCTAATAGTACAGAGACTGGACTATCGCCTTGTGCTTTCCAATGGCCATTAATTAATGGTTTGCCTTCTGTTGATAAACAACTGACCGAAGAACAGTCACCGTAAATCGGCAGTTTAATTTTGGCGGTATACACATCGGCTAAATCAGCGGCTTTAAAGGCTGCACTATTTGAGTCCGTTAATCCCGCCGCTTGTGCAACAGTTATGCCTAAAGGCGTTGGCATCTGGGCAAAACTTGGCGCATAGGGAGACCCTGGTTGTACCATCAATAGTTTAGTGGTTTCATAAACATTAGCGACAGATTGTGTGGTGAATAAGCCGGTAAAGCTTATAGTCGATAAATCAACATTATGAGCCGCAGCTATGCCTTTCTCATAACTATTAATCAAAATCTGTAGGGACTTTTGTTCTGGTAACGGTAAGCCTAATGTATCAGAATCCATTCGAACCGCTTTATAAGTGCTAGATGTAACCAATGACTCGCCTTCAGAATCTCGTATGACATTAGTTGTTGCATAAATATACGATTGACCTGCTTTCAACGGCTTAATTGGAATGATGACAATCTGTTTACCGACAGCTTTAGAAACAAAGTCTACGCCAAATTGTAATTCGCTACCGACTTTACAAGCCGAAACCGATGGTTTTTGCTTACATTCAGGATCAGATGATAAAGGACCACCGACAGTGGCTTCAAACATTCTAACTGCACCGGGTAATCCAACGGTGTCTTCATCTAATGAAAGTACAACGCCCTTATGGACAAGCGTCACGTCATCAATTGGAATTGTAATGGGTGAAGTCGTAGACCAACCATCTAAAGCACCCAAAGCCATTTGAGGATCAGTGTAATCACTAGTGCCATCAGCCTTTTCCTTAGGCATATTTAATGTACCATCAACAGTACCATTAAATATTAGATCATTCGGAGTCGATAAAACTGGTGAAACCTTATTACCTGGATCAAATCCAATCGTTATACGCGATTCAGGGACGAGCGGATCAGTCTTATCCTTGAGTTCGTTAAAACTGTCCTCTCCACATCCTGTGAGGCCCAGTGCAGATGCGATCGCAACACACAAAATGAGTCTTTTCATCTTTTTTCCCCAAATCTTGTTGTAATAGTTTTGTTTTCCCCAAGAAATTAGTCACAATAGCTTTTAGATCTGTGACCAATAGGGCTTATGTTAGCCCCTAACTCATTTCAAGTTAACGTAAAAATATTGAGTTAGCCACAAGTTTGTCACAAAGATTTTAGCTATTGATAACAAAGTTTCATTCATTTGTTTGAAACATGCGTTTATCACTTCGGCGACTCTAGAAGTGGCGGGCATTCTCGCCAAGAGGAAAAAGAGACTCATGTTGGAATATCAAGCAGCAAAAGATTTACTCAAGGGCAAGACGATTTTAGTCACAGGCGCTGGTGCTGGCATAGGCCGAACCGCCGCCATTGAGTTTGCAAAACACGGCGCCACTGTGATTTTACTTGGTAAAACAGTGAAAAAATTGGAAGCAGTTTACGACGTAATAGAACAAGCCGGTTATCCCAAACCTGCCATAGTGCCATTGGATCTTAAGGGCGCAACGGAACAAAATTATCGCGATATGGCCGATACCATAGCCGAGCAATTCGATCATTTAGACGGCTTATTACATAATGCTAGCTTACTCGGTGCCTTAGGTCCGTTTGAACACATAGATATTCCATCACTCGAAGACGTGCTCAAAGTGAACGTCACGGCCCAAGTAATGCTAACTAAAGCATTACTACCTGTGATGCGCCAAGCACCCAGTGCATCGATTATCTTTACGTCGAGCAGTGTGGGGCGTCAAGGCCGCGCCTATTGGGGACCTTATGCTTTCTCTAAGTTTGCCACCGAAGGCATGATGCAAGTTCTCGCCCATGAATGCGATGGCACCTCAGTTCGAGTTAACAGCATCAATCCAGGAGCTACCCGCACTGAGATGCGCGCTAAAGCCTACCCTGCAGAGAATCCACTGGATCTCAAAACCGCTGAAGAGATCATGCCGACCTATCTCTATTTGATGGGTCAAGATTCTAGTGCCGTCAATGGACAGCAGTTTAACGCACAGTAATCAAATCGCTTATTGAGTTTCTGCCGGTATGATTCAGCAATATTAAAGGGCCTATCAAGGGCTCTTTAATATTTTAGATATTCTCAAAATGAAACCCAGAACTTGTCGATGACATTAAGTACGACAAAGATAGCGCACCGCCAATCTTAGCTTAACTGAATTTTTGCAAAATAAATCATCGTTTTAGCTTTGGCGACTCTGTTTGATTCATCAAGCGAATTTTGCGTATCCAGCAGTGAGTCTGCTAACTCATGGCTGGAGTAATAACTTACCCACAACTCATTTCCGTCAATCACAACGCCCGCATAACTGGTATCGCCCTTCGATGGCAGCGTCAATAACTCTTGAACCACGCCAGTATCTGGATGAATTTCAACTAAAGCCGTTCGAACTTGTTCATCGTATAAACGCACCACAGCCAACAAACGGGATTGATACATCAACATCACTGGCCCACCAATGCGCTTATCGAGTTCTTGCCATTGCCAATCAGTGAATGGCATTTGACTGCGGCCGAGTAAACCGACAAATTCTGGGCCCCATACGGGATCGCGCCTCAATAGACAAAAGCCGTTTTCTTGATGAAAAACAATGGCAGTTTCGTTGACATAACCTTGATTATTAAACACCTTTAACCAAGTCTCAAACTGCACCCCATCATCACTTTTATACAAGCGGGTATCGCCATCAGGCCCAGCGCGATAACCCACGCCATAGAGTGCATTTTGATGCTCGGTTAAGCGCCATAACCAATAGCCTTTATCAGCGACTTTTAACGCATCCGACCACGCTAGCCCATTGGCTGAGCGCCAAAGATGTGATTGTAAACCAGACTTATCGTGTAAAGTCCCGCCGCCGAGTAAGAGTAATTCCCCTTGATACTCAATCAGTTTGCCATCGCGTAAATCCGCCTCATCCGAACGGATCAGCGCCACGCTCTGCCAAGTGTCGCCTAAATCCGCTGAGCGTAGAATTCGTAGCACACCATCGGGTGACACATGGGCTGTCCCTTCACGGAAAACGCAAAACAGTGCCCCCTGAAACGTGATTAAATCGGTAAACGCATTATGGGCAGCATGTTCCCAAATCCGTTTCACTGAAATTAGCTTCATCCATTCACTCCTCAATCCAACTGAGACTTGTTATAACATAGCTGCAAATAACAGAAAGCAAAAAGGCCGCTTAGCGGCCTTTTTCATTGGGATAAAACAACTTAGCTGCGCTGACGCGATGGCTTAGGTTTTCCCGATCCGGTCACTTTATGCTTACGTACGGCGCGGCGAATTTTAGCACTCTTCACCTGAGCACGGGCTACGCTGTGTTTATCAGCGGCGAGCATAGTACGAGTTTCGGGCTCAAGACCTGCCAGCTTACGCAAGTAGTTAACTTGCTCTACGGGCAATTCAACCCAGCCACCGCGAGGCAGTGATTTTGGCAGTTCGACCATACCATAACGAATACGGATCAAACGGCTCACCTGCACTTCTTGAGATTCCCACAAACGGCGCACTTCACGGTTGCGACCTTCGCGTAAACACACATGCCACCACTGGTTCATGCCTTCGCCGCCCGCTGGCTTGATGCTATCAAACTGCGCAGGGCCGTCTTCTAACATGACGCCAGTACGTAAACGTTGCACTGTCGCCTCAGGGATTTCACCAAAGGTACGCACTGCGTATTCGCGGTCGACTTCGTTCGATGGATGCATTAAACGGTTCGCCAACTCACCATCTGACGTAAACAACAATAAGCCTGAGGTGTTAATGTCTAAACGACCAACCGCTACCCAGCGTGAATCACGCACTTTTGGTAAGCGATCGAATACCGTTGGACGGCCTTCAGGATCTTTACGACTGCAAATTTCGCCTTCAGGTTTATGATATGCCAGCACACGGCAAATCACGTCTTCGGCAGACTTTAACGAAATGGCTCTGCCATCGATACGCACTTTAGCATCCGCTTCAATACGATCCCCAAGGCTAGCAATTTCACCATCAATACTAACTCGGCCTGCAGCAATCCATGCCTCCATCTCACGACGGGAGCCATGGCCTGCACGGGCCAAGACTTTCTGCAACTTTTCACTCATTAGTATTATGCTCTTCTGACTGTTCTGGCGATGATTTCAAACCTGAAAAAACCGCCTGCAATGACTCAGTATCCGACAGCGGCGGTAAATCCGCTAAGGTGTCTAAGCCAAAATATGCTAAAAATTCTAAGGTAGTGGCATATAACGCGGGTCGCCCCGGTACTTCTTTATGGCCAACTACTTTAATCCAATGTCTATCTGACAAACTTTTTATGATATGGCTACTTATAGCCACACCGCGCACCTGTTCAATATCGCCGCGAGTCACAGGTTGACGATAAGCAATCACCGCCAAGGTTTCTAATGTCGCACGCGAATATTTAGGCACCTTTTCTTGCCACAGAGGCTGCAAAAATGGACTCAAGACGTCTAAGGTCTGGAAGCGATAACCCCCAGCGACTTTCACAAGTTGTACACCTCTGTCTTGATAATCCTGCTGCAGCTCATCCAATGCAGCTTTTATTTTGTCTCTGGAAACCGTGAAATCCACCAATACAGTGTCTTTCAACATTTTCGCCGACAAGGGTTTCCCCAATACAAACAAACTCGCTTCAATAAGCTGTTTTAATTGAGTCGGATTTATCTGCATCAATTAATAGGCCTTAACGTAAATAGTTGAAAACGGCTCTGTTTGGTACAATTCCACCAATAATTCTTTGACTAATTCCATCAAAGCTAAGAAGGTGACTACCACGCCGGCACGGCCTTCTTCTAGGGTAAATAAACGTTCAAATGCCGTAAAATCTTCCGAGTTCAACATGGCTAAAATCTGGCTCATGCGCTCACGGGTCGATAACTGTTCACGCTTAACATGATGATCTTCATAGGCATCGATACGTTTGAGTACATCACCAAAGGCGCGGGCAATTTCAAACAACGAGACTTCTGGCGGGATCATTAACGGCTTAATGTCGGGTGCTGCCACTGCTGTGGCTTGAAATACATCCCGCTCGAGCCGCGGTAAATCATCGAGTTTTTGCGACGCTTCTTTAATCACTTCATAGGCTTTAAGCTGCCGAATAAGCTGTGCCCGTGGATCTTCCTCAACCTCATCTTCGGCCACCATACGCGGCAGCAGCAAACGGGATTTAATCTCGGCAAGCGTTGCCGCCATCACTAAGTAATCGGCAGCAAGTTCGATTCGAGCCTGAGTCAGCAACGTAATATATTCTAAATACTGCGCGGTGATTTGCTGAATGGGTAAATCGACAACGTCTAATTTTTGCTTACGGATCAAATATAAAAGTAAATCCAATGGCCCTTCAAAGGACTCGAGGAACACTTCCAATGCCTCAGGCGGAATAAACAAATCCAGCGGCATTTCGGTCATTGCCTGACCACGAATAACGGCTAAGGGTAAACTCTGTTGCGTGCCCTGCATCCGCTATCTTGCTCCGTTAACACTGCGCTATCCAACCTAGGTTAACGCCAAACGCGCGATTATACCTGTAAATCTACGGCGATAAAACTGCCAAATGTTGACTACCACTATCCGAATCACTTACCCGCATCCATTAGCGATAAATCTAATGTGGCAGATTTAGAGGAACGGCGTGATATCACCCGCGCCTTCACGTAAAATCTCGGCGCCATCTTCAGACATATCAATCACAGTCGTTGGCTTTTCGCCTAAATAACCACCGTGGATAATCACATCCACTTGATGCTCGAGCAAATCACGAATTTGTTCAGGATCAGACTCGGCAAATTCTGCATTCGGCATCACTAAACTGGTCGACATCAGCGGCGCATCTAAGGCTTCAAGCAACGCCAGTGCGATCACATTGTCGGGCACACGAATACCTATGGTCTTTTTCTTGTCATTTTGTAAGCGACGCGGTACTTCTTTAGTCGCTTTGAAAATGAACGTATAAGGCCCAGGCGTGCAGCTTTTTAGGATGCGATACGCCTGATTATCCACTTTAGCGTAGGTCGCAAGCTCGGATAAATCACGGCACATCAAGGAAAAGTTATGATCGTTCTCAATTTGACGAATTCTCGCCATCCGCGTCATCGCGTCTTTCTCACCAATCAGGCAGCCTAAGGCATAGCCCGAATCGGTGGGATAAACAATCACACCGCCGCTTTTCAATACGGCAACCGCCTGACTAATAAGCCGCGTTTGCGGATTTACTTCATGTACATAAAAAAACTGACTCATGGTCGTTCCATCCAAGATTCCGATTGCCAGACCCAATCAATACCTTGGGGCTGATACAGATTTTTACCTAATTCTATCCAATTGCTCGGAAAGTGAAAATCACTCCCTATCGATGCAAGCAACTGGTTTTGGACACTCAGCGCCACAAGATTGGCCCTGTCGTCTAATGTTTGCTGGCCAAGCACCACTTCCATGGCATCTCCACCTGCTTCTTTAAATTCACGCACTAAACGCTTAAGCCACTTAGCCGATAACTTATAACCACTGGGATGCGCCAACACGGCTAATCCACCTGCGTTATGGATGATATCAATGGCACTGGCCATATCACCCCAATTATTAGGCACATAACCGGTTTTACCGCGGGCAAGATAGCGTTTAAAGACGCTGGGCATATCCACAGCATGACCATTTTCAGCCATCCAGCGAGCGTAATGTCCACGGCTCAATGCCGCATCACCCGCCAACGCCTTAGCACCTTCGTAGGCACCTTCAATGCCGGCTTTAGCTAATCTATGGCCAATTTCTTGAGCCCGTAATTCACGTAATTCACGCTGGTTTTCTAAAAACGCTAATAACGCTGGATTATCAGCATCGAAGTTAAGCGCCACTATGTGGATATCGTAACTGTTCCAGCGAGTAGAGATTTCCACGCCAGAAATCAATTTCAATGGCGCTGCTTGTGCCTGGTTAAAGGCACGGGCTTCGGGTAAACCAGCCACTGTGTCATGATCGGTAATGGCAAATAACTGCACGCCCTTTTCAAGGGCTCTTGCCACCAATTCAGACGGCGTTAACTGACCATCAGACGCGTTCGTGTGGCTGTGTAGATCAGCCAATATGCTTTGAGTATTCATGGCGCTATTGTACGCGAATTTGTTAACAAATGCGCTGCTATCTCGTATTTTGTGGCTGAGTAACATCAATTTTATGCATCATTGCAGCGAATAAATCGCAGGAAGTGAAAAATATTCAATTGACATTCAGCTCCAGCTAAGGTTTTCTATACATCAATTAACGAATTAGCGAGACCCTTTTGAATGACACACATTAACGCTTCATTAAACATCATTTGGTGGTGGCACTTCCCAACGTAGCGGGTGGTGTGAAGCTCTGTGCTCATTTGAAAGTGACCAGAATCAACAAGAAGCCCGCAGAAATGCGGGCTTTTTTGTTAGGTGCGAAAAATGTCGGCAGACTCGGGTAAAAAAAATTAAGAAAGCGAGATAACTCATGATGTTAAAGACATTTTATAAGGTAGCTGGAATATGAACATGCCCAAACAGACATTCGCACGCTCAAGCACACTCAAGGCGGCATTAACCTACCACAGCGATCCACTACGCTTATATCAGCACATCACCCAAGATGCGCCCCATACTATGTTGCTCGAATCGGCCGAAATCGACAGTAAAGATCACTTAAAAAGCATGGTAATGACCCATGCAGCCATGATGATCCGCTGTGACGGTTATCAGCTGACCTTCACCGCACTGACCGACAATGGCGCGAGCTTACTTGCTCCTATCGAAACCTTTTTCAGCACGAGTGCAAATCTAGTCAGAGATAACTCGACCTTAGTGGTGACACTACAAAAAAACACTCAGCTGCAGGATGAAGATGCGCGCTTAAAATCGACCTCGCCACTCGATGGTCTGCGGATTTTTATCCAGCAGATTGGTTGTGGCGCTCATACTGACAGCCAGACTAAACCCGCCTTTGAGGATCTGTTTTTAGGTGGCGTGCTGGCATACGACTTGATTGATACCGTCGAACCACTGCCAGCCGTACCGAACCGCGATAACGATTGCCCAGACTACTTATTTTACCTCGCTGAAACCTTAATCCTTATTGACCATAAACTGAAACAAGCCGACATCATTACCCATAACTTCAGTCACGATTCAGCCCAGTATGCAGCCATTACCGCAGCACTAAGCGAGCGAGTTCAGCAGTTAAGCACACAATGTAAAACTCTGGGTAATTCGCCTGCCGATATACCGACACTGGTCGCCATAGACGCAACTGAGCAAGTCAATATATCCGATGAGGTGTTCAAACAAACCATTATCGATTTGAAAGAACACATTATTGCGGGCGATATTTTCCAAGTGGTGCCATCCCGTAGCTTTAGTTTGCCTTGCCCGAATACTTTAGGGGCTTATCGTGCCCTGCGCCTGACTAACCCTAGCCCTTACATGTTTTATTTCAGAGGCCAAGATTTCACGCTTTTTGGTGCCTCACCAGAAAGTGCGCTCAAATTTGATGCCAGCAGTAATCAGGTGGAAGTCTACCCGATTGCAGGCACCCGCAAACGCGGTAAAACCGCCACGGGCGAGATTGATTTTGACTTAGACAGCCGTATTGAACTTGAACTGCGTTTAGATAAAAAAGAACTGTCGGAACACTTAATGCTGGTCGATTTAGCTCGCAACGATATCGCACGCATCAGCCAAAGCGGCAGCCGCAAAGTCGCCGAATTATTAAAAGTTGACCGTTATTCCCACGTGATGCACCTCGTCAGCCGCGTAACGGGTCAACTGCGCCAAGATTTAGATGCGCTGCATGCTTATCAGGCTTGTATGAATATGGGCACATTAGTGGGCGCACCAAAAGTACGTGCATCACAACTGGTACGCCAAGCAGAAAAAGCCCGCCGCGGCAGCTATGGTGGCGCCGTGGGTTACCTTAATGCTCTGGGTGACATGGACACTTGCATCGTGATCCGCTCCGCCTTTGTTAAAAATGGCACCGCCTTTATTCAAGCGGGCGCTGGCGTGGTATTTGATTCTGATCCCCAAAGCGAGGCAGATGAAACCCGTCAAAAAGCCCAAGCCGTGATTTCAGCCATCAAGATGGGCGCTGGACTGCTAGTAACTGAATCACCAGTGAATGAATCGTCAGCCCAATCCACTTCAGCACAATCCTCTTCAGCACAATATAAATAGGAGCCAAATATGAAACTCTATCTACTCGATAACTTTGACTCCTTTACCTATAACTTAGTGGATCAATTTCGCAGCCTTGGCTGTGAAGTGGTGATTTACCGCAACGATGTTGCCGCCGATTATATCGGTGAAAAACTGCTTAACGAGCAAAAGCCTGCAGCCCTCGTGTTATCACCAGGACCAGGTGCGCCCCATGAGGCAGGTTCTATGATGGCACTTATCGCCAAAGTTGCGGGTAAGGTGCCTATGCTGGGTATCTGCCTTGGGCATCAAGCCATGGTGGAATATTACGGCGGCACAGTGGCACGCGCACCTTTTGTGGTACACGGCAAGGCAAGCCCCACTTTCCATGACGGTACTGGCGTATTTGCTGGTTTGCCCTCTCCCCTGCCCGTTGCCCGCTATCACAGTCTCGTTGCCACTCAAGTACCGGATTGCTTGCAAGTGATTGCAACCACTGACGCTATGCCGATGGCAATTTTGCACCCTGAGCATAGAGCCGTTGGGTTTCAGTTCCACCCAGAATCAATTCTGACAACGTTGGGCAGCACACTGCTCATTCAAACCTTGGCATTTCTGACCCAAGACATGACAGCAGGAGTAAATGCATGAGTACAAACAATATTCAGCCTTTACTCGACGTTTTATACCAAGGTAAGAGTTTAAGTCGCGAGCACACCTTTGAGATTTTTAGCGCGTTAATTCGCGGTGAAATGAGTGAAGCCACTATGGCTGGAATGTTAGTCGCGCTCAAGATGCGCGGCGAAACCATTGATGAAATCAGCGGCGCCGCCGATGCGATGCGCGCCGCCGCCAAGACGTTTCCCTACTCGAATGGCGATAACCTTAGCAATGGCATCGTTGACATAGTTGGCACCGGTGGCGATGGCTTTAATACCATTAATATTTCCACCACTGCGGCCTTTGTTGCCGCGGCGGCGGGCGCCAAGGTCGCCAAACACGGCAATCGTAGCGTGTCGAGTAAATCGGGTTCATCGGATCTTTTGGCGCAGTTTGGTATCGACTTAACCATGTCACCAGACACCGCCAGTCGTTGCCTCGACGCATTGAACCTGTGCTTTTTATTTGCGCCCCACTACCACGGCGGAGTAAAGCATGCGGGGCCGGTCAGGCAAGCACTGAAAACGCGCACTTTATTCAATGTGTTAGGGCCACTTATCAATCCCGCCCGCCCCGAATTTATGTTACTTGGCGTGTATAGCCCTGAGTTAGTCTTACCAATAGCAAAAGTATTAAAGGCGCTTGGCACAAAACGCGCTATGGTAGTGCACGGCAGCGGTTTAGATGAAGTCGCGCTGCACGGCAACACCCAAGTGGCCGAATTAAAAGACGGCGACATCATAGAGTATCAACTCACGCCCGCCGATTTAGGTGTGCCTTTAGCACAAATCAGTGACTTAGAAGGCGGCGAACCCGCGCAGAATGCCTTGATCACCGAGGCAATTTTAAAAGGTTACGGCACAGATGCGCATGCCAATGCGGTCGCCATTAATGCCGGTTGTGCTTTATATGTGTGTGGGATTGCTGATTCAGTGAAAACAGGAACCTTACTTGCGCTCAGTACCATACAAAGCGGTAAAGCCTTTGAATTATTAAGCCAATTAGCTAAAGTCAGCAGTGAAACAAAGGAATAAGTGGCAATGACTCAAGAACTGATAACAAATAGCCAAGATATGAGAACTCAGCCACAGGCAGCAACAAACCCTATGCCAAAAAGTAATGTGTTAACCCGTATAGTCGATACCAAAGCGGCCCATATTGCCGCCCTGAAGCTGCGTTTCCCCGAGGCAAGCTTGTCGCCAAAAATCTCTGACCGCAGTTTATTTGCCGCACTCAAGGCGCCCAAGGCGGGTTACATTTTAGAATGTAAAAAAGCCAGCCCCTCTAAAGGGCTTATCCGCGATGTTTTTGATGTAGAAGCCATTGCCGATATTTACGGAAAATATGCGGCGGGCATTTCAGTATTAACCGACGAGCAGTTTTTCCAAGGGGATATGGACTATATCCCTAAGGTACGCGCTCGGGTGAACCAACCTATTCTGTGCAAAGATTTTTTTGTCGATGAATACCAAATTAAACTCGCCGCCCACCAAGGCGCCGATGCCATTCTGTTAATGCTATCCGTACTCGATGATGCACAATATCACCGCCTAGCGAAAGAAGCCGCTAAGTATCAACTCGATGTGCTGACTGAAGTCAGTAACGAAGAAGAACTTAAACGCGCCATCGCATTAGATGCGCCGATTATTGGGATCAATAACCGTAACTTAAGGGATTTAAGTACCGATCTCGCCACCACAGAAACGCTAGCACCACACATTGGCAGCGACCGCGTGGTGATCAGCGAATCAGGCATCTACAACAATGAGCAAGTACGCCGCCTGAGTCCACTGGTTGATGGTTTCCTCGTCGGTAGTTCGATAATGGCCGAGGCTGATATCGACTTAGCCTGCCGTAAATTGATCTTCGGTCACAATAAAGTCTGCGGCCTCACCCGCATGGAAGATATTCGCACCGCAGCAACGGCAGGCGCCGTCTACGCCGGGCTGATTTTTGCAGAAAAATCCCCGCGCGCGTTAACCCTTAACGCCGCTGAACAATTGCTCAGGGAATATCGCGCATCCGCGGCTCCCGCCATTGAATTCGTCGGTGTGTTTGTTAATGCCGCGCCAAGCACCATTACGGATACCGCAGCCAGTTTGCAGTTATCTGCCGTACAGCTGCATGGCACTGAAACTGAACTTGAAATCGCACAACTCGCAGAGCGACTTGAGCAAGCGGGACTCACTACTCAAATTTGGAAAGCCGTCAGCGTCGATGCGCAAACGGGTGAGCTTGGTAACTTACCTCAGGGAGCATCGCGATATCTCTTTGATAGTAAAACGGCAGACCAATTTGGCGGCTCGGGCCAAGCCTTTAATTGGCAAAGCATTGATGCGAAATCCCTCTGCCCACAAAAAGCCCATGCCATGTTGGCGGGCGGACTCAACGCCGACAATGCGGCCAGTGCCAATGCCCAAGGATTTTACGGTTTAGATTTTAATTCTGGCCTAGAAACCGCCGCAGGAATTAAATCGGCGCAACTGATCCAAACGGCTTTTGCCCATTTACGTCTCTAGCCTATCGCGCTAAGCAAGAAGCCCTAGATGCTGTTGGTGCTCGACAAGAGTGATACTCAACAAACAATATGAACCTATTAATGCCAGTGGCCAAATAGATAACGATGCGGTTAACCCCAAGACGCTGTTAGCACCATCAAGCCACTGACAAACTGATTGATAAGATAAGGAAAAAGGTATGTCAAAGTTAAAGCTTAACCCTTATTTCGGCGAATACGGCGGCATGTATGTGCCACAGATTTTAGTGCCAGCCCTTAAGCAATTAGAAACTGCCTTTGTGGAAGCACAGGAAGATGACGACTTTAAAGCCGAGTTTACCGATTTATTGAAAAACTACGCGGGTCGCCCAACAGCACTGACCTTAACCCGCAATTTAAGCCCAAATCCTATGGTGAAAATCTACCTTAAACGGGAAGATTTACTCCACGGCGGCGCCCATAAAACCAACCAAGTGTTAGGCCAAGCCCTGCTTGCTAAGCGCATGGGAAAAAAAGAAATTATTGCTGAAACCGGCGCAGGACAACACGGCGTTGCCACCGCCCTTGCCTGCGCGCTGTTAGGCTTAAAATGTAAAGTCTATATGGGTGCCAAAGACGTTGCGCGCCAATCACCTAACGTATTTAGAATGCGTTTGATGGGTGCGGAAGTGATCCCTGTCACCTCAGGTTCTGCCACCCTAAAAGATGCCTGTAACGAGGCGATGCGCGACTGGTCTGGCAGCTACGAAAAGGCCCACTATCTTCTGGGCACCGCTGCGGGGCCACATCCGTTCCCAACCATAGTGCGTGAATTCCAACGCATTATTGGTGAAGAAACCAAGAAGCAAATGCTGGAACGTGAAGGTCGCCTGCCCGATGCCGTTATCGCTTGTGTTGGCGGCGGTTCCAACGCTATCGGCATGTTTGCTGACTTTATCGACGAACCAAGTGTCGAACTGATTGGCGTCGAACCTGCGGGTAAAGGCATAGACACGCCAATGCACGGCGCGCCGCTTAAACACGGTAAGACAGGTATTTTCTTCGGCATGAAAGCGCCTTTGATGCAAGACAGCGAAGGGCAAATCGAAGAATCTTACTCGATTTCAGCCGGATTGGACTTCCCCTCCGTTGGCCCGCAGCACGCGCATCTTAATGCTACAGGCCGCGCCCGTTATGAATCGGCTACCGACGATGAAGCCTTAGAAGCCTTCCAACAACTGGCGCGCTGTGAAGGGATTATCCCCGCATTAGAATCGGCGCATGCTATCGCCTATGCCGTCAAAATGGCGCGCGAGTGCACCAAAGAAACCATTTTAGTGGTCAATCTTTCCGGTCGTGGCGACAAAGATATTTTCACCGTTTCTGACATTTTGAATGGTAAAGAGGAATAATAAACATGAGTGACACGTCTACCAACACTGGTCGTTACCAAGCCACCTTTGCCAAACTCAACGCCGAAGGCCGTGGCGCTTTTGTCCCCTTCGTTACCCTTGGCGATCCTAGTCCTGAGTTATCGCTAAAAATTATCGATACCTTAGTGCAAAACGGCGCCGATGCCTTAGAACTGGGCTTTCCATTTTCCGATCCCTTGGCCGATGGCCCAGTGATCCAAGGCGCTAACCTGCGTTCTTTAGCCGCAGGCACGACTCCAACGGCGTGTTTTGAATTACTGGCGCAAGTGCGTGCAAAATATCCTGAACTTCCAATCGGTTTGCTGCTGTATGCGAACTTGGTGTTTGCTAATGGCATAGATGCGTTTTACGCCAAAGCGCAACAAGCGGGTGTGGATTCAGTGCTTATCGCCGATGTGCCAGTGGAAGAATCCGCACCCTTTAGCGAAGCCGCTAAAGCCCATGGTATTGCGCCGATTTTTATCGCGCCGCCCAATGCCGACAGTGAAACCCTTGAGCAAGTGAGTAAAAGTGGTGAAGGTTACACCTATCTCTTATCCCGCGCGGGAGTCACAGGCACAGACACGAAAGCTGGCGTGCCGGTAGAGGAAATTTTATCTAAATTAAAAACCTTTAACGCCCCACCACCGCTCCTCGGTTTTGGTATTGCCGAGCCTTTACAGGTAAGCGCCGCCATCAAAGCGGGCGCTGCGGGGGCGATTTCTGGCTCTGCCGTAGTAAAAATCATCGAAACCCACCAGCACGATGAAGTTAAGCTACTTGCAACGCTTGGGGAATTTACTCGCGCAATGAAGGCTGCAACCTAAACGAGTCTTGATTTAAATAATCCAATATAAATCAAGAATTCAATTACAAATAAAATAAGTGAGGTAGACTCGTCGCCTCGCTTATTTTGTTTATATTTACCAAGCTCTATGTTTACTCAGCCTTTATCTCCCTCAAACACAATCTATCAAGGAAATACTGACACTCACGCAGTACTACACTGACAGCGTATTTATTTAGTCACAGTTCCTCGATAGAATGCCCTATCGAAGAAAAACGGACTTTTTATGCAGTATCGGATCTATATTCTCGAATTAACGCCTTGGGGCTGTGGTTTTGAAGGTGAAGTTGCAGGTAAATGCGATAATGGTGCGCCAATTTGGTTTTACTACCAAGGTAGCGATCAGCAGGCCGAAATTCGCTTTCCGGTTAACCAATGGGTCACAGTTGAATTGCTTGGCCGATTAGCAAGTGCAAGTCTTCAAGCTGATATGATTAAACAAACGCCACACCAGCATCTGAAGTTTCCGCTGCATAACTGTCACTTTGAAGCTTCAGTACAAATCATCGACATCAGCCAAACACCCGAAGATACAATTTACCTGTTGCAATCAAACCTACCGCTCCCCTTTGATAATGAACTTGGGAAATCCCCTATCTCGCTAGGCCATTGGGTCAATGTAACAGGCGAGCTTTGGGTAACAAATTGGATGAATTGAGTCGATAAAAAAAGGTATAGTGCTAGCCTGTAACAAATCATTCGCCTGATACATATCCATTAGAGGATCCGATGACCATTTCTAAATCTTTACCCGATAACAAACCTCGTACTTTTTTGGGAACACCCAAATTACCGGCCAAGTATGCCACTGTGGTGATGCCATTTTTTCTCTCTATTCTCATGAGTTGTATCGTTTCTGGGATCAGCACTTTCAATGGCGTTGGCGCCTCACCGCAATTTCTCGAACTCTGGCTCGGCGCTTGGCTGATCTCATGGGTTGTCGCCTTTCCGACACTGCTGATGGTGTTACCTTTGGTGCGTAAAATCACAGCTCATTTTGTCGATTTACGCTAGTTTTACGACTTAATCTTCCGATTTAACTATTTTATTTCAAAGCCGTTTTAGGACGGCTTTATCTTGAACTCCTTCTCTTATGCGTACAGCGACTAAAAATTACATCGATAATTGCTCGATCTGTTACCCTGCCAATATTCACTTAAACTAAAACAGTACGACCTACACCATACCAATCGTATTAAATCAAAGCGCTCATTGAGCCCCTGTCCACGCTTTACAATGGATTTACACTGACCGTTTAGCGGCACCTATGTTTATTGTATAAGGATGACATGACTCCCACCTAAATCAATTTTCCTCTGCTCTCGAACCAACTCAAGCATTAATGTAACCCACTGTATTTATATCTTTTATAAAAATAGAGCTCGTAAAACCCTAAATGATTTATCCCCAAAACGCTGCCTAATTATCACCCCTTTATCACTTACTTATTTGTACCATTAACCGTATCTGCCCCCCTTATTTATCAGTTAAAAGTATTAACCCACAGCCACACTCAAATGAGAATGGTTTGCATTTGAATATTTTCACATGCTAATTTACCTACCGTTGTCGGGACAGAGACAGCAGGAAATGGCCTAAGGACTGAGCTAAAAATAGCGAGTTGATCAACGCAAGATAAATAGCCAAACAGTCTATTTTGATAACCGCATTCACTTTGGTTTGTGTCCTTAGGTAACTGATTACTGGATCGGCAACGCGCAGTAGCATGTTGCCAAGGAGGCGTAAGTGAGTACACAGCAAAGGGAAATGGATCGCGAAATCTTTGATCTACTTGGCATAGGCATTGGCCCATTCAATCTTGGCCTCGCCGCCTTATCAGAACCTATTGACGGCTTTAACTGCTTATTTTTAGATGCTAAAACCAGTTTTGACTGGCATCCAGGCATGCTACTCAAATCCTCAAGATTGCAAACACCCTTTATGTCGGATCTGGTGACTATGGCCGATCCCACCAGCCGCTACAGCTACCTTAATTTTGCCAAGCAAACGGGCAGACTTTATCCCTTTTATATTCGTGAGAATTTCTTTTTACCCCGCCACGAATACAACTTGTATTGCCAATGGGTGAGCCAACAACTCAGCAACCTTAAATTTGGTTTTAAGGTCACTCAAGTGGATTACAACGCAGGTGAAAGTATTTATCGAGTTACAGGTTTTGATAGGCGCAGTGGTAAAACCCATTCCTATCAATGCCGAAAGCTAGTGCTAGGCACTGGCACTGAACCTTATCTACCAAAGGATTGCCCAATCCAAGATGCACGGGTCATGCATACCGCCAGTTATATGCAGCAAAAAACCTACCTGCAGAGTCAGAGTGCCATCACAGTAATTGGTAGTGGCCAGAGTGCGGCGGAAGTGTTTTACGATCTACTGCAAGATATTGATACCTATGGTTATCAACTCAATTGGATGACACGATCAGCGCGTTTTTATCCCTTGGAATATACCAAGCTTACTTTAGAGATGACCTCGCCAGATTATGTCGATTACTTCCACGAGTTGACCCCTAATCAAAGATGCTCACTGATCGCCAGCCAGAAACAGCTCTACAAAGGGATAAATTCTGAGCTGATAAACGACATTTACGATTTGTTATATCAAAAGCGCCTATTGGCCGATTTTCAATGCCGACTGATGACGAATGCGGCGCTGACTCATATCGAGCCCCAAGCCAATATGCTCAAGTTGCATTTCCACCACAATGAAAAAAATCACACCTTTGAGCAAGAAACGGGCGCCGTCATTTTAGGCACAGGTTACCACTATCGTTTACCCGAGTTTATCAGTGGTATTAAACAACAAGTCGAATTCGATGACGCCGGACAACTTAGCGTGCAGCGTGATTACAGCATAGATATTCGAGGGGATATTTTTGTCCAGAATGTCGGTTTGCATACCCATGGGATAAGCTCTCCAGATCTGGGTATGGGCTGTTATCGCAACGGCACCATCTTAAAAGCTGTGCTCGGTTATGCGCCCTACCACATTGAGGAACATATCGCGTTTCAAACCTTCGATCCGGCCAAACTTGCCAGTCATCAGCCCTGCGGCGCCAATGCAATTAACACGCTGGAGCTTAATCCAAGACATTTTCCTAAGGCGCCGCACAGAAAAACTCAAGTTGATGCGCCACAAACTATCCCTCCAACCAAGATTCCAAATTCTGGCGTAAGTTCAACCGTGAGTTCAGGCGCGGGAACCAATATGCCGGTCTTAATGGCGCCGAACCAGGAGGCATAATAATGGCAAGCCAATTTAGCAACCATTGTTTAACGCAACTATCCGCTATTTCGAGCATTAATGGTTTCCAGTTCAGAGCGTTAGACCTTACACAAGACATTCCAACACTACAGTCTTGGTTTAACCAAGATTACGCCAAGTTTTGGGGTATGCAGGGCTTGAACCTTGATGCCATAAAAAATCTGTTAGCAACAACAGAACACAAGTTTGCCTTGATAGGTGAATGGCAGGCCAAAGCACTATTTATGGTGGAACTCTACGATCCCGTCCACGATGAAATCGGCCAGCACTATCGTGTTGCGCCGGGTGATTGTGGTATGCATCTGATTATCGCGCCGCCAGATGGCAAACCCGTCAGCGGCTTATCCTTGAAGGTGATGGATGCGATAGCGCAGCTCGTGCTTGAAAAACTTGCCTTTAATCGCCTCGTGGTTGAACCCGATCAACTCAATAGCAAAATTCATCGCTTAAATAGCCTGATAGGCATTCGCTATGAAAAAGCGATTCAATTAAGCACTAAAGCTGCTTTCCTCGGATTTTGCACTGCGGCCCAGCGCCTTCAACCATCGAGCACGCCCTCTTTGACGAGCCTAACCCAAACAACCTCAGCCCTGCCAAGCTCAGCTCAGTCAACGCCTGCTCTGCCAAACTTAGCAGAACAATACTTAGCAAGCCCAACCCTAGCAAAGCCAAGCTCGCACGCGGCATCTGCAATCTCTCCCATGACATTATCGACTCTTCAGGTGAATTAGATGAACTTACCCACAAAAGCCTTATTAATTAACCCATTGCCAACGCAAGATCATCATGTTCAAGCAGTACATGCTCAACAAAGCTCGGCGCTGTCGACAACATCGACTTCTATGCCAGAGCATTTAACCCCCGCCTATTGGCAAGCGGCTAATCGTCATTTAGTGAAGAAAATCCTCTGCGAATTCACCCACGAGAAGCTCATTACGCCGACCCTATACGGGCAAAAAGCGGGGCTCAATCACTATGAACTGCGGCTCAAAGACAGCACTTATTATTTTAGTGCGCGGCACTATCAGCTCGATCATCTTGCGATTGATGCTGATTCCATCCGCGTTTCACTTGCAGGACAAGAGCAAATCCTCGATGCGATGTCGCTGATCATTTCCCTTAAAAATGACTTAGGGATCAGCGAAACCTTACTACCAACCTATTTAGAAGAAATCACCAGCACCCTTTACAGCAAGGCGTACAAGTTAGCGCATCAGGCGATTCCCGCCGCCACTCTGGCGCGAGCTGATTATCAGAGCATAGAAGCGGGCATGACAGAAGGTCATCCGGTGTTTATTGCCAATAATGGCCGGATTGGTTTTGATATGCAGGATTACCGTCAATTTGCCCCAGAAAGCGCAATGCCGATGCAGTTAGTCTGGCTTGGTGTCCGCAAAAACAAAACCACGTTTGCCGCCCTCGAAAACTTGAGTCACGACGCATTACTAAAGGAAGAGCTTGGCCAACAGTTCACTGACTTCCAACAACGTCTAAAAACGCAGCAGCATGATCCACAGGACTTCTACTTTATGCCAGTGCACCCTTGGCAGTGGCGTGAAAAAATCGCCCGCGTCTTTGCCGGCGACATAGCTCGTGGCGATCTGGTTTATCTTGGTGAAGGCAATGAGCAATACCAAGTGCAGCAATCGATACGCACTTTCTTCAATCTTGCATCACCGCAAAAGTGCTACGTCAAAACCGCGCTTTCTATCCTAAATATGGGCTTTATGCGTGGTCTATCGCCCCTTTACATGAGCTGCACACCGCAGATCAATGCTTGGGTTGCAAACTTGGTTGAAAACGATCTTTACTTTGCCCAACAAGGCTTTGTGATCCTGAAGGAAATTGCCGCAATAGGTTACCACCACACCTATTACGAGCAGGCTCTCACCCAAGATAGCGCCTATAAAAAAATGCTTTCTGCCCTGTGGCGCGAAAGCCCACTGCCACACATTGATCCTAAGCAAAATCTGATGACCATGGCTGCGCTACTGCATACGGATCATGAAGATAAGGCCCTTATTGCAGCCTTGATAGCCGCCTCAGGCTTACCAGCAAAGGATTGGGTCAGTCGCTACTTAAACCTGTATTTATCGCCGCTGTTACATGCCTTTTTTGCCTACGATCTGGTCTTTATGCCGCACGGGGAAAACCTGATCTTAGTGCTCGATGAATATGTGCCAGTCAAGATTTTGATGAAAGACATAGGCGAAGAAGTCGCGGTACTCAATGGCGCGAAGCCGCTACCTGATGATGTAAAACGCCTTGCGGTGAGCCTTGAAGAAGAGATGAAACTTAACTACATCTTACTGGATATTTTTGACTGTATTTTCCGCTATTTAGCACCGCTGCTCGATGAGCAAACCAGTGTCAGTGAAAGCCAATTCTGGGAGCTAGTGGCGGACAATGTACGTGATTACCAAGCCCAGCATCCACATTTGGCCGACAAGTTTGCCCAATACGATCTGTTTAAGGACAGCTTTGTACGTACGTGCCTCAATCGTATCCAATTGAATAATAACCAACAAATGATAGACCTCACCGACAGGGAGAAAAACCTGCGTTTCGCCGGTGGCATCGACAATCCCTTGGCGGCCTTTAGACAAAGCCATGCCTTTAAGCACCCTATGCTTAGCAACGCTGAGCAAAAGGCACGTTAACACACCAACCCCGAAACTTTAGCTGGGCCAATGTTAGCCCAGCTTGTTTAACCCCCAACCTAAACGGAATTAAAGATCAACATTATGAAGACTTTTCCTCTCTCCAGCATCGCACTCGTCTGTCGGCAAGCCCTCGTTAACCCGAAGCTATTGCTGTGCTCAGCCATGTTAGCCACGGTTCCCCATGCCACAGCTGATACTGTCGATGCGGATAGTAAGACTAAAAAGCACCAAAAAGAAATTGAAGTCATCAATGTCATTGGCGCTAAGGATTTACACGACAACCGTTATAAGACCCAAGCGATGAACACGGCAACTGGGCTCGATTTATCCTATCTAGAAACGCCGCAGTCGGTCACGTCTATCACCCGCCAAATGATGAATGATCAACAGCTTAATAGCGTGATTGATGCCATGACCAGCGTCACGGGGATCAATGCCCGCCCAATGGATAACGACAGATACAGTATTAGTGCCCGCGGCATTGCCGTGAGCAGCATTTTGTACGATGGCGTGCCAACCACCTACGATACTCGCTTCAACTATGGGGATAATCTGATCGACACAGCCATCTACGAGCGAGTAGAAGTGGTACGCGGCGCGACTGGCCTCATGACGGGAGCTGGTAACCCCTCGGCGGCCATTAACCTTATCCGTAAACGCCCGACTCAAGAGTTTATGGGCAACACCTCGTTAAGTGTGGGCTCATGGAATAATGTGCGCGGTATGGTCGATGTTTCCAGCGGCTTAAATGATTCTGGTTCTGTGCGCGGTCGCGTGGTCGCCGCCTATCAGGATAAAGATTCATTCCAAGACAGGTACGAGCAGCAGCGCACTACGCTATACGGCATAGTCGAAACCGATATTGGCGATAGCACCTTATTCACCCTTGGTGTCGATTACCAAGATGCTACGCCGAGCGGCACTATGTCGGGCGGTTTACCGCTATTTTACAGCGATGGCAGTCGCACTAATTATGATCGTGCCACTTCAACGGCGCCCGATTGGGGCTCGGCGCATACCCAAGGACTCAACACCTTTGCGAGTCTCGAACACAGATTAAATAACGGTTGGAACCTAAAAGGGACTTACACCTACGGCGATAACTCATTGGAGTTCGATGTACTATGGGCCACGGGATATCCTGATCCTGTAACCAATATCGGCGCCACTGCAGGCTCTATCGCCTATGTCGACGGCAGTCGCACCCAACACAATGTGGATTTGCGCGCCGAAGGACAATACCAACTCTTTGGTCAGGAACATCAATTGATGTTTGGCTGGAATGGCCAACGCCAAGAGTTCGCCAATCCCTACTATTATCCCACTGCGGCAGTACCGCCTTTGGGGGATTTTCGCGATCCGAACTTCCAATATCCAAAACCTCAATGGAAGGAAACCTATACCACGGGTTCATTTGGCGAAACCAAACAGAGTGCAGCCTATGTGGCGACTCAGCTTAATCTCAGCGACGCGTTAGCTGTCATCGTCGGATTACGCCTCAATGAGTGGGAAACCGACCAAGATAATTTTGGCAGCCGTTACGATTTCAACATCAGCAACGAACTCACCACTTACTTCGGCCTCACCTACGCCCTGACCGAGCAATATTCGCTCTATGCCAGTTATACGGATATTTTTGCACCGCAAACTAAGCAAAGAATCGATAAAAGCTACCTAGATCCAGTCAAAGGGAAAAACTACGAAGGCGGGATTAAGGCGAGCCTGTTCGATGAGGCTTTAGATATGTCGCTGTCGGTGTTTGAGATCAGACAAGACAATGTCGGAGTCAGCACTGGCGATGTGATCCCAGGAACAACAACGCAAGTGTATGAAGGCGTAAACGGTACAAAAACACAGGGATTCGAATTTGAATCGACGGGTAAAATCACTGATGACTGGAATCTTTACTTAGGTTACACCCAGTTCACTAGCGAAGATCCTGAAGGCAAACGTATCAGTACCACGTCACCACGCCAGCAATTAAAACTCTTCACCACTTATACCTTTGGCGGTGATTGGCATAAATTGCAAATAGGTGCGGGAGTTAACTGGCAGAGCCGCGTCTACCAAACAGTTAATTCGCCACTTGGCAAAGTCGAAGTCGAGCAAGGCTCTTACGCGCTAGCGAGTCTAATGGCGAGTTACGCCTTCACCGAGCAACTTAAGCTCAGCGCAAACCTGCACAACGCCTTAGATAAAAGCTACTACAGCCAAGTCGGTCAATATAGTCAATTCCAATACGGTACGCCGCGAAGTGCCAGCTTAACCTTGGACTATCGCTTCTAAGTCAGATTTATATTGAGATCGTTCGAAAAACCTTGTGAGCCCAAATCTTGAGCTCGCAAGGTAATCAGTTACATGGACTTATCGATAACCGCGGCAATCAATCACAGCCATTAAGGAGTCACTATGGCAAGCCAACGGAGAGACACCAGACTGCAAACATTGTGCGATACCTCGCCAAGCCACAACGCGTTGAATCAAACTATTTTGACACTCAATCAGCTGTTACATGAGCGGGCACCCTTCTATGGCGAGCACCTTAGCGCAACGCAGTACCCTACTGGGCTCAGTTTTGATGAATGGAGTAACGTCGATACTTATCAAAAACTCATTGCACGTTTTGCCATCGCACATCCTAGCGCAGAAACTCAGGTTGAAACCGAGGTTAGTAAAACAGCTGCAACCAGCCGAGCGCCCGCTTTCGCCAGTAAAAGCGCCTTAGTCAGTAAAAGCGCTACGGCCAGTAGAAAAGACACTCGCAAAGCGCTGCATTCACTTTGGGGTCAATGGTATTTTGGCCTTTTAGTTCCGCCTGTGATGGAGTGGATTTTTAACGCAAAAAAAGCCGATTTCGAGCCTATTCACTGGCAGCTACAGTCCGTTTTTATGCAGGTACACGCCAGTGGCCGAGTGGCAAAATTTGAATTTAACATCGCAAAACCCCAGCCAAATACCGCTTTGGCCTTTAAAAAACACCACGACATCGAGCCACTTTCCCAAATAAACACTAAGCCAAGTTTCAAGACAGACACTAAGGTACACTCGCCATTAACCCCATATAAGCCGCCAGTTGATAAAGAACTCGCCCTACAAGGCCTTATATTAAACTTACTGCAACCGAGTGTTGAGCGCCTACTCACTTTGAGCCCCGTGCCCGCTAAATTATATTGGAGTCACTTAGGCTATCTGATCCACTGGTATCTAGGAGAGTTGGGATTATCTCAGCAACAAAGTCAGCAACTTAAGCAAGCTCTGTTTCGCAGAGCGACCTTTTTTGATGGCACCCAAAATCCACTGTATAACAGCATCAATTTGATTGTTGACCCCAAAGAAGGCAGCACAAACATCCAATGCATTCGCCGTACTTGCTGCCTAAGGTATCAACTCGCCAACACTGGCCAATGCCACGATTGCCCACTACTAAGTCGTCCTAACGCTAAGACAAACGCAACCAAACAGGCACAAGTCTAACTTGCCCATTAAACCCATTTAATGGGCAAGATCGCAATCCTAGGCCCATGGTGCTTTTGCCCTTATGTTGCACATGCTACACTCAAGCCCATGTCTCTTTAACATGATTATTTATGAAACAACTGCTTGATTTCCTGCCCCTCGTCATCTTTTTTGCCGTTTATAAATTTTTCGATATTTATATCGCCAGCGGCGCATTGATCGCAGCCACCGCGCTTCAATTGATCGTGACCTATGCGCTATATAAGAAACTTGAAAAGATGCACTTAATCACCTTTGCGATGGTGACAGTGTTTGGCACACTCACTTTAGTGTTTCACGATGATTCTTTTATCAAGTGGAAAGTGACCATCATCTATAGTTTGTTTGCCATCGCCTTAGGTGTCAGTCAATTGCTCAATAAATCGATATTAAAGTCGATGTTAGGCAAAGAAATGCAAGTAGACGACAAAATTTGGGCTCGCGTAACTTGGTATTGGGTGATCTTTTTCGCCGCTTGTGGCCTAGTCAATATTTATGTCGCCTTTAGTTTGCCATTAGAAACTTGGGTCAATTTTAAAGTGTTTGGTTTAACCGCTTTAACTTTAATTAATACTGTCCTGACCGTATTTTATCTTTATAAACACCTTCCCGAAGATCAACGCAAGGAACTCAAATAATGTGGTATATGATTTCAGCTCAAGATTTTGAGAATAGTTTAGAAAAACGTTTAGCCGCACGCCCAGCCCATTTAGCTCGCCTACAAGCCCTCGCCGATGAAGGTCGTTTACTGATCGCTGGCCCACACCCAGCCATCGACAGTGAAAACCCTGGTGATGCAGGCTTTAGTGGTTCACTGGTTGTCGCAGATTTTGAATCCTTAGTGGCAGCAAAACACTGGGCCGATGCCGATCCCTATATCGAAGCGGGCGTTTACCAAAGTGTTGTGGTTAAACCCTTTAAACGAGTCCTGCCTTAATGAAAATAGTGTCCTTTAACATCAATGGTCTGCGGGCACGCTTGCATCAATTGCAAGCCTTAATCGATAGCCACCAGCCCGACATTATCGGCCTGCAAGAAACCAAAGTGCACGATGAGGCGTTTCCATTAGCCGAAGTCGAAGCTATGGGATATCAAGTGCATTACCACGGCGGTAAAGCTCACTATGGTGTTGCCATGCTGTCTAAAATCGCACCAGAAAAACTGCAAAAGGGTTTTCCAAGCGATGATGAAGATGCCCAGCGCCGCATGATTATCGGCACATTTACCCAAGCGAATGGTCGTCCATTGACTGTGTTCAACGGCTATTTCCCCCAGGGCGAAAGCATAGACCACCCAACAAAATATCCTGCTAAACGTAAGTTTTATCAGGATTTAATGCACTACTTGCAGACAAATCACAGCAACGATGAAGATATCGCCATCATAGGTGACATCAATATTTCGCCGACCGATTTAGACATAGGTATAGGTGAAGTCAATCGTAAGCGTTGGCTAAAAACCGGCAAATGTAGCTTCCAACCGGAAGAACGTGAGTGGTTGAAAACCTTGCAAGACTGGGGTTTAGTCGACACTTTCCGTCAATTACACCCAGAGCGCATCGAACGTTATTCTTGGTTCGATTACCGCAGCAAAGGGTTCGATGACAACCGCGGCCTGCGAATTGATGTGATTTTAGCAACGCCTTCACTGGCAGCACGTTTAGTCGAATCCGACGTCGATTACGATCTGCGCGGCATAGATAAACCCTCAGATCATGCCCCCATTTGGAGCACGTTCAAAGAGGCTTAACCCGCTAACGTTCGATCATCTTAGTAGATATAAAACATCGGCTTAGGTCGATGTTTTTTTATGGGCGAAACATATTTTATCTTTATCGTTCGATGAATAGTCAATGAGTCAGGTGTGATACTGAACGTAATTCACTTTTGGACAGATATGTCTTGAAGACGAGTGTTTTGGGACCAATAATTTTAGTTGTGAGGAGTTTAGCGTTTGCTGATATCCACTCACACATGCTTGCCATGGCATTTGCTCGTCGACTCGCAGCCAGTCCATCCGTGGATGCTCGACCGCCCCATCTGATGTGAAAGGATTCACAAATGCCGCGATGGCATGGACGCCAAAGAGCGGCCATGTGCCGGACGGTCGTCTAGCTAATCACCATCGCTCACCTGTTTAGCATCGGCAAAACCTGTTTGTTTTAAAGAAATACGTAGCATGCTTTGGTCGGATAGACGGCATCTGTTACCAAGTGCCGCCCTCCTAAGAACCGTACGTGCAACTTTCACTGCATACGGCTCAAGCCTCCACTAAGGCGTGTTCTGTTACCCAGCACCCTATATAGCAGC
>Ga0172380_10000412_pt1 | contig 85382 bp, 69 predicted proteins | sample Leawe162metaG_FD_119747 | JGI IMG/M metagenome (GOLD analysis project Ga0172380, IMG submission 119747) | Leachate microbial communities from a municipal landfill in Southern Ontario, Canada - Leachate well 162 metaG | ecosystem: Engineered > Solid waste > Landfill > Unclassified | place... | reverse complement strand
CTCTGGATATTTTGCTGCAAGCGCTCCGTGGTCCGGATCGTCATAGCTCCACGACATACTCTTTGCCAGAATCGTCGATTTCAAAATGCACTCTCGCTGAAAGCATATATTCTCGGCGAACGTATTGTAGAATGGTGTGTTGCTTTATTCCGTAAATGTGATGTCATTCTATTTCCAGTATGAACGAGATCTCAAAGAGAAGCGCAACCAGATTGAAATCAACGCGATGGGATGATAGGTGGATTCGTTTTCGCATGGCGCTGAAACAACGTGGTGTGGAACCGAGGTTTCAGGAATACTACCGGGCATGGATTTTGGGGTTTCTGGGGTCTGTCAAGCCGAGGAAGTTTGAGGAGGCGGTAGCGGATGATGTGAGGCTATTTTTAGAGAAGCTGGCCGGGGAGGGCAAGAAAGAATGGCAGTTGCGCCAGGCCGAGGAAGGGGTGCGGGTGTTTTTTCAGGATGTGGAGCCGGCGGGTTGGGCGAAAAGCTGGCCACCCGAGCTGATGGAGAACGTGAAGCTGGGGATCGGAAATTTCGAGATGAAGTCGGCTGATGTGGGCAGGCGTCCGACGTGGGGGGAGTTCGAGGGAAGGGAGGACACGGGAGAACTGCCGCCCCGATACGAGGCGTTTCTGGAGGAGGTGACGGAGGCGTTGAGGGTGACGAGGTATTCGTATCGGACGGAGCAATCGTATTGGGAATGGGCGCGGAGGTTCCTTATATTTGCGAGGCCGAAATCCCGGGCGGACATCCGGTGGTGGCAGGCGAAGGAGTATCTGGAATACCTGACGCTGAAGCGGCGGGTGGCGTCCTCGACGTTGAACCAGGCGATGAGCGCGTTGCAGTTCGTGTTCCGGGGAGTCCTGCGGCGGGGAGCAGGAGGGATGGAGGAGGTGAAGCGCCCGTCGCAGAGCCAGAGGTTGCCAACGGTTTTGACGCGCGAGGAGGTGGGACAGCTTTTTGGGCTGATGGAGGGGCAGGGGCGGCTCATGGCAGAACTGATGTATGGCTCTGGGCTGCGGGTGATGGAGTGCGTCCGCCTGCGGGTCAAGGATGTGGATTTCGGGAACCGGTATATTGTGGTGCGGAGCGGCAAGGGGGACAAGGACAGGAGGGTCCCGCTGCCGAAGAAGATCGTCCCCGCGTTGGAGGAGCAAATCGGAACGGCCAGGGTGCGCTGGGAGAAGGACCGGTTGCTTGGGGTGGAGGGGGTGTTCCTGCCGGAGGCGCTTTCCGCAAAATACGTGAGCGCGGAGAAGGAGTGGGCGTGGTTCTGGCTGTTTCCTGCGGAGGGGCTCTCCAAGGATCCTTGGACGGGCAAGGAAAGGCGGCACCACATGGGGGAAAACGGCGTGCAGCAACTGGTGAAGCGCTGCGCGTTGAGGGCGGGACTGACGAAGCCGGTGAGCCCTCACACGCTGAGGCATTCGTTTGCCACGCATCTCCTTGAGGGGGGGGCCGATATCCGGACGGTGCAGGAGTTGCTCGGGCACAGCGATGTTTCGACGACGATGATCTACACGCATGTCCTCGGGCACCCGGAAGTGGCGGCGGTGTCGCCGCTGGACCGGTAGCGGAGAATCCGATACAGGCTACCGCCTTTGGTCAAAACCGGGAAGTTTCGATCAATTGCGGGGATATTTTTGGATTTCTGCTTCATCCCTTGATGCGGGGCAGGAAATCACTGGTTACATGCTGCGGGGAGAAAATGGAATCCGGGAATTGCTTTTTTTGAAGGGTTCCACAGGACATGGAGCGTGGCAGCCCTGAAACGGCGGTTGCGAGACTCGGTATCCGCCACTTTCTGGTCGTCCTCATCGAAGAAGCACGATTTCGATGGTGGCGCGCATGCGCCATTCCACTTTCCACGTAGTGGCGAGCATGCAAAGGAAGACGGGGCCCCGCTCCACAGCCACCGAAATGGCCCTTCATGCAGTTCTTGCCCACCGTGAGAAGAGTGGTCTTGAGACTTGCGCCCATTTTTCCTTGCCTCCGGCGAGGGTTCGGACATAGTAACACCCGTTAAGATGACGGTGGAGAAATTGCACTTATGTCGGCGTCCGGGCGGTTTCTTTTTTCCAAGGATTCCGCAACTTCGGTTGCGCGCAAGATGCCGTGGGCGCATAAAAATCAATTTCTCTTTTTTTTCGGATCACCGAGATCATTTATTTCAGAGATAAGGAAGGGTGGCTGAGTCCGGTTGAAGGCACTCGACTCGAAATCGAGCGTAGGGTTAAACCTACCGTGGGTTCGAATCCCACCCCTTCCGCCATGACCTCAAATCGCCCGCAAACCCTGATAAATAAAGGATCGGGCATTTCGTGTCTGGTGTCCCAAGGGCCGTTTTTGGGGCAAGTGTCCCCAAAAGTGTCCCATCCGCAACACGAGCGACAAAATCTCTCGAAAAGCGGGCAAAAAGCGGTGGATACCATGCGACTACCCATTGAGAGGCGATTCTCTGGCGCACTTCGACTTAATAATTTTCTTTCAAAATTCCTACTTTATAATAATTTTCTATCAGAAATAAGGATTTTCTGTGATCAAAGTTGGATACACTTGGCTGATCGAGAGATATGCCTTAAAGGCCAGACCTCTCGCGCATAGCTCCTTCATCGGCCCCAAAATGCTTCGCCGGGAACATGCAAATGGGACCGTCGAAGAGCATTATATCCGTTCTTACGATCCAGGCAATGTGCCATTGGCACAAATGGTCTTCGCTCTCAAATACGACGGTCTCGACCTCGATATTTTCAGCAAGGTCTTCCAGCATATCAAGCCCGAGGAGATGTCGGACTTCGTGGCGGAAACTCCTTCGGGCCGATTTGCGAGGCAACTGGGGTTTTGGTATGAAGAGCTGACCGGTCGGGAGGTCCCGTTACGGAAGAAGGTTACGGGAAATTATGAGGTTCTGCTTGACCCGGAACAGTATGTCGCGAGTCCGCATGACGTCAAAAGCGCCCGCTGGCGCATCAGGGATAACGCCTTTGGCAACCGGCGGTTTTTGCCCCTGATTCGCCGCACCCCAGCCATTCGAGCCATTGAAGATACCGACTGGCGTGGCCTGATCGACGAGACCTTGAAACTCTTCTCGCCAGATGTTCTCTATCGCGCTTTGTCCTATCTCTATTTCAAGGAAACCAAATCTTCGTTTGCCATCGAGCGGGAAGAGGCTGGTGCTTCGCGCGCCGAGAAATTTGTCGCGATCCTGCATCAGGCCGGCCGCGAGCCCACCCCCCTCAACGAGGAGGTGCTGGTTCGGCTCCAAAACGCGATTGTGGATGAACGTTATCGGGAAAAGGGGTTTCGGGATCATCAAAATTACGTGGGCCAGACCGTGGCCAATTTTCGCGAGATCGTTCATACCGTCGGAACTCCGCCAAGCTCTCTTCGCGATCTCATGGAAGGGCTGGAAGCCTATTGCCAGGCCAGCGCGGCGATGAATCCGGTTTTGCGGGCGGCGGCCATTTCTTTCCCTTTTGTCTTTATTCATCCTTTTGAGGACGGCAATGGTCGTGTTCACCGATACCTGATCCACGATGTGTTGGCTCGCGGACAAATCGGGGGAGAGGGTGTCATGTTGCCAGTTTCGGCTGAAATTTTGCTCAATCTGCGATTGTATGACGCGTGTTTGGAACAGTTCTCGAAACCCTTGATGGCCGCGGCAGAGTATTCCCTCGACGAAAAGGGCGAACTGACTGTTCGTAATCCTGCGGAAATCGAAGGATTTTTCCGTTATCCCGACCTCACCGCTCAATGTGAATTCTTGGCGTTGATGCTGGACCTCACCATCAAGCAGACGATTCCGCAGGAACTGCATTTTCTTCAAAAATTCGATCAGGCCCGAGCAGCAATCGGAGAGATCGTGGACATGCCTGACCGCAAGCGCGAAAGCCTTCTCATGCGCCTCTATAATAACAAAGGCAAACTGGCCCGAAAGCGGAGAGAGGGCGAATTTGCGGAGCTGACCGATCAAGAAGTCACCGATATCGAAGAGGCATTCCACGACATTTTTGCGGCTGAATCCTGACTGTCGGGAACTGGTCTCCTTTCCGTCTGGAGCAAAACAAACAAAAGGCAGAAGGTTTCCCGATTTCCGGTGGAATCGATAAATGGATTTGTAATGCATATTTTAGCGCGAATACTTGCATTACTAAAGCGCATTCCGTAAGGTTCTACGCATGAACATCCACGACATCTTGCTGGCACAACGCCGGGAACAGGAGGCGAGTCGAAGCGCGCCGTATATCGAGCGAAGCTCGGTTGTTGAGCCTGAGGCAGGCGGTCGGATCCGTGTCGTGGTGGGGCCTCGGCGGGCGGGCAAGTCGAGCTACGCGCTGCATGGGGCAGCCGTAGAAACCGGCGGCTGGGGATATGCGAACTTCGACGACGAGCGGCTTGGGGGTTTGGAAGATTACGATGAGCTGGTGCTCGCACTCGATGCCCTTTACGGGAGCCCGAAGGGTTTTTTCTTCGACGAAATCCAGAACCTTCCCAAGTGGGAACTTTTCGTCAACCGCCTGCACAGAGCCGGTCGGAACCTTCTCCTGACCGGCAGCAACGCGCACTTGCTGAGTTCGGAGCTGGCAACCCATCTCACTGGCCGCCATGTGCAGATCCCGCTGCTCCCGTTTTCCTTTCCCGAATTTGTTTCCGCCGGGGGGAGCGGCCCGCGAACAGATTTGGAAATGCGCGAGGCGTGCCGGAATTATGCGCGCACGGGCGGGTTCCCGGAGGTCGTCCTGAAAGGGCTTTCCGGTCCCGAATACCTGCGCACGCTCGTGGCCTCGGTCATTTACAAAGACATCGTTTCCCGTTTTCGTCCGCGAGCCCCCGGCTCGATCGAGACCATCGCCCGCTGCCTGCTCTCACAGCCAGGCGGGGAATATGCGTTCCATGCCCTCACTAAAGCCACCGGCTGCAGGAGCCCGCACACGCTGAAAAAGCACATCGGTTGGCTGGAAGAGGCGTTCGTGATTTTCACCGTCCCCCGGTTCTCCTTCAAGCCTCGCGAGCAGGCCGCTTCCAACAAAAAGGCGTATGCGGTGGACACCGGCTTCGTGGACGCGTTCGGCGCCGCGCTGAGCCCGAATTGGGGCCGCCTCTTTGAAAACCTGGTGGCCATCCGACTGTTCCGCCAGCAGCTTCGCGGAGAAATCCGCTTCTTTTTCTGGAAGGATCCTCACGGGATCGAGGCGGATTTTGTCGTGCAGGAGGGGCTCTCCATCCGGCAAATCATCCAGGTCAGCATGGACACCTCCGACCCGAAAACCCGGCAGCGGGAAATCCGGGGGCTGTGCAAAGCCTCCCGCGAACTGGGCTGCCGCGACCTCCTCCTGCTCACCGAAAAAGAAGAAGGTCAAACCGAGGAGACATGGGAAGGCTCCGTCTATCCCGTCCGCTCCATGCCGGTGTGGAAATGGTTGATGGTCGCGGAATCGCGGGCTTCTGTGGAATAAAATCCTCGATGCGTTGGCGGATCTGGGAAAGACGCATCAATTTCTCCGGAGGCCATCAGGGGATGCCGGAGGCTACTCGACCGTGACGCTTTTCGCGAGGTTTCTGGGTTTGTCCACATCGCAGCCGAGAGCGACGGAGATGTGGTAGGCGAGAAGCTGGAGCGGGATCGCGGCGAGGATCGGCGTGAGGTATTCCGGGGCGTGGGGGATGAGGATCACGTCGTCGCAGATTTTGGCGAGCGCCGTGTCGCCCTCGGTGCCCACGGCGATGACCGGGCCTTTGCGGGCTTTGACTTCCTCGATGTTGCTGATGTTTTTGTCGAAGACGGCGTCCTGGGGCGCGATGAAGAGGGAAGGGGTTTCCGCAGTGATGAGGGCGATGACCCCATGCTTGAGCTCGGCGCTGGGATACCCGGAAGCCGAGATGTAGCTGATTTCCTTGAGCTTGAGGGCCCCCTCGAGGGCGACGGGGTAATTCGCCTGCCTGCCCATGAAGAGGAAGTTTTTCGACGCGGCATACTTCCGGGCGATTTTCCCGATCTTCGCGTCGAGTTCGAGCGTCCTGGCGATGAGGTCGGGGAGCTTTTCCATCTCGGAAATGATCGTCCGGCCCTCTGCGTGGCTGAGGTGGCGGATTCTGCCCATGAGCAGGCCGAGGAGGGTCAGGATCGTCAGTTGCGAGGTGAAGGATTTCGTGGCGGCCACCCCGATCTCCGGCCCGGCGTGCATGTAAACCCCGCCATCGCTTTCGCGGGCGATGGTGCTGGCCACGTTGTTGCAGATTCCGAGCGTGCGGTGGCCTTTTCTCTGGCTCTCCCTCAGGGCCGCCAGCGTGTCGGCCGTCTCGCCGCTCTGGCTGATCACGAAGGCGAGGGTGTCGCGGTCGAGCGGAAGGTTGCGGTAGCGGAATTCGCTGGCGAACTCGCACTCGACCGGGACGTGTGCGAGCGACTCGATGAGGTATTCGCCGGCGAGCGCCGCATGGAAGGCGGTCCCGCACCCGATGAGCACGATGCGGTCCACGGACCGCAGCTCGGAATTCGTCATCTCGAGTCCGCCGAGCTTCGCCGTGGCTTCTTCGGAGGAGAGCCGCCCCCGCATGGCGTCGCGCACCGAGTTCGGCTGCTCGTAAATTTCCTTCAGCATGAAGTGCGGGAACCGCCCCTTGTCCACGGCTTCCGCGCTGAATTCCACCTGGCTGATCCGGTAGTCCGCGCCGGATCCCGAGACGGTGGAAATTTCGAACCCGTCCTGCTGGAGCGCCACGATCTCGTAATCGTTCAGATACACGACCTCCCTCGTGTGGGCGACGATCGCGCTGACATCGCTGGCCAGGAAATGCTCGTGCGTGCCGATGCCGAGCACGAGCGGGCTGCCCCTGCGGGCTCCGACGACCAGGCCCGGGACGTCCGCATGAAGGACCGCGATCCCGTATGTTCCGATCACCTGCCGGAGCGCCTGGCGGACCGCCTCGACCAGCCCCGCCTTGTCGCGGCGGGCACCGCTGTCGAATTCGTGGCCGACGAGATGGGCCAGGACTTCCGTGTCCGTCTGCGAGACGAAAGCGTGCCCGCGTTCCTCCAGTTGCCCGCGGAGCTTTTGGTAGTTCTCGATGACGCCGTTGTGGACGAGGGAAAGCCGCCCGCTCCGGTCGGAATGGGGGTGCGCGTTTTCCTGAGTGACCCCCCCGTGTGTCGCCCAGCGGGTGTGGCTGATCCCGGCCTGTCCATGCACCGGGCTCTCCTGGATGCACTGCGCGAGATCCGCGATCCGGCCCACGGCCTTGCGGACATTGATCGACCCGCCGTTCAGAATCGCGACACCGGCGGAGTCGTAACCCCGGTATTCCAGGCGGCGCAACCCGTCGAGAAGCACGGGCAGCGCTTCCGAACGGCCGATATATCCGACGATTCCACACATAGAGATTTTGAACCGTGACAATTTGCGGGCGGATGGGCAAGATGCAATTCCCTCTATGAGTCTTCCGTTGAACGCCCTGCCGACTTCAAAGACCCTCGCCATCATCATGGGAGGCGGAGCGGGAACCCGCCTGTTCCCCCTGACAAAAGAGAGGTCCAAACCCGCGGTCCCGCTGGGAGGGAAATACCGCCTCGTCGATATCCCGATCAGCAACTGCCTCAATTCCGGGCTCCGCGGGATCTACATCCTCACCCAGTTCAACAGCACGTCGCTCCACCGGCACATCAACTCGAGCTACAAATTCGATGATTTCACGCCGAGCTTCGTCGAGATCCTCGCGGCCCAGCAGACCCCGGAAGGCGCACGGTGGTATCAGGGGACTGCGGACGCCGTGCGGCAGAACATGCGGTATTTTCTCGAGCACCCCTACGAATACTACGTGATTTTGAGCGGGGACCAGCTTTACCGAATGGATTACCGCGACATGCTGCGCCAGCACGTGGAAACCGGAGCCGACCTGACGATCGCGACAATTCCCGTGGCCCGCCAGCCCGCGACCGGGTTCGGCATCATGCTCACCGACGAGAACCGCCGGATCGAGCGCTTCGTGGAAAAACCGAAAGACCCTGCGGTGCTCGACACGTTGCGGGTCCCCCCCGACCTGCTGAAAAAGATCGGGCAGCCTGCGGAGGCCGACCTCTACCAGGCCTCGATGGGGATCTACATTTTCAAGCGCTCCGTCCTCGAGCGATGCCTCGACAACGACTACGTGGATTTCGGGAAGAACATCATCCCCGCCGCGATCAGCCAGCATAAGGTGATGGCCTTCATTTTCCAGGGCTACTGGGAGGACATCGGGACGATCTCCGCGTTCTACGAGGCCAACCTCAACCTCGTGGGCAACCACCCGCAATACAGCTTTTTCGTGCACGGGTCCCCGGTATTCACCCAGCCGCTTTTCCTGCCGGCGAGCACGGTCAACTCCGCGAAAGTCACCAGCGCCATGATCTCGGACGGCTGCATCATCGGGGACGCCACGATTGAACGGTGCGTGCTCGGGATTCGGAGCATCATCCAGTCCGGCTCGACGCTGAAAAACACCATTATGATGGGGGCCGACTTTTACGAGTCCGAGGTGCACAAGCCGGACGCGGAGGTTCCCGCCATCGGGATCGGGCGGGACTGCGCGATCAACGGGGCGATCATCGACAAGAACGCCCGGATTGGCAACCGGGTCGTCATCAGCCCGGAAGGAAAGTCCCAGGACCTCGACGGGGAGGGCTACTACATCCGGGACGGGATCGTCGTGGTGCCGAAAAACAGTGTCATTAAGGACGGAACTTGGATATAGCGGGGGGCATGAAATTTTTCGCCCGCCTGTTTTCGGCAGTTTTTCTCGTTCTGGCACTTCCGGGCTGTTATTTCGACCATCCCCTGACCGGGGGTCCCTCCAAGGACATAAACACCTGGCTCCTGGGCGTTTGGGAGTCGAAGGATGAGAAGGGGCATGTCTCCCGCATCAGGGTGACCCCGGCCCATGCCGACCGCTATTCGGTCCAGCTTGCTGTTCCGGGAAAAAGCCTGCGGGAGATCAAACGGTATGAATTCGAGGCGTGGCCATCCCGGGTTGGGGGAACCCTGTTTCTTTCCTTGCGCTGCCTGACAAGCCTGGGGGACATCCCGACCGGTTCGCATGTTTTCTCGCAGGTCCAACTGCTCGACCAGAACACGGCGAGGACTCGTGGGCTGAAGCTGGATTCCGGGCCATCTGCGTCAAGCTACGAGCTTCGCAAGGAGGTCCGGAAAAAGCTTGTGGAGCGTTCGCTTTACGAGGGGGCTCCGAGCGTTGTTTGGACGCGCGTCGAGGAGGTCTTCTGGAGCACCGACGGCACCGACCCGTCGTTCCGTCCGCTCCGGAATCAGATGGGGGCTGCCGGGGAGCCTGGGGGCACCAACGCTCGGGACGACAGATCGTTCCGCAACCCATCCGGCGAATAGCGTCGCCGCAGCGGGGAATGGAGAATCCGGATCATCCCGCCTTGGAGGCGAGAATGGGGAGGGAGCTTTTCTCCGAACGGCTGCTGAAACAGGCCGGGAGATCGGCCCATCTCATCCACCAGGGCGAGGGGATTTTTCGGCTGGAACGATTCCTCCCGCTGGATACGGCGGTTTCTTTCTGCCTTGCGGTCGTCGGCCTCGGCTCCCGCGCGCGGCGCAATTTTCTGGATGTGCGGCTCGTGGTCCGGGAGTGGGTTCTGCCGCGTCTTCCGTCGGTGTTCGACGGCTTCCGCCTGCTTCAACTGACCGACCTCCACCTGGATCTGGATGCCGCCCTGACCCCGGTCATCGAGCGCCTTGTGCGCGGTGTCGCGCATGACGCCGCAGTCGTCACCGGAGATTTCAGAAACACCACCGACGGCGATTTCCGCCCGTGCCTGCGCGAAACGATCAAGGTCATCGAGACTCTGGCCCCGCTGCGGTGGGGGATCCTCGGCAACCACGATTTTGTGGAAATGGTCCCGCCGCTCGAAGCGTCCGGCCTCCCGATCCTGCTGAACGAGGTGGCGTCGATCGAAAGGCGGGGCGAAAAACTTTGGGTCGCCGGCATCGACGACCCGCATTTCTACAAAACCCACGACCTCGAGAAAGTTCGCTCGGAGGTTCCGCCGGATGGCTGCGTCATCCTTCTCTCCCACAGCCCGGAGACCTACGCTGCGGCCGGGCGGCTGGGGTTCGACATGCAGTTGAGCGGGCACACCCACGGCGGCCAGCTTTGCCTTCCCGGCGGGATTCCGGTGGTCCTGCCCTGCCGGATCGACCGGCGATTTGCGCGGGGCCCGTGGAGGCACGGCCGACTCCAAGGCTACACCTCGCCGGGAACCGGAAGCTGCGGCGTGAGCGCCAGGCTCAACTGCCCGCCGGAAATCACGGTCCACGTATTGCGCGCGGCCTGACGACAAAAAAGGCCCGCCGCTTACTCCACCTTCACCGGATCGAGTTTCTTGTTGTAGAAATCGCCGACTTTGGTTCCCGGAAGCCGCGCGGTGTCGTCGATGAAAGACACCGTGTTTTTCTCGGCCAGAAGCTCGCCGCCCGCACCGAAAACGAGCAGATACCACCCCTTGTATTTTTCCCCGAAGATGGCACCGGTGTCGTCCCATTCCGTCGTCACTTCGGGCGTGGCGAACTCGATTTCCTCGAGTGGTCTGAGAGGGGACGAGTTCTCGTATTTTTGAAGGAGCCTGACGGCCTTCGGGTCGAGCAGGCTCTGGCCGAAAAGATAGAATTCGAATTTCAGACCCGGAAACGGGCGGTTGGGATCCGCATTGTTGAACTTGATCCTGAAACTGATCCTGTCGCGTTTGTCGTCAAAGTCCCCTCCTTCGACCTTGGTGCTTTTGCTGCGGGCCACGCTGACCGTGATCCGGGAGGAGAACTCCGCTTGGGTCTTCATCGGGCCGATGACGGGCGGCTTCACGGCTGCCGCCGGTGCCGGAATGGTGGGCCTCTGCGTTTGTGTCGGCAGGGCTGCCGGAGGGGAGGCATGGTTCTTGTTCTCCGTGACCCGCAGGATCAGGTCGACGGCGGCGGCGGGGAGAACCGTCCGGTTGTTCTGATACAAGATTTCCACCTGCGGGTTGGCCGTGTCCGGAAGAACCCGAACCAACGGAAAAACCGTGCCGGCGGGGACCTGGGCCTGACCGACAACCTTGCCGTTCAGCGTGAGCGGGAAGGCGAATTGCTGCCGGAGGGCCACTTGTTTCGGCCAAAGCGTGGGATTCGCGGCGATGGCCGCAAAATCCAGCGGGACTTCCGGCTCCGGAGTCGCCTCCGCCACAGGCGCGGGCACAGGAGTGGGCGCGGGAGTTGGCGTCGGTATGGGCGTGGGAGTTGGTGTGGGCGTGGGTTCTGGCACCGGCTCCGGGGTGGGCGTGGGGGTCGCTTGCGGGGTCGGTGTGGGAAACAAGCCAGGAAGGTATGTGTTCACCAGGTCCGGCCGACTGCCCAACAGATAAACCAGCAGCGCCACGATGGCGATGATGAGAATCACCCACACCGCCGCGTTCCCCGATCTGGAATACAACAAACGCATGGAAAGTTTCATGTCCCGCGCACACTAAAAGCCCGTGGGGTTCAAAGCAATGATTCAGGGCAATGATTCTGCGGGTTGCGGATTTCCGGATCGCGCCCAAGGAAATCGTCGTGGCGGAAGTCCTCGCGGCGAGTCGTCCGGGAGAGCCAAAACCAATCTTTTACCCCTCGTATTGATCACGCCGCATTTTCTTCCAGCCCGGCTGGAAGCAGCACCTCATAGACCTGGCAGCGGCCCGTGCGGACCGACGTAAAAATCAGGCTTTTGCCGCTGGCGGTGACGAGGGGATGGGGATGCGCGTCCTGGTCCTCCACCGACGAATCGTGCCGACAGATGTTGACCAGCTTGTTTTCCCTGGCGAAGGGATCGATGGCGGAGATGAAGCCATCCGGACGGTCCACGAAGAGGCATTTTCCATCCGGGGCGCCGGTGGCGTGCCAGAATGAGATGCCTTCCAGGCTGGTTTCCTGAATCAACTCCCCCTCCCACGTTCTCGAGGCCAGGAAGGCTTCGCCGCCGCGTCCGCCGTGATAGAGGATGCTCTTTCCATCGACCGCCCAGTTTTCATGCGCCCGCCATTCCCCCGGCGGCTCGGGCGACAGCGGACGGAAGCTCCCGGCTGGTTCCAGGCACCAGATTCGGTTGTGCGGCGGCCTGTCTCCTCCCTCCACAAAACCCTCGCGGTTGAAAACGATGCGGCCTGTCCCCAGGGGATCGAACTGCACGTGCGTCACCCAAAACGGGACCTCCGCCGCAATTTTCATTTTGCCTGTGGAAACATCGATCAAACAGATGCGGGTCCGCAGGTTTTCGCGTTCCATGCGGCCCGGGACCTTTCTCATCTGGTCCCATTGCGTCTCCGCCTCATCGACGAACGCGCGCGGATCGGTGCAGGGTGCGCAAAGCGTGCGACCGTCGGGCGAGATGTGAGTGAACGCCCCATACCACTGCGGGGGCATTTGGCAGATTTCCCGTTCCGTGCCGTCGGCATCGTCCAAACTCACGCTCCGGACGCTGTCGTCCCGGATGTAATAGAGCCGGTTGCGGATCGGATCGAGGCAGGGAGACGCCTTGCTCAGCCCGCGCAGGCCGCCCGTGGGATACACGTAGCTGCGCAGCAATCCGCTCTCATTGCGGCTCAACCGGCGGATGCTTCCGTCCCGCCGGTCGATGGAATACAGGTTCGGGCTGCCGCTGCGGTCGGAGAGAAACACCAGCCACCGGTCGTCCGCCGTCACGCTGGGGCTGGTGAAATAAAGATGCTGGTTTTTGCAGGAACCCCGCGTCCATTGAATGACCGTCGAGCCGGTGGCGGAATCGGTGAAGCGCGATCGCTCGGAAGGCAATAGGGACTGCATCTGAATTTGTGACGAATGGCTGCCGACGCGAAAAGATAGCCTTCAAAGCGATGTCCGGTCCATGAACGAAACGCCCCTGTTATTGACATTTCCAACCTCGTCTGCGGCCTCGTTTGAGGGTGCGGAACGGAGATGTGGCGGACTTTCGCGAAGTTTACGGCGCGGTGCCGGGCGCAAAATAATCTGAACGACTTGGCGCGGCAACCGCATTAAGGAAGTATGTTCGCATGATGGTTCCACCGGCCGACGATCCCGCCGTCACCGCCAGCCTCATCGCCTGTGCGCGCGACGGGGACGCGGGGGCTTTTTCGCGGCTTCTGGAGGCGGAGCAACCACGGCTTCTGGCGCAGGCGCTGGCCTTTTGCGGCGACGCCGACCTGGCGCGCGATCTTGTCCAGGAGACGATGATCGCCGCGTGGAAAAGTCTCCGGCGGTTCGATGGTTCCTGCCAGCTTTCCACCTGGCTCTACGTCATCCTGCTGCGTCGGCACCGGCGCGCCTGCGGATGGTTTTCGCGGAGGCTGCCGCTGGCGACGCAGGATCAACAGGCTGCTGCGGCGCGGCAAGAGCCCGTGGCGGCACCGGGTGCGGAGGGGATCGAGCGGGAGGCGGGGTTGCTGCGCGCGATGGTGATGGCGCTGCCGGCGCGGCATCGCGAGGTGATCCGCTTGCGCTACTACGCGGAAGCGAGCGAGGCGGAGGCGGCTGCCGCCCTCGGCATCCCCCCGGGCACGGTGAAAAGCCGGCTTCATCAAGCCTTGGAAAAACTCCGGCGCATGAAGGAAAAAGTGAACCGGCTGCGCGAGACGGCGCATTAACCTGATGAAATGAGCACGAAACGCCCGTTTTCATCCAGCGGCCCGCGCGACTCGATCCACGAGGCATTGCGGCGCGACGCGGCCCGGATTCCGGAGCCGCCGTTCGACGCCGCGCTGCACCACGCGGGGATGCGCCGCATTCGCGCGCTGGCGGCACCTTCGCGGCGGCAAACCGTCCGATGGTGGAGACCGGCGCTCGCTGGCGCGCTCGGTGCCTCCGCTTTGTGCGTCGCGCTGGGAATTCCGGGCGGTTCGCGAACGGTTTCGCATCGTCCGCCGCCGGATTTCACCGCGCTGGCGGCCTCGACGAGGTCTGCGATGGCCGCCCTTTCCTCCGGCCATGCGTCGCCGATCCCCGCATGGATGTCGCCCTCCGCTTCGTTGCTCGGGCAGCCAAACTCCGCACTTCCCAATTGATGCCTCAACCAACCAAAGCAAATACCGCCATGAAATGCGCACCGCTGCTTTCCGTCTTTTTCGCCGCCATGCTTCCGCTTCACGCCGGGCCGGGAAAGGCCCCGCAACCCGATCCGCTGGCAGGGGCATTTTTCCCGCCGGACCTCGTGATGCGCGAGGCAGAGCGCATCTGCCTCACTGCGGAACAGCGCGAAACGATTCGCGCGCGGATCGGGAAGGACCAGGCGCGTTTCGAGGAGATGCGCAAGCGGCTGGAGAGCGAGGCTGCGGCGCTGGGCGGGCTGGCAAAGGAACAACGTGTGGACGAGGGCGCGCTCGCCGCTCAGCTCGACAAATTGCTGGACGCCGAGCGCGAAGTGAAACACGGCCAGATCAGCCTGCTTGCCGCGATCAAGAATCTCCTCACGCCGGAGCAGCAGGCCAAACTTGGCGAGGTGGCAAAGAGCGGCTTTGTCGAGGAGACGCGCAAACGGATCGAGGGGAAGATCGCCAAGGTGAAAGAGGGCGCGCGAAAATGGGCGGAAGGCGGGCGCGATCCCTCGGAGATCGCCAGGGCGATGGAGGGCAAGTTCAAGCCGCTCATCGAGTCCGGCAACATTCCCGAGGCGGAGGCCGAACTGGACCGCGTGCTCGAGCAGCTCATGGGGGAACAGAAGCAGGCAACGACAACCCCGTAAAAACGCGCCATGAAACTCAGTTCCATCACCCTGGTCGCATGTCTGTTGCTGGCCGCCGTCAGCATCGCCCGGGCGCAAAACGACAAATCGCCTCTCAACACCCAGGAACTTCAGGCGGCCCAGGGGCCAAATGCCTCGACCACTCAGTATCTCGCGTTCCAGATATTTGCCGGAACCCATGCGTCCCCAGAAATTCTTCGGAACCTGGGGCCGGGGACGGATGACGCCAGGACCACGGACAACATCATTCGCGCCATCGGAACCGTGGGCAGCAAAAATCGGAAGCTCGGCTTTATCACCGGCCCGCTTGCATTTGACCATGCCGACGATCAGGTCAGGCAATGGATGCGCGATGCATTTGCCATCGCACTGGAGAAGAACATCGCGGTCGGCTTCCATATCGATGACTCGATGTTTTGGAGACGGCTTTCCTCTTTGAATACGATCGACAATATTGAGTGGCTTGACTGGGATAAAACTCCCAATACCGGCCGCTTGCTCAACTGGTCCGTCACCGCGACCAAACTCATGCCTCAACTCTGCATCAACAGCCCTGCTGTTCTGCAAGAGGTCAAAAAGCGCTGCACCCTCATCGGGGAAGAGGCACGGCGGGGGATGGACTCTCTCACGGCGGTCGGCAAGGAGCATCTTTTTATCGGCGTCATTGCCGGCTGGGAAACCCGCCTCGGCAAGGATTTTGATACCGGCAAATGCACCGGCTACAACGCCTTGACCAGGAAGGGCTACAGCGCAAAGAATTCTCGAGCCGAACTCGACGAGGCTCGAGTCGAAATCGTCAAAGACTTCATCGATTTCTGGACAAGTCATCGATTTCTGGACAAGATCACTTGCCGAGGCGGGAGTCCCTGATGAGAAAATCTTCTCGCACGCCGCGCTGCCTCAGCTGGGCGACGGGCGCAAGGCGTATGACGCAGGGGTTGCCGTTCCGGGCTATCTCGAAAAAATAGACTTCTCGCCACCGCGTGTTGCATTCGGACCGCACCATGTTCCCGGCCTTAGCACCTACCCGCCATTTCATCTCGATGAGATCAAGGCGGATCGTGCCAAATACGGCATCACAAAGCCATGGGCGTCCTGCGAGGGATCTGCGGTTGATCCCGCTGCGGCGGCCATGGGCGGCGGGGGGATTCCAATGGAGACCTATCTCGCCAATCTGTACAACCATGGCGCCATCCTTGTTGACTGCTACGGGTGGGAAGTGGGACCAGCCGCCAGTCCTTTTCGAAAGAGCGCGGAGGGCGAGCAATCCCTGGAGGCATACCGAAAATTCCTTCGGGGCGAGGAACTAAAGGCACGTGCGATGGAAGGGGAAATGTCTCCTTTCCAAGTAAAGATGCAAAAACTGGGAAAGGAAATGCCCGTCTATGTGCAAAAAAACGGGCCTGAAAAGGCGCAGGCAATCACAACACATTGAGATAGGGTTGGTCTGCCGTCAGGGCAGGAAGAAAAAAGCGAGGGCCATGATCGCGGTGGGGATGAGGGCTGAGAGGAGAAGTTTCACGGCGTCCACGCCATTGGTCCCGAAGTGGTTTTGGAGGATCGACTGTCCGGCCGGGTTCGGGGCGTTCGCGATGACGGTGAGTCCGCCGCCGGCGACGGCACCCGCCATGACCGCGAGTTTCGCCTGCGGGGAGAACCCAGGCACGAGCGAGGCGAGGTAGGTGATGGCGGCATTGTCGTTGAACGCGGTGAGCGCGGTGGAGCCGAGCAGCAACTGGAGCGGGTCGAGGCCAGTCAGCACCGGCTCGATCCACCATTCCTGGCAGCCGCCATGAATGACGAGGCCGGCGAGGAAAAAGCCGACAAGCACCGGGGATTTGAGGTTGATGAGGTCCTGGTTTCGCTCGGTCGCCATCACGAAGGCCTGGAACAGCATGAACGTGAGCACGACGACTGCGGGGAAGTGTGAGGCGTAAACGACGAATCCGATGAAGAGCAGGTGCGCGGCCACGATCCAGCCCGGGACGGCGGGATTCCGTTTCGCGGAATCTTCCCCGGGATCGCGGAGCGAGAGGAGTTCGCGGCGGAACACCAGAAAGGCCAGCAGGTTGCAGGCGGCGATCCCGAGCGCGGCCTTCCATCCGAAATTGGCGAGCATGAAGGGCAGGTTCCAATCCCATTTCGCGGCCACCATCACCACCGGGGGGGCGGCGAAATGGGTCAGTGTTCCACCGACCGAGATGTTCACGAACAGCAGCCCGAGCGTCGCATAGCGCAGCGGCATGGACGGTTCGAGCCTGTAAAACTTCGCTGCGAGGAGCATCGCGCAAATCGTCATGGCAGCGGGCTCGGTCACGAACGAGCCGAGAAGTGGGCCGACCGTGAGAAGCGACATCCACCATGCGGCGGGGGTTCCCCGTCCGAGATTCGCCACGAGCCGCAGGCAGGCCTCGGAAAAATAGAGAACCGGTCGCGAGCTGGCGATGGCCATGATCACGACGACGAAGATCGGCTCGGTGAAATTGACCCCGTCGATGTAGGAGCGCGCGGTCCCGGGGCCTTTCATCAACGTCATCGCGATCGCGAGCGGGATCACCCAGATCCCGAAAACCGCCTCGACCTCGCCCAGAAAATGGAACAGGACCGCCAGAAATTTTTCCCTGTCCCACGCCCGCCTGAGCTGCCGGTCGTCCGCGTTTCCATCGCGCAGCTTCCGTCCGACAGCCTTGCATTCGTTTTCGAAACGGCGGGAGATTTTCCGAAATTTCGCGGCGAGAAACGTGTGGGCGATCGCTCCCAGAAAGAGGGTCGTCGCGATGGCGTTGAAAGGGTCTTTCCGGACCCGGCCCGCAAGTTTAGCCAAGAGGGAGGGCTCGCCGCCGTCCCCGTAGCCGGCCACGGGCGTGGGAAAGTCCGGCCGGGCCTGCGCGGGGACAATCCCCATGACGGCGGAAAGGGCCAGAACGAGAACCCATTTTTTCATGGACCCGTGGAACAATGACATGGCAGGTCCTTAACATAGAATTCCCGGTTCGCAAGATGTGCTGGCTGCGGCGCGAGGAAGGCCGTGTCGTCGTAACGGGGCCGGGGTCGCCCCACGGCCCGGCGGTCAGTCGGCGAATTCCGCGTAGCATGCGCGGGCCATCTCCAGGCTCATTTGCTGGATGGCGGCGAAATCCTCCATTGAGAGGGCCGTCCGCACGAGCGCCTCGCACTGCGAGGCATCGAGGGATTGGACCGCTTTTTTCACCCGCGGGACGATGGAGCTCGTGGCGCTCAACTCATCCACGCCGAGTCCGATGAGCAGCGGGGTGAGCAGGACATCGCCCGCCATTTCGCCGCACACCCCCGTCCAAATTCCGTGGGAGTGAGCCGCGTCGACCGCCATCTTGATCATTCTCAAAATCGCGGGATGAGTCGGGTTGTAGAGGTGGGCGATCCGGTCGTTCACGCGGTCCACGGCGAAGGTGTATTGGATGAGATCGTTCGTTCCGATGCTGAAAAAGGCGGCTTCCCGGGCGAGGTGGTCGGCGGCCAGAACCGCGCTGGGAATTTCGATCATGATCCCCACCTCGATGAACGGGTGGAACGGCACGCCCCGCTCCGCGAGTTCGGACTTGCTCTCTTCGAGGATGGCGTTCGCCTGCCGGAGTTCCTCCACCCCCGAGATCATCGGATACATGATCTTCACGTTTCCGAACGTCGCCGCACGGAGGATTGCGCGGAGCTGGGTTTTGAAAATCTCCGGGTTCTGCAGGCAGAACCGGATGGCCCGGCATCCCAGAAAGGGATTTTGCTCTTCGGGCAGGTGAAGGCTCTGCGTGGATTTGTCCCCGCCGATGTCCAAAGTCCGAATGATGACCCCGTTCGGCTTCGTTTTTTCCGCCGCGAGGCGGTAATGTTCGAACTGTTCTTCCTCATCAGGGGGCTCGACGCGGTTGAGGTAGAGGAATTCCGTCCTGTAAAGCCCGATTCCCTCCGCCCCGTTGGCGGCCACATCATCGAGTTCCCCGGGGAGATCGACGTTTGCCGAGAGAACGACGTGGCGGCCGTCGACGGTGGTCGAGGCGGTTTCCCGGATCAGCTCAAGCCGTTCGACGACCTCTTCCTTCTCGGATTCGATCCGCCCGTATTCGGCCAGCGTCTCCGGGGAGGGGTTCAGGATCAAAGTGCCGGAATACCCGTCGAGCAGGACATCATCCCCGCTCGTCAACTGCTGGCAGATCCCGTGCAGGCCGACGATCGCGGGGATTTCCAGCGAGCGGGCCATGATCGCCGTGTGGGAGGTTTTGCTGCCGATCTCGGTGGCAAACCCCAGCACGAGCCCGCGGTTCAGCTGGGCGGTGTCCGACGGCGTCAGGTTGTGGGCGACGATGATGTGCTGGCGGTCGTGGCTCGCGGGATTTCTCGGGGCCTTGCCGAGCAGGTGGCGGATGACCCTCCGCGTCACGTCCTCGATGTCCACAACCCGCTCGCGGAGGTAGGGATCATCGATCTGCGAGAGTGTCCGGCAATATTTTTCGGCCACCTGGTGGAAAACGTATTCGACGTTGCATCGCTCGCGGTCCAGCTTGCGGAGCACCTCGTCGATGAGGGTGCGGTCCTCGACCACGAGCAGGTGCGCGTCAAAAATGCTGGCGTCGCTGGAGCCGATGGCATTTGCGATCCTCTGCTGGATCTCGAGGAGCTCCGCCCGCGTCGCGATGAGCGCGGACTCGAACCGAGCGATCTCCTCGGGAAGCTCGTGCGGTTCGATTTTCCGGAGGGCGATTTCCTCGTCCTCCTCCCACTGGACCATGACCGCGCAGTGGGCGATTCCGGGGGCCACGGGCATGCCCGTGAATCTCTGTTCGGTCCCGCTGGTGTTCGGAGGCTCCATGAGGAGCCCACTCCTACCAGGAAAAATTCACCAAGTAAATACCGCAGCTACTCTTCCCCGAAGCGGGTTTCGACCAGGTTTTTGATCTCCGCGACGGCCTTGTCCGCATCCGCGCCCTCGGCGATGACCTGCAGGCGGGAGCCCTTGCCGGCGGCCAGCATCATCAGGCCCATGATGCTCTTGCCGTTCACGCGTTCCCCGTCTTTCTCCACCCACACCTCGGCGCGATAACGGCTGGAAATTTTGACGAACATGGCCGCCGGGCGCGCGTGGAGCCCGTTTCTGTTGTCGATCACGACCTCCCCCGTGCAGCGCTGCACATCCTCGTTTGGCTTTTTTTTGGAAAGTATTCCCATTACCGGCTCCGGCGTTCGCTGATCATATGCAGCAATTTTTGGTTGAATTCAACAGCGCTGTTTTCGCCCATATCTTTGAGTTTCTGGTCCAGGGCCGCGACTTCCACGAGGCGTGCCAGGTCGCGTCCGGTCCGCACCGGCAGCGTGACATGCGGGATCTTGATCCCGAGGATCTCGTAGTTTTCGCGGTCCAGCCCGATCCTATCCACATCCTCGACCTCGTGCCAATCTTTCAATGTGACAACAAAATCGAGCCGCTTTTCGGCGCGCACCGCGCCGGCGCCGAACATGGAAGCGATGTTGATGATCCCGATCCCCCGCACTTCCATGTGGTAGCGGGAGAGGTTGGCGGACATCCCGAGAAGCTCTCGGCCCTCGATCGAGCGGAACCGGGTCAGGTCGTCGCTCACGATGCTGTAGCCGCGCTCGATCAGGCCGAGCACGCACTCGCTTTTCCCGATCCCGCTGGCCCCGCGGATGAGCGTGCCGACACCGAGGATGTCCACCATGCTGCCGTGCTCGGAAGCGGACGGGGCGAAATCGAACTCCAGCGAGATCGTGGCGGCGTTGATGAACTTCATCGTGATCATGTTGGTCCGGAAGACCGGCGTCTCGAATTCGCCGGCCGCATCGAGCAAGGCATCGGGCACCGGCGCGTTTCTGGCCACGACGAGACACGGCATGCTTCTCGCGAAGAGGGCCCGCAGGCGATCCCGCAGCTCGGGGGCCTTGAGGCTCTTCAGGTAGCTGAGTTCCGCCGCCCCCAAAACCTGGATCCGCTTGACCGCGAAGTAGTGGAAAAACCCGCAGAGGGCCAGGCCCGGACGGTTGATGGTCGGTTCGCGGATCAGGCGGTTCAACCCCCGCGAGGACCCCTCGAGCCGCAGCCCGAGCTTCTCGGCATGGTTGGCATAAAAATGTCCGACCGTGATGTGCGGGACACGGTTGTTGGAGGGTCTTTGGGAGGGTTTTTGCGGCATCGCGGTCCGGGGATCCTGTTTACATGGTGAACGATTCGCCGAGGTAAAGTTTCCGGCTGATCGGGTCGTCGAGAAGAAAATCCTTGTTTCCCTGGCTTTCGACCCGGCCTTCGTAAATGAGGTAGGCCCGGTCCACGATGTTGAGCGTCTCGCGGACGTTGTGGTCGGTGATCAGGATCGCGAGCCCCTGCTCGCGGAGATCCTGCACGATCTGCTGGACGTCATGCACCGCGATCGGGTCCACCCCGCTGAAGGGTTCGTCCAGCATGAGCAAGGCGGGGTTGGTCACCAGCGAGCGGGCGATCGTCAGGCGGCGTTTTTCCCCCCCGGAGAGCGTCAGGGCCTGGTTCTTGGCGATGTGCTCGATCCCGAACCGGGTCAGGAGTTCCTCGCAGCGGTGCTTTCTCTCGGGTTTCGAGGCTTTGGTCGTCTCGAGGATCGCGAGGATGTTCTCCTCCACGGTGAGTTTGCGGAAGATGGATTCTTCCTGGGGGAGGTATCCCATCCCGTGCCTCGCCCGGCGGTACATCGCCATGTCGGTCACGTCGGCGTTTTCGAAGAAGACGCGGCCGCCATTGGGGCGGATCAAGCCCACGATCATGTAAAATGTGGTGGTTTTTCCGGCCCCGTTCGGCCCGAGAAGCCCGACGATCTCGCCCCGCTTCACGTTGATGTCCACCCCGTTCACCACGGAACGTCCGTTGTAGATTTTCACGAGCCCGTCGGTGCGGAGAAGGGGGTCCCCTTCCGGGACGGGGCTGCGCTCCGTGCCCCCGATGTCCCCGCTCATTTGGCAGCTCCCGCTTCGCTCGTGTCGGTGATGACGGTCTTGCTCGGTCCCTCGGTGTGGGATTTTCCGTTGCGGTTGAGGAACATGACCGTGCCTTCCTCGGTCCCGACCTGGGTGTTCATATTCTGCTGGACGGACGGCCAGCTCTTGAGCGTGATCTCCCCGGATTCCGGTTTGTAGGTCGCAAAACCGGCCTTGCCGATCGCCTTGCTCGCCTTCCCGCTTTTGTCGGTGTTTTCCTGGATGATCACCACGTTGCCGGATGCCTCGACCATCTCCATGCCCTTGCGGCTCTTGCTCAGCGTCACTTTCAGGCGATCGCAGGTCAGCGTGAACTGCGGGTCATGCACGACCACGCTTCCGGTGAACTCGGCCACGCTGGCGGAATTGTCGAATGTGGCTTCCTTGTTTGCCAGGATCTCGGTCCTGGCGTCGGCGGGCCGGTCTTTGCCAAGTCCGGCAAAAGCGCCAGAGGGTGCGGGTTTCGGTTTTTCCCCCCCGTTCATGGAAGGGGCCTGCTGCGCGTGTGCGGCACAGGCTCCAAGGAACAGAAGGGCGATCAGTGGGTGGCTTTTTGTCATTTGTCTAAGTCGGAGGATTGGATGACCATTCGGATTTTTCCCCGCAAAATCGCGTAGCGGGTCTTTGTGTTGAACTCGACGGCATCCCCGGTGATCTCGAAATCCTCCCTGCGGATCACGGCACCCGTGTCTCCGGTGAGGATCCTGGTCTCGAGGTTGAAAACCGAGTGGGGCAGCTCGATGCTGATTTTTTTTCCATCGTCGTCCAAGGACTCGACCTTCATGTTCTGCATGTCCACATGCTGCCCGTCCAATTTCGTGGCGACCTCCGCTTCGATGGTCATCACGAGTTTGCCCTCCTCGTTGCGGTGGGGGATCCTGATCCCTTTGACGGGAATGTTCAGGGGCACGGGGACATCGAATCCTGCGGCCTCCGACGGCTTCTTTTCCTCCGCCTCTTTTTTTGCGGCTCCGCGAGCCGGGTCCGCGCACCAGAGCGGCTGCAGCGCGAGGCAGAACATGGCAGGGATCAGGCTATGCCACCGCATCACGGAGGGTTTTGAGTTGCGCAAGAAGCCGCGGAAGATCCCGCAGGGGGATTTGATTGGGGCCGTCAGAAAGGGCTTTTGCGGGATTTTCATGTGTCTCGATAAAGAGGCCGTCACACCCGGCGGCCACTGCGGCGCGCGCCATCATCGGAGCCAGCCCGCCGTCACCACCGGTCGTCTCCCCTGCCCCCCCGGGGCGCTGGACCGAATGGGTGGCATCGAAAACGACCTGACAATTTAAACTTTGCATCCAATAGATGGACCGCATGTCCGCGACAAGGTTATTATAGCCGAAAGTCGTCCCCCGCTCGGTGAAAAAAAAGGCCTTGCAGCCGGTGGCCTCGAGCTTCTTTGCGACATTGGCCATGTCCCACGGTGCCAGGAACTGGCCTTTCTTCACGTTGACCACCCGCCCGGTCGACCCCGCCGCAACGATCAAATCCGTCTGCCGACAGAGAAAGGCCGGGATCTGAAGCACGTCGATCGTTTCGCCGGCGATCTCCGCCTCGTGGGGCGAGTGGACGTCGGTCGTCACCGGGACCCCGAATTCCCCTCCGATTTCGCCCAGCAGGGCGCAGCCGTCCCGCACGGTGGTCCCCCGGAAGGATCTGCCCGAAGTCCGGTTGGCTTTGTCGTAGGACGCCTTGAACACGAAGCCGACCCCCTCGCCGTCGCAAACGGCCTTCAGCTTTTTCGCCATTCTGCGGGTGAATGCCGCCGACTCGATCACGCACGGGCCCAGGATGAACAACAACTCGGGGCCCCCGAGTTTGAGGGGGCCTATTTTGACGACAGGTCTTCGCGGCATCCACCCCACACTACGCGCCGGCCCGGTTTCCGCAAGCCTTGGAATCCAACTTGGAATCCAACAGATCCGGCGGCGAAGGGTGGGCCAAGGGGAACGGGCATCCCGTTTGGAGACGGGTATCGCGGTCGAGCCAGAGTCACACACGGGCAGGGCAGCAGGAAACCGGGTCCGTCAAAGATGCCTGGCATCCCCGCAAGATCTGCTGGCGCGTTCCCTGTCAGGATTTCTGACTTTTGATTTGGAAAACCGGTTCCGCCGTGCTTGGTTTCCCTGGATTTCCGATCCCGCATGCAAAACATTCCCGTCATCCGCCCGCTTTCCCGGGCTGCCGCAGTCGGCTGGTCGCTGGCGGCGATCACGGCGGTTGTTTCGGTTGCCGTGCTGGCGATGTCGCGTGGCGAGCAGGTGAACGCGCTCTGGATCGTGGTCGCGTCGGTGTGCGTTTTCGCACTGGCGTGGAGGTTCCACTCCGCCTGGCTGATGGCGGAGGTGCTGACGTTGAACGACGGACGGGCGACGCCCGCCGTCCTCAACGACGACGGCAAGGACTACCAGCCGACGAACAGGTGGGTGGTCTTCGGGCACCACTTCGCGGCGATTGCCGGACCGGGGCCGCTCGTCGGGCCGGTGCTGGCGGCCCAGTTCGGGTTTTTGCCCGGCATGCTGTGGATCCTTGTCGGAGCCACGCTCGGGGGGGCGGTCCACGACTGCCTCATCCTGTTTTGCTCGGTCCGCCGCGGCGGGAAATCGCTTGCCGGGATGGTTCGGGACGAGGTCGGGCCGTTCGCGGGATTTGTCGCGCTGGCGAGCATTCTGGCGATCATGGTCATCCTTCTTGCCGTGCTGGCGCTGGTCGTGGTGAAGGCGCTGGCCGAAAGCTCGTGGGGGCTTTTCACCATTGCCGCGACAATTCCCCTCGCGATGGCGATGGGGCTCGGGATGAAATACAAATGGGCCGGGATGAAGGCGATCAGCGCGTTCGGCGTGGCGGGCCTGCTCTTCTCGGTCCTTGGCGGGAAGTGGATCCAGGGCGGTTCGATCGAGGGGGTGTTCCATTGCAGCGAAATTTCACTGGCGTGGTTGATCATGGGCTACGGGCTGCTGGCTTCCGTGCTGCCGGTCTGGCTCCTGCTGGCCCCGCGCGACTACCTCAGCTCGTTTTTGAAGATCGGGGCGGTGGGGTTTCTGGCGGTGGCGATCCTGGTGATCATGCCGCCGCTGCAAATGCCATCGCTGACGAAATTCATCGACGGCACCGGCCCCGTGTTTGCCGGGGCGGTTTTCCCGTTTTGTTTCATCACCATTGCCTGCGCTGCGGTCTCGGGCTTCCACGCGATCATTTCCTCCGGAACCACGCCCAAATTGCTGGCGCGGGAAAAGGACATCCGCCTCGTCGGCTACGGGGGGATGATCACGGAGATGCTCGTGGGCATCATGGCCCTGATCGCCGCCTGCACGATGCTGCCCGGCGAATATTTCGCGATCAACATGAAGGGCGAGCCAGCTGCGGTGGTCAAAAAGATCACGGACCTCGGATTCCCGGTGACCGAGGCCCAGATGTCCGCTCTCGCGAGCGATGTCGGCGAGAAATCCCTGGTCGGACGCACCGGCGGGGCACCCACGTTCGCGGTGGGGATGGCGCGGATGTTTTCCCGCCTGGTCGACAACCCGACCGCGATCGCGGTCTGGTATCACTTCGCCATCATGTTCGAGGCACTGTTCATCCTGACGACGATCGATGCCGGGACCCGCGTGGGCCGGTTTCTGGTCCAGGATCTTCTCGGCTACGCGTGGAAACCTCTCGGCAACACCGAATCGGTCGCTGGCAACTGGCTTGCCAGCCTCGCCTTCGTCGGTGCCTGGGGGTATTTCCTCTACCAGGGCGTGGTTGACCCGTTCGGCGGCATCAATTCCTTCTGGCCGATTTTCGGGGTGGCCAACCAGCTTCTCGCAGTCATCGCCCTTTCCCTCGGGACGACGGTCCTGCTGAAAATGGGCAAAGCCCGCTTCCTCTGGGTCCCGGCGCTCCCGCTGTGCTGGCTGCTCGCCGTCACGATGACCGCCGGATTCCAGAAAATTTTCGCCACCGACCCGAGGCTCGGGTTTTTGAGCGCGGCGCGGGAGCTGGCCGGCAAAGCCGCCGTCGGCGGATCTCCGGCGCAGATCGCGATGTGGAAGCAGCAGATTTTCAACAACCACGTCAACAGCGTGGTGACTGCGACATTCCTCCTCCTCGTCATCCTGATTGTCGGTGCCAACGCGCGGGTCTGGTGGCGGTTGCTCGTGCAGAAGAAGAGCCGCCCGTTGCAGGAGGCGCCCTTCGTCGCCCTGCCGACGGCGTAGTTTCGCAAATCTCACACCCTGATGCCATGCAGCGAAAATGATGGTGCGAGGAAAAAGGTTGCCCCAGCCTTCGTTGGTAGGGATGGCTCGCCCTGCCGTCCGTCGAGAGAAATCGGCGGGCTCGGCGATCCCGCCCCACCAAATAATCGTTCCAGTCGCTTTCCTCGCGCGTCAGGATGTCTGAGACTGGATTTCATGCCTGCCACAACACTTGCCGCCGCGTTGGGATTTACCGGAGTCGCGCTCGGAGCCTTCGGGGCACACGGGCCGTTGCATGACGCGCTCTCCGCGAACGGGACCGCCGCCATCTGGCAGACGGCTGTGTTTTATCAACTCGTCCACGCGGTCTCCTCGCTCTGGGCCGCAGAACGCGCCCCCTTTGTCGCCCGGCTCTGGGCGGCGGGAGTCATCTTCTTCTCCGGCTCCCTCTACGCTCTCGCGCTGACAAACATCAAGTGGCTCGGTGCCATCACCCCGATCGGCGGGATCTTGTTCCTGGTCGGCTGGGCCATGCTCCTCAAACCCGCGAAATATGACCGTCCCATCTGAAAACTCCGCCGAACACGCGCTCCCTGTCGATTGGCTTCTTGGGTTTTCTACCATTGGCGCCCCTGAATTGTCGTTTTCCGGGGCATGTCGGCTGGCCGGGCAATCGGACATGGATTTTCTGGAGCTTCGTTCTCTGGGCGGAACGATCGACCTGCCCGCATATTTTCAAAACAAGGATCCCGGCGCACGTCGGCCAGGCCAGCCTGTTCGGGTCGTGGCGACATCTCTCTGTTTGATCGGGAGCAGCCCCCGGGATTTGGCGGAGTTCTATCGCTTCGCCGCTCTCGCCCGCCAATTGCGCGCCCCTTATTTGCGGGTTTTTGGCAAAGGGGGAGATGCGGCGGGGAAACCGTCGGCGCAAGAGCTCGAGGAAGCTGCCCGGTGCATGGATCAAGTCCGGAAAGGTTTGTCCCAACTCGAAAATCCCTGCGAACCGCTTCTTGAGACACACGATGCTTTCAGTTATCCCGAAGCGTGCGCAGCCTTGAATTCCCTTCTCGAAAAGCCGGTGCTGATCCTCTGGGACAGCCATCATACCTGGCGGGTGGCCGGCGAGTCCCCGGAAGACAGTTGGCGTCAATTGGGAGATCTCGTCCGGCATGTTCACTACAAGGACAGCCTCCCTGGAAACGGCCCAAGTCACCCAATTCGCTACACAATACCCGGGGGAGGCTGCTACCCCACTTGCGCTTTGCGGGATTTGCTTCAAAAGGTGAACTACACCGGGGGGATCTCGCTCGAATGGGAGAAACTGTGGCATCCGGAACTCCCCCCCCTGGAGACGGCATTGCCCAAGTTCCGCGATCTTTTTCCGAGACGGTCCCAGACTTCTTTCCCGCCCTCCTGAGAGGAAGGGAAGGATTCAAACTTTCGAGGTGAAATTTCCCAACGCTTAACACATCGAGACCCTCCACCACCATGCATCGACTCCCACCGCTTGCCCTGACGCTTTCAGTCATCCTTGGATTCGCCGCTCTTGGTCGCGCCGGAAACATCGTCTCCAATCCCTCTTTCGAGGAGGCAGGCACGGACGGCGCACCGCCCGGCTGGAAATTCCACTTCCCTGCGGTTCCCGACAAGAATCCTCTCAGCCTCGTCAGAGGCGACCCCTCCTTATACTCGGTGGATGAGGCCGCTGCCAAGGAGGGAGGACACTCATTGCGCATCTCATCGGTCGAACCGGTGCGCTGTTCCCTCTCTCAAAACCTGACCTTGAAACCCGGACAAACACTCCGGCTTTCTGCGTGGATGAAAGGGGAAAACCTGGGGGATGGCGGTGAGTCGCAAGGGGCCTGTGTCCGGCTGGGTTTCATCAATAAATCCAACCCCGATATCCAACAGCAACTCGGTGCCAAGAATGTTTATTTGAGATCGGTCGAGAGCACCTTCGATTGGGCTTTTTTCACCGTCGACGTCACCGTGCCCGAAGGAACGGAGGTCGTCGCTTTGGAATGTTATCTCTGGCAGGCGAAAGGAACGATTTGGTTCGATCAAGTTTCCGTGGAGGTATTGGGTGGAAAAAACCGGGGATCGCCCAACGATTGATTGCACCATTTTTCTTCCACCATCAAAGCAGGCTTTTAGTATGGCAGAATTGGCAAAGACATGCAGGGTCACCCAGCAGGATATTGCCCTGCGGGCCGGGGTGCATCGCTCGACGGTTTCGCTGGCTTTCAAGAACGACCCGAGTATTCCCGTTCAAACAAAGAAACGGATCCATCGTATAGCATCCAAGATGGGATATTCGCCGGACCCGATGCTCTCGGCTCTCGCGGCCTATCGAACCCGCCGTCGTCCGGCGACTTACCACGGCACGCTGGCATGGATCGTGAATTCGGCCTTCGATTTTCATTGGCAGAACAGCATGCACTTTTCGGACTATTATCGGGGTGCTGCGGCCCGCGCGCCGCACCACGGCTACCAGGTGGAAACATTCGACTTGCACGCCATGGGCATAAGCACCGCGCGACTGGCAGGCATCCTCCGTGCACGGAATGTGGACGGGCTCTTGCTCTGTCCTCAGCCGAAAGCCGAGATGAAAATGGATTTTGACTGGAATCGATTTTCCACGGTCACCTTTGGCTATTCCCTACTGGCTCCCCGTCTGCATATCGTGGCTGCGGCCCATTACCGACACATGCTGCAATGTCTCCGCGAAGTCCGCCGCCTGGGATACAAACGGATCGGTTTTGTCACGGATTTGGTTCATGACGACCGGATCAACCACAATTTTCTCGCCGCATATCTTGCAGATCAATTGTTGGTCAGCTCCGATGCCATTCCGCCGCTTCGTGCCGACTACAAACGGAGTCCCGAACTTCTGGCCAAATGGCTCAAAACGCATGAACCTGACGTCATCGTTACCGGCAATGACGACATTCTCAACTTCCTCGGTAAAGCCGGAGTGCAGGTGCCGGGCGATTTGGGAGTGGCTTGCGTCGGGCTTTCTTCGTTGAATACGCAACTCACCGGAATGATTGAAGACTCCGAGGTTATCGGTCAGGTGGCGACCGATTTTCTCGTTGCGATGATCCAACGCGGCGAGCGGGGATTGCCGGAGCACCCGCAACGCGTCATCATAGAAGGACGGTGGGTTTCAGGGCAGACGCTGCGCAAAACCATGGTTTGAGGCATGCCTTTCCGGCCCGATTTCAGGAATCGTTCTTCGGACTGATCAATACGCTCCGGATGGAGGCAACCGACGGATTCGCGGGGGCTCTACTGTGTGAGTCACAAAAAGGTGCATCGCGACTCCAGATCTGGTAATCACGAAGACATGAGCATTGAGTTCCCACACCCGTATCGCACACAGTCCTTATTCCGCCTCAGGCGCCATTTTTTAACAACAGGTCTTTTCATTTTGGTTCTGAGCACCGGATCGCTTGCGCCTGCGAATGAACTGACAAGCGGTTCCTTCGAAACGATGCAAAATGAATTCCCCCAGGGCTGGCGCAAGGTCGTTTCCCCTGTGCCCGATCCTAATCCGCGCGGTCTCAAGCCCGGCTCGGAGGAAATGATCACCCCCGACAGCACGCAGGCAAAAACCGGCAAGTATTCGGTGCGCATCGCTTCCCCGACCGACCCGGTGCGCTGTTCGATTTCGATCAACCAGGCGTTCCAGGCGGGCCAAACCTGGCGTTTCTCGGCCTGGGTGAAGGGCGTCGGGGTTGTCGCGGCTTCGAAGCAGGGAGTGGCGATCCGCATCGCGTTGAACAACACGAAAGACTCGGAGCTAAACAAGGTCGTCTATAAAAGCAGCGCGCTCGCGATTTCAAAGCTGGCCGGCGATTTCGACTGGACGCAGATTTCCTGCGAGGCGACGGTTCCGGAAAACACCACCCGGATGGCCGTTGAGCTGGGCCTGTGGGAAACCTCCGGGACGATTTGGTTCGACGATGCCGAATTGGTGCTGGTCTCGGGAACTCCTTCGGCTGCCCCGAAGTCATCGCCCGACGCCAACGGGCTGGACATCTACGCGGCGGCCAATCAGGCCCTGCTGGCAAAAGGCCCGGTTCCAGACCGGGTCGTTTTTCTCGGCGATTCGATCATTTACAAGTGGAATCTCCCCTCGTTTTTTCCGAACGAACCTTTCGTCAACCGCGGGATCGGCGGCCAAGCCACCGAACAAATGCAGAAACGCCTCGACCAGGACGTCCTGGCCTTGATGCCCAAGACAGTGGTTTTTCTGGGGGGGACGAACGATCTCAGCAAGACCCGCACTCCCGAGAGGATTGTTTCCTCGATCGCCGGGATCATCGACCAACTGAATGCCGCCGGAATTCGCGTGATCGTTTCCTCCGTATTGCCTGTTTCGGACTATCATAAGGATGTTTCGCCCAAGAATGATCGGACAGTTGGACGGCCTCCGGTTCAGATTCTGGAAATCAACCGCCGGTTGAAACTGCTCTGCGCCGAAAAGCACGCTGTCTACCTCGATTTCTATTCCGCCTTGGCCGATAGTTCGGACATGATGCCCGCCGATTTCGCCGAGGACGGATTGCATCCGAACGACAAAGGCTACGCAAAAATGGCTCCGCTTGTTTTGCGGGCGATTCAGGAAGCGAACAAACCTTGATTTCCCGGAATCCGCCGCATGCCTGTGCTTTCCTGTAACCTTCGGGCCTGGCTCTGCATCCTGTTGGCGGCCTTTGTTGTGGCGCACCATTTGGAGGCCGGGGAGCCTTCCCGGTCGCTATTTTTGCTTCCCGGCGCGCTGGAGAGCCAGGAGGGGAAGGAAAGCATCGTCGTCGTGTTTTCCCCGGAGATCGCCTATTCGCCAGACCTGATGGTCCGGGGAACCCTCCGGGTGGAAACCTCCGGGGACTGGAATTATGCCGGATTGAATTTTGAAGGAGCGGAGGGAAAATCCGGCACCATCAAATTGAATGCCAAAAACGGACCGGGCGAGATCCGCTTCGAAGTTCCCATTTGGCGGATGCTGCCGGCCGAACCCACAGGAGCCGCATTGTGGAAAGTCGGCGACGCGATCCGAAAAATCACTGTTTACTCCAAGCTGAAGGGGGCGGCCCCGCAATCCCTCCGGCTGGAACAACTCGAAGTGGCTGCGGATCCCGCTCGAAGCCGCGCGGCGATGATTCGCAAGCCCGTGGAGGTCCGTCCCGAACTCGTCGGCACTCATCCCCGGCTGCTGCTCGATGCCGGGACATTGGCCGCGTTTCGCGAGAAAATCAAACAGCCGGAAACCGCCGGCCTTTGGAAAGCATATCTCGACTTTGCGGACCGCAAAACAACCGAATTGCCCCCGGAAGTTCCCAAACAATCGGAGGACCCGTTCCGCAGCTACGGCGCGCGCCTCCCGACGACCGCACTGGCCTACCTTGGGACGGGCGACCCGAAGTATCTCGAATCGACCCGCCTGTGGATCCTGGCGCTTTGCCGCTACGGCGAATGGGCCGGCAACACCGACCTTGCGGCGGGCCACATTTGCTTCGGCATGGCCCTGGCCTACGACTGGCTCTACGACAAATTCACGCCGGAAGAACGCCAGGAGATCGAGCGGGTGCTGGCCGAACACGGGCGGATTCTTTACGCGCGGTCGCTGGCCGATCAAGGCCGGTGGTGGGCTTCCTCCTGGTGGCAGAATCACAGCTGGATCAACCACACCGGGCTCTCGGCCGCAGCCGCCGCCCTGCTGGAAACGCATCCGCGGGAATCCCGCGAATGGCTCGACCACGCGCGCGGGTGTTTCCAATTCACTTACGACTCGTTCGGGCCGGATGGCAGCAACTACGAAGGGGTGGGTTATGCCCGGTATGGAGCGCAGTGGATGGTTTACTACGCCGAACTCATCCGGAGTCTGAGCGGGGAAAATCTCTACGCCATGCCCCATTTGCGTCACTTGACAGAATACCTGCTCTACACACTCCTGCCTGACAAACAAACGGTCGTCAACTTCGCCGACTGTCCCACCGGAAAGGCCGACGCCCGCGATTTTCTCGCCCGCCTGGCCTCGGAATATCGCGACGGCCACGGACAATGGTTGGCACAGGAATTACGCGACGCGCCCGAAGGCACCGTGACGAGCGCCTTCGAGGTCCTTTGGGATGACCCCTCAGTCAAACCGAAAGTCCCGGATGATTTGCCCACGTCGGCATTCTTTCCCGACCTGGGCCTCGCCATTTTCCGTTCCGGTTGGTCGAAGGGCGCATCCATCGTCGCAATAAAGTGCGGTCCGCCCTCCGGAATTTCAGCACTTCGCGCCGCCAACACCCTTCCCGTGGCGGATGCCACCTTCGGCCACGCCCACCCGGACGCGAACAGCTTTCTCTGGTGGGCGGAAGGGGCCTGGAGAATCGGCGATCCGGCCGGCTACACGCGCTACAAAGCCACCCATTACGAAAACGTCTGGCTCGCCGGTCCCAGCGGGCAGCGCGGCGAGAGAGAATGGTTGGACGCTTCCTCCTACCTTGGAGACACCGCGCAAGCGTGGGTGGTGCGAGTGGCAACCTCCCCGAAGGCCGATTATTTCGTGGGCGAAGCGGCACCAGCGTATGAGCCGGAAGCCCGGTTGAAAAGCTTCCGCCGCCACCTGCTCTTCGTCAAATCGGCCCGCCCCTATCTGGTCATCTGGGATCGGATCGAATCCGCCACCCCCCATGTCTGGACGAATTGCCTGCACGCCGAAAGCGGGTTTTCCGTGACCGGCCCAGACCAGTTTCAAACCGGCGGCCCAGGCCAAGTGTTCTGCACATTCCGCGCGGAAGGGAGTTGGAATTTGTCATCCGGTTTTTTAAAGGTGATCGGACAAAAGACGAAAGCCACGGAAGTCAAAGGATGCGAGATCCTGATCCAAAGCGGCAAACCTTCCGCCGCCGCGTCGATGGTCACCGTTCTTTCCCTGGACGAACCCGTCGTGCGATCGGTGAAAGATGCTCCCGCCCCCGACCTTTTCGTGGGACCGGACCACATCGTCTGGAGCGCGGGCGGAGAAGTCACCCTGAACGGTGAAACAATATCAGAGGATCTTTCTCCTCTGGGGCAATGAGAAAGAGGCTCGCCGGAACTCTACTGTGTGAGCCAACAAGGCGTTGTTTTCTGGAAGGTCGGCGCATAGATTCGCCCCGTATGAAAACACCGTTCTCCTCATCGCTGTCTGTCCAATTCTCATTTCGCTCCTTTCTCGCCCGGATGGGATGCGCCCTCGTGTTGATGGTTGGTTCTGCCCACGCCAATGTCCTCACCTGGAATACCGGCTCCGGCTCATGGAACACGCCCGGCAACTGGACCCCCAATGGAACACCCGGGGCGAGCGACACTGCGGATTTCACGGGCCAAAACTTGACTGCGGCGGCGGCCATCAGTTTGTCGGGGAATGGCACCGCCGGGATAATCAACCTGGGCGATTCTGATTCCACGCACGCTTACACCCTGAGCAATGACGGCGCGATCACCCTCAACAACGGCACCTCCAACGCGCAAATCAACGAGGCGGTCAACACGGCGGGAGACACGGTTCTTTCCAATCTCAACCTTGCGGGCAATGGCAACCTCGACATAACGAACAATTCGACCAAGGCGCTAAGTTTTGGCGCTGGAGTCACCGTTGGAACCATCACAGGTGCCACCGGTGCTGTCAGCACGGTGACGGTGAAGAATGCCTCGAGCGGAGTGACAAACCTTTATGGAATTTCCGATGGGGCCAGCGGCGGTTCAATCAGTCTGGTTCTTGATGCTGGCGCGAGCACCATCAACATGAAGTCGGGCAACTACTCAACATTTACGGGAGCAGTCGAGATCAAGTCGGGGCTGGTTTCCATGGGATCCACCGCAGGGCTGGGCAGAAACGACGATACAACAGGCTCCCGTGTGACGATTGATTCCGGGGCGAGACTGCAACTTAAAGCGGGAACCATGCAAAGAAATTTGACGGTTAGCGGCACCGGCACCGGCAATGGAGCCATCATCTTTACCACGGCTTCCGGCTCCGCCAATTTTTCCGCCCTCAACGATGTCGAGCTCGTTGGGAACGCGGGATTCGGGCCCGCCGCCACAGCGAGCTTGACCATCAACGGAGAAATCAAGGGAGCGGGCGCATTGATGCTAATGGACACGGGCACTCTGACGTTGGTCCATTCCAATTCCTACGCCGGAGGCACGCAGGTGCAGAAAGGAACCTTGAATGTGAACAGCGGCAGCAGTCTCGGCACAGGGGATGTCAGTGTGAGCACAGGTGCCACGCTGAATCTTCTGGGGCTCAATTCCATAGCGGACACCGCGAACCTGAGCTTTTCGCTCGATTCCGTCATCAACCTCACGTTCACGGGGACCGAAACCATCGGGGCGCTCAACCTCGGCGCGAACTACATCGGCATCGGCACCTACGATGCCACGGCATTGAACAACTACTTTGCCTTGTCCCCGAATGTCTTTTCCGGCAGCGGCCTGCTTGCTGTCTCTGCCGTTCCGGAACCGGGAACCTGTGTTCTCTTCGTCGTCGGGTTGTTGGCGGTTCTCGGATACCGTCTCCGCAACAGAACGGCTTGAATTCCGGGATCAAGGGGGAGCGGGTGCCGCCGCGGTCTTCCCGTTCCGACAAAGGACAGATTTTTTGCCTCTTCCACAAACTCCGACAGTGAGGACATCCCGGTTTCGTTTCCAGCGGGTCGATGCATTCACCCTCGTGGAGTTGCTCGCGGTCATCGCCATCATCGCTCTTCTCTCCGCCCTTCTGCTGCCTTTCTACTCGAAAATCATCGGGACCGCCAACCGCGCCGCCTGCGTCAGCAACCTGAGGAATATTGGCATTGCCGTCACCACCTACATGGCGGACAACGACGGCTATTATCCCGGCCCGATCAACGCGAGCCAGGGCATACACGCCAGCGGGGGGGCGCTGAGCTACGTGTTGCGATCCTATGCGGGTGCCCCCGATTTGCAAATCCGGCAACTCGCTCCCTCGATTTTTCGCTGTCCCGCATGGAAAAAACTCCACCCCAATGTCCAGTATGCGGACGGGCAGGTGGTTTACATGACCAACCACCTCATCGCGGTGGGGCCGGGACCTTCCGAGTTGTCGTATTATGACCCGTGGGGAACCTCTGGAAAATCCGCCCCCATCCGGCAAATCACGCTGGCTTCGCTCGAAGGGCAGCCGGATTTTAGCTGGTCGCCCGCCAAGACCGAACATGGCCTCTTCTCGCTAAGTGGAACATGGGCCATTACCGATTTGGATTACCCGTTCGTTTCCCTGCCCTACATGAACGGTGGCACGTGGAGCCCGCGTCCCGATCTCAAGCCCGTGCATGGAGAAGTCCGCAATGTCCTCTTCTTCGACTGGCATGTGGAAAGCGTCTCCGCCCGTTTCGCCGCTGACGGCCAATTGGTCCTGAATATTCCCCGATGACGGCCATGAAATATACCCGCGTTTCCATTTGCTCCACCGCGCTGGCCGCGCCGCCAACGAAAATCCCGCAACCGTGCGCCGTTTCCGGAGCGGAGAGGCTGCTTTTCGCCGTGACTGCCAGGGAAACGGCCTTGTTTTTCCCGGACGCGGACCCCGATTTCTCCGAAGCCGATGCGTGCGAGTGGTTCGACGGAAAACAGCATCCGGAACCAGGCGACTGGCTGCGGCAGCTCGAATGCTTCCGCCCGACCGTTCTGGTGACCTGCTGGGACACGCCACGAATCCCCGAGGAGTTCATCGGGAGCAAGGGTTGTTCGCTTCGCTATATCTGCCATCTCACCGGATCCCCCCGCCATATCGTTCCCCGCTCGTTTTTGGCACGGGGAGGGCTGCTGACCAACTGGGGCAGGCTGGCCGGCGCTCCGGTGGCGGAACAAGCTCTCCTGCTGGCGCTGGCGGGCCTGCGCAACATGGGTTTTTGGCGGTCCTACATCCGGCGGAAGTCGCGGGATTCGGACTGGCCGATTGTCGATTTGGGAGCCCGCTCCCTTTTCAACCGCCGCGTTGGGCTTCATGGATTCGGGCACGTCGCCCAGACTCTCACACAACTTCTGCGCCCATTCCATGTCACACTTTCCGCCTACTCGGAGGGGGTCCCGCGCGAGCTGATGCGCTCGGCGGGAGTCACGCCGTGCGATTCGCTGGCCGAACTCTTTTCCACCAGTGACATCCTCTTCGAATGCGAGGCCCTGACGCCAAAGTCCGAGGGCTGCGTGGACGCGCGCATCCTCTCGGCTCTCCCCGACGGGGCGGTCTTTGTCAACGTGGGCCGGGGGCGCGTCGTGGATGAGCCCGCTCTCCTGCACGAGGTCCGGCAGGGCCGCATCCGGGCCGCGCTGGACGTCGTCTCGGAGGAGCCGGTTTCCGAGCAGTCCGAGGTCATGCGTGTTCCCGGTCTCGTCGTCTCGCCGCACATCGGTGGGCCGACGCCGGACCGATTCCCGCTCTGCGGCCGGTTCGCCCTCCAGAACCTCCGGAACTATTTTAACGGAGAACCCCTGGAAGCGCTCGTCACGTTGGAAATCTTCGACCGTTCCACCTAACAGGACTCCATGTTGAACGGTTTTGACTATGCGGTAATCGGCCTCTATTTCGTCTTTCTCCTCGCCGTTGGAACCCTCTTCCGCAAATCCGGGAAGGACAGCAGCGACTATTTTCGCGGCGGCGGCAGCATGGCCTGGTGGCTTGTCGGTTCCTCGGCGTTCATGGCTTCCTTCAGCGCGTGGACATTTACAGGTGCTGCGGGACTGGCTTATGAGTGCGGCCTGGTCGTCTGGGTCATTTACATCGGCAACGTGTGCGGGTTTGCCATCAATGCCATCTGGCTCGCCCCGGTTCTCCGGCAGACGCGCGTCGTGGCGGTGATGGAGGCGGTGAGAGGCCGGTTGGGCAGTGTGAACGAGCAATTTTTCACCTGGACAACTCTTCCGCTGCAAGTCATCGGGTCGGCAATCACGCTCTACGGCCTTGCCATCTTCTGTGCCCCCGCCTTTGGTTTTGACCTGTGCGTCACCATCCTGCTGTGCGGAGGGGCTGTCGTGTTTGTGTCCACCGTGGGGGGATCGTGGGCCATCGCGGCGGGCGATTTCCTGCAGGCGCTCATGTTGACGGCGATCACGATCGTCATGGCCGTCAAATCCCTCGTTCTCGTGGGCGGTCCCGGCATGCTTTTGAAAAACCTTCCCCCTGCCCACCTCGACATCACCGCTTCGCACGCCGCCGGGTTTGGCATTCTCTGGGTCGTGGCCACCGGCCTCGAAAAGCTGCTCTCCCTCAATACCCTGACCGGCGCGACCCGCTACCTTTGCGCCCGCACCGGACGCGAAGCGAGCCGTGCCGCGCTTCTCAGTTGCGCCCTTTTTCTATTCGGCTGCGTGGTTTGGTTCATCCCGCCCCTGGCCGCAAGGACGCTCCACCTCGACCTCGCCTCGGCATTTCCCTCCCTGTCCAGACCCGAGGAAGGTGCCTATGTGGCCATGGCCCAGCTCTGCTTGCCGACGGGCTTGCTCGGGCTGATGATCACCGGCATCATTTCGGCCACGTTGTCCGCGACCGACCACGGGCTCAACCGCAATTCCGGTATTTTTGTCCGTTCCTTTTACCTGCCGGTCCTCCGTCCCTGCGCCGGAGAAAAAGAGCTCGTTTGGGCCGGGCGGCTTTCCACCGTCGTGTTCGGCGTGCTGGTCATATTGCTGTCATTGCTTTTCAGCAGTTGGAAACATTTCGGGGTCCTGAAACTCATGCTCAATTTCACCGCCATGTTGGGCCTGCCCATGTCGGTCCCCATGTTTTGGTGCCTGATCCTGCGCAAAGGTCCGGATTGGGTTGCCTGGAGCACGGTGCTCGTATGTCTCGCTCTCAGCCTTGTTTGGGGGGTTGCGCCTTCGCTGGTTCTTTCCGCCAACACGCATGCCTCGTGGACAACGATTGTGGAAACCATCCGCACCCACGACTACATCTGCGCGATTTTCGGAAATTTGATCGTCGGGTCCGCCTGGTATCTCGTCATGGCCCGCCTCTTCGACCGCCGGTTGCCACTGGCCCGTCGAAGCATGGTGGCAGACTTTTTTGCCACCATCCACCGCCCCTTGTCCCGCGAAGAGTCCGGGACGCCCGCCGTGACTGCCCGGCAGTCGATCACGATCGGCAAAATGGCCCTGTTCTACTCCGGCTTTATCGCTTTGCTCCTGTTCATCCCAAATGATCTCCCGGGCCGCCTTTCCATCCTCTTCTGTTCGCTTTTTATCGGTTCTATCAGCAGCATTTTGATCCTCATCGGTTCACGGCAACAACGGGCGGCTTCCGGCAGCCCTGCAAGAAACACCGGGAATCCCTGACACGGGGTTCGAGCATCTGCCGGAATGCATTTTCGAAATGGCGGAATGACCGCCGCGTCGTCCCCCGATAAAAAGCCGATCCAGGAAAATCGTTGCAGCCTCGCTCTGTCTTGCTGAAGGAGAACAGAGAGCAGGGCGGAGGGGGGAGCCAAGTTCAGACACCCTGATGCCATGCAGCGAAAATGATGGGGCGAGGAAAAAGGTTGACCCAACCCTTGATGGTCAGGATGCCTGAAGTTGTCCTACCCGAGTTCCGCGAGGCCTTCCAAGGCGATTTGCGACCATGTTTCCAGCGAGTCGCGACGGGCGAGGAGTTCCGTGCGGGTGGCGAACCCGAGTTCGGCGATCGCTTTTTCTCCCGCCCGCACGTCCGGGCTTTCGAGGTCCACGATATGGATGATCCCGAGGTGGACTTTCCCGACGTCCGTCGAATCGTCGTTGATCAACGCGACGGCCCGTTCGGAAAAACCTCCGCCCAGCAGAAGCTCCTCGCGGATTTCCCGCCGCACCGCGTTGTGGTAGGCCGACTGGTCGAACGAAAAGAGGCTCTCGTCGGTGTCGTTGATGTGGCCGCCGATGCCGACCGAGCCTTTCGCGACCAGGCGCTTTTCCCCGCTCTTCGCCCCGCGCGTGTAATGCAGGATTTTTCCGCCGTGCCGGAAAATCGCGTAGGGGATCAGTTGTTTCAGCAGGGGGTTTTCCTCGGCCGAAGATCGGGGAACGAAAAAATTGTTCTCCTTCAGCAAAAAACTTTGGAGGTAGCGATCCACGTCGTGGCAAAGCCCCTGAAAACTTCCCAGATGATCGAAGTGCCCGCGTTTGATCACCAGGATCTGCTCTTCTGTTTTGGCCATGGAAACGGGCACTTTGCACCGCCCGCAACCGCGCGCAAAGAGAAAAACCCGCAATTTATGCAACGTGGCGCAACAAGATACTTGCCGACCGGGCGACATTGCCTATGATTTGATCCCGTCAGGCGGATGGATCAATGAAACTCCAACGAATCTCCCTCGATCATATTGCCAAGCTGGCCGGCGTGCACAAAGCCACTGTTTCCAGAGCGTTGCGCAACCACCCGACCATTCCGCTTCACACCCGCGAGCGAATTCACGAAATTGCGAGGCGGGAGGGATACCGCCCGAATCCGCTGGTCGCCATGTATCAGGCGCAGGCCCGCTCGAACCGGCCGACCGCCATGCAGTCCGCCCTGGCGTGGCTCAACGACTACCCGAACCCGACCTGTTGGCAGGAGTTTCCCTGGTTGCGCGGCTACCTGCACGGGGCGCGGGAGCGTTGCGAGGACCGTGGCTTCCGGCTCGAGGAAATTCCGATCGGAGGAAACTCGAATTCGCCTTTGGTCGAAGTCGGGCGGATTTCGGAAATCCTGCGCCAGCGCGGCATTTTCGGAGTCATCCTTCCCCTGATGCTCCACCATCAGTTCCTTCAGGAGGAGTGGTCGAACTGCGTCATCGCCCTCGTGGGGAGCGGCAACCTGAGCGGTTCGGGCCCGGCCCCTGCCGGGGCATCCCGGTTCTACCCGCAGGGCTTTCCGATCGCCGACCGGGACTTCTACTACAACCTGCGGCTGGCCTTCCAGACGGTGGTGCAGCGGGGGTATTCGCGCGTCGGCTTCATCTACAGTCGCTACCTGGACCGCGAATCCGAAGGCAGGACGCAGGCCGCGTTCCTTGTCGAACAGGCCCAGCTTCCCGAGGCGCAGCGCATCCCCATCCTCTTCTTGGAGCGCTTCAAGGAAGGCCGTCCCGCCGCGTTCGACCGCTGGCTCGAAACCTACAAGCCGGACGCCATTCTTTCCATCAATCCGGCCATCCGCGAGTGGGTGCAGGATTCCGGTCGCTCGGTCCCGGAAGAATGCGGGCTCGTCAACCTGAACGTCGTAGACGACGTGGAAAATTGGAGCGGGATCCGCGAAAACCACGAGCTGATCGGAGCCGCCGCCGTGGACCTTCTGATCGGGCAGTTGAGCCGCAACGAGATCGGCGTTCCCCGGCAGCCCCGCAAAGTGCTCATCCCCGGTGAATGGCACGAGGGCGGGACCCTCCGCACCCAGCCCTCCCTCGCCACCGAGAGGCGTTGAGCGGGGTTTCTCCGGCGGCCAAAACGGAACCGCCTTTCAACGCCGGAGGCGGACGTTCGGGGAATCGGCTCCCCGGCGATGGCCGCGCATCCGCCCGACGGGGCAAGTCTGCCTGGCCTGTGAATTCCCGCTGGTTCGCGGCCCGGAATCGGGTAGATTCGCAATTCTGTTTATGAAAGAACGCACGACCGATCCCCGCGTCAGGGCACTGGCGGAAGAAGTGGCAACGGGCCGGGCAGCGGAATTGGTTGCCGACCTGGTCGAGACATCGCTCAAGCTGGGGGCGGATCATGCGGGCATCGCCGAGCTCAAGCTCATGAGCCGGGCGCTGCGCGAGATGCGCTACGCCGCGCGCGTGTTCTCCAACTACGAAGGCACCCGCAAGGTCGCGGTTTTCGGGAGCGCCCGCACGAAGCCGGACGAGGAGGAATACAAGCTCGCGAAATCGTTCGCGCAAAAAATCGTGGCGCGGGATTTCATGGTCATCACCGGCGGCGGCGACGGGATCATGGGGGCCGCGCAGGAGGGCGCGGGGGCCGAGAAAAGTTTCGGCCTCAACATCCGGCTGCCGTTCGAGCAGCGCGCCAACGAGACGATTCACGGCGACCCGAAGCTCATCAACTTCAACTATTTTTTCACCCGGAAGCTGAATTTTGCGAAGGAGACCGACGCCTTTGTCCTGTTGCCTGGCGGGTTCGGGACCCACGACGAGGGCTGCGAAATCCTGACGCTCATGCAGACCGGCAAAATGCCGGTCGTGCCGGTGGTGATGCTCGACCGGCAGAACGGCCACTATTGGGAGACCTGGCGGCGGTTCATCGTGAACGACCTTCTTGCGCACGGCCTCGTCTCGCAGAGCGACTTCCACCTCTTCCACATCACGCACGATGCGGATGAGGCCGTGGACGTCATCACCGGATTCTACAAAAACTTCCAATCCTACCGCTGGGTGCGGGAGAAGATGGTCATCCGCATCCTGAACAAGCTGGCCCCTGCGGCAGTCGAGGATTTGAACAAGCGCTTCGCCGGCATCCTCGTCGCGGACCGGATCGTCCAGACGACGCCGCTCCCCGAGGAACGCGACGAGCGGCAGCTCGCCGGGCTCCCGCGCATCGTGCTCACGCCGGACAAACACGATTTCGGCTCGATCCGGCTCTTCCTCGACGCCATCAACAAAGCGGAGACCGAGCCGTGAACCGTCGCCGCTTCCTTGCCGCCCTCGCCGTGATCCCCGCTTCCGCGCTCGCGGGGAAACCCAAGGCCGATCCCGCAAAAGTGTTCGGCAAGATCCAATTCGTGACCGGGTTCCCCGATTACAAAGTCCAGGTCGTGGACAGCTTCCCCGACCTCAAAGTCCAAGTCGTGGCCGCCTTCCCCGACAAGCCCGGAAAATGGCAGATCGTGGACTCGTTTCCCGATTTCAAAATCCAGATCGTCTCGTCGTTCCCGGATTTCAAAATCCAGTTCGTGGACAGCTTCCCCGGCGTGGCCTGTGGAATATTGCCAACGGGAGACCCAAAAAGTCGTGGCTCAAAGGACTCGCGCCCCGTGCCTGCGAACTAAGGCATCGTTGCTCATAGGTGGTATTATTGGTTTGCCGAACGTCCCGAAGGGACAGGGATTAGGTGGATGCGCCCGTTAGCCTTTTTCTGGTTTATCAATTTGCTCCTTCAACTCATCCGGAAGATCACTCCAAAGCTGCGGATGCGCTTCGATAAGTCGAATAATATCTCCGAGATCCTTCACTCGCCTGCTTTGACGACGCCGGGGATCGCGCCAAGCCGCAATTTTGCCCATCAAGGTATCCTCAAGAGAGGCCACGCGAAGAAGAATACCATGAACATCTGCGGCAACAGACCTGGATGGAAAGGAGTAATACAATTCTTCTGTGCTGAGTTGTATGCTGACCCGCGAGGTTCCTTTGAAATTGATCGACCAGTCAAATCGAGTCGGTATAAAGCCATCGGCTTCGAGTAATTCAACCGTTTTACCAATTGCCTCGACTGCTACAACGAAATCAACATCCCGTGTAACCATCGGCTCTTCTGCCCAATGATTGACGGCAACCCCGCCAATGGCACACCATGGAATATCGGCACGTTCAAGACAGGCCACAAAACGCATCACGTCGTCTGTGCCGCCTGCGGTCTGCCAATCGTAAAATCGCTTATCAGTCATAAACGGAGCTCTACCATACCCAGTTGCGGGTGGCTATTTCTTTGGCTAACGTCTGCGGTGACCTGCCACTGGCGGGAGCGCGTAGGGAATAGTCCCGCAGTGGTTTTCCACGCCAGTTTGAGGAGATGAAGGAAACGCAGCCCGCGTGGTGGAATGGCGACAGCCTGCATGAGGGTTTCGTTCGCAGTGAATAACAAAAAGCGCGACAAAGAGACCGCGAGACCAACGAGGATCGGATCAACCCCGTAGATCACATTGAAGAGGGGATTCCGATAAACCACGAATATCTTTTTTCGCATCGCGCTTCCCCTCATTTCAGTTTATGCGTGCTGAAATGGCAGGAGCCTCGATCAAACCCGCGCAACCCTTCGGAGCATTTTTTGCAGTCGGGAACAGCCTGGAACCCGCCTGAGCAAACATGGTCCCTTCCCTCTCCCGCGAATACTGGATTGCCACGGCGGCCCGCCTGGCCCGTCCGGTTCTTTCGAACCTCGCGAACCGCACGTTGCGCCAAAACATGCCGGTCGAGCAAAAGCCGGGAGCCGGGCGGGAATCGTTCAGCCACCTCGAGGCCCTGGGCCGACTACTGGCGGGGCTGGCACCCTGGCTGGAATCCGGAGAAGATTCGTCCCTCGAATGGGCGGAGCTGGCCCGGCAGTCCCTCGATGCGGCGACCGATCCATCGTCGCCGGATTTCTGCAATTTTCACGAACCCGGCCAGCCTTTGGTGGATGCGGCCTTCTTGGCGCATGCCCTGTTGCGCGCGCCGCATGCGCTTTGGAAGCCGCTGGCTGACGACGTAAAGGGGCACGTGATCCATGCCCTGAAACAGACCCGGCGCACGAAACCGCCTTCCTGCAATTGGCTGCTCTTCAGCGCGATGATCGAGATCGCGCTTTGCAGGATGGGGGAGGCGGACTGGGACGCGATGCGGGTGGACTACGCCCTGCGGCAGCATGAACAGTGGTATCTGGGCGACGGCGTGTATGGGGACGGCCCGCACTATCGCGCGGATTACTACAACGCGTTCGTCATCCACCCCATGCTGGTGGACATCGTCCGGCACCTTCCCGAGGGGCAGGGATGGGGGGAGTTCTCCGGGCCGGTCTGGGGAAGGGCGCTCCGATATGCCGCCGAGCAGGAGCGGATGATTTCGCCGGAGGGCACGTTTCCTCCTGCGGGACGCTCGCTCGGCTATCGGTTTGGCACCTTGCAGGGGCTGGCGCAGATGGCGCTTTTCCAGCGGCTTCCCGAGGGCGTGCGACCGGCCCAGGTGCGCTGCGCGATGACGGCGGTCATCCGCCGCATGGTCGAGGCACCCGGAACGTTCGATGAAAACGGCTGGCTGCGGATCGGTTTCTGCGGCGCGCAGCCGGGCATCGGGGAAGGTTACATTTCCACGGGCAGCCTCTATCATTGCGCGACCGGACTGCTGCCGCTGGGTCTGCCGGAATCCGCGCCATTCTGGTCGGACCCCTGCGCAAAATGGACGGCGCAACTGGCCTGGAGCGGCGGGGAATTCCCCATCGATCACGCGGATGATTAGCCGACTCATGCCGGCGGGGATTCCGGCGTCCTTCCTCCGCCCGCGAAGTCCAGGCGAAGCACATTTTGCTTTGCCAACGCCCCCTGCCCGCCCCAATTTACACGTGTCGACATAGCATGAGACCGACGATCAAATCCATCGCCAGCCGTCTGGGCATTTCCCATGCCACGGTTTCCATGGCGCTACGGGAAAACCCCTTGGTCAAGGCGGAAACGCGCGAGCAGATCAAAAAAACGGCGCGGGAGCTCGGCTATGTGCCCAACGGCATCGCCCAGGCGATGCGCACCCGGCACGCGTCCACGCTCGGCGTGATCGTGGGCAACTTGGGCAATTCCTACACAGGCGCGATCGTCGAGGGCATCGAAAATGAAGCCCAAAAGCGCGGCTACCGGTGCCTGATCTGCCAGACCCACGAGTCGTCGGCGGAACTCGAGGAGGAAATCCGCGTCTTGGAGACGCATCGTTCCGCCGGCCTCATCATCCAGGTGCTGGATTTTGAAAGCCAGTCCGAGTTTTACGGGCGGACGCTTCCCTCCATGATGCCCTGCGTGTTCTGCGACGGGGATGTCCCCGGTTTTGCGGCCAGCTCCGTTTTGAGCGACAGCCGCAACCTGGGGTTTTTGGCCGCCTGGCATTTGATCGGGTTGGGGCACCGCCGGATCGCGTGTCTTCTGGGGCCGGACCGAAACGCCAGGGAACGCTTCAAGGGGTATTGCCGGGCGTTAAAAAAGGGGGGGGTCGAAGCCGACGGACGCCTTGTGGTTTACGGGGGCTGGGGATTCGAAGCGGGCGCGCGGGCCGCCCGCGAACTGATCGAGCGCCGGGCCCCCTTCACCGCCCTGGTGGCGTCTTCGGACCCGGTGGCCGTCGCCGCCATGAAAGTGTTCGCGCGGGAAGGCCTGCGCATCCCGGATGACGTGTCCGTCATCGGCGCGGGAAATCACGACTTCGCCGGGTTCGTCTCCCCCTCCCTCACCAGCATCGAACAATTTCCGGGGGAGATCGGACGGCGGACCGTGGACGCCCTTTTTGACCGGATCAAGGACCCGGTGTCTCCCTTTGAACGGCACACCATCAAACCTCGCCTCATCGTGCGCGAAAGCACGGCCCCAGCGGGATCTGGAAAATAGGCCGCGCCCGCCCCCCCCGATGGGAGCAATCGCCGGACGGGGAGATACCCGCCACCCGCACCGGGCCTTCCGGCGCTCTCTTCCGCGTCCGTCCCGGCGCAAAATATGACTCTTGACAAAACCGGGCCACGAATTATTTTACACGTGTCAAAACTTCGCTTGCCCCGCAGTATTTTCTTCTCCATGAACTCCCCGATCCCGCCAGCGAGCCCGGCATTTCCCATGCTGCCGGGACGGAAGTCGCCCCCTTCGGAATCGGGCGTCTGGCTGGATGAAATCTCCATCGAAGCGATATGAACGGGCCGCTCCAACCATTTCCGGGGACAGCGGTTTGCGGGAGGACACGGGCGTGCGCCCTGGTCTTGGCCCTGATGGGATGGGGGGCGCTTCAAGGATTCGCGGGGGACGTGGCTGGAAACATCCCGTGGGATGTGGGGTCATTGAGGAAAGTGCCCGCTGTTTCTGCGGTGCCGGAGGTCGCGGTGGAGGGGTTGCGTTCCCTGTATTTCGAGGGGCTGCCGTATCGTGGAAAACCCACGAAGGTCTTTGCATTTTATGGCGTCCCGTCGAACGCGCAGGGCCGGAAAGTCCCGGCGATCGTGCTCGTGCATGGGGGGCTGGGAACCGCCTACGCCGATTGGGTGAAACTTTGGAATTCCCGCGGGTATGCGGCGATCGCGTTCGACCATTTCGGTGGAGTCCCGTTGAAAAATGCTTCGGGAAAGGGATGGCAGACGCATCCCGATGCGGGACCGTCGCAGGCATCGTCCGGCTGGCAGGGCGAAGCGCCCGCCGACCAGTGGATGTATCACGCGGTCGCGGACACCCTCCTGGCCACGTCCCTGCTGGGTTCGTTTCCCGAAGTGGACGCGGCGAAGATCGGCATCACCGGCATCTCGTGGGGAGGGGTGGTTTCCTGCATCGTCGCGGGGCTTGACGACCGCTTGAAATTCGCTGCGCCTGTCTATGGCTGCGGGTATATCAGTTTCGATTCGCGGGACGGCTCCCAATTTGTCGGCGTCAACCGGCCTCCGGCAAAAGTGAAGCGCTGGCAGGAGTTGTGGGATCCCTCGCGGTATCTGCCGTCGGCAAGGCTGCCCATGCTGTGGGTGGATGGCACCAACGATTTCGCCTTTACGCTCCAGGCCCTCCAATCGTCGTATCTTGCCGCCCCGGGACCCCGGGCGCTGAGCACGCGGGTCCGGATGCAACATGCGCACGGCGGGCCGGGGGAATCACCGGAAGAAATCCGCGCCTTCGCCGACAGCATCGTGAACGGCGGCGTCCCCCTGGCGCGCATCACGGGCCAGGGAACGGACGACGGCGCGGCGTGGGCGGAGTATGAGTCCAAAACGCCCATCGTTTCCGCCACGTTGAACTACACCCGCGACGGCGGAGCCTGGCAAAAGCGCAATTGGGAAACCCTGCCCGCGACGATCGATGGGGCCCGGCATCGGGCAAGCGCCCATGTGCCCGACGGGGCCACCGCCTGGTTCCTCAACCTCACCGACAACCGGAACCTGATCGTCAGCGGCGAGCATCAAACCCCGCAACCTGCCAGCGGCAACAACCCCTCACAACCACCCACCGCCTCGCTGAACCCTCCATGAAAACACATCCTCACCCACAGCATTTCCTGTGCAAAAACAAAACATTCCTGATCCTGGCGGCGATCCTGCCGTTCCTGCCCGGAACCGGCCGCGCTGAGGATTGGAAGCCGGTGATCGAGGACAGCTTCACCGTCACGGGAGATCGTCCCGCCGACGCGCCGCTTGCGGGGACGCTGACCGAAAAAGGCGGCCGCGTCTGGCTGACGAAAGGCAATGCCGCCCTGTTCAAACTGTCGCCGGATGGCACCGTGGCCAACGGGAATATCAACGGCGGGAAAATGGCCGCGCTCGTGGACTGCGTGCCCGAGGGGGACTACCAGATCAGGCTGGAGGCCGACATTCAGCCGGGAGGAGCGCAGTGGCTGGGGATGGGGTTCTCGAAGGGAAAGGACCTCTTCTGGAGCAAGGAAACGCCGGGCCAGTTGTGGCTGGTGATCACGAAGGGCGGCCAGGTGCAGATTTATGCCGATGGCACCAGCAAGACCCTGAAAAATGTCAAGCCCGCCGACTTCGGATTCGATCCCGAAAAGCCGGTCCATGCGGAGATTCTCTACGACCGCCCGGCCAACACGGTGACCGTCACGCTCAACGGCCAGAAGGTCCTCGACGCCCTGGCCCTCGGGGAATTCAAGCCCGAAATCAAGACGGCCGGCATCATGGACAATTTCCCCTTGCCGAACGACCCGAAAATGCTGGCGGACAACTTCAAGGTTTCCCTGCAAAACGGCACCATGTCCGAGCCGAAGGCGTGGTCCGGGAAGCCCGCCATCCTGATCGATTCCACGGCGGTCAAGGCAACCAATCTCTACTGGGGAGGGCTCAGGAGCGGGGGGGCCGGGCCGACGATCGATCTTCAGGCGGAAAGCAGCCTCACGCCGTTTGAACCGTATTACGCGAAATTCGCCTTCGACATCAAGCCGGAGGCGGCCGGAGAATATGACGCCTGGGCGCTGGTTTTCGGCACCGGCGACGTGCCGCACCTGTCGGCCTGGGACTGGAGTTTTGACGGGGCGGCGCCGCAGGAAGGCAAGGCTTTGGAAGGATCGCTCAAGGGGATGCCGCGGTGGGTGAAGTTCGCCAGGGTGGACTTGAAACCGGGCGAACACTCCCTGCATTTCACCGTCACAAAACGCCGCTCCTTTCCGGACGATGCCTTCTTGTTTCACCTCTACAAAGTGATCCTGTCCCCGGCGGGCGAGGAATTCACCCCCGAAGATGCCGCGATTGATCTGGGTTTCAATCCCCAGGGCAATCAGGCCGCCGGATCCGCGGGAGGCGCGGGTTCGGCAAAGGGGCAACCAGGCCGGACAGTGCTCTTGCGCAGCGCGCTGGCGGATCCGGTCACTCTGAGTGTCGATCCCAAGAAAGTCCTGCCACCGATCCAGCCGGTCTGGAGGGACCTGAGCGAGGGAGGCCCGGAAACGGGAGGGGATTTCCTGATCCCGGAACTCGCCAAGCCCCTTCGCCCGCGTTTCATCCGCAAATGCCATATCCTCTCTCTGGCGAAAATCTCCCGTGGGGCGGACGGCAAACTGAATTATGATTTCAGCGAGTCCCTGGCCGCCGTCCGCGCCATTCTCGCCGTGAAGGCCGAGCCGATCGTCGATTTCTCCACGGTCCCCGGCCCGATCCGGACGGACGCGAAGAACAAGCCGCTGCCGGTCGCCGAATGGGCAAAGAGCGAAACATTTCAAAAGGAATGGGCGGAAACGGTCACCGCCTTCCTTCAAGCGCTCAAGGACAACAATCTGCCCGTCCGGTATTTCACATCCTTCAACGAGCCGGAATTTTCCGGAATGAAAACAAACGGCGAGAACGCAACCTCCCTCATGATCTGGCGGGTGGCCGCGCAAGCCGTCAAGGATTTCGATCCGAAGCTGCAAATGGCCGGCATGGAATTCGGCAACGCGAAGTCCGGCATCTACCAGGCCTTCCTCGAAGAGATCGGAAAAGACTCCAAGAACATCGATATTTTCAGCTTCCATCAATACAACTCGACCTCCGAGCGCCAGGCCGCAGAAATCAAGGACCTGCGCGCCGAACTCGACAAGCGCGGCCTCCAGCGCGTGAAGATCGCAGTGGACGAATGGGGCGTGGTCAGCAGCGGCCAGCCCTACCACCGCGCCACCACCCGCGCCGCCACCTACAACGCCTCCAACATCAAGGCCATGGCCGAGGCCGGCCTCGACATCGGCGGGTTCTTCTGCTTCCGCGACTATCCCAACCCCGGCTGGAAGTGGGGGATGATCACCGGCGACGGCTACCTCAAGCCGTCCTATTGGGGGCACTGGCTCTGGGCCCAGCTTCCCGAGACCAATGACCGCCTCGCCGTGACCGGCGGCAACGACCATGTCCAGTCGATCGCGTTTCGCGACGGGGCGGGGATCACCATGCTGGTCTGGTATGACGCGCCGGAAAACTCCCCGATCCGCGACGTGTCCATCAATCTCGCCGGCGAACAATGGGCTGGCTACACGGTCACGCAATGGCAGCTCGATTCCATGCGCCACATCGGCTACATCCCGCCGGGCGCGCCCGTCGAACTGCCCCATTCCGTCAAATCGGAAAAATTCAAGGCACCCGCGCTCCCATCGTTTTCCTTCAAGATGCTGCCCGCCTCGATGCGGTTGGTCAAAATGCAGCCGCTGGCGGCGGATCAGGAACCGGTTCCGCCGCGGCCTTTGCTTTTGGACAACGAAGGATTGAGCACCGGAAAATTCCGCAATTCCCTGCAACCATGAAAACCGCCGCAAAGAAACCGCCGCGTCCGCCCATGTAATCTCCCATAACCCAAACCCAAACCCATAACCCAAACCCAACCGTGTTCTCCCCATGAAAACAACGACCGTTGAAAACCAAACAAACAAACAACCACAAGGCGCGCCAGGCGGCCATCCCCGCCGAACCCTCCTGCCTTTTGCCGTGCTCGCCGCAGCATGTTTTTTCCACGGCGGTGCCCATGCGGGAATCCTCTATGACTTGAACGGAGTCAAACTTGACGGCATGACGGGCGAAAACACTTATATTGCGAAAGGCAGCGCCACCTCCGCCGGGCTTTCTTACACCGGCGGCGGGTCGCCGTCGTTGACCTGGACGGGAGGAACGACCACCTACCCGCAGAGTTACGTGGTGGGGTATTTCCCCTCCGCATCCCTTGCGAATGCGGGTGATTCGATCACCTTGACATACACCATCACTCCCAGCAGCACGTCCGCTTTTGCCGCCAGCGACCAGCTCTTTCGCGTCGGGCTTTACCAATCCGGCGGCAGCAAGGTCATCTCGAATGTGGCGGGAACGGGGGATGCGGCCTTCAATGCCTGCACCGGCTACCGCTGCTCCTACAGTCCACGTGGAACTCCAGGCACCAGCAACACGATGTATCAGCGCACGGGCGCTTCGGCCAACCTCATCACCGCAGCCGCCCATTCGAACGTCGCCGGCGGCCCCACGCTGGCAAGCCCGGGGACGGGGCCCATCACCGGCTCGCTGACGCTCACGCGGGTCGCAACGGGAATTGAGATCACCAGCGTGGTCAACGGCGGCGCAGCGCAAAGCGTCATCGACACCTCCGGTCTCGCCACCAGCTTCGACACGTTCTGTTTCTTCGCCAATGTCGGCACGAATAACCCGATCTTCGTCTTTAGCGATCTCACCGTATCCACGGGAGCGCCTGTCGCCGCGACGTATTACGTGGATCCCGTCAATGGCAGTGACGGCAACGACGGCACCGGAACCGCTCCGTTCCTGACGATTCAAAAAGCGCGCGATGTCATCCGCACGATCAATGCCGGAATGACCGGCGACATCATCGTCAATCTTCGTGGCGGCTGGCATGAACTGACGGCTCCGCTCACATTGACGGCCCAGGATTCCGGCAACAACGGCCACAACGTGATCTATCAGGCCGAGGCCGGCCAGGCTCCCGTCATCAGCGGCGGACGGCAGATCACGGGATGGACGCTGCACAATTCGGGGACAAACATCTGGAAGGCCACCGCGTCCGGCCTGGAGACCCGCCAGTTGTTCGTCAACGGCGTCCGCGCCACCCGTGCGCACAGCGGCGCGCCGCTCACCGGGGCCACGCGCACCAGCACCGGCTACACGATTTCCAACAGCCCGATGCAATCGTGGGGCAATATCGCCGACGTCGAATTTGTCTATAACGGCATGCAGGGCGCGACGGGCGGGGCCAAGTGGACCGAGCGGCGCTGCGGCGTTTTGAGCGTTTCCGGCACGGCCATCACCATGAAACAACCCTGCTGGAGCCGAAGCATTGCGGACACCCTCACGGGCGTCACGATTCCCAGCGACATCGAAAACGCCTTCGAACTGCTCGACCAGCCCGGGGAGTGGTATTTGGACCGGGCGACCGACGTGGTCTATTACAAACCCCTTGCCGGGGAAAGCATGGCGTCCGCCGATGTGGAGGCTCCCGTCCTCGAGACCTTGGTTTCGGGCACGGCGGCGCTGGGGACTCCCATCCACAACATCCAGTTCAAGGGCATCACCTTCGCGCACGCCACCTGGCTGGCTCCCAATGGCAACGACGGCTTCGCGGAGATGCAGGGGAACAATCAGCTCGCCGGACTCGGTTTTCCCAAGGCGGCGGTGAGCTTCAAGACGGTGCAGAATATCCGTTTCGAGCGGTGCGTCTTCACGCAACTGGGCGGCATGGGGCTCGAGTTGTCCGAAGGTGCCCAGAACTGCGAGGTCGTCGGCTGCGAGTTCACCGACATTTCGGGCAACCCGGTCAAGCTCGGCAAAACCACCGATCCCACCCGCACGGACACCCGGGCACGCGACACCGGCATCCGCGTGGAAAATTGCTACATTCACGACGCACCCGTGGAATACCGCGGCGGCGTGGGGATTTTCGCGGGGTATGTCGCCGATACCCAGCTCACGCACAACCAGATCGCCCACACGCCCTACTCGGCGATTTCGATGGGCTGGATTCAGAGCAATACGGTCCCGGACAACTCCTACATGGCCAACAATGAGATCGCTTGGAATGACCTCCATCACATGCTCATGAGTCTTGCCGACGGCGGGGCCATTTACACGTTGGGCGCGCAAACCGGCTCTTCGTGGCACGACAATTACATCCACGACATGCCGTGGGCGGGAACGAACCGCCAGGCCCTTTATCCCGACCGGATGAGCGCCTACATGAACATCCATCACAACGTGATTGAAAACATCGCCAGCGGGCGGTGGTTCTATGTGTGGGGATCGGCGGCCCTCGTGCATGACCTGCAAATTCACGACAACTACACCGACACCTCCTCGTATCTGAACGGTTCCGGCAGCTCCACCGTCACCATGACCAGCAACACCGTGGTGAGCGGCGGCAACTGGCCGCAGGCGGCGATCGACATCATGGACGCTGCAGGGTTGGAGGCAGCCTATCAGGACCTTGTCGGGGACGTGATCGACTTCGGTGCCTACGCCCTCAGCAGCTATGGCGGACAGGATGGCGCGGGCACCGCAGAAATTCAGGACAGTGGCGCCACTTTGAAAATGACCGGCAATTCCTGGAAAAAGATCAGCTTCCCCCGCACGGTGACGGCCGACACGGTGCTGGAGTTTGATTTCAAGAGCACGCAGCCGGGAGAAATCCACGGCATTGGGATCGACACGGACGAGGTTCTGACGCAGGACACGTTTCAACTCTATGGCACACAGACTTGGGGACGGCAGAACTACCGGAACTATCCGGGTGCCGGCGTCTGGGTGCATTATGTCATCCCTCTCGGCCAATTCTACACCGGACCGATGAGTTACCTTTATTTTGCCAACGATCAGGACGTCTCGCCCTACACCAACGACAGTTCCTTCAGCAATGTTCGAGTCCATGACTAGCGGACCTCCGGGAAAAACCCCGCCGGAAGCGTGCCACGAACCGGCCCGCGAAACGCCGGTCGTCCGGCAGGCCGATGTCGTCGTTTGCGGCGGCGGTCCGGCGGGTATCGCGGCGGCCATAGGCGCGGCGCGCGCCGGGGCAGGCACTCTGCTGCTCGAAGGTCAGGGTTGCCTCGGCGGAATCTGGACGTCCGGGCTTCTGGGCTGGATCCTGGATCACGAAAACAAGACCGGGGTGATGCGGGAGATCATGGACGCCTTGCAGCGGCACGGCGGGCGGGGCCCCGTGCGCAACGCCTACGATCCAGAGGCGATGAAGATCGTGCTGGAAGAACTCTGCGCCTCGGCGGGCGTCGAAATCCAACTGCACACTCGCGTCTGCGCCGCGCTGCGCAATGACGAAAACAGGCTGACCCACGCGATCATCGAATCCAAATCCGGCCGCGAGGCGGTCGCGGGGAAGGTGTTCGTCGATTGCACGGGGGACGGCGATCTCGGCGCGGCTGCGGGGTGCGGGTTCGACTACGGGAATCCGGAAACCGGGCTGGCGCAGCCGATGACCCTTTTGGCACTGGTGGCGGGAGTCGTTCCCGCAGAGATCGCCGCGTTTTACCCCGAACCCGATTCGGAAAATTGGGATGGATTCAAGGACCGCCTGCGCGCCGAGATGGAGAAGGCTGGCCAATCCCCGTCCTACGCCAAGCCCACCCTCTTCCGCCTGTGCGGCGATCTCTTCGTGCTGATGGCCAATCACGAATACCGGGTCAGCGGTCTGGATGCGAACGATATGACGCAGGCGACCTTGCGCGCGCGCAGGGAACTTCACGGGATCGTCGATGGCCTGCGCGCGCTGGGAAGACCGTGGAAAAACCTGCGCATCGTCGCCACCGGCGCGCAGATCGGCGTGAGGGAAGGCCGCCGACTGCATGGACGTTACACCGTTTCCGCCGACGACTTGCGCGAGGGCCGCCGCCATGAGGACGCGGTCTGCCGGGTGACTTATGAAATCGACGTGCATGCCACCGATCCGAAGCGGGACAAGGGCATCGAGACGAACGCCTTCACCGCCAGGCCCTACGACATCCCCCTGCGGGCGCTGATCGCGCGGGATGTGGATGGCCTGCTCATGGCGGGCCGCTGCATCAGCGGCGATTTCATCGCCCACTCCAGCTATCGCGTCACCGGCAACGCCGTCGTCATGGGGGAGGCCGCCGGTGCCACCGCCGCCCTGGCCGCCCGCGGAGGACGCCTTCCGCAGGACGTACCCTGGACGGATATCTCTGAAATTCTGAAATCAACCGCTTCTCCTGTTTATGAACCTGTGTGCTCCAACTAAGCCCGCCAAAGAAACGCTTCTCGCCCGGTTCCGCCAGCGCGTCCGGGAAAAGAACGCCGATCAAAAGTCGTGCGGCCCCGTGGTGGTCGTCGCCTTTGGCGACAGCGTGACGATGGGCTCCACCGCAAACGGATTGTTTATTCCCGAGGACGTTTATCACAGCCGCCTCAAAAAAATGTTCGCGGAAAAATTCCCCGGGGCGGCCGCGGCGACGCTCAGCGTGATCAACGCGGGCATCGGCGGCGACACCGCGACAGCCGCCCTCGGACGCCTTGAGCGCGATGTCATCCGTCACCAGCCTGATCTGGTGCTGGTGGCATTTGCCGCAAATGATCTTAGTTTTGAGCCGGCCTCCGCCGATGCCTTTGAAAACTCGACGCGGGAGATCCTTGGTGCCGTCCGCGCAAAAACGCCGGCGGACATCATCCTGCTGACCTCCACCCACATGGCCGGCCGGGAAAATGACAACACAACGGACAAGGGATTTCTTCGCGTTCTAATGCGTTTTCAAAACGAAGGCGTGGTGGAACGCTACGCGAACATCGTCCGGCGCATCGGCCGCGAGGAAAATGTGCCGGTCGCGGATGTTTATGCGAAATGGGATGAACTCGCGGCGGCGGGCGTGGACACCACCGCCATGCTGGCCAACGGCCTCAACCATCCCACGGCGGAGGCGCACGCGATTCACGCGGCGGCGGTTTTTGAAATCATCTCGGCGTCCCTGTCGGCGGACGCCGAAAACGAGGGAACTGCGAATGAAAAATAAACATGCGAGATCATCCGTTTGGACGGAAGCTGAATCACTTATTATGAACGAAACAAGCCGCCGAGGATTCAGTCTTGTCGAGCTTCTGGTCGTGATGGGCATTATGGTGATCCTGACGTCCCTCCTTGCGCCCATGTTCAACACGGGCGGCAAGCTGGCCGGCAGCGGCAACCAGATCGCGTTTCTCGTGGACCAGGCCCGCCAGCATTCCATGTCCAAGAATGTCATGACCGCACTCGTCTTGAACACCGACGACAACACGGGAGGCGGCCACCGGGCGTTCACCCTGCTCGAATACAACGCGGAGGATGCGGCACAGGAATGGAGGCAGGTGTCCCAATGGCTGAACCTGCCAACCGGCATTGTGGTCGAGTCTGAAACAAATTCGTCCTTTATCGACAACTCTCCGAGTTCTTTGCCTTTTGCGGCGGATTCGACGCTTCCCGTCAAATATCAGGGCGCCCAGGTCGGCAACTACGCATTTCGCGTTTTCCTGCCCTCCGGGGCGCTCAGCAAGCCCAGCTCCGCCGCGGAGATTCAGTTGGTCGAAGGTTCGCGCCAGGGCTCCAGGACCGCATACACCCGCCCGGGCGCCGGCGGAGCCGCGAATTGGTACCGCATCTCCATCATCGGGGCGACCGGGCGCGGAAAAATCGAGCGGCCATGAAAAGCGCGGGACGGCGGATCGGATGGGGAATTCGAAACGGCACGCTGCCGCGCGCAACTTCATCCATCATCCATCATCCTTCATCTTTTGCTTCCGCGTTCAGCCTGGTCGAGGTTGTGCTTGCCATCGGCGTCCTCGCCTTTGCCATCACCGCCATGATGGGGCTCCTGACCGTCGCCATGCAGTCGGACAAGTCCTCAAGTTCCGACACCTCGCTCGCCGCCATGAGCCGGCAGGTTTTCAATTCCCTGAAGGCGATGCCCTATTCCAATCTCACGACCTTAACGAACGGCACGAACTATTACTTCGATCGCGACGGTTCCGAATGCCCGCCGTCGGGCGCGGTGTATGAATGCGCGGTCAAGCTGACTCCCGACGTGAACGACGCCCAACGGGTACAAATGACTTTCAAATGGCCGTATGGCGCCGCGGCCGGCACGACGAACATCCTCCAGGCGGGCATCGCGAATTATGGATACTAAGTCTTCGCGTTCCCACGCGTTTTCCCTGCTTGAGCTTCTGGTGGCCATGGCGATCACCCTCCTGCTGGTCGTCCTGCTGGCCCAGATCGTCGGCTCGGTGAGCTTTGCCTGGAAATCCGGCAACAGCAACGCGGAGCGCCGCCAGAACGGGCGGGCGCTCACCGATTTCATCGCCCAGGAATTGCGCGCCGCCATCCTGCCGCTCGGCGGCTCTTCGGCCGGTCAGACGAACCTCCAGTTCATCCTCAATCCCGACGCCGTGACCGCTGCGAACCGCAATCCCAGCGCCCTGTTCTGGCAGGCTCCCATGGCGCGGAACAGCACCGCCGGCGATCTCGCGGAATACGGCTACTTCGTTCGCTGGAGCACCGGCAACCCGCCCCGCGCCAGCCTCTGCCGCTTCATGGTGGATTCCGACGACACGAATAATTGGTATCAAATTTATTCCAATCAAACGTGGGTGGATGACAATCTCCTGGCGCAGGCCGCCCCCGCCGACTCCGCCAGTGGCTACCTGGGCCTCTTCGCCGAGAATGTCGTGGGATTTTGGACGCGCTGCCTGGACAAGAACGGCGTGGAATTGAAGCCCGCAGGCGGGCAATACGATTCCCGAACGGAAAGCGCGCTGCCGTTTTCCGTCGAGGTTTCCCTCGTCCTCCTCGACGAGCGCACCGCAGGCCTCATGAACGCCTCCCTGCAATCGCAACTCAGCGGCTTGGTCAACTCCGCGACCAACGCGGCCGATTGCATCGCGCAGATTCAAAGCGCGGCGGGACTTGGAGTTTTCGCGAAAGGCGCGCGCGCCTACACCACGCGGGTATTTTTGGAGAACGCCCGATGAAAAGGCCCCGAATCGTGGCATCGGCATCCTGCCGATGGGTCAAGACACCGGCAGGATGCCGGTGCCACAGAGGGATCGCGCTTGTCGTGACCCTGGCCATCCTGGTCATCGTCACCGTTCTGATCGTCGGCCTCACCATGGCCATGCGGATCGAGCGCGCGTCGGCCCATTCCCATCTCGAACGCGCCCGCGCCGGCTATTTCGCCCAGTTGGGCGTCGAACAGCTCGTTGGCACGCTGCACCAACAAATCGCCGACACTAATATTAGTTGGATCAGCTTCCCCGGACGCATCGTTTCCTCCGGTTCGGGCTTCGGCAAGCTGACAAATTCCGTCGATCTTTACTCCGGCATCGGCAACACCAATCTCACCGGCGCGCTGCGCCCGCCAAATCTCAACGCGCAAATCCTGCAGGAACAGCTTCCCAAGACCTATCTCATCACCGACCGCTCGAAGGACCCCGCCGACACGAACAGCGGCATTGTCGAACTGCCGCTCCGGTGGATTTACGTCCGCCAGGACGGCACGACCGACACGAACGAATCCCCCAACCTGACGGACAAGGCCAATCCCATCATCGGGCGCTACGCCTACTGGGCGGACGACGAAAGCAGCAAGCTCAACTACAACATCGCCTGGAAACGCGGCGCCCCCGGCGTGCCCCCCGGCAATCCCTCGCAACTGAACCTGCCCAGCCTGCCGGGCATGACCGTCGCGGACGCCGACGCCATTCGCGCCGCGATCACGCCCAATAATTTCACCAACGTCCTCCGCCTGTTCAACTCCCCCTACGACGCGCGCCGCCTCGGCACGAACCTCTCCGGCGTCATCAACTCGAACAAATTCGAGGTCACCCACTACAACCACGACCCCAACAGCACGTTTTTCAATGAGCCGCGCATCGTGCTGACCACTCAGGAGAAATACGCGCCCCGGGATGTCAGCGGCAATATCCTGACCTACTCGAACCCCACTAATACCAATGATCCCGCCAACGGCGCGCCTTATTTTTTGGACATTCTCAATGTTGCGAACAGCGATCCGGGATTGGGCCCAATTGATGGAGCCAGCTCGATTATTAATAATACAAATCTCTGTAAGACGCTCCAACTTTTGGTGAATTATCTGAAACGCAGCGATTGGCCGATGACGTCAACAAACTCCAGCCTTCAGAGTAAATATTGGCCGACTGACACCAGCGGTGAAGCCATCGATCCGAATCGCCTGACTCAATTCGCCATTGAAATCGTCGATTATGTACGGTGCAAGGAATCGGCGCAGAAGGTGGTTGTTCCATTAAAGGGTTTTTACAAAACCGTGGGGGGGAAGTTAACCTTTTCCACGGAACAAGGAACCCAGGCGGAGTCTGACTTGGGGCGAGGGCTTAACTATTACACGGGAGTTTCGCGCATGCCATTGATCAACGAGGTCGGCGTGTGGGTGTCTGACGATCTTTGGACCGTGACTTTCAAGATCGAGTTTTATCTGCCCCTGAATTACGGAATTGATTCCGTGAGATTGACGGACTACAGCCTGTCAACACAGTTCCTGACCAGAACTGGAACCCCCGTCGTGCAATTTAGTCGTGCCACCACATCCATTGGAATCAATGCGGCTGAATGCTCCCCTTCACCTGATCTGACGGCGGGCAATTATATGGTGGTCACGCGAATGATGAACCTCCACGGGCTGTCAAGCGGAACAAATCCGCCCGCGCCGATTCCTTCTCGTCCTGTGGCTCCTGATGACAATCTGCAAGCCGTGGTGTCTTTTTCGGGTTCCAATGGCCCGTTGCAAGCAATTCCTGAAAGGAGAAGGATGGATAATAATACTTATTCGCTTTGGTGCAAAGTGGATCCTCCGGGAACGCCGGAAAACAGCATTCACACGACGGAAGCCGACGATCCGCGTGTTACAAAATTCGGAAGCGATTTGAAATACTGTACCAGCGGCAACAATACCTTCGGCATGGTCAATTCCATCCGCTCCGTGGGCAAGCCCGCCGATGTATTGATCGTTCCTCAACAGGACACCGACCAGAATGGCAATGTCACGGATTTCAGTTTTTACATGCCCTCTCCCAAGGACTCCTCTGGAACAAAGAATCCCGATGGTTTGGTCAAGTCGCCCGCGGAGTTGGGTTATATCCACACTGGAATTCATCGTACAGCCGCAGGTGCGCCCTGGCGTACCCTGCGGCTCCAGCCCAATAAATACGCCGACACGAAGCAGGTCCCCGACTGGGCGTTCATGGATCTCTTCACCGTCCCGATGGATGTGCCCGCCGCCGCGACGAACATTTTCAAGCCGCACGGCACGACGATCGCCGGGCGGATCAACATGAACGCGCAGGCGCAGCCGTTTGGCAACACGAACTCTGTGGCGGTTCCGATGGAGCGGATCTATCCGCTCAAGGCCCTGTTCGAGGGAGTCACCACCAACGCTTCCGGCGGCACGCTCACCTCCGCGCAGGCCGAGGACATCGCCCGCAACATTTACGCGCACACCCTGGCCACCGGGGCGAATCCCGGAAAATACTACGGCAACTCCAACGCCTACGATTCCCAGGGGGAGATCATCGAGGTCAAGGGCGTGGCGGATGGTGGCGAGGAATCGGAGGAAACCGTCCGCGGCATTGCGAACCTGATGTCCGCGCGCGGAAGCGTCTTCAGCCTCTACAGCATCGGGCAGGCGCTGAAACAAACACCCGACGGACGTCTGGTCGTCAACGGCGAACAGCGCCTCGAGGCCATCGTCGAGCGCTTTCTCGACCCCGCCGACAACACGGTGAAATTCCGCACGGTGTATTTCCGCAATCTCACCCCCTGAACATAAAAGAGGGAATCCGCAAGCCCCCGAGAGAGGGGCCTCAAAGTCCAGCCTTGTTGATCGAGGCGGTTGTGCCAACCGCCTTTCCCGGGACCAGGCCCTTGGCAAGGGCCTCTACAACGATTTGTCTCCGGTGATGCGCCCGCTCATGTCCCGAGCAGGCCAAGCATCTCCTCATCCTTGGCGCGACGGGCGAGAGCGCGCTGATGGGATTTGTCGTTCTTCGTGCAAGCGAGCGTGTAGGGGCGGCCTTTCGTGATCGTGACGCAGTCGAGGTCGAGAGCATGCCTGCGGATGAAATCCTCGAGGAGAGTGCGCTCGCCTTGCGATCTGGTGAAGCGGTGGGTTTCCTCCGCAGGATCAGCCATGAAGGCGAGCAACTCGCCGATCAGCACGGAGATCTGCGGGGTGCGCTGCGGGCGGGGGCGCGTCCAATCCGGGTAGGGATTCAGCGGCCGCGCGATTTCGTCCGCAAGGAGCTTTTTTGCGAAGGCGAGAATTTCAGGGGCGAGCGAGTTTTCAACCTCCAGACATTTCCTCACGGGTTTTTCCAAGAGGGTCGGCCCGAGGATCCCGCGAATATAGGCGAGAGAGGAATCGGCGAGGAGGAAGTCGGCTGCGGCCCGGCGGTCCTCCGCCTCCTCCAGGAGGTGGGAGGCAGCGAGAACGATGCGGGCTTCCTCCCGGTCTCCGGGTGTCTGTGGATCGCGGTCCTCCCGCGTCCGGTGTGGCCCGGGTTCGGCGGGAGCGAGGACGGCGAGCTGTCCGGCAACGGCACCGGCCCAAGCGGAGGCATCCCGGCAGGCAAGAAGCGCGTCGAGAATCTGAAAAAGCGCCCGGCGGTTCGCCTCCACTCCGCCGTTGACCAGATCCTCGCAAACCTTCCCGAAGGAACCGAAACCAAACGCTTTGAAAAGTTTTGACCAGAGCTTTGTGTCGCAGAGCACGAAATGCTCCGGGTTGATCTTCGCAAGAAACCGGGTGAGTAAATCGCGCGATCCGGCGCGGGAGATCGCCCCGAGCATCAAGGGAAACGGGTGGCCGCCGGAATCGTGCAGGGCGTTGTGGTAAATGCCCGACGCCGGGCAGTCGTGATAATGTCCGACAAGCGCCTCGCCGAGCCGGTGGAACGCCGACACCGGGCCGGTGTCCCCCGATGCGGCAAGCTCCGCGAATGATGCGCAGGCTCCCCGGAAGTCGTATCGGCAGAGGATGCGCTCGTGGTCGTCCTCGCCCCATAAAACGATGGCAGCACGGCGATACCAGTAATCCATCGTGCAGCCAGCGTTGCCGGTGAAACCCTCGGCTTCCTTTTCGTCCGGATCGCCCTCTTCAAATTTTTCCCCGGTGATGAGTGCTTCCGAATCAATGGAATAGGTGCCGAGATCAACACTGCGGTCGTCGGCGTTCCGCCAGTTGCCGATCGAGAGCTCCTCCTCGTAGACTTGCCCCATCGTGCCGTCATCCGGGGCATCGTCGTCGTATCGGTGTCTGCGTCCGTAATCGTAACCGTCTTCGAGCTCCCCGGTCTGGTGGAACGTGACGAGGGCGAGGTGGGCGATGAGGCCCGATTCCTTGGCGGCGGCGAACAGGGCGTGGGCGCGTGAACGGTCGTGCCCTTTGAGGTTCCGCAGGGACAGATTCGCCTCGGTGTAGCTGTGCTCCAGCAGCACGGCGGCCAGTTCGCCCGCCCGCTCGCCGCGCAGCTTTTGCAGTGGGGCCAGCAGGGTCCGGGCCTGGGCGGTGAGGGAAAGATTCAGCTTCTCCGGATCGCCGGCCGCGAGGCGCAGGTTGTAAACCAGACAGCAACGGAACCCCGAGCGCACCGGCTCGACCTCGTGCTCGCAATCCGCAAAAAATGCCACGTGCTGGAACGCGTGGTCCTCGCGGCTGAAATCCACTTCCACCTCGCGCCCGTCGTGCCGGATGAAGAGCCGCCCGCCCTCGTGGGCCGACGGCAGCGCGATGATCAGGGTGCCGAACATCGCGTCGAGTTTCTCCGTGTCCCGGTGCGCGCGGAAGTGCCCGCCTTTTCCGTAAATGAGAAGCTTGTAGGGGAGCGCGTCAACCTTTCCGGTGATGCCGAGATCCTCGCGGACACGTGCGACGGTGCGGTCGAGATAGTCCTGCCACCCGGGGGCATCGAAAGAAAGCCGCGCGGCGTCGATCTGCCAGCATCTGCGCACGTTCTCGTCGAGCACGGTTTTTTCTCCGAGCCCGTAAGGGGCAGTCTCCGCAAGCGGGATCAGATCTCTCGCCTGCGAGGCCGAAAGCGGAAATGCCAACTCCCCGAACCCCTCGACCGCGAGTTTCGGAAAGAAAAACGGGGACGATCCGCTGGAATGGAAATCCCCCGTCCCGGCGACACTGGTAAAAGCTTTGAGAAATGCGTCGCGGGCGTTCATCTGGGCGGTTTATCTCACGGGCGCAAAAGGAACAAGCCTGGTCTCAGGCAGTGCGCCCGCAGCAGGATTTGAATTTTTTTCCGCTCCCGCACGGGCAGGGGTCGTTGCGGCCGACCTTTGGGAGTTCGCGCTTGATCGGGAGCTCCAGTTTCGGGGCGGGCGGGGCATCTTCCGACAGGGTCTGCCCGCCTGCGGGGCCTGCGGCGGCGGGACGCGCCCGGGCGGCGGGATCGGCGCGGAGGAGGTTCTGGGGAAGGCTGGCGAGGAGCTGCTCGAATGCCTGGAGGTTCGTGGTGCTGCGGAAGAGGTTGTTGAGGATCTCGGCCTTGATGCTGTCCATCAGCTCGATGAACATCCCGTAGGCGTCGTTCTTGTATTCGACGAGCGGGTCCTTCTGCCCGAAGGCGCGGAGGTAAACCGCCTCGCGGAGGCCGTCCATCGCGTAAAGGTGTTCCTGCCAGAGCCGGTCGACCGCGTTGAGAATGATGTAGCGCTCGAGCCCGCGCAGGGCGTCCGGGTTTTCCAGCGTGGCCTTGCGGTCGTAGGCATCGCGGATCGTCTGCATGAGGAACCGTCCGTTTTCCTCGACGGAACGCGAATCGAGCGCCGCCTTCTCGCGGGTCAGGCCGAGCGGGAATGTCGAGTTGATCCACTGGAGGAGACCCTCCGGATCCGGCTCCTCGCCCTCGACGGCTTCCAGAAATTCCGCGACCTTCTTCGGGACGACCTCGGTGATCACCTCGTGGATGAGGCTGCGGGTGTTCTCGGAATCCATGACCTCGTTGCGGTAGCCGTAGACGACTTCGCGCTGCTGGTTCATCACGTCATCGAATTCGAGCGTGAGGCGGCGCATCTGGTAGTTGCGCTGCTCGACGCGTTTCTGGGCGGTTTCGACGCTTTTGTTCAGCCACGGGTGCTCGAGCTCTTCGCCCTCCTTGAGGCCGAAGGTCTCCATGATTTTCGTCATACGGTCGCTGGCGCCGAAATTCCGCATGAGGTCGTCCTCGAAGCTGACGTAGAACCTTGAGCGGCCCGGGTCGCCCTGGCGGGCGCAGCGCCCTCGGAGCTGCCGGTCGATGCGGCGGGATTCGTGGCGCTCGGTGCCGATGACGTAGAGGCCGCCGAGTTCGCTGACGCCCTCGCCGAGTTTGATGTCGGTGCCGCGTCCGGCCATGTTCGTTGAAATCGTCACCGCTCCGCGAAGGCCCGCGCGCGCGACGATCTCGGCCTCCTGCATGTGGTATTTCGCGTTGAGGACGGTGTGGGGGATTTTCTGGAGCTTGAGCATGCGGCTGAGCAGCTCGCTCGATTCGACGCTCGCGGTGCCGACCAGCACCGGCTGCCCGCGCCCGTGCGCTTCGCGGATCGCCTCGATCGAGGCATTGTATTTTTCGCGGCGGGTCTTGAAAATCCGGTCGTTCTCGTCGGTGCGGGCGACCTTCTGGTTCGTGGGGATGACGTTGACGTCGAGCGCGTAGATGTCGTGAAACTCGTTGACCTCGGTCTCGGCGGTGCCGGTCATGCCGGCGAGTTTTTCGTAGAGCCGGAAGTAGTTTTGGATGGTGATCGTGGCGAGGGTCTGGGTCTCGCGGTCGATCTGGACGCCTTCCTTGGCTTCGACCGCCTGGTGGAGCCCGTCGCTCCAGCGTCGGCCCGGCATTTTCCGCCCGGTGAACGTATCCACGATCATCACCTTGTTTTCCTCGACGACATATTCGACGTCTTTTTCGTAGAGGCAGTAGGCCTTGAGGAGCTGGGCGATGTTGTGGATGCGTTCCGCCTGCGCGTCGCAATGCTGCTGGCGGGCGGCTTTTTCCCGGGCTTTTCCCGCCGCGTCGAGGGCCGGGTCGTTTTCGATGTCGGCGAACTCGGTGAGGAGGTCGGGGAGCACGAAGGCGTTCGGGTCATCCGGGTTGAGGTAGCTCCGTCCCTGCTCCGTGAGGTCGGCGTCGTGCTGGCGTTCCTCGATGGTGAAAAACAGTTCCTCCTTGAGGTCCACGAGCGCCGCCTTGCCGTCGGTGTCCTTGTAAAATTCGAGCTCGGCCTTGTCGGTGACCTTGCGCATTTCCGGATCTTCCATCATGCGGAGGAGCGCCTTGTTGCGGGGCTGTCCGAGTTTGAGCTTGAAGAGGGTGCGCCCGGCCTCCTCGGGCCTGCCCGCCTCGATCTGCTCTTTGGCCTCGCTGGCGAGCCGGTTGCAGAGCATCGTCTGCTTGCGGACGAGCTGTTCGATGAGCGGTTTGAAGCGGTCGTATTGGTGGGTGGAGACGGTGGCGGGCCCGCTGATGATGAGCGGGGTCCGGGCCTCGTCGATGAGGATCGAGTCCACTTCGTCGACGATCGCGAAATAGTGCCCGCGCTGGACCTGCTGCTCCCGGCTGGTGGCCATGCCGTTGTCGCGGAGGTAGTCGAATCCGAACTCGCTGTTGGTGCCGTAGGTGATGTCGCACTGGTATTGGGCGCGGCGGTATTCCGGGGTCTGGTCGTTCTGGATCACGCCCACCGTAAGCCCGAGAAAAGTGTAGAGCTGGCCCATCCACTCCGCGTCGCGCTTGGCAAGGTAGTCGTTCACGGTCACCACATGGACCCCGCGCCCGCTCAGCGCATTGAGGTAGACCGCAAGCGTGGCCACGAGGGTCTTGCCTTCGCCGGTCGCCATTTCGGCGATCCGCCCGCGGTGCAGGATGATCCCGCCCACCAGCTGGACATCGAAGTGGACCATGTTCCACGTGAGCGGCTGATCACAGACGGTGATCCCCCGGCCGACGAGCCGCCGCGCGGCGGATTTTACCACCGCAAACGCCTCGGGAAGAAGCGTGTCCAACTCGGCAGCCAGGACGGTGGGATCCTCGATTTTGGAAAGCCGTTCCTTCCATCCGAGCGTCCTGGCGCGAAAGTCTTCGTCCGCCAGATGCTGAAGTTCCGGCTCCAGCTCGTTGATGCGGCGGACAATCGGCTGAAGTCGGCGGATTTCCCGCTGGTTTTTCGAGCCGATGATTTTCTTGAGGATCCAGTTGAACATGATGAACAGACGAACTGTGCATCAAAGGCGGATTCCAGAAAATGTAAAATGGGAAATTTCTTGCGGTCGGATAGGTTCGTGTCGCGGAAGCTCTGCTTGCACGGGACGCCGTCCCGGTGTAGGCTCCCTTCCGATGGCGGACGGCCGTTCTCCGGTTGCCGGAAGGCAGGCGGAGAGAGGAAAGTCCGGACACCACAAGGCGGCATGCCGCGTAAAACGCGCGGGAGGCCGGAGTGAAAATTCCGGCCGACGGAAAGTGTCACAGAAAACAGACCGCCTTCCGGCGAAAGCCTGAAGGCAAGGGTGAAAAGGCGGGGTAAGAGCCCACCGCCCCGGGCGCGAGCCCGGGGGCACGAAAAACCCCATGCGGTGCAAGACAGAACAGGAGGATCCGGGTTGCCTGCCCGATCCCGAGGCGAAAGCCGAGGGTGACCTCCGGGTAATAGTCGCAGCCCGCAAGGGCTGCCCCGACCGGAAGGCGCGGGGCAAGACAAATGGCCGTCCAGGTTCCGGCGAAAGCTGCGGACCGGACAGAATCCGGCTTACAGCCATCCAAAAGCGGGGGTGCTCCGACAACGGGGTGCCCCCGTCCTCTACAACGGGGTGCTCCGTTCCCTTCTACCCGCCGTAATCTACCCGCCGTAATTTTCCGGTTTGGCCCGCCGCGCATCGATGAACGATTTCACGCAGAGCGCCAGAAAAACGAGGGCGATCAGGCCCATCGAGATCTGCATGACGACCGCGACTGGCCGCTGGGCGGTTCCCTCCAGAACGGCTCCCAGCTTCGGCAGCCCCATGCCAAGGCCGCCGAGTGTCCCGAACAGACCAAAAAGCGCCGCGACATGCATCGCGTGCTTCCGGATCCCCGGGCGGACGTGCGCGAGGATCCCGCTCAGGAAGATGACCGTTCCGAAAATGGAGGGGATCAGCGCGGTGAAATGGGTGGCACCGGTGGCGATGAACGAGGCGACCCCGAGCGTGTCCAAGATCAGACCGAAAATGATGGCGAGTTTTGGCATGGCAGGGGGAAATCTGGAGAAAAAACCACCCGATGCAAGCGGTAATGCTCAGCGGCAATACCCGGCAATACCAGATCGGGCGCGGGAGTCACTCGCCGCCGTCGGCCGACAGCTCGATCCCTTCCTGAAGGCGGCTTCTCCGCAGCCTCTCTGAAAAGATGTCCGAATCGGGATAATTTTTTTGGCGCGGTATTGCGCGCTCAGCACAAAACCTGCTTCATTTGTCCCATCCATGAAATCGGCATTCGACACCCTTCGTCCCTTTGACTCCGGCAACAACGGACCCGGCATCCTGCATTCGCTCCCGGCTTTGGAGGAACTGGGGATCGGCCCGGTCTCGAAACTCCCGGTCAGCATCCGGATCGTCCTCGAATCCGTCCTCCGCAACTGCGATGGAAAAAAAGTCCAGGCCAAGGATGTCGAGGCGCTGGCGAACTGGGATGCCAAGGCACCCGCAGAAGAAGAAATCCCGTTTGTGGTGGCCAGGATCGTCCTCCAGGATTTCACCGGAGTGCCTCTCCTTGTCGATCTCGCCGCCATGCGCAGCGCCGTGAAATCCCTCGGCGGAGATCCCGCGATCATCGAGCCGCTCGTGCCGGTGGACCTCGTCGTGGACCATTCCGTGCAGGTCGACTTCTACGGTTCGCCGGACGCTCTCCGGCTGAATCTGGAAATGGAATTCAAACGCAACCGCGAGCGCTACCAGTTTCTGAAATGGGGCCAGCAGGCATTCAAGACCTTCGGCGTGGTCCCTCCCGGGATCGGCATCGTCCATCAGGTCAACCTCGAATACCTCGCCAAGGGGGTGCTCAGCCAGGAATTTGAAAACTCGAACCCGAAATCTCGGATCTATTATCCCGACACGCTCGTCGGCACCGACTCGCACACCACGATGATCAACGGGCTCGGGGTCGTCGGCTGGGGCGTCGGGGGAATCGAAGCGGAGGCCGGAATGCTCGGGCAGCCGGTCTATTTCCTGACGCCGGAAGTCGTCGGCGTCCACCTCGCGAACCGGCTCGGCGAAGGCGTCACCGCCACCGATCTCGCCCTCCATGTCACCCAGATCCTCCGCGCCGCAAAGGTCGTCGGAAAATTCGTGGAATTCTACGGCGAGGGGGCCGCCGGCCTCCCGCTCACCGACCGCGCCACCATCGCGAACATGGCCCCGGAATACGGTGCCACGATGGGGTTCTTCCCCGTCGATTCGGAATCCGTGAACTACCTCGCCTCGACCGGACGCACCGACGCCCAGTGCCGGGCGTTCGAAAATTATTTCCGCGCGCAAAACCTTTTCGGCATGCCGCGCAAAGGTGAGATCGCCTACAGCGTCGACGTCGAGATCGACCTGGCCGCCGTCCGCCCGGGAGTGGCCGGGCCGAAGCGCCCGCAGGACCGGATCGATCTCCCCGACCTCAAAAACACGTTCTCCGCCCTCCTCACGAAACCGGTCTCGGAAGGCGGCTACGGCAAATCGGCCTCCGATCTCGGGCGCAGCGCGAGCATCAAAATCAACGGCGCATTGTCGGCCGACGAGTCGGAGATGGTCGCAGACCGCCCCACCCCGGACACGGTGAAGGATTTTCCCCGGTCCCCATTTCACGAGGAACACAGCACACTCCGCGACGGGTCGGTGCTCATCGCCGCGATCACGAGCTGCACGAACACCAGCAACCCAAGCGTCATGCTCGGGGCCGGGCTGCTCGCGAAGAAGGCGGTGCTGCGCGGGCTCCGGGTTGACCCGTCGGTGAAGACCTCGCTCGCGCCCGGTTCGCGCGTCGTGAAGGACTACCTGGAAAAAACCGGCCTGCAGCACTACCTCGACGACCTGGGGTTCCAGATCGTCGGCTACGGGTGCACGACGTGCATCGGGAATTCCGGCCCGCTCAACCCGGAAATCGAAACCGCGATTGTCCGGAACGACCTCGTGGCAGCCGCCGTGCTCTCCGGAAACCGGAACTTCGAGGCCCGCATCCACCAGAACATCCGGGCGAATTTCCTGATGTCCCCCCCGCTCGTCGTGGCGTTCGCCCTCGCCGGACGCGTGGACATCGACCTTTCAAAGGAACCGATCGCCCGGGACAAGGATGGTGTCGATGTCTACCTCAAGGACATCTGGCCGAGCCTCGAAGAGATCCGGGCCGAGATGCGGGCCTCCCTCAAGCCCGAGGTTTTTCAAGAACTCTACACCGGGTTTTCCGGGCAGAACCCCAAGTGGAACGAGGTCCCCGCTTCCACCGGCCAAATCTACGGGTGGGACGGTTCGAGCACCTATATCCAGGAACCCCCGTTCTTCATCGGCTTCGGCATGCAGGCCGGCTCGATCACGGAAATCTCCGGAGCCCGCCCGATGGGAATCTTCGGGGATTCTGTCACCACCGACCACATCTCGCCGGCCGGGGCCATCAAACCCAGCTCGCCGGCCGGGAAATACCTTGTCGGGAACGGGATCGCGGCAGCCGATTTCAACAGCTACGGGAGTCGACGCGGCAACGACCGCGTGATGACGCGCGGCACGTTCGCCAACGTCCGCATCAAGAATCTGATGATCCCCCCGAACGCCGACGGCACGAGGATCGAGGGCGGATGGACCGTCCACCATCCCTCCGGCGAGATGATGAGCATCTACGACGCCTGCATGAAATACCAGGCCGAGGGAACGCCTCTCATCGTTTTCGCGGGCCATGAATACGGGACCGGATCCAGCCGCGACTGGGCCGCCAAAGGAACCAGGCTGCTCGGCATCAAGGCGGTCGTCGCCCGCAGCTTCGAACGCATCCACCGCTCGAACCTGGTCGGCATGGGCGTCCTGCCCCTCCAATTTCCCGAAGGCGTCAGCGCCGAAACCCTCGGCCTCGACGGTTCGGAAACCTGCGACATCACCGGCCTCGGCGAAGATATCCAGCCGAGACAGGACGTCACCCTCGCGATCAAACGCAAGGATGGAAAAACGGAATCGCTGGCCGTGAAACTGCGGATCGACACCCCGATCGAGGTGGACTACTACCGCAACGGCGGGATCCTCCCATTTGTCCTCCGGCAGTTGATCTCGGAGAGCTGAGAGCCGGTTCCGTGGCATGGACATCCTGCCCGTCTCTTGATGGGTTGCCGGAGCGGTCATTCGGCTTCGCCGGGGAATTCCCCGCGTTTTTTGAAATCGAGATACCGGTCGACGATCGAGCGGATGTAGGCGCGTGTGGAGGGGAAGTCCATGATGCCGTGCAGGGCCTCCGCCCCAAATCCTCCGCCGAGCCCCGAGTTTTTCTCCCAGCGGACCACGTGGGTGCGTCCGGCGTTGTATTCCGCGAGGGCAAAGGGGACCGGATCATCCTTGCCGGACCAGCGTTTGAGGGCGTTGGCGAGATACCAGGTTCCGGCCTCGATGTTGGTTTTTGGGTCGAGGAGGTCGGTGGGCACAAAGGTTTCCACTTTTTCCGCCAGCGCCCAGTCCCGCGCGGCCCCTTCGGTGATTTGCATCAGGCCGGTCTCCCCGCGCGTCCCCAGCTTGTCCGGGTGGAATCTCGACTCGCGCCAGATGACGGCTTTCACCAGCGAGGGGCTGACCCCGTATCGCTTTGCCGCCTGGGCGATCCACTCGTCATACCGCTCGTAGCGGGCGCGGAAGAGCAGCTTCTGAAGCGCGTATTTTTCCTCATGCCCCGCGAGCAGCCAGGCCCCCAAAGCCGACAGCAGAACCGCTGCGAGAAGGGCCAGCCGGGGTGACGTCATCCCGGAAGGCTACTGCGGTTGTCCGGAGACATCAACTGTCCGGCCCACCGCAGCCCGATGGCCCCCCGGTCTCGATCCCCTCCCCCCGGCATTTCCTTGGAAAAATCTTCATGCAGGATCCCCCTTTTTCACTTGCGCGCCATGCCCCCCTCGACCCCGCACATCCGTGCGGCTTCGTCGAAACTGGAGATGTTTGTGAGGAGGCCGGCCAGATACGGGTCGCGGCGCGCGAGCACCGCCATGCCGGAAATGTTCGCCGGGGTTTCCAGCCGCGAAAAAATCGCGCGGGCGATTTTGGACCGGGGCACCGATTTTTCGCCGTAGCCCCCCGGCTTGTTGCTCGACCAGAACCGGACGTATCCGGCTCCCTCCCCGGCCTCCAGGCCGAGGAAGATGACCGAGTGCCCTCGCTCGTTTTTCCCCACGGCATCGGTCCAGAAGATTTTGAGAAAGTCGCCCGGGCGGGCATCCTCGAACGATGTGAAGTTTTTCCCGAGGCCGAGTTCGAAGAAGAGGCGGGGGGTCCCGGGGCCGTTGGCGTTCCACCGGCCCCAGACTCCCTCGCCGTCGGCCAGCCTCACGGGGAGCAGGGCCTCCCACTGGCCGCGCCCGATTTGCAGGCTTCCCCGGCGCTGCAACTCGCCGAGTGTCTTCAGAAAAACGAGATAGGTCGCGCCCGAGCAATAACTCGGCACGGCCCTGTTGGCCCGGATGCTGGCATGGCCCGCGTCCATGCGGGCTGCGGAGGCCAGCGCTTCGTGGGCCCGCGCGGTCGCAGCATAGCCGCCGCCCTGCGGCATCGCGCGCACCTGCTGCAACACAACTTCATTGAAATTGTCCGCCCTTGCGGCGAGCGTGAGAACCGTCAGAAAAACCAGTGGTCGCATGACCGTTAACAACGGCTGTTTTCCCATGAGCGCAAGACTCAAATTTCCCCTGTCGGCGATGTTCCTGGCCGCCCTTTGTGCGGTCGCGGTCTTCTGGCTCCCGGGCTGGATGGAAAAACGCCCGCTCGCTCCCTCCGGCGGCCTGTTCGTCCCGGGGGAGATCCTGGTGCCCGGACCCCATTTTTTGCAGTCCGACCCGAAATGGGGAGAAGACAAGCTGGGGCCGACCGGGGACCCGCTGTCCGGGGTTGGATGCGCGGTCGCCTCTGCGGCCATGGTGCTCGCCGGATACGGGATCGAAACCGACCCCGGCCGACTCAACACGTTTCTGGCCGCCACGAAAGGCGGATACACCCCCGAGGGATGGCTCTACTGGGAAAAGGCGGCGGAGGTGGATCCGGCCTTCACGCCCAAACTTCTCCCGCACTACGAAGACAAACCGTCGTTCAGCCTCATCGACTGCAATCTGCTGCGCGGAAACCCGGTCATCATCCGTCTGCGCTATCCGGACGGGGTGACGCATTTCATGGTCATTTGCGGGAAGCGCGGATGGGATTATCTCGTGCGCGATCCCGGCACCGGCGGAGCTGACGGTGTGTATCCGCTCAAGGATTTCGGCGGCCCCATCGAGGCGCTCAGGTTTTACCGCAAACCCTGAATCGCCAACGCGACTGCGGTGCTCGCGGCCTCGCGGCGGATGCAGGGGAAGGCTTTTGCGGATTTCCCGTATTGTGCCATAGCGGGCTCATGTTTTTGGACAAAACACCCGGAGCGCGGCCCCTGCGGAATGGTAAACGCCGATGGCTTCTTCTGGTGGCGGTGCCGCTTTTTGCCACGTGGCTTTCAGCGAAGGAACCGCTCTCGGGAGAAGGCTACACAATTCTTCGCTCCATCATTTTCTCCGGATGACATCAGGAGGTCTGAATTTGCCTTCGAGGACTTTCTCCAGGAACGCCCGGGCGGCAACCGGATCCTGCGCGTCGATGACCCCGCCGAGCTCGTCGCCGCGCTGGTAGACCACTTTCCATTTTCCGAAATTTTGCGCCTGGAAGACCTTCGCGCCGGAGGCGTCCGGCAGGGTTTCCGCCTTTCCGCCGTAGCGACCGCTGAACGCCAGATACGACTCCCAGGCCTCGGCTGCGGCTTCCGGCGTCGTGACCATCAGGAAAAAGGTGACCTTTTTCCCTCCGGACGCGTAGTCCGCCTGGAACACCTCCTTGAGAAACGCCTGCCCCTGCGCGTTGTCCTGCGTGAAGTTCACGGACTCGGGAATGAGCCCCTGTGACGGCAGCCTCCGGCGGGCGTCGAGCCCCTTGTCGTCGGCTGGAATGGACTTTGCGAGCCAGGCAGCCACGGTGGCGGCGAGAGATGCGGTCCCGGGCTTCTGGTCGGAGGCGATGACCTGCACGTAGCATCCGCCCTGCCGGAAAAAATAGCCCGTCTCCCCGGAGTATCCATCCGGCGCGAAATCCAGCGGCTCGCCCGCAGGATCCCGCTCGAGCGCGAAGATCCCAAAAGCATCGGACGGAGAGCCCATGCGATACTCGTAAACATCCACATAGCCGCCCGCGCTGCCCGGTCCGGAAAACGAACGGCAGCGCAGTGCCCGGAAGTGGAACCCCTCATACGCGGGAGCCCGCCCGTCAATTTTTTCGTAGAGCGTGTCGGGAGAGTAGAATTCGGTGGGCCCCATCGGCGTCACTCCGGGGATTTCGATCGGTTTTCCGGTCGGCGGGGCGGAGGCTGCGGGGGCGGGCGATGCGGGTGCCTCGTAACCTTCCGGAAATCCAGATGCGGGCGAGGCGGTTTCTGCGGCCCCCCCGGCGATGGCCGGGGCCTTTTCACCGGGGCTCCCGGCCTTCTCTCCGGCAGGTGCTTCCGTGGATTTGAGGGCCTCGGCACGAAGGCTGTAAAGCCCGGGGTCAAAAATTTTCCCCTTGACCCAGATGGCGGCCCCGATGGCGGCGAGGAGACAGACGACCAGGATGCTGACCGTCCTCTCGAAGCGGGAAACCCGCGTGCGCACGAACACCTTTTTTCCCGGTCGTGGCCGGGGAGGGGCGCGCGGTGGGGGGGTCACGCGAAGTAGCGGTTCGCGCGCCGGATAATTTCCGGATAATCGGTGCCGAAAGAGCACCCTTCCCGCAAGGCCGCCAGATCGACATTCCCGTGATCGCGCCGATCCGCAGGGAGGGACCGGTAGTATTCCTTCGCTTCCAGGTTGCCGTCCTGCTCGTAGTATGTGACGTAGCGGGCAATATCCAAAAACGCGAACCCGGTGGCGGACGAAAAAGCGTCGCACGAGGGGCAGCCAGGGCACATCGTCCGGCGGTGGGCCAGGACCGTTTCCTTCAGCGCCCCGATGGCGGCGAGTTTGAGCGGGCCCTTGAACCCGCGGGCGGCAGCCGTGTTGGCCTCCATCTCCCCGACATTGTTGATCATCGAGCAGACTGCGGAAATCCGGGGATCGCTGTAAACCGCCTGCAACAGGCCCTGGTTGGTCGTCAGCCCGAGCTTGTCGAACTCCGGGATGCGTGCCGGCACCTCCCCCGCGACCCGCATTGTCTTCATCGCCACCAGCCCGATCCCCGCCTTGTGGCAGGCCGAAACCGCTTTGTCGAAACCGTCGCCTGGCGTAAAAAACGGCGTGTATTTGAGCATGATCGCATCGACGAAGCCACCCTCCGCCGCCGCGTTCAGGCACTCGTTCAACGTCCCGTCATGGCAGGAAAAGCCGACCATTTTCGCTTTTCCCGAACTTTTCAGCTTTTCGCAAACCGTCTTGAAGGCGTCGCTCTTCGGCCAATTGGCCGCATCCGGCCCGTATTCCTTCGGCCCGAGGCCGTGGATGAAAAAGAGGTCGAGGTAATCGGTGCCGCACGCCGCCAGCCTCCGGTCGATCATCTCCAGCAGCTGCTCCGGCCCCTGCCTCGGATGATCTTTCGAAACCAGAAAAATCTCCTTCCGGCGCTCCGGATATTTCGCCAGCCACTCCGCGATGATTTTTTCCGAGCGCCCGCCGAGGTAGCAATCGGCGGTGTCGAAATACCGGATGCCCATCGACCACGCAATGTCGAGGTAATCGGGACTCAGGGCCGCCATCATCCCCCCGAGACTGATCAGGGTGACTTCCGGGCCGGTCCTGCCGAGCTTGCGCCTCGGCAGCGCTCCGGTTCCCGGCGCGGACGTTGCAGTGGCGGCCTGGGCCTGCCATGCCGGTCCCAGCGTGAGGGCCGCAGGCACCGCCAAAGCCGTCTTGATGAAATGGCGCCGTGAGGTCGTGGGGTCGTTGCTCATAAATTTTTCCGGTTCGTCCAATCCGCCGGTGCGTCCCAACCCATGCGGTTCCACACACGCCCGAACGCGCCGCCGACTCCCGGAAATTACGCACAAATGCCGCCATTTCACAAGCCGCAATTATGGCTGATGCCCAAACCGCCCCCCCTCTTCTCCGGGCCCTCCGCACCTCCGCGCGCGAATTTTGTGCGCCATTAGAAAATCTAAAGTTATGCCTTGACCGGTTTGCCGCGACCTGAAATTGTGCGCGTTGCAGGCCGGGCATTTTCCGGCCATTTGTTCTTTTCAACCAATCCGCCGGCCTAGGAAAGCGGGGTGAAATTCCCCCACTGTCGCGCATAGGTCAAAGTCCGGTTTCGAACCGGCGGAGAAAACCGCACCGTCCTGAAATGGACAACGGCGACGCGTATCGTCCGTGCGGGGGTGGTCCTTTTTCTACAACGGGGGAAAGGCTGTCCGAAGACACTCCCCGTGAAAACAAAAAACAGAAAAAGGATAACATGAAAAAAACATTATTTGCATTGCTGGCTGCCACATTGTTGATGGCGGGAACATCGTTCGCCCAACTGGTTTCCACATTCGATGATATTCGGTACTGGGCGGGTGCTGGAACGAAAGAGGCCGCATTCGTTGTCAATTGGTGGAACGGCACAAGCTCGGAGGGCAGTTACGCTTGGGGATATCGTTGGGAGGGAACTTCAACGGCATATGACATGTTCAATACCATTTTCACCTCGGAATCTTCCATTTGGGGTTGGAAACCGGTAGCGGATTCCCCAACCGCCGTATATGGGATCGCCTTTGATCCCACCTACGGCGGTCTGAATTGGACTTTCGGTCACAGCAACCCGCCGTGGCCCAATCCTGATACTTTGGGCACAGCTGATTCGGGAGTGCTCCTGATGGAGGGATGGAATACAGATGGCTTCTGGTCCCTCTTTGACGGTGGCGTTTCCTCCAGTATGCCAACGGCACTCGGCTCCACCTCGGGAACATGGTCCACATCGTTTAGTGGCTTGAGTGACATCACGATCAGTGACGGGCAATGGCTTTCTTTTGCATTTGATCCAACCTACGCATTTGATGGATCGAATATCCCAACATCGGCAATCGCCGCAGTTCCCGAACCAATCTCCCTGTGGTTGCTGCTCGTCGCATCCGCATTGTTTGTTGTGCTTCATTGCAAACGGCGCCCGCTCCAGCGGTAATCAGACGATTAAAAACTTCCCGCGCTTGTCCATAGGTGCCGGAAGGGTTCGTCACCAGCACCTCCAAAGTCATCCATGACGTCGCAACATAGGCTCCCACAGGGTCCGATCCGTTGCAGCTTGGCCCTCTCACACAAGCTCTTCTCGATCTCACTTCCTGGGGAGCACGGCGAAGGCCCTTTTAAAAAAATGTGTAGAACTTTGAAATGCGTCCTCGTCATATTGGCAATGCTGGCATGTGTGGATGCACATGCGGCTGTTTACACCGCCGTCGAGGTGGTGGACTACACGGCTGGAACCGGCGTGTCCGCATCGCTTGAAAATCCCTCTGCGGCACTCGGATTGCCCAATCCGACTGTCCCCGGTGCTTTCGGCCACCCGGCCTCGAACTACAATCCGTTCACCCCGCATTGGGATGGCAACAATATCGTCCAGATCGGCTTTGGCGGGCAGATCACGCTCCGTCTCGAACGGTTTGTTGCTGTCACTCCCAGCCTTCTGGAATTGGGGGTTTGGGAGAATGTATTTCTGGCTCAAGGCACCGGCCCCGCTGGCACTGCGGGGAATCCTGCCGCTGTTGCTGGCGCAGACTCCAGCGAGGTGTTTGTCAGTGATGATGGCGTCTCCTTCATCTCCGTTGGAATGATCACCTTCAACTGGTTTGGCAATTATTGGGCTGATTCGCCTGGGCCAGCCTCGACCGGCGGCACCAGTATCGCGGATTTTGGCGCGCCGTTCACCGGTCAGCTTTCCGGTTTCAACGGGCTCGGCTACGCAGATGTCCTCGCGCAGCTTGGCGGCACGGCGGGTGGCACTTGGATTGACCTGGATGCTTCCGGGCTGGCCCGAGTCGGGTGGGTGCGCTTTTCCGGCGTTGCTTCCGGGTACACGCTTGAGTTGGACGGGCTGGCGATCAACACAAGCTTGGCGGAAACCTCGACAATTCCTGAGCCATCAACCATCCTGCTGTTCGGAGTTCCCGCAGGCTTCCTGCTTTTTTATGCGCGAAAAAGGTTTTACGCTCGTTGAGCTGCTGGCGGTGAGCGCCATCGTTCTCGTGCTGGCTGCTGTTGCGGGCGGTGCGGGTTGGAAGGTTTACGAAAGCGCTTCCCTGGCCGTTTCTGCGAACAACATCCGCCAACTCTCCGCTGGCGGGGTGAATTATCTGGCGGAACACAACTACGTTTTCTGGCCGTGGTGCGAGTATGACTTTGCGACGCGGGAAACCGTCTGGTGGTGGGGCCGGGAAACCGATGCCAGCAAGGCATCCCAAGAAGGAAGCCGGGACTTCGATCCCTCTTCCGGACCACTGGGAGCCTATATACCAAAGGGCCTCCGCCCGGATCCCAGCTTTTCGCTTGGCGGCAGCGCTTTCAAACCGAAATACCGGAACGGCTACATTGGAACCGGTTACAATAACCTTCTGGGAGGCGGATGGTATTACAATCCAGCGAATCCCAAGCCATCATTGCAAAACTGCTGGCAGCTCTCCGATCCTTCGAAAGTGGTCGTCTTCTTCACCTCCGCGCAGGTCAACACGTTCCAAAGTCCGGCATCGGCCAAAAATCCGATGCTGGAAGAATTCTACGGCATCGACACCAGGGAGGTGACCGTTCACTTCCGGCACAACGGGAAAGCGATGGTCTCGTTCGCAAGCGGGAACGCCGGATTCCTGGACATGGACGAATCGACCCGTGATCGCCGGATGCCGAAAGCCAACGTGGGCCGCTTCGCCCCGGCCGGGAACACTACGTATCTGAAGTAGGCATCGAATATTTCCCGGGGAATTTTTGGGTCAAAGAGTTCTGACGGATTGGATGTGAGTGAAGCAGATGATGGTGTCAAATATCTTTGCCTGACCCCATATGCGATTGCCAAAAAACTCTGTTGCTCAGGACTGGCGTTGAGATCGGATCACGTTATATTCCCCCGCAATGGCTTTGAATTTGTCTTCGGTCCGCGAACAGTTTCCGTTTTTGAAGGAGACGGTCGACGGGCACCCGTTGATTTACCTCGACAACGCGGCGAGTTCGCAGAAGCCGACGCGGGTGATCGCCCGCATGAGCAGGTTTCTGGAAAGCGAATATGCCAACGTGCATCGCGGGATTCACCTTCTCAGCGAGCGGGCCACGGCGGCATACGAACACGCCCGGACGAGCCTCGCAAAATTGTTGAATGCCCCGCACGGGGAGGAAATCGTTTTCACGCGCGGGACCACCGAGGCGGTCAATCTCGTGGCCAATACCTGGGGCCGAGAAAACGTCCATTCCGGCGACACGATCCTGCTCACCGAGATGGAACATCACAGCAACCTTCTCCCCTGGCTGAAACTCGCCCGCGACACCGGGGCCAAAGTCGCATTTGTGCCGGTCCTGGAAAACGGAGCGGCACTCGACATGGAGTCCGCAAAGCGCCTGCTCGCGGCGGGCCCGAAACTCTTCGCCTTCGTCCATGTCCCCAACACGCTCGGCCTGGAAAACCCCGCCGCCGAACTGTGCAAATGGGCGGCGGAGTCCGACACGACGACCTTTGTGGACGGAGCGCAGAGCGTCGGACACCAGCCGGTGGATGTCCGGAAACTCGGCTGTGATTTTCTCGCCTGTTCGGCTCACAAAATGTGCGGGCCAAGCGGCATCGGAGCGCTATGGGGACGCCAGGCCCTTCTCGCGGCCATGCCCCCCTGGCAGTATGGCGGCGAAATGGTGGACCGGGCCTACTACGAAAAACCCGCCACGTTCCGCGAGCCCCCGGCACGTTTCGAAGCGGGCACCCCGCCGATCCTCGAGGCGGCCGGATGGGCGGAGGCGATCGCATTTCTGGACGACACCGGGCTCGATGCGATCCGCGAACACTCGGTCTCGCTGGCCAACCTCGCAGCCAAACGGCTGCGGGAAATCGAAGGCCTCCGCGTGTTCGGCCCCGATGTCCGCCAGTCCGGAATCGTCGCGTTTTCCATCGAGGGCGTGCATGCCCACGACGTCGCATTCTTCGCCAACGGGCGCGGCCTCGCGCTGCGGGCGGGCCACCACTGCGCGCAGCCGCTCATGCGCAAGCTCGGAAGCCTTTCCTCCAGCCGCGCCAGTTTCTACCTCTACAACCAGCCCCCGGATGTGGACGCGCTGGTCGCCATCCTGCACGAGGCCGTGGCATTTTTCCGGTGATGGACAACGAGCTTTACCAGGCCGTGCTCCTCCAGCACTCGAAGAAGCCGAGGAATTTCGGCCCGCTGGAAAACCCGACGCACGCCGCCGACGGACACAATGCACTCTGCGGTGACGAAATTTCCGTCGCCCTGCGGATCGAGGGCGGGACGCTCGCCGAAGCGAAATTCAGCGGCAGCGCCTGCGCGATCTGCACCGCCTCCGCATCGATCATGACCGGCGAAGTCAAGGGCCTCACCTGCGAGGCGGCGCTGGCGCTCGCGGGAAATTTCCGTTTGCTGGCCAAAGACGGCACCGCACCGGACGTTCCGAAAAAGCTGGAGGTCCTCGGCGGCGTCCACCAATTCCCCCAGCGCGTGAAGTGCGCGGTCCTCCCTTGGGAAACCCTCGTCAACGCGATCCGGAGCCCGGTCGTTTGAACGCGACAACCAATGGTCCGATGTGCATGACCCGACGGATCGCCCGCGAACACGCTGGCGGACCGATCAGGCAAGCGCTTCGAGGCGGCGGACGATGTCCGCTTTTCCCGAAACGCCGACGACCTGGTCTTTTTTTTCGCCACCCTTGAAAAAAATAAGCGTCGGGATGCTCTTGATGCCGAATTGGGAGGCTGCCGCCGGGCAGTCGTCCACGTTCACTTTCGCGACGGTGAATTTGCCGGAATTCTCGGCGGCGATTTCCTCGACGACAGGGGTGAGCATCCGGCACGGGGCGCACCACGTGGCCCAGAAATCCAAGAGCACGGGGGTCGCCGCATTCTTGATGAATGATTCGAAGTCGGAGTCTTTGAGTTCGGTTACGTGCGGGCTGGACATGGCGGTATCGGTGGCGGGATGAGATGGAAAGGGTTGCCGGAAATCAACCGATGAACATCCACACCTGCACCGCGAGCGAAGCGAGTGCCAGGACGAGAGCCGCAATCCCGATGATCGGGTTCAGGTCCTCTGCCGAAGCAGGGGTCGTGGACGCGACGGTGATGGCCGTGCCGACGGCCGACTTGGAAATGGAGGGGTCGGGTTTCTTCTGGAGTTGGACGGTCGCCTGGGGCAGGACCTTTGAGCCGGGCGTCGAAGCGGGAACTTTTGCCGTTTCTTTCTTTGCTTCGGCCTGGAGGGGTGCCGGTGCCACGGGCTTGGTCGGCATCACAGGAGGAGCGGGCGGTGCCGGTGCCTTTGGGAGCGACGTGGAGGGAGGGACGGGCGCGGCTGGCGCGACCGGAGCGGTGGAAGGAGGGGTCGGCGGCTTGGGTGCCAAGGGCGGGACAGTCGCCGCCGGCGGCTTCGGAAAAGAGGGAACGGCGGGTGCCTGTGTCGGCGGAACGACCATGCCGGGAGCAGAAGGTGGCCGGGGGATCGCCGGAACCGAGGGCGGTTTCGGAACCGTCGGCATTCCGGGCATCGGGGTCGGAGGCTTCAATCCGACCGGGGCCGACGGCGGAGGCGGGACTGCAGGAGATCCTCCTGGCACCGGGACGGGCTTCGGCGGCAGGTTGATCATTGCCGTTTCCCGGGGGCTGGAGGCGATGGGAGAACCATCGCGGCGCGCCGGAAGAACGATTCTAACAGTTTCCTTCTTGGGTTCGGCCATAGTTTGTTCGGAGTGGGTTAAGCAGCGGCTTCGTTGCAGCGAGTCGAGATATTCACAAAATAACGCCCGCGTGTCAATCCCAGCGCGCAAAATTGTTGCGTGAAATTATTCGGCGATGTCCTCGTTCCAGAGGGCCGGGTGCCCCTCGATGAAGTCTTTCATCATTCGGATACACTCCTGGTCTTGAAGAATCTGCAAATCCACCCCGCTCCGGCGCAACCAGTCTTCCGCCCCGAGAAAAGTGATGTTTTCGGCGATGATTATTTTCGGGATTTTGTAGAGGAGGGCCGTGCCGCTGCACATGGGACACGGGGAAAGCGTGGTATAGAGGACGCACTCGCGGTAAACCGAAACGGGCCGCCGTCCCGCGTTTTGGAAGGCGCTCATCTCGCCGTGCAGAAGCGGATCGCCCCTTTGAATCCGCATATTGTGGCCCCGACCGATGATCTCTCCCCGGTGGACGATCACCGAGCCGATCGGGATGCCACCTTCGGAGAGCCCCATTTTTGCCTCGTCAACCGCCGCCTGCAGAAAAGGATCGCGCATGGCTGGCAGTGTGCCAGGGAACGGGCCGACAAACAAGAGGCGGAACTGCCCGCAGGCTGATTTTCATCGGGCCGGACATTCGATTCTGCCAGAGCAAGAACGTCCACTCTGCCACAAAATCGACGAAACCTGTTCGAAAACAAGAGGAAGCGACAATAGATTGATATTGAGCAAAAATTCCGAAAAAAACACAATATATAGTGGCCGATAAAAAATCGACCACCACATAAAGGATTTTTATTGACGGTCCGGCTTCCAAAAGGGATGCTCCAAATGCGTCACGGGCGGGGCAGGAAATAGTTTTCTGTGTCAAGCCATCCCCGTCTGCGCCCGTAAAAACAAAGGAAATTTCAGCATGGCAACCACCACGATCACCATCGGCGACCGGCAATTCATTTTGGACAGGGACAAGGCGGAGGCCGCATTTGCGGCAAAGAGAGTCATCAACGGCCGCCAGACGATGTTCTTCAATATTTTGCCGCTGAAATACCAGTGGGCGTATGACCTCTACAAAAAGATGAAGGCGAACCACTGGGAGCCGGAGGACATCCAGATGCAGAAGGACTGCGAGCACTGGCGGGACACCACCGGGCACATTTCCGAGGTCGACCGGTGGATCATCAAGATGGGGATCGGATATTTTTCGGCGGCGGAGGGAATCGTCGGGGACAACATCCTGCACGTGATCCGCGAGTCCGTGACCGCCCCGGAGCTCAAGCTCGTGCTCGGGCGGCACGCCCACGAGGAAAACATCCATGCGGATTCGCTGGTCTACATGATCAGCTCTCTCGGGATCAACCCGCACGAATGCGAGGCCATGTTCGAGGACGTGGCGACGATCAAGGACAAAACCGATTTCGTGGTGAGCAACAGCCGCGCGCTTCGCCGGGACACCGACCTCACGCTCACGGAAAACAAGCAGGCCCTGGCAAAAAACATGTTTCTTTTCGGCCAATGCATGGAAGGGACGCAATTCTACGGACTCTTCGGGATGGTCCTGGCCCTCTACCGCCAGAACAAATTCCCCGGCATCGGGCAGATGTTCAGCTACACGCTGCGCGACGAGTCCAACCACATCGAGCTTTTGCGCCAGCTTTTCCAGGACCTCGTCGACGAGAACCCGGATGTCTGGACCGGGGGCTTCCGCGAGGACCTGCGCGAGACGATGCGCGAGGCGGTGAGGCTCGAGAAGAAATTCATCCTCGACTGCCTGCCGGTTTCCGCCGTGGGGCTGACGTCCGAAGAATTCACGGCCTATATCGATTACATCGGGGACCGCCGCCTCGAGGGGGTCGGGCTGGAGCCCTTGAACCCTCCGATCACAAACCCCCTCCCCTGGCTCTCCGAAATGATGGAAATCAAGAAGGAAACGAATTTCTTCGAAGGCCGCGTGACCGAATACCGCCGGGCAGTCGATCTCTCCGGCGTCTCCGACGACGATCTCTAGGAGCGAGTTTCAAGCTCCTCATTCGAAAACCAATTTCCAAAGCTGCCACAACTCCCACCGCAATCTGCCGCCACTTAAACCTTGATTCTTAAAATTTAACACTCCCCTATGATCCGCCACATCTCCCTCGACGAAGACATCGCCCTCAAGCGCCTTGTCACCACCCCCCGCGAACAGAAACCCGGCTTCGCCTGGAGGGAGGCGCTGGACCAGGATACGGCCCCGCATCCGGAGATCCTTGTCTACAGGAGCTCGGGCGAGGAGCGCGCCTTCAACCTCGCGGATGTCGCGGACGAGATCGGTGCCGCGCTGACCGACCTCCTACTTTCGCGCGAAGAGAAGGATATTTTCAACGAGGAGAACCGCGGGTTCGTGGCAAACGTGGCCCATTCGGTCGCGACGCGGCTTCTCGAGCAGGCCCGCGAAGGGAGCGGGCTGAAGCTTTCCGAGAACGACCTCTCGCTGCTGATCGAGAAGGCACTGATCGAGAACGACGCCCATGATGTGGCGAAAAGCCTCGTCTTCAAGCGCTCGGTCCGCTCGGCGGATCCCTCCCCGTCGGGCGGCTCCCTTTCGGAACCGATCCACGTGCGCCTGATCCGCCGCAACGGCTCCGTGGTCCCGTGGATCGAGGCGAAAATCGAGACCGCGTGCCGAAAGGCGTTTCTTTCCTCAAAGGAAAATCCGGAAGCGGCGGAGAACATTTCCCGCGCGGTGACCGACCGGGTCCGCTTTCGCGACCAGGCTTTTGTCCACATCGAGGATGTCCAGGACATGGTCCAGGAGGAATTGATGCGCCAGGGGTATTACAAGGTGGCCGAAAGCTTCATCCTCTACCGCGCCCAGCGGACCAGCCTCCGCGAGGAAGCCGGAACGCATCCGGAGGAATCGGCGGAACACCAGGAATCGCTCATCGTCGTCCGCCAGCGGGACGGGCAGAACGTCTTCTGGGACGGCAGCGAACTCAAGCGCCGCATCCAGTTCGCGATGATCGGCCTCGACCTCAACATGGATGCCCACCAGATCGAGCGCGAACTCCGCCGCTCGATCGGGAGCGAGGTCGGCGAGGACATCCTGAAAAATACGATCATCCTCAACGCCCGCACGCTGATCGAGAGGGACGCGGATTTCGCAAAGTTCGCCGCGCGGGTCATGCTCTCCTATGTCTACGAGGAGGTCCTGGATTGGAAAATCGTGCGCGACGGGATAGAAGGGCTGCGGGCGGCGCACAAGAAGGCGTTCAAGAGCTACCTGCGGCACGGGGTCTCGATCGAGCGCCTTTCCCCGAAACTGCTTTCCTTCAATTTCGAAATGCTCGCCGATGCGATCGATCCGACAGCGGACATGGATTTCGACTTTCTCGGCATCCAGACCCTTTACGACCGGTATCTCATCGTCGACAAAACCCGCAGGCAGGCCCGCCGGATCGAGACGCCGCAGTTTTTTTGGATGCGGGTGGCGATGGGGTTGTTCGTCGACGAGCCCGCCGACCGCGAGGCGTGGGTGATCCGCCTCTACAACCTCTACAAGAGCCGCCGCTTCTGCTCGAGCACGCCCACGCTGTTCAATGCCGGCACCCTCCACAGCCAGCTCTCGAGCTGCTACCTTTACAAAGTGGACGACTCGATCGAGTCGATCATGCAGCGCGGCATCGCCGACAACGCCTACCTGTCGAAATGGGCCGGCGGACTCGGCGGGTCCTGGACGGCGGTGCGGGGCACCGGCAGCTACATCAAGGGGACAAACGGGGAAAGCCAGGGCGTGATCCCGTTCCTGAAGCTCCACAACGACCAGCTCGTGGCGGTGAACCAGGGCGGCAAGCGCCGGGGATCGGGCTGCGCCTATCTGGAATCCTGGCACAACGACGTGGAGGATTTCCTGCAGCTCCGCCGCAACACCGGCGACGACCGCCGCAGGGCGCACGACTTGAACACTGCGAACTGGGTCCCAGACCTTTTCATGAAGCGCATGGAGGCGCGCGAAAACTGGACCCTTTTCCGCTCGAACGAGGCCCCCGACCTGCACGATGCCTACGGGCAAAAATTCGAGGAGCGCTACCTGCACTACGAAGCCCTCGCGAAGGAGGGCAAGATCGCCGGGCGCGAAGTCCCCGCCATCGACATGTGGAAGCAGATGCTCAAGATGCTTCTGGAGACCGGCCATCCCTGGATCACTTTCAAGGACCCCTGCAACCTGCGCAGCCCGCAGGATCATGCCGGCGTGATCCACTCCTCGAACCTCTGCACCGAAATCACCCTGAACACCAGCGAGGACGAGACGGCGGTCTGCAACCTCGGTTCGGTGGTCCTCGACACCCACATGAAAGCGGACGGCTCGCTCGACCACGACATGCTCCGCGAGACGATCCGTGTCGCGGTCCGGGCGCTCGACAACGTCATCGACATCAACTTTTACCCGACCGAGTCCGCCAGGCGGTCGAACATGCGGCACCGCCCGGTCGGCCTCGGGGTGATGGGCGTCCAGAACGCGCTCTTCAAACGCGGGCTCGAGTTCGCGAGCGACGCGGCGGTCGGATTCAACGACGAGTTCATGGAGGCGATCGCCTACTACGCCTACTCCGCCTCGAGCGACCTGGCCGCCGAGCGGGGCGTTTACAGCTCCTACATGGGATCCAAATGGGACCGCGGGCTCCTGCCGCAGGATACCATCGACATCCTCGAGCGCGAGCGGGGGATCGAAATCGACGTGCCCCGCGGGGGGCGCATGGATTGGACGCCGGTGCGCGAAAAAATCCGGGCGCAGGGGATGCGGAACTCGAACGTGCTCGCCATCGCCCCGACCGCGACGATCTCGAACATCATGGGAACCACCCCGTGCATCGAGCCGAATTACAAAAATCTCTACGCCAAGGAAAACCTCGGCGGAAAATTCACCATCCTCTGCACGGAACTCGTGCGCGACCTCAAAAAACTCGGCAAATGGGACGGCGACATGCTCGAGCAGCTCAAGTATTTCGAGGGCGAGCTCAAGAACATCGAGGGGATTCCGGAGGCCATGCGCCGCAAGTATCTGACCGTGTTCGGCATCCCCTACCAGTTCGTGATCGACGCCGCCGCACGCCGCCAGAAATGGATCGACCAGTCGCAGTCGGTGAACCTGTTCATTTCCGAGCCGGACCTCAAAATCCTGAGCCACATGTATCGCCGGGCCTGGCACACCGGGCTCAAGACCACCTACTACCTCCGCACGCTGGGCGCCTCGAGCATCGAGGGGCCGACGACGAATGTGAAAAAGGAGCTGCGGGGGGTCGTCCTGGCCGCCAAGAAGGAATTCGATGCCGAGGAAAAACTGGCCTGCTCCCTGGAAGCGATGCGCAACGGCGGGGAATGCGAGGCCTGCCAGTAGGGGGATCAACCCAAATCCGCGCGTAAGGGAAGAAATGAGAGGGGAGCGGTTCGACGACATGTCGATAACGCGAGGGAGGGCGAAGCTCCGTCTGAGCCGTAATAAATGGGCTCACACGGAGGTTCGCCCT